>Ga0078972_1002346_pt1 | contig 63231 bp, 50 predicted proteins | sample YelNatPaOPGAMG01_FD_67568 | JGI IMG/M metagenome (GOLD analysis project Ga0078972, IMG submission 67568) | Hot spring thermophilic microbial communities from Obsidian Pool, Yellowstone National Park, USA - OP-RAMG-01 (SPADES assembly) (version 2) | ecosystem: Environmental > Aquatic > Thermal... | reverse complement strand
ATTCGCAAAGAGATTCCCTGAAAGATTTTTTGATATGGGTATCTCTGAACAGGATATGATTTCCACCGCTTGTGGATTTGCACTTTCTGGTAAAGTGGTTTTTGCAAGTTCATTTGCAATATTCGTCCCTGGAAGATGCTATAATCAGATAAGAAATAATCTCTGTTATATGAACCTTAATGTGAAGATAGTTTCAACACATGGTGGACTTGCTGTCGGTGAGGATGGTTCATCTCATCAGGCACTTGAGGATATATCTTTAATGAGAGGTTTGCCAAATATGCGGGTTATATCACCATCAGATGCAGTCTTAACAAAGGATGTTATAAGGTTTGTTGCTGAGAAAGAAGGTCCTTTTTATGTAAGGCTCATAAGACCAGAAACACCTGTTATACATAAAGAGGGTGATTTCAATTTTGGTAAGGCTTTTCTCCTGAATGATGGTGATGATATCTCTATATTCTCCCATGGGATTATGGTTCATAAGGTGATTGAGTCAATAGGATTATTAAAAGAGAGGGGGATAAATCCACTCGTTTTTGAATTCCATACTATAAAACCATTAGATGAAGAGGCAATAGATTATGCGATAAAAAAGACAGGGAAGATAATAGTGATTGAAGACCATTCAATATATGGTGGTTTAGGTAGTGCAATAGCAGAGTATGTAAGTTCAAGGAATCCTTGTTATGTGATAAGATTGGGGACGGAAGGATTCGGTGAATCCGGTAAACCAGAGATGCTTTTTAAGAAATTCGGTCTTACACCTACAAGGATTGTAGATAAAGTGGAGGAATTACTTGATAGAGTTCAGGAATGTAAGTAAGGTATTCCAGAAAAACTGGGTTGCATTAAAGGATATAAATCTCACAATAAAAAAGGGTGAATTTGTCTATATAATTGGCCCTTCAGGTGCAGGTAAGAGCACATTATTAAGACATATATATTTTGACCTATTTCCTGATAAAGGTGATGTAATTGTATCAGGTTTTTCATCACTCGTTGTGAGAAAACAGGATATACCAATTATAAGAAGAAAGATAGGTGTAATATTTCAGGATTTCAAATTACTTAAGGATAAAAATGTTTTTGAGAATGTCGCATTTGCACTTGAGGTAACTGGAACACCAAGAAGGAAGATAAAAGAACTTGTACTTAATGCACTCGCAGAGGTTGGGATTTCACATAAAAGGCACGCATTTCCATACCAATTATCAGGTGGTGAACAGCAGAAAGTGGCAATAGCAAGGGCAATTGTGAGAGAACCTATCATTCTACTTGCTGACGAGCCCACAGGTAATATTGATGTAGAGGGTTCTCAGGAGATATTGAATCTACTTAAAGAGATAAATACAAAAGGGACTATTGTTGTGATAGCAACACATCAACTTGACCTTATTAAAAAACATCCGAAAAGGGTTATAAAGATAGAAGAGGGATGTATAGTGGAGGATACAGGTGTTCGCCATTAGGGAAGGAATTATAGGATTAAAAAGGAATGGTGTTGTGAGTCTTATAGCAATAGGTGTTATATTCTTCTCTCTACTCCTTTTTTCAATATTCCTTGTTATAACATTCAATCTTTTTGGTGTGGTGAAGTATGCACAGAGCAAGGTTGAAATAAATGCATTCCTGAAAGATGACATTCCATCCGATTCATTAAAAGCACTTGAAGAAAAGATAAAAAAGATTTCGGGTGTGAAATCAGTTCAATATGTTTCAAGGGAAGATGCATTGAAGGAATTGAAGGAAGAGATGAGTAATGTCCAGGAACTTCTTGAGGCATTAGAAACAAATCCACTCCCATCATCATTCAGAATAAAACTTGAAGAAGGTTATCATTCATTGAAGGAAATAGAAGATATTGCAAAAAAGATTTCTGTTTTTAAGGAGATAGAGGATGTGAGTTATGGGAAAAAATTTCTCACAAGGCTTGATACAATTGTAAAAATACTTTTCATCTTTGATATACTTGTAGGGCTTGTGATAAGCATAGCATCCATATTTGTTGTTTCAAATACAATCAGGCTCACTGTTATTTCAAGGAAGGACTCAATAGAGATTATGCAACTTGTTGGTGCTACTGAAAGGATGATAAAGGCACCTTTCATCATTGAAGGAATGACAGAGGGTTTCCTTGGTTCAATAATATCTGTTATCACAATTTACGGGATATTCATAATAACAAGAAGATACTTTCAGTTTTACTTCCCTCATATTTATATCCTAATAGGTATAGTTATTTTCGGAATTATTCTTGGTTTCATAGGTTCAAGAAATGCAGTGAACGCATATTTATCAGGAGGTAATTTATGAAGACATTAAGATTCAAAGGTGGTATCCATCCAGAAGGTCATAAGGAACTCACAAAATCAAAAGAGATTGTGAAGGTGAAACCTCCGCAGGAGGTTTATATCCCTCTATCACAGCACACAGGTGCTCCTTCAAAACCATTAGTGAAAAAGAAAGATAAGGTGAAGGTTGGGACAAGATTATCAGAACCGAATGGATTCGTCTCTGTTCCTATCCATTCACCAGTATCTGGAATTGTTGATGGTATTGTGAATGTTTATCATTGTTCAGGGAGAAAGGTTGAGGCTGTGAAGATAATAACAGAGGGCGAAGAATTAGAAGAAGGGGTTGGTGTTGAAAGGGATATATCTTCATTAAAGAAAGAGGAATTGATAGAGAAAATAAAGATGAGCGGGATTGTTGGGCTTGGTGGTGCTGCATTCCCAACACATGTGAAACTTTCTCCACCACCTGATAAAAAGATTGATACAGTTATAATAAATGGTGCTGAGTGTGAACCATATCTCACTGCTGACCACAGGATAATGCTTGAGAAGAAGAAGGAGATATTTGGAGGAATAGAGGTAATAAGGAAGATACTTAACCCAGAAAAAGTTATTATAGGGATAGAAGATAATAAGATTGATGCTTATGAGAATCTTGTGAAGTATAAGGATAAAGATGTTGAGATTGCGCTATTAAGAACATGGTATCCACAGGGTGGTGAAAAACAATTAATTTATGCATTAACTGGAAGGGTTGTCCCGGCAGGTGGACTTCCTTTTGATGTTGGTTGCTATGTCCAGAATGTTGGAACTGTTGTTGCGATATACGAAGCATTAAGGTTTGGTAAGCCTCTTTATGAAAGGGTTATAACAATAACAGGTGGTGTTGAGGAAAGGGGAAATTATCTTGTCCCCATTGGGACACCCGTGAAATATCTCCTTGAAATTGTTAAGCCAAAGGGTAATATAGGGAAGATAATACTTGGTGGTCCTATGACAGGGATTTCAATCATATCAGATGAGGTTCCTGTTATAAAAGGAACATCAGGTATCATAGTCCAATTAGAAAAAGAGGTTTTTACTGATGAGCAATATCCCTGTATAAGATGCTCATCCTGTGTTGATACCTGTCCTATGTCTTTGATGCCAACAGAACTTGAAAAACTTGTGGGTAATGGGAAATATGAAGAAGCAGAGAAGATGGGTATAATGTTCTGTATTGAATGCGGATGCTGTTCTTATGTTTGTCCTTCAAGAAGACCACTTGTCCATTCAATAAAGGTTGGTAAAAGGGAAATATTAAAAAGGAGAAAGAAATGAAAATCTCATCATCACCACATATAAGAAGAAAAGATGATGTTCAGAAGATAATGTTTGGTGTCATAATAGCACTCATACCATCTTTAATAGGTTCGGTGTATTTCTTTGGTTTCAGGGCATTGTATTTAGTCTTCCTTTCTGTATTAAGTGCAGTCATATCCGAATTCATCTTTCAGAAGATAACGAGGAGAAAAATAACTGCACTTGATGGGAGTGCAATAATAACAGGAATTCTCCTTGCATACAATATACCGGTAAATTCACCATTCTGGCTACCAATAGTTGGTTCTTTCTTCTCAATAATAATAGTGAAGCAATTGTTTGGTGGTCTTGGTTATAACATATTCAACCCAGCACTCGCAGGAAGGGCTTTTCTTATGTCCTCCTGGCCATCTATAATGAGTGGGAACTGGACACCTCCAAGGGGAGGATTTCTGGGAGGGATTGATGGAATAACGAATGCAACACCATTAACGGTATTGAAATTATCACCAGCACCTGATACTATCCTTAAACTGAATTCCTGGGAAACAATATGGAATCTTTTTATCGGTAAGGTTGGTGGGTGTATTGGTGAAACATCCGCTTTGTTACTACTTATTGGTGCAATATTCCTTTTTGTGAAAAAATATGCAGATTGGAGGATAAGTTTATCTTATATTGGGAGTGTGTTTGTTTTTTCAGGTATATTCTATCTTCTGAAACTCACACCCTGTAATCCATTATTCCATATACTTTCAGGTGGTGTATTCCTTGGTGGTCTTTTTATGGCGACAGATATGGTCACATCACCTATAACACCTATTGGGAGATGGCTATTTGGTTCAATAGGTGGTCTAATCTGTGTTCTTATAAGGATATGGGGTGGATATCCAGAAGGTGTTTCTTATTCCATACTCATTATGAACATATTCACACCATTCCTTGATATGATAAAGCCAAAATATTTCGGGGAGGTGAAGAAATGAAAGATTTTATAAAACCAACATTTGTCCTTGTGATTGTTGGTATTGTTTCAGCAGGTCTTCTCTCTTTTGTATATAATAAGACATTGCCAGAGATAGAGAAAAGGGCAAAGGAGAGTTTGAATGAAAGCCTTTCCCTTGTCTTTCCCGTAGAAGGTGTAGAATTTGAGAATGTGATACCTGATACATTGTGGGTTGCAAAGAAGGATGGAAATGTCCTTGGTATAGTTTTTGTGAACATTTCAAAAGGATACAGTGGAATAATAAAGGTTGTGGTTGGTTTGGATAGAGAAGGGAAGATATTGAAGGTTTTTGTCCCAAAGGATGTTCTCACAGAGACACCAGGTCTTGGTATGAAGGTTGCAGAAGAGTCATTTTTGAAGCAATTTTCAGGTCTTAAGAAAGAAGAAGTTTATTTGAAAAAAGATGGTGGTAAGATAGATGGGATAACAGCGGCAACAATATCTTCAAGGGCAACAACAAATGCAGTAAGAAACGGGATAGAAAAATATTTTTCAAAGATTGAAGAATTGTCTATGAAATGGTATGAAAAGAGGATAAAAGAACTATTCCCAGAGGATAGTATTGAGATGTTAAAAGAAAATGTGTGGAGGATAAAAGATAGGATTGTTTATTATTCAGAGGAAGAGGGTTATGGTGGGAAGATAGGGGTTATAGTTGTCTTGAAGGATAAAAAGATAGAGAAGATATACATACAATCACCTGAGGAAGGATTTGATGAAACAGAAGGTTTTGGTTCAAAGGTTAGGGAAGAGGAATTCATTAGTAAATTCATTGGAAAAAGACCAGAGGATGTGAAGAAGATAGATGGAATAACAGGTGCTACAATAAGTTCAAATGCTGTGAAGAATGCAATTATAAATGGTTATAAGATGATTGGAGGTGAGAAATGAAGACATTTATAAATGCACTACTTGATAATAACCCTGTCCTTGTTATGGCATTGGGACTTTGTTCAGTCCTTGCTGTATCAACAAGTGCTTACAATGCACTTGGGATGGGTCTTGCTGTTATATTCATTCTAACTTTTTCAAATATTATCATCTCATCAATAAGGAAGGTTACACCAACTAATCTAAGGATACCAATATTCATTATAGTTATCTCAACATTTGTTACGATAGTTGATTATGTAATGAAAGGTTATTTCCCTGCATTGTCAAAGAATCTTGGTGTATTCGTCCCACTGATTGTTGTGAACTGCATTGTTTTTGGGAAGGCAGAAGGATATGCATCCAAAAATACAGTGATAGATTCAATACTTGATGGTCTTGGGAGTGGTCTTGGTTATACACTTGTAATGTTCTTTATTGCAAGTGTGAGGGAGATACTTGGTCAGGGGACATGGATGAGTATCCCAGGAGGATTTCCAGGGTTTAAGGTCTTTGGAGAAGGATTTATGAATTATCCAGTGCTTATGATGATTTTACCACCTGGTGGCTTCCTTACGATAGCATTCTTTATGGGACTTTTGAAATTTTATCAGATGAGGAGGGGAAAATGAGTCTATTTTTGCTTTTCCTTTCAGCATTTTTAATAAACAACATTATTTTTATGAGATTTATTGGGTTATGTCCATACTTTGGTCTTTCATCAAAACTTGATACATCAATAGGTATGGGTTTCAGTGTTATTTTTGTTGTTGTTCTTTCAAGTGTAATAACATGGTTTTTATACAAATTTGTCCTTTTGCCACTAAATCTTGTATTTCTGAGGACAACTGTTTTTATCCTTGTTATCGCTACTGTTGTTCAATTTATAGAACTCTATTTTAAGAAGTATATCCCTGTTTTATATTCAGCATTTGGAATATACCTCCCTTTGATAACAACAAACTGCGTTGTTCTTGCAGTTGCATTCCTTAATGTTGATTATAATCACAATCTTTTACAAACAATTGTATATTCATTAGGCGTATCAGGTGGCTTTGCACTTGCAATAGTTATGATGGCAGGAATAAGGATGAGGATAGAAACAGCACCTATTCCAGAACCTATGAAAGGTCTACCAATTGCATTTATAACTGCAAGCCTTATAGCATTAGCATTTCTCGGATTTAAAGGATTATTAGGATTGTGAGGTAAGAAAAGGAAAATAATATGGAACAATTTGGAATAAAGTGCGAGAATTGTGGAAAGTTAGCTACTATTAATGTGCAGAAGGTTTGGATAAAATGGAAGTATAATCGTAAGACTGGTAAATATTCTAAAAAACCTGAGTTGTTATATGATGATATAGATAGTGCTACTGGAAATGAAAATTTACACTTTTGCGAAAAATGTTTCCAAAAATGGAGAAATGGTGAAATATGAAAATATATATATATCTTTTTAAAAAGCCTCAAATAGTTTAAAATTTACAAAAACCTGAAAAAAATCTGATCCCCCTTGACAAAATCAAAATAAATATTATATTATAATGTAAACAAATGTTTACAGGGAGGATTTATGGAGACGAGGAAGAAGGTTTATATGTTTGTTAAGAGGTATTATGAAGAAAAGAAGATTGCGCCTACGATAAGAGAGGTTGCGAGGTTTTTGGGTTTTAAAAGCACGAAGGCTGTAAAAGTCCATATAGATAATCTTGTGAAAGAAGGTCTTCTTAAGAAGGAGAAAAAGAAGGCAAGGGGTATTTATCCTGTTGAGGCAGGTCTTCCTATACTCGGGAAGGTTCCTGCTGGTTATCCTCTCCTGAGGTTTGAAAATATTGAAGGGTATATAAACTTTTCCCAGTTTGATGGTTGTTTTCTCCTTAAGGTTGAAGGTGATAGTATGAAGAATGCACACATTGTTGATGGTGATTATGTGATTGTCCAACCACAGAATAAAGCAGATTCTGGTGATATTGTTGTTGCAAGGGTTGACGATGAGTTCACCATAAAAAGATTGAAGATTAAAGATGGAAAATATGTCCTTTCACCTGAGAATGAGGAATACAGGGATATAGAATGTGAATTTGAGATTGTGGGAAAGGTGAAAGGTGTGATAAGGAGGTTGTTATGATAATGTTCTGTGATATTGATGCATTCTTCGCATCCTGTGAGGTTATAAGGAATAAATCATTACGAGGTAAACCTGTTGTTGTTGGCGGTGATGGAGGTTTTCGGGGTGTTGTTGCATCTGCAACCTATGAGGCAAGGAAATTTGGTGTTCATTCTGGTATGCCTATCTACCTTGCAAGGAAATTATGCCCTGATTGTATATTCATTGAAGGTGATTTCAGATTTTATGAAGAGATATCTTTAAAATTCCAGGGGATTTTAAGAGAATTTTCACCGGATGTTTACATTGCATCAATAGATGAGGCTTATCTAAGGATAGATGGTCTTGAAAGACTTTTTGGTGAACCTTTATCTATGGGTATGAAGGTGAAAGAGCGTGTAAAGGAGGAGTTGGGTATTACAATAACTATTGGGATTGGTATAACAAAAATGATTGCGAAACTTGCAGTATCAACTGTGAAGCCAGATGGGATTATCTATGTGAAAAAAGAAGAGACGATGGATTTTCTAAATCGTTTTCCAATCATTAAAATAAAAGGCTTTGGGAAGGAGAATGTTGAAAAACTCAAAAATACAGGTATAGAATATCTTGGTGAATTATTAAAACTTGATAAAAGAATCATTCTCTCATTACTTGATAAAAATGGAATAAATTGTATAGAAGGTTTATTCAATGACGATTTTAAGATAAAGGAAAGAAAATCAATAGGGCGTGAAACAACACTTTATACTGATACGGCTGATATAAACTACCTTATTCCGATACTTTATTACCTTCTTGAAAGGGCTGTTGGGGAATTGAGAGATGAAAACTTTCTTGCAACAAAGGTTTCTGTGAAGGTGAGATTCTCTGACTTCAAAACAATCACAAGGTGTTCAAGGATAAAACCAACCGATATCTCATCCGATATATTCCCTGTTGCAAAGGAACTCCTTGAAGGGATGGTAGACAGGTTCGTAAGGCTTATAGGAATAAGGCTTGATGGATTAACAAAGAGAAGACCAATATTTGTTGACGAGAAAAGGGAAAAACTTGAGGATGCGATAAAAGATATAAGAAAAAGATATGGTTTCAATGTACTCCATCCCCTTGTAGTCTCTGATATGAAGAAAATATACGGAGAAGAAGATGGGATTTTCAGATTACATACCCCTTCGTGTTCACACTGAATACGGAGAGGGTGTATCAGGTGCAGAAGATTATTGGGAAAGGCTCTCAGAGACAGGGATAAAGGGTATAGGTATTGTTGATAATAATTTTTATGGTGCCTATGATTTTTACAAACATCTAAAAGATAGATTCAAGGTTATAATAGGTGCTGAAATAAATAAACCATTTAATGGGATTGTATTTTTTGAGAATGAGAAAGGTTACAGAAATTTTTCAAGGATTTTATCAGGACTTGCATTTGATAAAGAAGGTCTCATTTTTATTGTATTTGATATAAAAGATTACGAGAAATTGAATTTTGAGGGTGTGCCTGTTTATTATGGTGTTCAATATCCGGAGCAATATTATCCTTCATCCTTAAAGATAGTTGCAGTTCCCAAGGTTCTTTATTCAAGAAAGGAAGATGTGTTCCTTTTCTCTGTTATGAAGGCAATAAGGGAGAAGAGGATTTATAAAAGTTTGATATGTGATGAATATCTGAAAGAGAAAGAAGAAATGAAAAGGTTTCCTGAAGATGGATTAAAAGGGACATTTGAGATATTTGAGAGAATAGGATTTTCACCATTTGATAAAAGAAAGAATTTTTTTTCCGATGATAATGCTAATATTGAACTTTATAACATTATTAAAGGTTTTAATCTTAAAGATGAGGAGAAAAAAAGATCTGAATATGAATTTATGATAATAAAAGAGAAGAATATCTCTGGTTTCTTCCTTCTTGTTAAAAAGATAGCAGATTTTTTGAAGGAAAATGAAATAATGGCAAATGTTCGTGGCTCAGCAGGTGGCTCTTTTCTCCTTTATTTATTTGGTATATCAAAGGTGAATCCATTGAGATTTAAGATACCATTTGAGAGATTTTTAAATTTAGGAAGGGAAGACCTTCCTGATGTTGATATAGATGTTGATTACAAAAGAAGGGATGAGGTTTTTTCTTTCATAAAAAAAATCGCGGGGAAAAATAGATGTGGATTTGTCTCTGTTGTGAACAGATTTGAATATCGTTCATCTTTCAGATTCTTAAGCAGGATATTTGGTGTTCCACCTTCTATGATAAATGAAGATGAAGGTCTTAAAGAAGATATTCAGAAGATATCAATGAGACTTATAGGGAAACCTTCTTACATATCAAGGCATCCATCTGCAATCGCATTATCAAACGATGATGTATTTGAGAGGATACCTGTAAAAGAAGAGGATGGATTTTATGTCCTTTGCGGTGATAAAGATACTGTTGAAGAACTTGGATTTATAAAACTTGATATACTTGGTGTGAGGGGATTCTCTTCAATGATAAATGTGAAGTATGTGGATGATATAAATGATGAGAATGTTTTTAATGCGATATCAGATGGAAAGACAATTGGAGCATTCCAGATAGAGAGTCCACCAATGAGGCAGATATTAAGGGAGATAAGACCAGGAACAATTGAAGAACTCGGTATTGCACTTGCATTGATAAGACCTGGTGCAAGTGAAGGTGGTGCAAGGGAGATTTATCTTAAAGCAAGGAAAGGGGAAGCGTTTTTGAAATATCCAGATGAACTCAAGGAGATACTTGATGAAACACTTGGTGTCTTCATATATCAGGAACAGAGCATAGATGCCTTAAAAAGGTTTGCAGGATTCACAGATGAAGAATCTGAGAGATTTAGAAGGATTCTTACAAAAGAAAGGTGTTCTGATATAAAAGGATTAAGGGAGATATTCTTTGAAAGGGCAAGAAAACTTGGAAGGGAGAATATTGAAGATGTATGGGAGAAGATAGAGAAGTTCACAAGATACGGATTTAACAAGGCGCATAGCATAAGTTATGCCTACCTTTCATATCTTTCAATGTTTTCAAAGATATATGACACAATTCAGTTTTTCAGATCTGTCCTTAACAGCGGTGGTGGATATTACCCTGTGTTTGGTATCGTTGAAGAGAGCAGGAGATGCGGAATAGATGTGATTCTCCCTGATATAAATGAGAGTGAATGGGGATTTAAGGAGAAAGATGGGAAACTCCTTACAGGACTTGGATTTGTGAAGTTTATGAGTGAGAAAACATACAAGAAGATAATAAGAGAAAGACCTTTCAGTGATTTCTATGAATTCATAAATAAGGTTAGACCGGATTTGAAAGAGTGTGATTATCTTATAAAATCAGGTGCACTTGATAGATTTGGAATAAAGAGGGAAGAAATGTTCTCAATACTTTATACAGGTAATAAATTTAAAGGTGGTTCTTCATCAGATTATTTTTTACAGGAGATGGAGGCTTTATCTTTTTCAAGTAAGCACCCTTTATTTAATTTTGAAAGAAGGATGAGAATAATGGATATAAAAGAAGGTTTTGTTGAGGTAATGGGAAGGGTCATAAGTGAAAGAGGTTTATGGACAAGGAGGGGAGAAAGGATGTGTTTCTTAACAATAGATGATGAGACAGGATATGTTGAGGTGGTTGTTTTCCCTGATTTATTAAAGAGGATATCAGTTTCAATGGGTGATATAATCTCTGTGAAGGGGAATTATGATAAAAAAAGATTTTCAATAAATAGTCTCTCAATAGAGAATATTTTAAGATTAAGCATTATATAACTTCTTTGAGAAATCGTTTATTTTTTTAACGATCTCTTCTTCATCAACCTTAACAAGATTCCCTTCCCTTAAAACTATCTCTCCATTTATTATACTATAATCAACTTGATGATTGAAGCCTGTAAAAACAATGGCAGAGATAGGGTCTGAAAGTGCACCCGCAAATTGGAGTTTATTCATTTTGATTATAATAATATCTGCTCCGTTACCTTCCTCAATAGAACCAAGCCTTTTATATCCTAAGATTTCAGCACCCTCCTTTGTCCCAAATCTTAAAACATCCCTTGCACCTAATGCATCAGAACCATACTTTACCCTCTGGAGTAACAGACAATTCCTTACTTCTCCGAGCATATCTGATGAATCATTTGATGAAGAGCCGTCAACACCAAGACCTATTCTTATTCCCATATCATTCATCTCCTTAATCCTTGCAATCCCTGAACCAAGCCTCATATTTGATGTAGGACAATGAACTATATTACTTTTTGAATCTTTTATAATTTTTAAATCCCTGTCTTCAAAAAATATGCTATGGACGAATGACACATTCTCACCAAGAAAACCTATTTCTTCCATAAGTTCAACAGGGTTTTTCCCATACACATTCTTACAATATTCAAGTTCATCAATAGTTTCAGCAAGGTGGGTATGCATTCTCACATTGTATTCACAAGCAATCTTTATTGTCTCTTTCATAGTTTCTTCACTCACGCTGAAAGGGCTGCAGGGTCCAATAAGAATTTTGAACATAGATAACTCATCCTCATTATGAAAATTCTCTATTGTATAAATAATATCTTTTATTATCTCATCCTTTTCCTGGACAACATCGTCAGGTGGAAGACCTCCTTTGCTTTTCCCTTTATCCATAAAACCCCTAATAGGATTGAACCTCATACCTATTCTCTTTGCTGCCTCAATCTGTATCCCAACAATGTTTTTATTCACCCTTCTCGAATAAAGATAATGATGGTCAACAGTTGTTGTAGCACCTGTTTTTATAAGTTCTGCCATTGCACATAAACTTGCCCAGTATATCATCTCTTCATCTATCTTTTCCCATAATGGATAAAGGAATGTGAGCCATTCAAATAATTTTGCATTCTGAACCTCTGGTATATTCCTTGTTAAAATCTGTGTAAAATGATGGTGGAGATTAAACATACCTGGAAGGACTACTGCATCAGAACAATCTATCTCCTCATAATCCCCTTTTATTTCCAAATTTTTACCTATCTTTTTTATCTTGTTCCCTTCAATGATTATATCTGAATCTTTAATTTCATCCATATTCCTGTTGAATGTTGCGATAAGAGAACAATTCTTCAATCTTATCATCTTCACCCCTTTTTTAATCTTTCTATCTCATCTTCAACATTTGCAGAAATATATCTCATAGAAAATTCTTCGAATGTTTCTAATGCTGATTTCAAATATCTTATACCTGTTTTTTTATCTATATTTTCATAGCATAAACCGAGATACCTTTTAGCGAAAGCCTGCCATATTCTGTTCTTTGTTGATGATAGAACTTTTTGGAAATTCTCAATAGCCTCTTTTATATTTCCGAATTCATAATTGAACACGCCTTTTACATAATAGAATCTATGTTCATACTTTAAATCCTTTATCTTTCTTAACCTGAATTGAAGAGAGAGAAGGTATTTCTTTGCATTCTCTTTATCTTTCATATACGAGTAAATCTCGCACAATTTTATATTCATAAGAATTATTCCCAATGTGTTTTTTATAAGTTTTGATGTCTTCAATGCCTCAAATGCTACATCCCTTGCCTTCTTGTAATCTTTTAAAAAGATATAAATATCTGTTAGCCCTCCAAGGCTCAAAGCCTTTCCAAGAAAATCCCCGTATAGTGTTTTTAACTCAATACTTTTTTCAAAAAGAAGTTCCGCCTCATTCAAAAAACCGAGGTCTTTCATTATCCTCGCCACATAATCGTAAATATGAGACCTTTCAATCTCAACCTTTAAATTTTCAGCAGTCTCCTCACCAAGTGTTTCAAATTTTACAACCTTTTTTTCAAGGTTTAACTGGTAATCTATCATCTTACTTTCAAGTTCTCTGTATAATTCAAGTGCTTCCTGTGGTTTTCCCTTTCTATGGAGATAGATTATTTTATGTTTTATTGTCCTTAGATATTGGCCAAATGGGAGTTCTTCCTTTAAAGCCTTTTCAACATAATAATTCATCTTCTCAATGCTATCTTTGTAATAATAACTTGCGGATATCTCAACAAGGAAATTTTTGAGATATGGATTATCTTTTTTCATTCCTCTCTTCAGATACTCAATTGCCAGATTAAAGTTTCTCCATCTGTTGTATATCTCACCAATCCTTAATAGTGCAAGATAAATCATCTTTTTATCCTTTAATCTCTCAATAGATTTTTTATACTCATTCAGCGCATCATCCATCCTCTGTATATCCATATAGTATTCACCCCTTGCAAAGTATATAAGACCATCTTCATAACATTCAATAAAAGCATCAACAATCTTTTTATCAAATAGTTTTCCTGAATTTCTTCTTAAGAAATTTATTGTTTCTCTATCAGAATAGGACCTCTTTCTATAAACCCTTTTTGATGTCATTGCATCAAAAACATCCGCAACAGTGATAATCCTTGAAAGAAGAGGTATCTTTTCACCTGATAATGAGAGTGGATAACCTGAACCATCATAGAATTCGTGATGGCTTATTATAACACTTTTTACATCCTCAAGGAAAGGAATATCACCTATTATCTCAATTGAATAAATTGGATGTCTAAAGATCTCAAGTTTTTCATCTGCTGTCAATGCCCCTGGTTTTTTTAATATCTCATCAATTATCTTTATCTTTCCTATATCGTGTAATTCTGAAGCAAATGAAAGTATAGTCATATTTTTTTTATCAAGGTTCAATTTCTCACCTATGAAAAGTGAATAGAGTTTAACCCTTATTGAATGACCTTTTGTATACTGGTCTTTTGCATCAACTGCTTCTGAAAGAAGTTTCAATGCACTGAATAAAAAACTCTGTGATTTTAAATAGTCCTTCTCTTCAGCCATCTATAATCCTCTTCATCAGATCTTTTATAAATTTATTATTTTCTTTTAAGTAATAGTATTCACATATTTTCTTTGCCTCTTTTTTACCAGAATAGTATAATCCGAATGTAGAAAAATATCTTATCCTATCATCTCTATCATCAATACCTGATAAAAGGACACTCATAATCTTTTCCACCCTTTCACCATCTTTATCTTTTATCACCTTTCCACAAGCGATAAGTATTTCAGGATATTCTCTATAGAATTTATAAATATAATCTGATAATTCAAGCCCATATTTTTCAAGTGTAAAGATTGCTGTTGAACGAACTGTTGTCATAGGGTCTTTCAAAAGTTGAACGATATTTTTTATTGAAGAGGTATCATTTATCTCACCAAGTGCCTGGAGCGATGCAATCCTCACATCTTCTTTTTTATTATTGAGAAAATTTTCTATTATTTTTCTTTCAGATTTTAATTTTCCAAGTGCGAGAATATATGTTCTCAATATCTTTTCATTCTCTTTTTTCATAATATCTTCTTTTAACAGAGGTATTGCATCCTTCAATTCAATATTATAAACAAGGTTGATTGTATTTCTGCGGATAATCCAGTTTTCATCCCTTAAACATTTCAATATATATTCCTTTGCCTTCTCTTTGCTTTTCTTCACAACCTCTTCTATTGCTCTTATCTCAAGACTATTTTTTGTCCCTATTTTTTCATTAAAAATATACCTGATTGCCTCATCATCCCTTCTTATTAACTCCTCTATTGCACCATTCACCCTATCTCTATTCTCACCAACACCCCATTCAGAAGCAATCTTAAAAACCTCATCTATCTTCATATTCTTAAATTCTGGAACAGGCAATTGTTTAATATCTTCTTCCTTCACCTCACTATTCTTATCCCATCCAATTCCATACACACCCCTTGACCATATAAAATCATTCTTATACCTTCCTTCTGGATAAATGTCATTTCCTCCGAGGTCTAAAAATATTCCAATTCCTTCAAATCCCCTTCCTTTATTCACATCACCAATACCGAAGTATTCACCATCCATTTTTTCAGTAATATAATAAACATCGTTACCATTCTGATCAATGAATATTCCAGCAGAATTATTAAGACCAATACCTATACCTCCTGAAACAATGTAATGGTCGTTTCCTGAACTATCTATAAGTATTCCAGCAGCAAAGTCATGTCCCTCTCCCATTGCAGGACCAAATCTTGAGAAGTGAACATCATTCCCTTTCACATCATAGATTAATCCATAAGAGAGATGAATCCCTGCACCCTGTGAATACTGGACTGCATTGTAAAAATCTTCACCATCACCATCAAAGAGGAATCCAGCAGAATACCAGTAAGATGTTCCCTGTGCATATGTCCCTGCATTATAAAAATCATTCCCTTCACCATCAAAAAGAAGACCAATACCACCACCATAATCAGGTCTTGAACCTATTGAGAATCCCTGTGAAAAAGAGTAATAAGAATTTGGAAGGAGTGGTTTGTGAAGGAATAATCCACCTGAAGAATAAACATCATTCCCTTTTATATCTATTAAAGAACCATAACCAAGAACACCTCCAAACCCTTCGGAATAAGCATATCCCCTGTATGTATCATTACCTTCATCATCAAACAATATTCCTATTCCACAATAACCTGAACCAATGGTGAAAACATCACCTTGATAGAAATCATCGCCATTTTTATTATACACAAAACCAACACCCATAAAACCCGCACCAATACTGATTGAACCACATCTATATATATCATTACCTGAAAGGTCAAATAAAATATCACAACCAAATATACTTCCACCAGGACCTAAAAATCCATTGTGGATATAATTATCGTTACCATCAAGGTCAATTATCACTCGTGCTTTTAGTATAGAACCTGAAAGTTCATAAATATCATTCCCTCCATAATCAACGATAAGAATATAATCCCCATTGTAATAGTCATCACCTTTCCCACCAAATACAATATCCCCAAATTCAGTCTTCATAACAAATGTTGTCTCTTCATTTGATGATATGAATGCGCTTGAAATTTTCAGTATCTCATAACCAATCTTGAAAAGTGAATTTATATCAATATCTTTCGTCCATTCAAACAATGTATCAAGATTGAATTCTTTTTCTTTTTCATCAGTTTCTTTAAATCTTATTGAACCTTTAAATTTTGGTAAACTCTCCTCATTGAAGAAATCTGGTATTTCATATATAATCTTTGAGATCTTCCTTTCATCAATCTTGAACATATCTTTTATAATTCTATTGTAATTTATAATTATGCTACAGAATTGAACAGGATTTATTCTTATATTCTGTGTTTTCGTTTCTTTTATTTTAAGGTCATTCAAAACAGAATTATAAAATTCCATATAACCCATACCGATGCTTCTTCTTTTATCGTTTAACCAGTCAAATCCCTTTAATGGTTCGTCCATAAATTCCTTCACAATCGGGAGATAAGATTTCGTATATACATCCCATTCAAGTTTCTGGAATGAAAGATATTTTTCGGAACCGAATATTTTTGACAACTCATTCAATTCATTATAGAAACAAAATAAAAAAATAATCATTTTACCCTCTCTAATATGAACCATTTTGAAGGTATCTTTGCCATACACATAATACATTCCCTGTAGTCAGGGTAATCTTTAAGATTTATAATGTTAACAATATTCTCAAACCTGTCATAGTATTCAATAAAATCCTTCTTCTCAATAATCCTTGAATAGAAACCATACCCTTCCCTCTTAAATGTGAAATCATCTGGTTTCCCTCTCAATTTATAGTTCTTCGGTATTTTTATCCTTATTCTGTTTTCACTCCTTGATATATTTTCAAGGAATAAAGGATACATCCTTTCAGCCTTTCCAACACTATAAGAAGAATAGTTTATACCTGGAAGATTGAATAGTATAAATCTCCCCTGAATTATACCAAGTTTTTTCACATTATAAGAAACAGAGAGTTTGACAGAATTGTTCAGACTATCAAGATTATAAAACCTGTAATCTTTTATCTCTGCATTCTTCACAAAATTGTTTACGAACCTTTGAACAAAAATGTCCATCTCTTCTTTCTTTAAATCCTTCAGTCCTCTAAAATCAATGACATCATCACCTTTAAAACTCCAAATATCCTTTATCTCCGCATCACCATTATCTTTTAGTATTACATCCCTTTCAACAAAACTATTCTGTTCATCAAGTTTTATGTAAGGGATATAGACAATAGAACCTTTCTCAATTGATAATCCCTTTGTTCCCTGATATTCATTCCTTATAAATCCAAAAGGCATCGTTTCATAAGAAAGGTCAAAATATTTTCCATCACAGAATATAATTGCACCATCAAATTGTAATAGTGAAGGGACTTTTTCAGATATTTCACCATACTCCTTACTCCTCGTTAGTATCATATCACATGGTTTTCCCTTTGATTTTAATGCGAGATAGAAAAGGAAACCTTTATCAAGCATATTCCCTATCTTTTCTCTCATTATCTGGGATGCATTTTTCGGAAAGACATATGATGAGAGTGAAGATATATTCACAAATTTTATACCCCTCAAAATCTCCTCGTAAATCCCGTAGATATCCTTATCAATATTCATCTCACCTTCCATTTTACCTTTGAATAGAGATGCGATAGAATTCCATTCATAATCAAGAGAGGCAACAATCCTTGGAAGAAAATATCTTAATGGTGGAAGATTTGGTTCATCTATAACAGGTGGTATTTCATTAAAATTCCATATGAGATAGATATTTCCATCCTTCTTTTCTATCTCCGGGTTCACAGTGTTGAAATACTCATAGTTTATGCTGAAATCCTCAGGATACTGGATAACTATTTTCCCTTTAAGTATAAGCCCTTTATCACCCAATATTTCATCAAATATAAACTGATTATCATCTGTGAATCTTCCTTTTATTGAGACCTTAAAATCAATAAAGTTTCCAGGAAGGGATTTGTTCAAAGCAAATTTCAATTCGTGTGTATTCTCATAAGATGGGAATCTTGAATATATTGAGGCGTCTTCAATTGCATTATCCCTTATATGAAGTATTTCACCTTCTTTTGTAACTGTCCTGCCAAAATCAACATATATTTTCTCATTATTTTTCCTGTAATAAAAAGATACATTCCCTGCATCCCTTCCATTCTCATCAGTTATACCCCTTATGATCCTTAAAGAGTATGTGTATGTTGAATCTCTCTCAATCTTCAGATATTTTTCACAATATATATTGATGTATCCGAGACCCTGAAATTCAGAAAGATTTGTCTTTATTGCCTCTTTTAAAATATCATCATTAATATCCTCTATCTTTCTCCATTCTGAACCTTCCCTTTTTTTCCCGAGGTCAACACTGCTAACATTCTGTATCTTCACTTCTTTTTTACCACTTTCAACCTGTATAATAATCTTTTCCTTGTCCATACTTATCACATCGCATAATATCTCCTCCCCGTTCTTGAGATAAACGATATCATTGAAATCAGATTTCTTTATATTCTTTGTGCAGGAAATTAAGATTATAAGGAAAACAAAATATTTCTTCATTTTTTACTCCTTTCAAAAATGATTGGTTTTGATGTGAAATTCCTTATTTCAATGATGTTATTCCTATAATCAGCATATTCATCCTTCTCAATCTTCCTATCCCTTCTCTCAAATCTATCCGTGAAGATTATAACATTATCTTTAACAATGTATTTACCTGTGTATTTTAATTTCCCTTTATTTATATTAAGTTCATCAGGGATACTTAAAATCTTTACATCCTTTGGAAGTTCAATATAGAATCTATGTGTTATCATACTTGATGTTTCGTAAACAAGTGGAAAATTCCTTTTCTCAAGAACAAGTTCCTTGAAAGTATACCTTGAACTTATCTCAGGAAGTTTTAAAAGATAGACATCGCCTGATTTCTCAATAATATCATCCATCTTATAAATAATCCTCAATTTAAAAGGTTTTGAGATATCATTAAGATTAAAAATATTGTAGTGTAGCAATTCAGCATCAGGTGATACTGATTTAACCATATTCTCAAATGCCATATCAACCTCTTCTCCTTTCAAATAATCCCAGTATCCACGAATACCTGCTTCCCAATCACCTTCATAATTTGAGAGAAAATTTACAATACCTGTGAGATTATCATTTATATAAATCTCATAATTGTAATTTCTCAGATTTTTCTCTGGTTCAGGGACAGGTATAAAATGTATAGCATTCTTCATAGCACATATAGAATGGACACCATGGTCCATTGATGCAAATGATGGGTATCTATTGAATGTTGAAACAGGGTCTAAGAAGAAAGGCTCTTTATCTTTTGGGAAGACCTCAACAATAGCGTGATTTCCCCAGAATGTTGGTATATCTACATCAAGGTCAGGACCATCGTTTGTCTCAAGATAAACAGGATATGCCTCAATCCCTGCTGCCTTCAACATTGTTGAGAAAAGTATCGCCTTATCTGTGCAATCACCATATCCATTTTTGAGTGTCTCTAAAGCCTTATGCCCTGATACACTGCTTGAAGCAGCACCTTTTATTGATATGTATCTTATATTCCTCTGAACCCAGTGATAAAGTTTTGCAATCTTCTCATCATCGTCCTTTGCACCTTTTATTATACTATCAGTGAGCATCTGTATTTTTTTTGTCACAATCATCCTGTTTTTCTGAAATTCCGCATACCAATTCATAATGTATTCCCAGTCCTTAAAAATACTTGATATGAGTTTCGGATAAATTTCTTCGGGTGATGGCATCATAGGTTCTTGAACGAATGGTATTGAATTGTAATGTTCAAAAATATATCTTGTTCCATTCTCAACAATTGAATCCACTTTTATCTCTTCAACATTCTTTAATTTGTAATAAAGTTTCTTCCCTTCTGGAAGTTTTATCTCCACCTTTGAATGATAAACAGGGTCATCACCACCAAAAAACCATGATACTTCAAAAAAATCCTTATTCCATGGATTGAATTCATAATCCTCATAAATATATTCAACGATATCGCCTTTCTCCACATTTGGTATTGTAAAACTTATCACCTTACCTTTGCCGAAAAACTCCATATCCTGTTTTGGTTTTGTAATCTTTATTTTTGATTTATCAATCTCAAACACATCTCCATTCTTTTTAATCACCCTTGCAAGGATTATTTGAAATCTTTCAGCGTCTTCCTGAAAATACCTTGTAAAATTAGCCCAATCCCTTCTTTCATCCTTTAATACTAAACCTGCAAAATGATACCTGTAAACCCTTTCACCATTTGGAAAAAGTTCAAAATATCCATCATCAATAAGGACAACACCTTTGTATTCAGAATACACCTTCTCCATCTCTTTTGCTATCTCAAGTATCTTTGTAACATCCGATTTTTCATTCTCCTCGTATCTAACCTCACCTGCCTCATAGATGATTGATTTCACATCATTCCTTTTTATCACAGTATCTTTTAAGAATAGAGAATCCCCTTTCATTATAACGAATTCTGTATTTATGGATGACCCATCTAATAGTTCAACCTTGTGGGGAGATAGTAATATAAAAGAAAAAAGCAGTGTTAAGAGTATCTTTCTCATATAACCTCCATTTTTATTATTATAAAAAATTTATAAATTTTGTCAAATAAATTCACTTGACAAGTCATTATATGATTTTACAATTTTAAAAATGGAGGTTTTTATGATATTATTCTTTTTAATCTCTTATGAAATAATATTAAAGGATTTATCTTTTGACCCTCTCATAAAAGTCCCTGAAAGGATAACGAAATATGAAAAGGGTGATTACTATGTCCTCCAGTTTTATAAGCCATTGCTTGAGGATGAAAGGAAAGATTATGAGAAGAAGGGTGTGAAATTTTATGCCTATATTCCAAAACATGCATTCCTAATTTATTCAAAGAATATCTCATCTTTTAAAAATGATAAGAGGATTAGATGGATAGGTGATTACTCCCCTTTATTCAAGATAAATCCCTCTCTCTTTGAGAAACAATCCCCTGAAAAAAGATTTGATGAGGATGGAAGGATAAAGATACTTATTGAAGCATTCCCTGAAGTTCCATTAGAGGAAATAATAGGTAAGTTAAAAAATAAAAGAATACTAAAGAAAGAGAAAGGGGTATATTTTAATTATCTTCTCATCTCCATTGATACAGATAGTGTGATTGAGGAGGTTGAATCAATCTCTAAGATAAAAGGGATAAAATGGATTGAAAGATACTATTCACCAAGGCTCCATAATGCATGGATAAGATGGGTGTGTCAGTCATTTGATACACTTGATATGGGAAGCACATCCTCCGGATGGTTCGCTTCTGAAACTGTTGATGCAACTGCAACACCTGTTTATTCTCACAATATCTTTGGACAGGGACAGATTGTAGGGATTGCTGATACAGGTATAGACTGGGACTCAAGGTATTTCAACGAGACAATTCTAACGATGAATTTTAATCCTCCAGGAACAACATTTGCAGGAAATTATAGTTATAAAATTGCAGGTTATCAGACATTATCAGATGATAGGGATGGTGCTACTAATAATGAGCACTGGACGGGTTCAGAATTTGTTGGAACAACAGGGCATGGAACACATACCTCATCCACAATAGCAGGTGATAGTTCTTCACATAATCCTTCTTTAGATGGGGTTCTTGCAAGGGGTGATGGAATAGCACCACTTGCCCTAATTGCATTCCAGGATGTAAGCACAACCCCTTCTGACCAGTATAATGGAACTGAATACCTTGATGGAATTCCTCTTGATTTAAACAATCTTTTCCTCTGGGCATTCAATGCAGGTGCAAGGATACATTCAAATTCCTGGGGTGAAGGGACAAACCAGTATAATACATCAAGCGAACAATGCGACCAGTTCCTTTGGGATCATCCAGATTTCTTAATCCTTTTCTCTGCAGGGAATGATGGTCCTTCCTCATATACAGTGAAGGCACCTTCAACTGCAAAAGGTGTTGTAACTGTTGGTGCATCACAGGCAGGTGCAGGATGTAATAATTCAGTTTCAAATTATGGCTATAATACAGTATGGTCAAATCCTGGTTATCACAATGATGAAGATGGATTAAACTGGACACCTGATGGTGTCTTAGATAATGATTTAAAGACGATGGCTTGGTTTTCATCACATGGTCCTACCTATGAAGGGTTATTAAAACCTGATATTTCAGTCCCAGGTGGATATTTCATATACAGTGCATGGAGTGATGGAGACCCATATTCGGGTAATCCTGGAACAGGTATAAGCCAGGGTGGAACAAGTAATGGAACATATCTTGCAGAGATGGGAGGAACATCTATGTCCTGCCCTGCTGCTTCAGGTCTTTCTGCTCTCATCAGGCAGTATTATACAGATGGATTTTATCCTAATGGTGAAAGGAATCCTTCAAATTCAATGATCCCATCAGGTGCACTTATAAAAGCGACACTTATTGCAGCAACAAGGAATATCACAGGTAAATACACTGCTGATAATGGTTCAGGAAATGGTAATGCACCATCTATGGGAGAAGGATGGGGATTGGTTGTCCTTGATGATGCACTTTATTTTTCAGGTGATTCAATAAAATTATTTGTTGATGATAATAGAACAGGTATTTCAAATTCAGGAACAAAAAATTATATATTAAAAATAGATAAAAACTCTTCCCAATCACTGAAAATAGTTCTTTGCTGGATGGATTACCCTGGAATACAATCAACTACTGACCCTCTTGTGAATGATCTGAATCTCACTGTTACAAATGGTTCTAATACCTACAAAGGGAATGTATTTTCTTCAGGATATTCTATAACAGGTGGCTCTTATGATAATAAAAACCCTGTAGAGGTTGTATGGATTAAAAGTGCAGATTATCAGGATTCTATTGTGAATATAACAGTTGAAGGTTATGAAGTAAATTATGGACCACAGCCTTATGCACTCGTTGTAAGAGGTCCTATAAATCAACAACCCAAAAGACCAGAGATATTCCTTCCGTTCAATTTTGAGGTTGTAAATAATAAACATCCTAAATTGAAATTCTTATCAATAGACCCGGATAATGACAATTTGGAATTTAAGATTTTTATTGCAAAAGATTATGCACTTTCACAGGAACTTGATTCAGAGATTGTTTATGGCTCATCAGATACGATTGAATACACATTATCAAAAGAACTTATGCATGATTCAATATATTTCATAGGGATCCAGGCAAGGGATTTCAATGGTTCAAATATTCCCTCTCCTATAAGTGAGATAATCTCTATAAAAATAGATACAACGATAACAATTCCATTCTGGTCAATAAAGGGTTATGAGCAGTTGAACCTTATGGATCTGAACAGACTCGTTGTTTCAGGTGATACTCTAATCCTTCCTTACAATGGTATAGACTGGCTTACACCCTTAAATGAAGGATTCCAGGGAAAGACATTCCCACCAGCAGGATGGGTTGTTGTTGATGGTAATAACAATAACAGGAAATGGGTGAGAGGTTCTCCTTCCACAGACCTTGGTGATTATATCCCACCACAATGTGAAGGTTATGTTGCTCAATATTCTGATGATGATGCTGGAACATCTGATACAACTGCTGATGAGAGGCTCATTACACCTTTTGTGAACACACAGGGTGCAGATTCTATGATATTCACATTTGGTATAGGTTATCGTGAGAATACAGGCTTTCCACAGGAGACCGTTTATACATACCTCCACAGGTTCATAAGCGGTAGCAGGGATACAATCGTTCTAAGATGCGATTTACACAGCATAAAAGGGAATCTCTACTATGACCTATCAAATTATCTTCCATCTGATAGCGTGAGGATTGAGTTCAGATATCTTGATGGTAAGGGAAGAGGTTATGCAACAAGTGTTGATAATGTTTTGTTAAATGTTAAGATGACACAGGATTATACATCAGGTTATGCATTTACACCTGTAATCTCTTACGATAAACTGAAATATGCTGATTCCATGAGGACAAACTGGGGTTATATCGTTTATAGAAAATCAAACTTACAGGACTCCATCATATTAAGGGTTCAATATCCATCAGGTGATACATTTGCAAATATACCTGAACAGGTTCTTCCTGGGAACACTTCTGGATTTTTTGCTGGAAAAGAGATAGATTCTATAGACATCTCTGGTATTTCCCCTATTGATTACGATAGTATAAGGATAAGGATGGACTTTATAAGGGAGAATACAAAATCAACACCTGTCCCAAAACTCTTAGAGATCTCTGTTGGTGTCCCAAAAACTTCTGGGATTGAAGAAATAAAGAATGATTTTTCTATTGAAAGGGTTATAACAGGTAAGGATATAATTTTTAAAGTGAATTCTGATAAAGAAAAGATGATAAAGATTTCAATTATAGACATCTCTGGAAGAAGATTGTTTTTGAAAGAGGAGAAAATCTCAAAAGGTCTGAACAGGATTATAATTGAGAATAGATTTAAGAATGGTGTTTATTTTCTTATCTATGAGACAGAGAGAGAGAAAGGGACAAGAAGGTTTATAAACATAAAATAAAAAGGAGGTTTTTATGGTTCTATTCTTTCTTTTCTTCAATCCGTTCTTAAAAGATATAAGAACGGGGAATGTTATTATAAGGGAATTCACAGGTCATTCACAAACAACCCCTCTTAAAATGAATGTGAATTCCTCAAAGCAGATTGATATCCTTTTCGTAGACGATGATGGAAATGGAACTTCTATAGAAGGATTTGGTTATGAGCACTACTGGACGGAAATACTAAATGCACTTGGTGCTTCTTACAATGTATGGTCTGTTGCTGATTCAGGTAAACCAGGATACTCTGTTCTTTCATTATATCCAATTGTGATATGGAACGAACCTGACTATATCACATCATTATCAACAGATGATGTTGATACAATCCGTGCATACCTTGATAATGGAGGGAAATTCTGGCTTAATGGGGAGGATGTTCTATACAATCTTGGGACACCACCTGATTGGCTACCTGTTACAAATTTTGAAGACAGAGGATGTGATACTGCCTATGGTCTTGGTGATACAATAGGAAGGAGCCTTGTCCTTCCACTTGATTCTATATCAAGGATGACAAATGACCCATCAAATGACTGGTCTGATATATTACAGATAGACCCAACAAAGGCAGATTCTTCATTTTATGCCCACAGATGGTCTTGGGGTAATTTCTATTCAGGGATAGTTGGTCTAAGGGATGATGATGCAGGAACAGGTGGAACAGGACCTGGAAAACTATTCTTCCTTGCAATGCCATTTGAGGCACTGAAAGGTTCCGATAGGATTGCACTACTTTCAAGTGTCCTTGAATACTTTGGTCTCACATTCCAGTCATACGATGTTATTGCAAAATCCATCATATTCCCTAAGAAATTTTCTAATGCGGATGATTCAAACAGCATCTCATTGAAGATAACGAGTGTGGCAACAGGAACAGTTCCTGATTTCTGGTCAAAATTCATCATAAAAGATAAGGCAGGCTCAACAGTGTATGAAGAATCTTTACTTGTTTCAGGTCTTACACAGAATAAGGATACAATATTAAACTTCCCAAAATGGCTCACACCATCATTAGATACCTTCACCTGTTATGGTATTGTTTATCTTGATAATGATGGAAACCATACAAATGATACTGTTTCAAAATCAACAGTAACATTACATTTAATCGCCTATGATGATTTTGAGACTGGAATATCACAATGGTCTGGGACATGGGAGGCAACTGATGAAAGAAGTTATGAAGGAACTTACAGTTATACAGATTCTGCTTATGGAAATTATCCAGACCTCTCAACACTCGCTGGTACATTAAATGACACACTTAATTTCACATTCTTTTCAGATGCAGTTCTCCGTTTCAGAACAATGCACTTTATTGAACAGGGTTTTGATTATGGTTATCTTATATTGAAGGATGTTGCGACAGGGCAGAAAGACACACTTGCTATATTCAATGCAGATTCAACATCCTGGTATACAATAGAAAGAACACTCGGAAATTATACAGGTGATTATGTTCTCTCTTTTGAACTTGTAACAGACCCAGCATTTAATGAAGAAGGATGGTATGTTGATGAATTCCTCATCTATGGGACTGATACAGACCTCTCCTCACCAGTAGTGAAACTCACCCCACCAAATACATACAAAGATGGGATTATTGGTGATTACAATGTGAAAGTATATACCTATGATAAATTTGGTATTCAGGCAGAGACACTCTTCTATAATGTGAATGATGGTTTATGGCTCTCATTAGACCCATATCAATATCTTCCTGACACTTTCTATTTTACCATACCATCACAGCCAGTAGGTTCAAAGGTGAATTTCTATGTGAAGGCAGTTGATGTGAATTTAAATGTTACGACAACACCTGTTTATACATATTTCTCTGGATTAATATTATCCTATGATGATGGTGATGCAGATGCGTATTATATCTGGGGACAGGGTGATAGGATTGCCTCAAGGTTTGCACCATTAGGGACGAATAAGTATATTGAGATAAAAAGGATAATCTCATACTGGTATTCAGACCAGAATACACCACTTGATACAGTGATGTTCAACTTCTTCCTTGAAAAGGATACCCTTCCTTATGAAGAGGCAGTAATGGATACAGGGATAAAATTCTATCCAGGTGAACAACTAAATGCATCAAGACCTTTCGGTTTCACAGATAAAGAGATGCCAGAGAATATGAAATTTTCTTCACCTGTATACATATCAGCAATAAAATTTACACCAGGTGATTATCCTGTGTTTGGTTCAGACCAGTCTGAACCTATTGATAATAATGCATACTATTATTATATGGGTAAATGGTACCATTTTTCAGGCGAAGATTTTATGATAAGGGCACTTGTTGACACAGGTTCTATTCACAATGATGGTGCATTATTATCTTTCATATCACCATTCAAATTTGTGAAAGAAGATTCCACTTATATCCCACAGGTGAGAGCAACACTGATAGGTGATACACCATTAAATTGTATAACCGTCTTAGAGGTTGATTCAGGAGGAACAATCATTTATGCAGATTATGATACAACAACTATAAATCCAGCGGAGACATTAACAATATCTTATGCTGAATGGACGGCACATTCAAATGATTTTGATTATCTTTTCAAGGCGAGAATAGTTTCAGAGGAAGATGAGATACCTTGGAACAATAGTTTAACAAAGACAGTCCATTCAGGTCCTCCTTATGGTGATTTCCTTGTCTGGGACCCAGACCCAAACCATATTTCAGGTGAATTTATATACACAATATTACACGATACACTTGGATTAAAAGGTTATTATGAGGATGGTGATACAACAGCATTCAAATTCTATTATCCATATCTTGGTAGTTTCAAGACAGTATGGGTCTGTCTTGGTCAATATAATAATTGGTATACTATAAAAAGAAGTGGAACAACATGGCAGTATCTGAAAGACTATCTTGTGAATAAATGGGGCGGACTTTATCTTGAAGGTTCAAGGGCTTGGTATTGGGATCCTCAATATAAACAGGGATATGACTTTGATACATTATTCCACACAGTCTCCTATGCAGTTGGGACAACAACAAATGAGAATGTATCAGGTCTTCCATCAACAATAATGGAAGGATTCAGTTCACAACTATTCGGACAGACAACACCTGATAAGATAAGAGGGACCGCAACAGGTGCAACGATATGTATGGTAAAACAGAATGGTGATACAGTTGCACATTACTATGATAATGGTGATTACAGGGTTTTTGGTTCATCCATCCTTTGTGGTAATCTACAGGATATTTATGCGATGCAGGATTATATAACAAGGGTTTACAATTTCATTTCACAGGCAACAAATATTCCTGAGAATCCATATATTGCTGATATGATAATCAAGAACACCGTGTTCTCAAAAGAACTTGAGATAGAACTTATTATTCCATCCACAACATTCGTGAATATCTCTGTTTATGACATAACGGGAAAGTTGATAAAGACGATAAAGAACGATGGGATGATAAATGGTAAAAATAGAATCGTCTGGGATGGAAGGGACAATTACGGGAAAGAGATACCATCTGGTGTATACTTCATAAATTCAAAAATCGGTTATAAGAATATTCAGAAGAAGGTAATAAAGGTAAAATAAAAAAGGGGGCTTAAAGCCCCTTTTTTTCACTTTATAATCGGTATCTTTTTTATAACCTTCTCTTTATTCCCCTCTGCAATCACGAAGTATATCCCATTCTTAAGTTCAACAGGGACAGAGATTATTCCGTATTTCAGTTCACCAGAAACAGGTCTCTCAACAAGCCTACCAGTTATATCATATATTGACAATGTGTATTCACCATTCTTAGGTATATAAAGTATAATCCTGTTATCCTTATGTCTATAAGTGAAGTCAAGTTTCGCTATTCCATAGTATGTTATAGAGAAAGATTTCTCTTCCGAGTATCCATCCTTAAAGACAAATTTCACTTTATAATCGTATGTCTTTCCACTCTTCACATCTTTATCAACATAAGGTGATTCTTTTGTCTTCGCAATGAGTTCAAATGGAGAAAATTCAGATGACCTGTATATCTCAACATAATCAATATCATTTGTATTGAACATAATATTCACACCTTCATAAGTTGAGAAATAAGAGAGTTCAATCAAATGTGTTGAAAGTGGGATGCCACCATAGTATCCATCAGATTGTCTCCTCACAAATAGTGATTCTACAACAGGCGCCTTTGCCTCATAGTTATTATTCTTCCAGACAACTATTGCAACAGTATCTCCAGCAGTGAGTGTAGGGGTGATGAACCCTTCCATAACACCAGCACCACCATTATCATCCTCTATAAGTGCCTTTGAACGGGACATTAAATCCCCCTCCAAAAATAAAGCAATACCAACATCTGCCCCTGCAAGTGATTTCACAGAGCAGGCATAGGTTGTTGTTGTAGGAACAACGAAGTTATAGACCTTCACAACATCTTTCATCGTCTTGAATGAATCAACAGCAGCAGCAACCCTTGAAGAGGACCATTGATTTACTGTCTTATTAGCCTGTCTGAAATCAACGAATGCAGAATCCCTTGCATCAAGGAAGTTATAGATACCAACCGGAAGAGAATCATAGGCAGCATCATTGAATACAACGAAATCAACCTTCCCAGGACCTAATGCAGAAGCACCTATAACCTGTGTATAACCATTGTATGCAGTTGTTGGGAAATCAGAGAATACCCTTATATCAATATCAATCGTATCAGATGCAATATTCATATTGTAAGGTCTCACACCAAGGCAATAGTATTTCCTCGTTGCCCCAGGGAATTTCAGTTTATATGCAGTAACATTCGGATATTCACCTGCAAAAGGACCTGTCATAGGTGGAACCCATGGTTCTTTTATGGATGAATCAACAGGGAAATTTGGTGGAGTTAATGAATACTGCTTACCCCAATATCTATAAGAGATATTAAATAAATTACCCATAACCTCATCATTGTAATCACCCCAGATTAGAACTGTATGGCGACCCCCTGGAATATATATCGTCTGGTTGGTATATGTTAAAGCAGTGAATGAGTTGAGATTAGTTGCAGTCCCAGACCATTTTGAATAGTTATCAAGGAAGAAGTAGTTATCCCATGTCCCCCTTGCAGTCCTTGGGCTTGTAGTGTTTATATTTTGTGTTGAACGGTCAATATATGCCATATGTGAATAAATAGTCTGTCCTGGCCAGCAACCATTTATCGTTGTTGGAATTGTCTGTGAACCTGATGTATTTGTTAAGACACCAGGCCATGTCCAGGTAGATGGTTTATAGTATGATAGAGTTGGATGGTCATGCCTTATCATAATAGAACCCATTAGGGAAATACCCGAAAAAACTTCTGCACCTGTCCAGTTAATTCTGTCACCTGTTGTGGTATTCCTGTAGACTCCATCACTAAGGATAGAAGGCTGTATATGAACAGGTGGCTTTGTTCCATTTCCAGCAGTTAATGTGGAGTTTGTTCCGAAGAATATCCAACCTGTTGTGTATCTTTTTGATGCTGTAGCAATATATTTATAAAAACCATTGGAAGATGCAGGAACTGATACTGTTCTTGTTCCTATTGTATCACCAGGGAGCCCAGTAGAAGGATTATATTTATACATACGAATGTCAGCATTCACAGCTGCGTTCCTATCATTATTAAGATAGATATAATTTGAATCACCTGTATTATTTGCAATATAGATTGAATCAAGATATGTATTACCGAACTTTATCAGATTTGCATAATAACAACCACTTACATATGTATTTAGTGTATAAAAATAACCATCATCAATATAGGAATCATAATAAAATGTATCACCCGAGAGAGGTTGCCATGGTTCATCAGGTTTGATGTTGAAGGAATCCTGATATGTTACCATACTCCCTGCTGTATTTTTATATCTTCCCTTCAAAATAACCTTGAAATTCAATGTCCTTCCCATCAATGAATCTATATCCCAGAACTGAATGACCCAGGGGTCATTATAATTATTCGCAACATCAACACCATTGTTTATCTCAGGTATGTAAGATATTGTATCAACAGGTGTAACCCTTGTTATTGTATAACTATCTGCCCTTTTTAGCCACAATGTGCATTGAACAGCACTCAATCCAATATTTTTAAGCGAGATATAAACACCAACCCTTTCAGATGGGTCTATCCATCCATCATCATTCCCATATTCCCTGTCATTTATATTATATGTTGTGGGTCTTATATATGGTGTTGTAACAGCGGTTCTTCCAACATAAGGACGTATCATAAAATCACCACTTGAGTTAACACTCCACGAACCTCCCGCATTTTTATAAGCCATTAAACCAGAAACACTGCCATCGGATAATGGGTATGGAGCAGCATTCTGTGGTGTATAGATTCCGACCCAGTATTTACCACTCCTGACAACAGTTGAGGATAAAGTGACACTTTGCCAGTTCGGATAAAACTGGGTTGGCGTAAAAGCCTGTTTATAAACAGGTGGGTCAAGTGGTAAACCATTATTATCAGCCCATACCATAAGTGTACATACTGCGGATGCACTTGAATATAACTCATATTTTACAATCAAAATAGTATCAGAACTTGGTGTTTCAAACTGGGCGGCAGCATATGCAGAGGAGTAATAATAAGCAGGGGTTCCATCATCCCATTTCAGAGTATCTTTATAGGCAGCAGATGTGGCAAAATCACTCACAAGGTGGAAGCAATCCCATACTGTATCCCTGTATGTTGCACCATTCCTCGTATATTTATATGTAATCCTCAATGTCCAGTATGTCCAGACAGTATCACCCAGCGCTGGCATCCTCACTTGAAACCTATCTGAAGAAGGATTTTCAACCTCCTGGTTCTTATTTATCGTTCCATAATAAGCAGAACCATCAGTTAATGTTATTCCTGAAGGGTCCCTATAAACAATCGTTGCAGCAACACTTTCAGCAGTCGCACCCGTATTTCTTAATGTGATATAAAGTGTATCTGTCTCACCTGAAGATAATGTCATATTATTATGGTCTTTCACACGGACACTTGAGATGAATATAAATGGAACCTTTGGTTCTGGAAGATTATTTAGAACCTTCTCAACATCTATCCTCCCCCATCCAAATGAATCATTAGGCCAGGTATCTATTTTACCCTGTTTATAGTTAAATTCAGTGAGATACCAGTATATCTTGCGTATTCTCGCAGTATCCTGATACTCACCAAAACTATTTGCCTGTAAGATCAATGCAAGTGCACCTGCAACATGTGGTGTTGAAGCAGATGTTCCATTAAAAGACTGCCATCCTCCTCCAGGTGCAGTTGTTATAGTAGGTTCTGCTGGTGCAATGATATCAGGTTTATGATAATTCCAATCAGACCTTGGCCACCAAGCATTGAGGTTCCATGGTGATGAAGTGGAAACAGTAGGTCCTCTTCCGGAATACTCTGTCACCCATTCATCCTGCCAGTATGTTGCACCAACACCAATCACCATAGGATAATTACCTGGTGGGTCTGCCGAAGATGCACCTGAATCCCCATCATTCCCAACTGCAAAAACAGGGATTATATTAGCAAGGAGTTGTGACTGTATTTCATCCCAGAAACCAGTATAAGTGTGCGATATGAATCCCCAGGAGTTTGTCGTCATATGAGGTCTTAATGTGTCATAACTTATAAGTCGTTGATAAGCAGCGCTCATCTGTGCTTCTGTTGCATCCATTATCCCCATGCTTATCAATGTTGCCCCAGGTGCAACGCCTATTCCATGTTCACCTAATGCAAGCCCAGCAGTCCCTGTCCCATGCCCAAATGTATCAATTGGGGTTGTTATGGATGTATTTGCTGCATAATACCACCCAGATTGTTTCCTCCATCTATGTCTTAAAACAGGATGATGGAGGATATCACATCCTGTATCCATATGCGCAATAACTATACCATTCCCTTTGTATCCCCTTGACCAGGCATAAGGTGCACCAATATTCTCTATTGAACCTGATACATAGTCTTCACCAGGATAGAAATTGTCAAGTGGTTCTGGCTGATTCACAATCATAGGTTTTATAATCACCTTGTCTTCCCTTATATCAACTGTATTTTTCCCCAATTCCTTCTCAAGTTTCAAGACAAGCCTCTTCGGAACGCCCTTTACCCCAATCTTGTTTGATATCCATAACTGGAGTATATTCTCCTTCAGTATCCCATTCTTTATAAGAAATTCAACAAAAGGTGCCTGTGTTGTTCCGCAGTATTCTTTAAGATAAGCAAATGGGTCTCGACCTTCTGATTTCAATTTCCAGGCATAGTTGTAATCAGCAGAAGGGAGTTGGATAACAATATTCACAACATCATCCAAACCCATGTTTATGAGTTTATCCTTTAGTTCAGGGTTTATCACTGAAAGAAGAAGGAATATCATCATAATAATCACCTCCCTTTCTTCATTATTTTTCTATTGTTTTTTTTACCCCTTGTCTTTTCAACCTCCATCTTTATCTCATTCTTCACATTATTCCTCTGAACCTTCAGATTCTCAAGCCCTTCAAGTTTCTGCCTTTCAATCTCCTTATGATACGCAATATTTTTACCATAGGAACTTTTTGATAACTCCTGCAAGGATTTAATAAGCGGAAGTGTCCTCTGAAATATAAGTGCCTCAAGATATAAATCCTCAACATCCTCTCTAATATCAACATCGTGTTCACCTGTCTTCAAAGTGAGAACCTGTCCTCCAGATTTTCCGCCAACAACAGGGATATCTGGTTCAACATGTAGGAATTTCCTTATCTCTTCCTTTCTCGGATACCTTCCATATTCAGATATCAGTTTCGGAAGAATATATCCTCTCGTCAGTTCATCGGGTAGCCTGAACACTATACCTTCATTCCTCAAAAGAGGGTCATCAATAGGTATAGGTTCCAACATATCTGCATTAACATTAACACATAAAAGGAATAAAACCATAAATACCTCCCTTTTATTTATATATATAAAAAATTTGTTCCTGATTTTTTGTATTCATTTTCAAGGACTTAAATTTTGAAAAGTGTGCAATTTTTTCAATCCTTTGCAAAATTTTCAATATTGGGGTCAGTCATAAACTTTAAACCGACAACGAAGTTGTCGCCCCGAGGAGCGAAGCGACGAGGGGTCCCATTTAAACATCTGCGAATAGCAAATAATGAGATTGCCACGGCAACTTCGTTGCCTCGCAATGACACCTTTTTTGTGTTTCCAAGGAGGGAAAGTAGTGAGGAGGGAGGAGAGAGGAGGGAGCAGTTTTGTAAAAATCTTAACCAATTTGATAGGAGATTGTAATCTCTCTCCTCCCTGCTCTCTCCTCTCTGCTCTCTTTTCATAATATGTGGGGTCAGTCATAAACTTTAAACTAAAAATTTTACTTGACAAAATTTTTAATTCTATTAAAATTTAATTATGGCAAGAAGTATAAGGGTAGATTTTCCTGGTGCTGTTCATCATATTATAGCGAAGGGAAATAATGGTAGAACTATCTTTTTAAAAGATGCTGATAATATGAGATTCCTGGAAACATTATACGAACTTTCACAAAAATATCCATTTGACATTTATGCATATTGCTTGATGGGTAATCATTTTCATTTACTGATTGAAACTAAGGATGAACCACTTTATCTTTTTATGCAAAGACTCCTTACAAATTATGTTCAATGGTTTAACAGAAAATACAATATAAAAGGTCATCTTTTAGGGGATAGATATAAAGGAATACTTGTTGATAAAGATAATTATTTTCTCACTGTTTTAAGATACATCCATCTTAATCCTGTTAATGCTAATATAGTTAGTAAACCTGAGGAATACAAATGGTCAAGTTATAATGAGTATATTGGTGAAAAATGGATAGTTAATAAAGAGAAGGTTTTTGAATATTTTAATTCACTGGATGAGTTCATTGAATTTTCAACCACTGAAATTTACTATGAGCCTGAGATTAAAAAGGCAAAGAATATATTGTATTACGGAAACGAAGAATTCATAAATAAAATTTTGTCAATTTCTAAAATGGATGAAAGAAAAGAGATAAGAAAAGGGAAGATAACCCTTGATGACATTAATAGTTTTTTAAAGGAAAAATATGGGAAGGGGATATTAGAGACTGAAAAAAATAGAAAGGATTTTGTCAAAAATATCGCTGTTCTCTTAATGAGAGATAGATTGCATTTTAAATGGAAGGAGATAGGGGAAATATTAAATATGACACCACAGGGTGCAAAGAAAATCTACGATGAGACAGGGGGAAAGAAGGAGAATTTAGAAGTATTTGATAATTGGTATAATTCAAGATTTAATGAATGAAATAACAATCGTTGCTGCGACAAAATATTTTAAACCTGAAGAAATTATGAAGATAATTGAGGGTGGAATTTATCATATTGGGGAAAATTATGTCCAGGATTTGTTATTGAAATATAATTTTATAAAAGAAAAGACGGATAAAAAAATATACTGGCATTTCATAGGTCATTTGCAGAAAAATAAAGTAAAAAAAATAATTGACTTCATTGATTTCATACAAACACTTGATTCTGTTGAACTTGCTGAAGAAATAAATAAAAGGGCGAAAAGAAAGGTCTCATGCTTTATTGAGATAAATTCAGGGAGGGAACCACAAAAATCAGGCATCTTACCTGAGGAATTCTCTTCATTTATTGAGAAGATAAAAAAATTTGAAAACATTAGAATAGAAGGTGTTATGACGATGGGACCATTAGTTGAAAATCCAGAAGATATTAGACCCTATTTTAGATTGACAAGGGAAATCTTTGAGAAATTGAAAGAAGATAAAGATATAGGGAAGGAGGTAAGATATCTATCAATGGGTATGTCAGATACATATAAAATCGCTATTGAAGAAGGTGCAAATATGATAAGGATTGGAAGAAAAATCTTTGAATTTTTGAAAAATCCACAACATTAAAAATTATTTTTTTCAACAAGATAATCAAGAATTTTGGTTTAAAGTTTATGACTGACCCTATGTATCTGAAAAGAGAGCAGAGAGGAGAGAGCAGGGAGGAGAGAGATTACAATCTCCTATCTAATTGGTTAAGATTTTTTACAGAACTGCTCCCTCCTCACTCCTCACTACTTTCCCTCCTTGGAAACACAAAAAGGGTGTCTCATTGCGAGCAACCGCAGGTTGCGTGGCAATCCCATATTGACTATTCGCAATTTACAAGGTGTCATTGCGAGCACCTGAAAGGTGCGTGGCAATCTCATTATTCGCTATTCACATTTGGTTTAAAGTTTATGACTGACCCCACATATGCGACCCCTCATCGCTTCGCTCTTCGGGGCGACGACTTTGTCGTCGGTTTAAAGTTTATGACTGACCCCAGATGATGCCGCTGGATTTATAAATTTGGATGAAGGATTCAATCTCTTCTGTTTTTATCGATTTGATGATATCTTCCCATTCTTCAAGGAATTTCCATCTATCAATCCCTGAAATTGACAAGAAAAGATTTGATAAGACCTCGTCTTTTTTCATCTTCATATACTCCTTCATAAACTCCTTTTCCCCTACATTTATCTCCTCATCTTTTATATCCTTAAAAACATCCTCAATCTTATGCCCATTCAACTTAATAAAAAAAGGGAGTCTCTTTCCAAATCTTGAATATTTCACCTTAAATCCCCTTCTTTCAATTATCTTCATCAATACCCTGAATTTTACATAATCATAAGAATTCACATCTGGTGGTATATTAATGTATTCATCAGGATTGGAACCATCATAGAATATTCCAGCAACAGGTTTTATGTTAATATCGTAAAAAAAATTAAGCCCCTTGAAATCAATACATTCCAGTTTTTTTATATATTTCTCAATATCCTTCTTCGGTATGAATATCTTTATAGAGGTGTAATTTAATGTTTCTGGAAGATAATAACCTTTCACAAGGTTCACAATATCAAAATCTGATTTCTCTATCTTGAAATAAAACTTCACATTGAGGTCATTTGAACACTCAAATTCTTTGAAATCTCTGAACTTCTTATAAGTTATTCCTAAATCAAACTCTTCATTTCCATCTATTTTAAAGAAATAAGGTGATTCGTAGAATACTATGATTTCCTTTCCATTATAAGGGAAGACCTGTATACCATTCTTTAATATGATAAATGAAATTATTATTCCCATTCAATTGTTGAAGGTGGCTTTGATGATACATCGTAAACAACCCTGTTCACACCTTTCACATTATTTATAATCTTTCTCCCTACATCTTTCAGGAATTTCATATCAAAATTATAAGCATCTGCAGTCATACCATCTTCACTTATTACCGCCCTCAAAGATATTACATAATCATATGTTCTCAAATCACCCATAACGCCGACAGTCCTTACCGGTATAAGGACAGCAAATGCCTGCCATATTTTTTCATACAACCCTTCTTCTTTTAATGAACTTATATAAATATGATCAGCCTCACGAAGTATATTTAATCTTCTCTCATTCACCTCTCCAATGATTCTCACAGCAAGTCCTGGACCAGGGAAAGGATGCCTTGAATATATACTTTCAGGGATACCTAATTCTCTGGACATCCTTCTCACCTCATCCTTGAAAAATTCTTTTAAAGGTTCAACAACCTTCAAATTTAGTCTTTCAGGCAAGCCTCCAACATTATGATGGGTTTTTATCTTTGATGAACTTTTTGATGCACCTGCGCTTTCAATCCTGTCAGGATAAAGTGTTCCCTGAATGAGATATTCTGCTTTAAAATCTTTTGCCTCTTTTTCAAAGATCCTTATAAATTTCTCTCCTATTATTTTTCTCTTCTTTTCTGGGTCTTTTACACCCTTTAACTCTTTCAGGAAAATCTCTTTTGCATCAACAACCTTTATTTTCACCCCAATTTCTTTCAAAAACCTTATCACCTCATCAACTTCCCATTTCCTCAAAAGACCTGTATCAACAAGGACTGGAAGGAAATTATCACCAAGAACCTTTTTTGATAAAACTGCACAGAGTGTTGAATCAACGCCTCCAGATATTCCAAGTATAGCCTTTCCTTTCACCTTTTTAAGTTCATTTATCGCCTCCTGGATCCTATCCTCATCCTTCCAATCTTTTTTTGCCTTCACAACCCTGAAAACAAAATTTTCTATGATATTCCTTCCATATTCAGTATGTGTTACCTCTGGATGGAATTGCAAACCATATATATTTTTGAATTTTATCGCTGCAAATGGGTTTGAATCAGTGAAACCAATCACTTCAAATTTTTCAGGTATCTTCTTTATCTCATCACCATGGCTCATCCAGACTATAGAGTTTTCTGGTATTCCATAGAATATCTCATCACCTTTATGGGTGAATCTTTTTTCTCCGTACTCCCTCTTTACACCTTTTTTCACCTCTCCACCAAAAAATGATGTTATTACCTGCAATCCATAGCAAATCCCCAATATAGGTTTTCCAGATACTATTATCTCTTTTTCAGGAAAAGGTGCGTCCTTTTCATAAACACTTGAAGGTCCTCCTGAAAGTATTATTCCATCAAAATCAGATAATTCTTTTGCCTTTACATCATAAGGGAATATAACAGATTTAACATTGAATTCCCTTATCCTTCTTGCGATAAGTTTTGTGTATTGTGAACCAAAATCAATAATCGCTATCATATTTTTCAATCATTGAAAAAAGTTCTTTATTTAGTTTCAATTCCTCCATACTTTTCAATCTTCTTATAAAATCCCTATCCCTCTCTCCTATGAATTTTAAAGCCTCAATTTGCTCCTTCCCCATCAGATGGAAAAAATTTCTCTCAACGATTTCAAGTGCTTCCTGGTCGTTTATTGAAAACAATGTTAGTAATGACTCTCTTTGAATGAGTAGATTTGAGGATTTCAAAAACTCTTCCAATCTTTCTTTTACATCCTTTGTCCTTATCAATCCTGCTATCTTAATCCCTTTCATAATGAGATTTGAATCCTTACTATTAAAAAACTCTTCAAGGTAAGGGATTAGTAAATGCTTCTTTCTCTCAAGGAATCTCATAACTGCATTTGAAACATCTTCAAGGTCTGTCTCCTGTAATACTTCTATACTGCATTCAATAAGGTCATCATCTTTAAATTGAAGGAGTATAAGATTTAGTAATGGTTCTGTTTCTTTTATAACAAGTTTTCTTATTAGGGATTTAATAAGATGCTCTTTACCTTTTTTCCCGATTTCATCTTTTATCTTCTCACCAATCATCCCATTTGAAATCATTTCAAATATCTCTTCTTTTAATTTTTCAATAAATTCCGTATTCTCCTCTTCTTTCAATGACTTGTAATAATTAATCACCTCTTTCATCTTATCAACACAATCTGGTAATTCACATTTTAAAAATATCCTTTTTAAGAATTCTGTCTTTTTCTCATTCATAGTAACGAAGACTTTCAATTGCTTTTTTTCTATCATTACTTTTAAATATATATGCACCTGAAACTATTATATCCGCTCCAAGTTTAATAAGTTCCTTCACATTTTCACCATTTATTCCACCATCAACCTCAATCTCTTTATCAGTGATCTCCCTTACTGATTTCAACTTCCCAATCGTTCCTTTTATCATCTTCTGACCATAGAATCCTGGATGGACAAGCATAATGAGTATATAATCAACATATTTCAGGAACTTATCAATACTATGAACAGGTGTTTCAGGGTTCAATGCGATACCTGTTCTTATTTTTTTCTCGCTTAAGTAATCAAAAAATTTGAATGGTTCTTTAAGTGTTTCAACATGAGCAGAAATCATATCACATCCTGCGTTCACAAAATAACTTACATATCTTTCAGGCTCAGAAATCATAAGATGTGCGTCAAGTGGCAATTTTGTTAGTTTCCTTATTCCTTCTATAACGACAGGACCTATTGTTATGTTTGGGACAAAATGTCCATCCATCACATCAAGATGTATCAAATCTGCGCCTGCATCTTCAACAGACTTAATCTCATATTCCAACTTTGAGAAATCACAGGCTATTATTGAAGGTGCAATTTTCATCTCAGATCTGTGCAGTTTTCAAGATTTTCTTAAGACTCAAAATATGCTTCTGGTCAATAGGCATCTGCGAAATTTTCTTTAAAGTCTTCTTCAAATCATATTTTTTCTTTTTCAGGATGATATTCCCATCATCAATGATTGCATAAGATGCGAGTGGAAAACCATCCCTTGGCTGACCAATACTTCCTGGGTTCAGAATTATCTTTTTTTCAAAAAATCTCAAGAACTGGAAATGAGAATGACCAAGAAGGAAGATATGTGCTTCTTCAACATTTGAACCGCCGAGATAGAATCTTTGTGGGGTGAGTTCACTCTTGAACTTCTCATCTCTGTCGCATGGGTAAAGGTATCCATATAGTGGATTTTTTGGTGTTCCATGGAATGCTGCAAATTTTATATTGTCGTAAGTGAATGTTGAGACAGGATACAATGTTTTTAGATATTCAATATCACCTGTTTTCAGGACAAATCTTGTGTATTTCCTTGTTGCTATAGAAAGTTCTTTCAGTTCTTCAGAACAATTACAATCAACATTATACGCAACAGCATTGTCGTGATTACCCAGTATAAAAACATGTGTTTCATTCTTCAATATCTCCATTACTGGTTCAGGGTCAGGACCATAATCACAGGCATCACCAAGATAAACAAAATAATCATACTCTTCTTCAAGAACAGCCTCAAGGGCTTCAAGATTCCCATGAATATCTGAACCTATCAATATTTTCATTATTATATATATAACATATTTTTGATAATTTGTCAAGGAGATTTTGGAATTTTGTAATTATAGTTAAAGCAAAATACCCAAATGTATCTAAGACCAAATTGTGAACGAGATGTATTTGCGATATCTTGCAGAGGATGTTGTTTTGAAAATAGTTGATTATTTTGCGGGAAAATGAGGTAGTTTTTTTCCTATCACATAAAGCCTTATGCCTTCTTTGAAAATGAATTTCTGGATTTTTATGATGCCTGTGTCGTTCATAAAATTGTATAAAAAATCAAGTATTCTTGGTGCATATAACCAGTAAAATTTAGGGAGTCTCTTTAATAAAAGTAGAGGTTTCCCTATTCCTCTAAATTCATTCTCAATACTCCCAATCTCAACAACCTCAAAACCTGCAGATCTTAACATCCCTTCCATCTCTTTTTTTGTGAATGACCTGTGTATGTATTCATCACCATTCAACCCTTCTTTTATTCCGAAATGCCTCAAAGTATCAATTGAAAGTGTATTCTTCCCTTTTTTCAATCTGTGTGGTGTTGTGATAAAGATAATCCCATCATCATCTACTATATTGTAAACTGATTTTAAAAACAATTCAGGGTTTCTCAGATGTTCAATCACTTCTGATATCAGAACCATCTTAAATTTTCCTTTCAAGAAATTCAAATTCTCTATATCACCACAGATGTATAAACCTTTTTTATTCCTTCTTTTAGCCCTGATAAGTTTATCAATTGAAATATCAATACCAACAACATCAAAACCTTCTGTTAATCTTCCTTCACCACATCCTAAATCAAGGATTGTGAAATCGTATCTTCTCAAAATATTCCTTATGAACTTTTCCCTTATCCTTGCATTCGGGAAAGAGTAAGTGAGTTTCTCTTCAGGTAACTTTTCACCTATTTCTTTGTAAAACTGGATAAATTTATCCATTAAAGAAGTTAAAGATTTTTTCCTTCAACTCTTCCTTGCTTCCCACAAACTCTGTTTCAACAGGGAATGAATCTGTTATCAAATAACTATAGTCTTTATTGTATATCCTTCTATCAAGTATAACAACAGCGCATTTTTCATCTGAAAGATTTAAGAGATTCACAATGCTCTTTTTTAATCTCATTATTGCAGTTGGAAGGATATAATTATTGAAAGAATTTATGCTCTTTTTTGATAATAACTCAACCCTCTTTTTCACTATCTCATCCTTCATATTCGGGAAAGGAAGTTTCACAACAAAAAGTATATCAAATTTTTTCCCTTTCACTCTTTCAAAAAGATGCGTTGTTCCAAGAACTATGTATTCAAAAACTTCCTTCAAAGATTTCTCAAGATTTTTCTGTTCAGAATGCATATAAAATATCTTTTTATCCTTTATCAAATCATAGATCTTTCCAGCACCCGTATAAGAGGAGAACATAACATATCCTTTTCTTATCCCAAAAAAATTATCCCTCAAAAGTGTCTCTAAATCCCTATCAAAATTAGAACTGTCAAGTTCTGGAAGAAATGTAGGAAGGAATATCTTTATCTTTTTTATCTCTTCGTTTAATATATTTGTCTTTATCTCCCTTTTAATTTTGTCAAGACCTGTTATCATCTTGAAGAAATCAAAACTTGAGGATGTTGTTAATACAGGTGAAATGAATATTCCATTCTCAATTCCCTCAATCTTATTCTTTATCTTTTCACCTACATCCACTGGATAAAATGACAATGTTGTCGGTGTTTCATCTTTTAATGATATTTTTAAAACATAGTTATTATCTTCAAAAAGAAGTTTATTTATCTTATCCTGTTCCCTTTTGAGCAAAGACGCATATTCATTCCCTTTTATTTTTTCAATGATTGAAGATATGATTTCCTGTATTGTGATATATCTCCCTTTTATATCAGAGAATATAACACCATTCTTAAATTTCTCTTTATTATCAACAATCTCCTTCATAATATTTTTGATATTTTCATTCAAGATTTTTTCATCATATTCTATCTCTTTAAATATTCTTCTTATATTTTTAACAATGTATTCAATCTCTTTCGTATCAATATATATTGCAAATCCGTATGTCCCTTTTTCTTCAATATCTTCTGCATCAAGAAATATAACATTCTTTGAATTAAATTCATTTTTGAAGAAACTTATATAATCAGTGATTATTATTCTTGCCTCTTCTTTTTTATCCTTTATCCTGTAATAAAAGCAATCTTTATAATATTCACATTCCCTCTCTTTACATCTTTCATCAATCCTCACAAGGTAATCTTCTTTTTTCAGAACATTCTTTATCTCGTTCAATTCACCAGTCTTCGTTAAATATAGAAAAAATTTTATTGATGCCTTTAAAACAGGCTCAATATCAAATGATTCATAAAATTTTTTCAAACATATATATCCTTCTTTATTTTTCAAAGATAAAACATTTATCCCTATGTTATTTTTCTTAAGAAATGAACATAATTCTTTAAAAAATTCTTTTGTCTTTCCTGATACGATGAGAATATTTTCATTTTTCTCTTTTAAAAATCTTATCAAAGGTTTAAATATTTTCTCTTTCTCCTTCATAGTTTCTATAAGATAAAGTCCTTTTGAATTCAATGCATTCAAGATTTCATCTTCGCCCCCTTCATCAAATTTATTCTCAAAAGGTATATTGCTGAAGTAAGAATTTTCAGGTATTTCATAATTGTAATATGTTGTATTCCCTGCATCTTTTAATGCCTCCTTTATAAAATTTCTCTCCGTCTCTTTTGTAAGTATATCCTGTATTTCAAAAAGTATCTTGAAGTTTAATTTTTTCAAATCCTCTTCTATTTTTAAAATTATCTTTGCAGTTGTTTCAGCATCTTCTAATGCCCTGTGCTCTTTCTTCACATCTATACCAAGATAACGGGCGATACCTCCAAGTGAATGTGAATATGCAAAAGGATAAAAAATCCTTGTGAGTTTCAATGTATCTAATGATTCATTTTTTATATCAATATGTTTACTTAAAAATCTTAGATCAAAATCAACATTATGACCAACAATAATCTCATCACCTATAAATTCTTTCACATCTTCAATAACATCATTTATTGATGGTGCTGATTTAAGCATCTCATCATTTATTCCAGTTAGTTCAACAATCTCTTTTCTCAAAGGTTTTAATGGTTTAACAAATGTTGAGTATTTATCTTTTATTATCCCATCCCTTACCTTAACAAGCCCAATCTCTATAATTTCTTCATCTGGTGAAAGACCTGTTGTTTCAAGGTCAAAAGATATGAAGTTCAATCAAGACCTACCGCTTTTTTCAAAATTTCTATCTCTCTCTTTGTTAATCTCCTTGATTCCCCTTCCTTCAAATTCCCAAGTCTAATAGGCCCTTCCCTCACCCTTATCAACCTCTTCACCTTACATCCTATTGCACCAAGCATCCTTCTTATCTCCCTTTTTTTCCCTTCCTTTAGTATAACCCTTATCTTATTCTTTCCTATCCTTTCAATATATTCAGCCTTAAGGAAATCGTCCCCAACCTTTATACCATAAAGTAATGTTTCAAGTTCATCACCTAAAATTCCTTCATAATAAACTATATATTCTTTTTCAACTTCATATCTTGGATGTGTAAGCCTGTATGTGAGTTCACCATCATCTGTCATAATTAAGAGACCTTCTGAATTATAGTCAAGCCTTCCAGCAGGGAACAATCTACCTTTGAAATCTTTAAAATAATCTTTAACGAGTTTCCTTCCATACCTATCATTTGAAGCAGTGAGGACATTTACTGGTTTATAAAAGATAAAATAATTTCTATCTTTTTTTAATTCAATCTTTTTCCCATCAAATAAAACAGTATCTTTATAAGGGTTTATTTTATAAGAGAGGTCCCTTATAACTTTCCCATTCACACGAACAAGACCTTTTAATACCAGTTTTTCAGCCTTCCTTCTTGATGTTATTCCCGCCTGTGAAAGAAATTGGGATATCCTCATCTTTTATCTCCGGTAATTCTTTAAGGTCTTTTAAATGGAATACTTCAAGGAATTTCTTCGTTGTCCCATAGAGCAAGGGTCTTCCTGGAGCATCCTTCTCACCAACAACCTTAATAAGTTCAAGTTCAATAAGTGTTTCAAGTGGTCCTGATGAATCAACACCCCTTATTATATCAATCTCCTTCTTTGAAATTGGCTGTTTGTAAGAGATAATAGCAAGTGTAACAAGTGCAGCCTTTGATAATCTTATATTCTTTTTCCCTATAACCTCACCTATCACATCACCATATTCGGGTAATGTGAGAAGGAGGTATCCACCACCAATCTCTTTTATTGTGTAAGGTTTCTCATTATTTTTATATTCCTCATTCAGTTCATTTATTATTCTAATAACCTCTTTCTCTTTTATATTAAGGACATTTGATATCTTTGAAGCAGATACAGGTTCATATGCTGCAAAAAGTATCGCCTCTATTTTGTTTTTTAATTCTTTATTTTCCATTTATTTAAAGATATTAAAAATTCAGAGAATGTCAATAACTAAATCTCTTAAATTTAATTAAAAGTGTTAATTTTTAAATTGTGAAATGAGGTAATAAATCATTTTTCTATCATTCTAATAATCACTCACCGATCAAATACAGATACTGGTATCTCGTCATAGAATATATCAATCTCATAGTTATCATATTTCTCTGCCCAGACACAATAAATAATATTATTCCTCACACCAAATGACCCAATCAATGAGTTTGTCCCTTCTTCCTGCGTATTTGAAATATTTATCCCTTTTAATTCACCTGTATTAACATCCATCCTGTATATTATAAACTCACAATTCCCATCTATAATCTCATTCTCCATTAAATAAAGATATTCACCATCTGTCCTTAATTGAACATCAAGTGGCTTTGTCTTCTCACCTATTATCTCCTTCGGCTCACTCCATACACCATTCGTGTCTTTCACAGAGATATAAGTCCCTGCTATCTTCCCTTCCCTCGTCCTTGTCCATGCAACATAAACCTTCCCCTTCACAGCACAAACACTTGGTCTTACATCGTATTCATTATATGCCCTTGGAAAAAGATAAAGCCCTTCCCATTTATCACCACCATCAGGTGAATAAATATACTCTATATCATTTCCTGTCTCCCCAACTATATGAACCTTCCCATCACCCTCAACAAACATCTCTGGATTACTATAACCTCTGTTAATATAAACCTTCTTCCCCCATATTCCATTAACCTTCTTCGTAAAACAACAGGGGTCATAAAAATATATATTATTTAAATCATCCTTACATATGCTTGATTGACCTCCAACCTTTATCTCTCCTCCTGCAACATCGTATTTCTCGCTCCAATATCCATTCCTCTTCATCCTGTAAAATGCCCTCACCTCAACATCTGATACAGGCTCTGAATAAACAATATGGACATTACCATTATCATCAACAATTAGTGCCTTCTTGTATAGTAAGAGGGAATGCTCTGAACTCAATATCTCCGTTTCCTTCCATTCACCATTTATCCTTTCTTTATAAAACAATTCATACTCATATAAAGTCGCAGAACCCCTTTCTGTATCAATCCATGCAATATATACATTACCATTCCCATCAACACTTATTTCTGGAGATGTTGATACCCCTTTATTCCTTGTGATATTCCTCGGGTCTTTCAATGGGTCATATACCTCTGGTCTTGGGCAGGAACATAGAAATAGAACAAAAATAATTATTATCTTATAATAACGCATTTTCCCATCCTTTCACCTATCCTTATAAAATATACCCCTTTCTTTATCCCTTCTATCCTTATCTCATTTGAACCTTTTTTAACACCGAAAATATTTTCTTTTATCTTCCTTCCAGCAATATCATAAATATAAACAATTATCTTTTTCTCTCCTTCACTCTCGTATCTTATAGATATGAAACTTGATGACCATTCCTCTTTTATTATTTCCTCCATCTTCTTTTATTTATAAATAAAAATATGATTTTGTCAAGAGTTTGTCCGAAAATTCTTTGGAAAATTTTTTAATAAATCATTTTTTTATTCTTTCCTGCAAATCTTTTTTCTCCCTTTTCACTAATTTATAAAACCAAAATGACAAAAAAGGAATGTTATTGCGAGCAACCGAAGGTTGCGTGGCAATCCCATTATTTGCTATTCGCAAATGTTTAAATGAGACCCTCATCGCTTCGCTCTTCGGAACAACAATTTCGTTGTCGGTTCATAACTGCCAACAATTCGTTAAAAATTTTTGGACAAACTCTTGACTTTATTTTATTTTTTATAATAATTTATGTATGAAATGGATTTATATAGATGAGATAGAAAAATATGCTGGAGAGGATGTAGAATTACGCGGTTGGGTATTTAACATAAGAACAAGTGGTAAGTTGATATTTCTTCTTTTAAGGGATGGAACTGGAATAATCCAGTGTGTTATTTCTCTTAATGATGTTGGTGAAGAAAAATTTAATATTGCAAAAGAACTCACACAGGAATCATCCCTCATTGTTAGAGGGAAGGTGAGAGAGGACAAGAGGGCACCAGGAGGATATGAAATCACTGTGTTAGATCTGGAATTGATATTCCTTACGAAGGATTATCCGATAACACCAAAAGAACATGGAACTGCATTCCTTATGGATCACAGGCATTTGTGGATAAGGTCAAGGAGACAGAATGCGATATTGAGAATAAGGTCTGAGGTGATACAGGCAGTGCGTGATTTCTTTTACGAGAATAAGTTTGTGATGCTTGATGCACCAATCTTCACACCTTCTGCCTGCGAAGGAACCACAACACTCTTTGAAGTAAAATACTTTGATAAACTTGCCTATCTTTCACAGAGCGGACAATTGTATAATGAGGCAGGATGTCTTGCTTTTGGAAAGGTTTATTGTTTTGGACCTTCATTCAGGGCAGAGAAATCAAAGACAAGAAGGCATTTAACAGAGTTCTGGCAGGTTGAACCAGAAATGGCATTTGCACACATTGATGATGCTATGGAATATGCTGAAAAACTTGTCGTTTACATCATTGAAAGGGTTCTTGAGAGAAAGAGAAAGGAATTTGAGATATTGGAAAGGGATATATCAAAACTTGAAGGTATAAAGACACCTTTCCCAAGGATATCATACAGGGATGCTATAAAAAAGATCAATGAACTTGGAGAAAAGATAGAATATGGAGAAGATTTTGGTTCACCTCATGAAACAATACTTTCTGAATCATTCAATACACCTTTCTTTGTTCACAGATTTCCCGCTGATATAAAGGCATTTTATATGAGAAAAGACCCTGAAGATGAAACCTTATCATTATCTTTTGATATGCTTGCACCAGAAGGTTATGGAGAGATAGTTGGTGGAGGTGAAAGGGAATACGATATAAATAAACTCATTGATTCAATAAAGAAACATAATCTCCCGATGGAGGCATTTGAATGGTATATTGATTTAAGAAGATATGGTTCTGTTCCCCATGCAGGATTTGGTCTTGGCATAGAGAGAACTATATGCTGGATTTGTAAATTACCTCATGTTCGTGAAAGCATCCCATTCCCGAGGATGCTTGACACTATTTATCCTTAAAAGGAGGATATATGCTTTTCATTCTCTTTTTCTTTGAATCTTCAGGTTATACGAGATTAACATATGTTAACAATTCTATCCCTGTGAATCTCTATTTCCTTGATGAAGCATTCCTTGATGTTTCAAGGGGTTCAGGTATCGTTGGTGCATCATTCAATCCAGCATCACTTTCGAAGACAGGGAAACTTGATATTTATGCGGGTGTTGGTTTTGCAAAATCAAATTATGTTGAAAGGGATGTGATTATAAATTTTGATGAGGACTCCCTTAAAGACTCTCTCATATTGCCTGTTTCAATAGGCTTCCTTGAAAGTGGTGGTATTGACTATTTCGGTATAGGAAAGAAATTCGGACCATTTGGATTTGGTTTCTCAATAGATAGGGGTTATGAACTTGGATTTCTCCTTGATATTGACCAGAGGATAGGTGAAGATTTCAGTTTCACATACGAAAGGGGTTTCACAAATGAAGATGATCCAAATATTCCTGTTGGTGATACAATAAATGTCTCAATCCCTCTTTCAGGTTATGTGCATATTACAGGGAAAGGGAAAGGGAATATATATTACAAAGAAAAGCCAATGTTCTTCGGTATTGGGACAGGTGCAGGGCCTATAAGTATAGGTGTTGGTGCAAGGATTACAAATATCTCACTTTCAGGTGAAGCGAATTTTCATTTCCTTGCACAGGTTGACTCATTATGGACATACATAGATACTGTTGTTCAGGACTTTAATGGTGATAACTGGACGATTGATAGTGTCCAAATTTTTGCACAGACAGTTGAAGATACATTGATAATTGGTGGAATAAATGGTTCTTACAGAGGAACAAGATTTGGTGGTATGGCAGGATTGCTTATTGATTTAAGATTCCTGAAAATAGGTGTTTCATACGAAAGGACATCAAATTTGAGCATTGATGGTAGACATTCTCTCATTTTCGGTTTTCCATCATCACCACCTGAATATCTTGATATAGACACAACAGGGCTTGAAGCGGATTCTCTCCAGAGAAGGATTTATGGAAGGGTAGGTCTTTATGCAGGTGAATGGCCTATTGATACAAGTTCAGAGGAAGAAACGAATAAATGGACATTCCTTCCTATGGATAGATACAGGGCAGGTATCTACTTGAACCTTCTTGCGTTCACATTGAGCCTTGGAGGAAATTTTGACTGGACGAGTGATTCAATAGCGCTCGGAGAAGGTTATTTTGGTCTTTCAATCGGTCTCCCTATTCCAGTTATATCAACAAGGGTTTGCCTTGCAGGTAAGATAATGTATGTAAAATTCCCAAAAGGTGATAATGAAGATGGTGATAAATATGAGGTGATGTTCTCTCCCCCTGCTTTAACAGCAGGTCTTGGTTTAAGATATACGAAGAAACCTGTTACATTGAGTTTCACAACAAGGATCAATCTTACACAGGGTGCATTCAGTTTATTGAATCTTATAGAGGATTTTGAAAAACAGGGTGAAATAAAATTTGACCCATTATCATCTGTTAATTTTGGTTTTGGTATAGGTATAAAACTATAAAAAGGAGGAATTATGAAAAGTGTAAAGATTGGTATAAATGGTTTTGGAAGGATTGGAAGATGCTTCTTGAGAGAAGCATTAAAAAGAAAATCACTTGATATCGTTGCAGTGAACGATATCACAGATGCAAAGACACTTGCACACCTTTTTAAGTATGATTCAGTCTTTGGGGTTTATGAAGGTGATGTGAAATCAGGAGATGATTATATTGAGGTTGATGGAAGAAGGATAGCGGTTTATAGTTCAAAGGATATTGAAGGGATACCATGGGAGAAGCATAATGTTGATATCGTGATAGAATCAACAGGTAAATACACTTCAAAGTCTGATGCTTCAAAGCATATAAAAGGTTCTGTGAAAAAGGTTATAATATCTGCACCTGGTAAAGGTGAACCACCTGATTTCAATATTCTTATGGGCGTGAATCAGGATAAGTATGACCCCAAAAAACATAATGTGATATCAAATGCTTCCTGCACGACAAATTGTTTTGCCCCACTTGTAAAGGTCCTTCACGAGAATTTCAAGATAATAAGAGGAACAATGGTTACTGTTCATGCATATACGAATGACCAGAGGATACTTGACCTTCCACACAAGGATTTAAGAAGGGCAAGGGGTGCTGCATTATCAATAATACCAACATCAACGGGTGCTGCAAAGGCAATATTTGAGATATTCCCAGAACTTAAAGGGAAACTCACTGCATATTCATTAAGGGTTCCTGTCCCTGATGGTTCTGTTGTTGATTTCTCTGTTCTCCTTGAAAAATCTACAACAAAAGAGGAGATTAATGCTGCATTTAAGAAGGCTTCACAAAATGAACTGAAAGGTATATTGCAGTATTGCGAGGACCCGATTGTTTCTACAGATATTATAGGAAATCCACATTCTGCAATACTTGATTCCTTACTCACTGATGTTGTTGAAGGGAATCTCGCAAAGGTTGTTGCCTGGTATGATAATGAATGGGGATACTCAACGAGGCTTGTTGATGTCACTGAATACATAGGAGCGAGATTATGAAATTGAAGAGTATAAAGAAATTGAATGTAAAAAATAAAAGGGTTCTCGTTAGGGTTGATTTCAATGTCCCTATAGAGAATGGTGTGATACAGGATACAACAAGGATTGAGGCATCTTTAAAGACTATAAATTACCTTATTGATAATGATGCAAAGGTTATACTTATGTCACATCTTGGTAGACCAAAAGGGAAGACACCTGAACTTTCCCTAAAACCTGTTGCAAAAAAACTTTCAGAGTTCCTGAAAAAAGAGGTGAAATTCGTTGAGGATTGCATAGGTAATGAAGTGAAGAAGGTTGTTGATAGTTTGAAACCAGGTGATGTCCTTCTTCTTGAGAATCTGAGATTTTATAAGGAAGAAGAGAAGAATGATGAAGGATTCTCAAAGAAACTTGCTGAACTTGGTGATGTTTATGTGAATGACGCATTTGCTACTGCCCACAGGGCACATTCATCAACTTATGGTGTTGGTGTTCTTTTAAAAGAGAAGGCTGCTGGTTTCCTTATGGAGGAAGAGATAGACTCACTTTCAAGACTCCTTGAAGATATAAAAAGACCTTACACAGTGATACTTGGAGGTGCAAAGGTCTCCACAAAACTTCCACTCATAAAAAACCTCATAGGAAGAGCGGACAGGATATTACTGGGTGGTGGAATGATATTCACATTTTATAAATCTCAGGGTATGAAGATAGGTGATTCAATAGTTGAGGATGATATGATAGATGAGGCAAAAGAGATATTGAAAGAGGCTGCAAATTCAAATGTGGAATTCCTTCTACCAGTTGATGTCCTTGTTGTAGATGAGATAAAAGAAGGTGGTAATAAGAAGGTTGTCCAGAGGGATGAGATACCTGATGGATTCAAAGGTGTTGATATAGGGGAAAATAGTATAAGGATATTTCATAAGGCAATGGAAGATTCAAAGACAATATTCTGGAATGGCCCTATGGGTATATTTGAGATGGATGATTTTGCAGAAGGTTCAAAAAGAATAGGTGAGAAGATAACAGAACTCACTGATAAAGGTGTATTCACAGTTGCAGGTGGTGGTGATACGATTTCCTGCATAAACAAATTCAATGTGAAACTGAAACACATCTCAACTGGTGGAGGTGCTTCACTTGAATTTTTGTCAGGTGAAAAACTTCTTCCAATTGAATTGCTAAAGGAATGATTATGAGAAGGTATCTTATTGCAGGTAATTGGAAGATGAATCTTGGTGGAAAAGATGCCTTGAATTGTGCATTGGAGATTGAGAATGGAATAGAAGGTCTTAAAGATGGAGTTGAGGTGATGATTGCACCACCATTCACTTCCATACCAATTCTTTCCGATAAATTAAAAAAGGTGAAACTTGGGGCACAGAATATGTTCTATGAGGAAAAAGGTGCCTATACTGGTGAAATTTCCCCTATTTTCCTCCTTGACTTTAATGTAAAATATGTTATATTAGGTCATTCAGAGAGAAGGAAATATTTTAAAGAGGATGATGAACTGATAGTGAAGAAGGCGAAAAAGGCGAAAGAAACAGGATTTAAGTTTATTGTTTGTGTTGGTGAGACGATAGAAGAAAGAGAGAAAGGTTTAGAAAAAAAGGTTGTTGAAAAACAGGTTCGTGCAATAATAGAAGCAGGAATTGTATGTGAGAATTTGATTTTTGCATACGAGCCTGTTTGGGCAATAGGAACTGGAAAGGTTGCGACACCAGAGATTGCGGAGGAGATGCATAGATTTATAAAAGGTTTTGCAAAAGAGAATATGGTGATTTATGGAGGAAGTGTGGATGATAAAAATGCGAAAGGGCTTCTTGAAATGCCAAACATTGATGGTGCACTTGTTGGTGGTGCAAGTTTAAAACCAGAGAAATTTTTAACAATTATAAAAACAGCGGAGAATTTATTATGATTGGATTACTTATGACTTTTCATGTTCTGATATCTGTTATACTTATTATTGCTGTTCTTTTACAGCAGGAACACAAAGGTGGACTTGGTGGAATATTTGGTGGTTCAACACAGCAATATTTTGGTGCAAGGGGTATTGATACATTCCTTATGAGGGTGACGATAATATTCGGAACCCTTTTCTTTATAAGTTCAATACTCATTGCATTAACAATAGGCTCAAGACAGAAGATTTTTAAACCAGAAGTTCCACAGAAAGAAAAACCAGTTCAACAAGAGATGCCAGGAGGTGAGTGATGATTATAGTATTTGAGAAAGATGGATTCCAGTATATTGGGGATAAAGGGAGTGTCCTAAAACTTCAAAAGATTGATGCAAAGGAAGGTGAAAAGATTGTTATTGATAAGATACTCCTTTTGAAAGATGATGGGAATGTTAAGATAGGTCAGCCTTATGTTGAAGGTGTAAAGTTGGAAGCAGAGGTTATAAAACACGGGAAAGATAAGAAGATACTTGTTTATAAGTATAAGAAGAAAAAGGGTTATAGGAAGATGCAGGGACACAGACAGGACTATACTATGGTAAAAATAAAAGATGTTATTTTCTAAGAGATGTAAAAATGGTTCATTTAACTGAAAATGGCGAATATATAACAAGTATAGAATTAACCAAATGGTATGTATTTTTTGAAAGGATTAAAGATAAGAGTTTTGTTTTACCAGAATATAGTTTTCTTTTAAGCCCGAATGTAAAAGTCGTAAGTTTAAAGAATGGATTTTATTTAATAGATGTTCAAACTGGTTTATGGATTTATAAAGATGGTGAAGTGTTTGTTATGGATTTGGATTATTTATATAAAATATTTAATAAAAATGATAAAAATGTAATGTTGCGCTGGGAAAAATTACCGAAACAAAAGGTTTTCTGGCAAAAGATGAATTTACTTGCTGGTTGTGATTTAAGTAGATTTTATGATTTAAGTAATATTGAAGAAAAAATAAAAAAGTATAAAAAAGATAAATTTCTTGAAACAAGGGAATCATTTAGGAATGCATTTAATTTGTTAAAAAAAGAAGATTTAACTGATGATGAAGGTGATGAATATGATGAAAATAAGGAGGAATGAATGGCTCATAAAAAAGGTGTTGGTTCTTCAAGGAATGGTAGGGATTCAAATCCCCAGTATCTTGGTGTAAAAAGATTTGGTGGTGAGTTTGTGAAAACAGGTATGGTTTTAGTCCGTCAGAGAGGAACAAGGATTCATCCTGGGAAGAATGTTGGAAGAGGAAGGGATGACACATTATTTGCACTAAAAGATGGGTATCTGAAATTTTACCATTTAAAAGGTAGAAAATTCTTAAGTGTCATTCCTAAAGAATAAAATTTATGAGGTTCGGGATAATAGGAATGGGGAGGATAGGTTCCTCCCTTTATTTTTCTTTAAGAGATACTGAATTCACATTTTCAGGTTATTATTCAAGGGTCCCTATGAAAGAGATAGGAGAATCATTTTACAGGGAAATAAAAGATATTGATGCAGATATATATTTTTTCACACTTCCAGACAGGATTATAAATCTTTTCTCTGAGATGATAGAAAAAAAAGATAGATACTTTGTCCATTGTAGTGGATACTTCCCATCCGATATATTAGGGAAATCAAGGGTTCTCTCACTTCATCCTATGTTCTCTGTGAATAAAAAATTCACATCACTCAAAGGAATCTCCTGGGCTATTGAAGGGGATGAAGAGGGAATATCATTAGGTAAAAGAATAGTGAATGCAATTAATGGTAAATATTATATCTTGAGGAAGGAAGATAAACCTTTATATCACATTGCATGCGTTATCGGAACTAACCTTGTTAATACATTACTTTATTATTCATCTGAGATACTTAAAAACCTGAGGATTGATGAAAAGGAAATTTTGAGGCTTGCATCATCAGTGATTGAGAATTCAAAAGATTCAGGCATCTTGAATGCATTAACAGGACCTATTGAAAGGGGTGATTACGAGACTATAGAGAATGAACTAATTGCATTGAAAAAAAACTATCCGCATCTTTTTTATTCTTTAATACACATAATCCCATTGAATGCACAGATGGGAATAATGAAAGGAAGGGATGAAAAAGAGATTATTGATTTTATTAATCGTCTCAGTTCTCTCAGGGGCTGAAGAGAAAAATTTCTTAGATGTTGATGAGATAAAGAAAGGTGATAGAGGATATGGACTCACAACATTCATTGGTTCAAGTATAGATACATTCTATGTTGAGATAATTGATATCTTAAAAGGTCAGGGGACAGGTCAGGACATTATACTTGCGAGGTTATACGGAAGGGATCTTGAAGAGACTGGGGTTATTTCAGGTATGAGTGGTTCACCTGTTTATGTGAATGGGAAGATTATTGGTGCTGTTGCTTATGCCTGGCCATTCGGGAAAGAGCCTATATGTGGTATCACTACATTTAAGGATATGCTGAATAGAGATGAAAAAGGTGTGATTGAGAATGTAATACCTATAAAAGGGATATTAACACTTTCAGGTATTTCAAGGAATGAATTTATAGATACAATTGTTCATAAACTCTCACTTGAGGTGTTGCCTGGTGGTATATCTGATAAGGAGATAGAGATTAAACCAGGTGCACCCTGTGGAATGGTTCTCGCTTATGGGGATGCTGTCTTATCCGTTTTCGGAACACTCACATATGTGAAAGATGGATATATTTATGCATTCGGTCATCCTGCATTTTCAGGTGGGAATGTTAGAATACCATTCTCAATGGGTGAAGTGAATGCTGTATTCCCTTCCATTTATAGTTCCTTCAAGATAGTCTCACCATCAAAGATCATTGGTTCTGTTGTTTATGATGGGAAGGGTGGTATCATTGCAAAGATAGGTGATAAGGCAGATGTTGTAGAATTTGTGATGAGATACGGTGATGAAAAAAGAGTTTATTACATAACAAAAGAGGATTTCCTTTTAAAAAATATATTTGCTTCTTTCCTTTATAATAATCTATTAGAATTTACAGGGAATAGTTTTGAAGGCTCTATAACAGGTAATTTTAAATTTCTCACAACATCAAATGATACATTTTCTTATGATATTATATCATCAGAAAGCCCTGTAAGGTCTTTAACGATGGAAGCATATTATTATCTTAACTTTTTATCACAGAATAATATTAAAAAGATTGAAATAAAAAAGATAGATGTTGATATTGAGAAAAAACCTTTCAAAGAATTTATCATAAAAGATGTTGTTTTGAACAAAGAAGAATACAAGCCTTCTGAAGATATTTATATAAAGATAATACTTGAAAGACTCAGAGATAATGATACAACGATTTATTTGAGATTAAAATCACCGAAAGTTGAAGGTGAGTATATTATAAATGTTTCTTCAGAGAGGGAAGCATACTTTGAGAAAGAAAGGATTATAAAAAATGAGAAGGAACTAATTATGTATCTGAAAAATATCCCAGAATATAAAGAGATTTCAGTGAATATAAATAGAATGGGTGAGAAGTTTAAACAAGGTGAGCAGATTGTGAACACAACAAAGAAGATTATATTTAAAGATGGGATTGAAAGCGGATATGGAATAATTGAAAAGAAGATAATGAAGATGGAAGGAAATGTTTCTGGTAAGAAAGAGATAAAAATAAATGTGAGGAGGTAAAGTGGTAATCTTCATTTTTAGTATAATCCTTAAGGTTTTTGATGAGAGATTCTTTAATGGCATCCCAAAGGAGGTAATTGTATCAAAGGATGGGGTTTATTCAGGTTATAAGATAAAAAAATTAAAAGAATTTGAGGGAAAGAAGTGCTATGGTGTATCAGGTGATTGGTTCGTTGTTGACGGAACACTCTATTATAAAGATAAGGAAGTTTTTAAAAAGGATGAGATGTTGAGCATTGAAAAATACAAGGAATTTATACTCTGTTTATCAATCCCTTCAAATATTATATATCTTTTCTCAAAAGGTTTTCTAAAAGATTCAATAGACACAGGGATAGAAAATATATCTGGTATGCAGGTTCTTGATGATATTATATACCTTTTCACAGGTGGTGATGGAAGGGTTTTAAAGATGGATTTAAAAGGGAAGATAACAGAGTTTTTAAGACTACCTGTATCAAATGTTTTAGGTATTACAAAGGATAAAAACAAACTTTATTTGTATACTTATAATCCTGGAAGGGTTTACGAATATGAGAATGGTAAATTGAGATTATTCTATGACCCTAATATCACAGAGATAAATGGTGTATTTTTTTTAAAAGATACTGTCTATATAACAGGGAATAATGAATTAGGAACAAATATAGAGGGGAATGTTATATTACTTTATAATGGAATTGAAAAGGTTGTTTATAGGGGAACACCTATCATAAGTTCATATTTAACAGATATAGGATTCCTCTGTGGTGAAAATGAGGATGGACAGATAGGTTTATTCACAAGGGATGGTTTTAAGATTATTGCAGACCTTGATGATAAGGAGATCATTGGTATAAAAAAAGATGGTGATAAAATACTTGTTTTAACAGGTGAAAATGCGGGAATATATGAGATAAAGAAAGAGTTTTCAAAGGAAGGGGAATATGAGACAGAGGTGATAGACGGAGGCTATGGTGTTATATGGGGAAAGATAAATTATGAAGGGAAAGGTGATTTTAAGATATTTTATAGGACAGGGAAGACGAATAAGGTGGATTCAACATGGAAGGATTGGGAAGAATACAATGGGAGGATCTCTTCTGAAGATAGATACTTAAAATTGAAATTCAGACTTATGTCAGGTAGAGATACGATTAACGAAATAATGATAAATTTTAATGAAAAAAACAGGGCACCTGAGATAACAAAATTCATGATATTCCCACCAGGAATTGGTTATGGTTCTTCGCAGAATGTATATCCAGGACCATCATTACAACCACAGGATATAAACAACTTAAGAGACAGGGGATTTGATATATTAGAAGGTTCATATTTTCTTGATAAGAATAAGAGATGCATTTACTGGGAATTAAAGGATGAAGATAATGATAATCTTTTTGTAAAATTGTTCATCTTTGATGGTTCAAGGTGGAGATTGTTGCAGGATAATATACAGGGTAATTCTTTTGTTATGGATGGTTTAGAGTTAGTTGAAGGTTATCAAAAAATCAAGATTGTTGTGTATGATGCTGAGGATTCAGTTTACAAAATTTTGGATTTCTTAAATGATTTTTCTCCTCCAGAAATTATTTCTTACAGGATAGATGATAAATTTCATGGTGTTTCAAAGGATAAATTTTCAGAGATATGGAGTATCACATACAAATTTGATGGTGATGATTTTTATAGGAAGGCAAGACCTGAAGATGGTGTCTTTGACGATACTTTAGAGAATTTTTATTTTCCCATTGATAAAACAAAGGATAATGTTACAATAAGGATTGAAGATAGGTTAGGAAATATAAAGGTGGAAACAATAAAGATAAGATGAGGATAGGTGTTCTTTACGGAGGATGGTCTCCTGAAAGGGAGATATCTTTAATATCAGGGAAAAATGTGTATGAGGCATTGAAAAAAAAAGGATACGATGCTATACTGATAGATGTTCAAAAAGATTTTGTTGAAAGGATTAAGAAAGAAAAGATAGATATTGCATTTAATATGATACATGGGACACCTGGAGAAGATGGTATTTTACAGGGTGTCCTTGAATTCCTCGGGATACCATACACAGGTTCAGGTATTCAAGGTGCGATACTATCAATGGATAAAATCATCTCAAAAAAAATTTTTCTTTCATCTGGGATTCCTACACCTGATTTTATCTATCCAGTTGATGAGGAAAATTTAGAGATAGAAAGATTCCCTGTTGTTGTGAAACCAAGGTCACAGGGTTCAAGTGTTGGTGTTAGTATTGTTGACGATTATAATTCTCTAAAAAATGCGCTTGAAGAGGCAAAGAAGTATGGAGAGTATTTTATTGAAGAATACATAGATGGTATGATTGCGACCTGCGGGATACTTGGTGAAACTCCTTTACCTGTTCTTGAACTTGTCCCGAGGAGAAGAAGATTTTATGATTACATAGCGAAATATACTGATGGTGAAACAGAATTTATATGCCCTGCAAGGCTTGATGAGAAGACAACAGAGGAAGTTCAGAATATAGCACTGAAAGTCCACAGATTACTTTCTTTAAGGGATTTCTCAAGGATAGACTTTGTCATTAAAGATAATAAATACCCTTATGTCCTTGAAGCAAATTCTATTCCAGGTATGACACCATTATCAGACCTTCCAAAAGAGGCAAATGTGATAGGTTTATCCTATGATGATGTTGTTGAAAGGATTTTAAGAGCAGGTATGGAAAGATGAGAAAATAATGACAGGGATAAAGAAGGGTTTTCTTTTAAGCCTCTCAGGCCAATTAACTCTTGCAATATTCATTTTCCTTTTCCAGACATTTTCAGGGAGATACCTTACCACAGAGGAATTTGGTCTTCTGAGAATACTTTATGACCTTATCCTCACATTTTCAGCGATAATAAATACAGGTCCAAGGGATGTTTTGATAAAAGGGATATCTTACTATGAAGGGAAAGGGGATGTGAAATCCATAAGATTTATAACAAGAAAGGTCTTTTTCTTTTTTTCTCTTTTCATTTTATTCTTCCTTTTCATTGTTTCCTTATTTTTTCATTTCTTTTTAAGATTTCTTGATAATTCTTTCACACTATTTTTCCTTTTTATTTCAGGGACTATTAATCTCTCATTATTTTATCTCCTTCTTGCATTCACAGAAGGTAAAAGGGAGTTTAAATATTACAGCATACTGAATGCAATTTATGGTGTTTCACTTTCATTTTTCATATTCTTAAAGAGAAAATTCTTTTTCTATGGTTCAATCCTTGCATTCTCACCAATCCCTGCAATTATCTTTTGCATATACTATATTAAAAGATATAGATGGTTAAATATAAAAGGTGAAACAGAAAAGGTTCAAAATATCACACATCTTTTCTTCACTATGTCTTTATTAAATTTCTTTGATACATTCATATTCAGGGCAGGGAGTTTCATTATTAAGTTTATTGGTGGAGATGCCTCAAACAGGATATTAGGGGAGTTCAATTATGTATTTGCACCTTTAAGTGTTTTAAGGGTTGTTATGCTTGCATTCTTTGTTGGATTCTTCCCTTATCTATCAAAGGCTATAGGTGAAGGTGATGAAAAACTCTCAATGAAATACATAACAAAGGGACTTCTTTTTATACTTATAGTCTGCTCTTTATTCACTGCATTTTTCTATATAACAGGTGATTATGTTTTAAAACTACTTTATGGAAGAACGGAGAATGTCCAGAGGTTAGACTTTCTCCTTGTCTCAATTTTCATATCACTCATTGTCTTTGGAAGGATGGGTAACAGGATACTCCTTGCTCAGGATAGAAACACCTATTCAATCCTTGCATTACTGCTCAGTGTAATTTCACTTTTCGTTTTCCCATTTTTATTTAAAAATCTTGATCTCCTTTTAGGGACGGAGTTAACACTCATTATAAGTGGATTTATATATTCAGTATTCCAGTTAATCTTTATCTTTCTTCCTTATAAAGAAGCCTGAAATAAAAATAACATATCCTATAAATGAAAGAATAATACCAATCCTCTCTTCTTTTGAATCATAGTACATCTTCACTATATGTTCACCTTCTTTTAACTCAACACCCCTAAAAAGGTAATTCACCCTCAATAACCTCTCTTTCTTATCATCAACAGAGACATTCCATGCTGGATGCCAGTTTTCTGAGAAAATGAGTATACCAGGCGAATCGGTATTTATCTTTAATTCTATAATATTTGGATTGAAAGTGATTATATCAATTTTATAATTTGGTTTTTTAATATAATTTTCGTAAGATGGTTTTTCAAAAAGGAATACGGAATCTTCATATGAGAATTCAATATCAGATATCTTTTCAAGCATCTTCTCTTCATCTTTCTCAACAACATAATGATGAACAAAATAAACCCTTTCACAGGCAAATGGATTATTATAAATCGTATACTTTTTTGTTTTATAAACAATCTCATATCTTGAGAAAAATTGGTATAGAACGAAGAACTGCTGTTTTATTTCATCAGGATAATGGGAGATGTCATCTGGAAGATTGTAATCTATGATATATTTCACATTCAGTAGGTCAATGAGTCTCTGATTTTTTATAAGCCTTGATGGCTGGAACATAACAGATTTCCCCGCACCTATATAATTTTGATAAAGTCTTAAAGGATTTGGTCCGTAACCACCTATATTGTAAATCCCATATTTCTGCAATATACCATCATTTGACCTCTCGTATCTTAATGGGAACACCCTGAACAATGTCTTATCATTTGAAAGGAATCTGACAACATCATCAGGTTTATAATACTCTTCTTCTGTTTCCATACCTTTCAAGAATCTTATATTAATTGGTAGAAGTTCAACCATTAAGAGAAGTAAAAATGGAACAAATACTTGATAATCCTTTAATTTTTTTCTTCCTATCAAAAAATTCATTATCAAAAAATATAATGCTGAAATAATGAAGGAGATGAAGAACCCAAGGATTAGATGATTATAATTACTCTCAATATTCCTTATCTTCCCCATAACAATTTCACTTTGATATGTGTATCTTAATTTTGATGATATAAAATCCGAGAATATATTTATGAATACATTTCTTAAGATGAGAAATAAAAATGTTAAAAAGAGCAATGATGAGGTGAAAATGATAAGATAATTTTTATGCCTTTTAGGATTGAACTTCTCAAGGAAGACAGCACCTATATAACACATTGAAAATATAACCTGATAGAATATAAGGTTTGGAGCCCTGAATTTCTTTATACCAGGTAAAAGATGATAGAATATATAGAAGAAGATAGTATGCCCACCAAAAGCAAAAATAATCGTTATGATAAAAAGATATATAAAGAACTTAACAAATTCTTCCCTTCTCATATAAACCAATCCACCTATGAAAAGAAGGATTAAAAGAATAGAACTGAACTCTGTGTGTAATTTGAAATAATTCCTTCCCCAGTAATTTTCAAGTATACCTGAAAAATACGGATTTATCAGTGTTAAAATCTCTTCTGGTGGCATTGACCAGGAAGTAGAGAACTCATATCCCTTTGTTTCACCCCTTGCACCAAAAGGAAGATTTTTATAAACAGGGAAAATATAAACAGAATAGATAAGAAGGGCAATAATAATTGTTAAAACAAGATATGATAATATCTTCGGAAGATCTTTTTTCAATTCTTTCCATCTCAGGATGAAATAATAGAACAAAAATCCAAGAAAGGTCCAGAACATATAATAAATCATCTGGAAATGTCCCACAAGGAGGGAAATACCTGCTGTTCCACCTGTTAAGATAAAATACTTTAAATCTTTTGTTCTTAAAGACCTTATGAGAAGATAAAAGATGAGAGGGAATGCCTCATAACTCATCATCCTTGAAAGATGCCCTGAATGTATTGTTGATAGAGGAAAGCCAGAGTATCCGTATATGAAACTTATTATGATTCTGTATGGAAATCTTATGTTCATCTCTTTCAGGAAAAGATACATGCCGAAGAAACCAATTGTCATAACGAATGAAAATGAAATAGTGAAAACCTTCTGGACAGGGAATAATAAATCAAGTAATGTTATTGGTGACATAACGAATGCAAAGAAAGAACCAATTGTTGGATATCCACAGAAAATGAAAGGATCCCAGTATGCAAAAGTTTTAAATGTTTTAAGATGATTTATCATCCATTCATGGCTTGGGAGAGCACCCAAAAGCCAATCACTCGCATAGAACATCCTCTTTGTGAATATAAACCTTGAAAGATAAAGTATGGAAAAAATAAAAAAACTCAAAAAAACAATAAAATCAGTGTATCTTTTATTTTTCATCCAAACCTCCGTTTTCAAAAGGATAATTCATAAATTAGAAAAGTCAAGGTAAATAGTGAATTTTTAAACAAATTATAAATCACATAGATTTAAGAAAGGGTGAGGATAAACAGAATGACAAAAAAAGGTCATCACGAGCCTGCCAAAGGCAGGCGTGGTGATCGCATATTGACTACAACAGAAAAGTCGTCATTGCGAACGAACGAAGTGAGTGTGGCAATCTCATTATCGCTATTCACAATTCGCAATGTTGTCATCGCGAGCCTGCAGAATGCAGGCGTGGCGATCTCATTACTTACTATTCGCAAATCCAAATTGCAAAATGTAAAAATTAAAACGCAAAACGAGGACAACCTC
>Ga0078972_1002344_pt1 | contig 63276 bp, 60 predicted proteins | sample YelNatPaOPGAMG01_FD_67568 | JGI IMG/M metagenome (GOLD analysis project Ga0078972, IMG submission 67568) | Hot spring thermophilic microbial communities from Obsidian Pool, Yellowstone National Park, USA - OP-RAMG-01 (SPADES assembly) (version 2) | ecosystem: Environmental > Aquatic > Thermal... | reverse complement strand
GCGCGAGCGTTAGCGGCGCTTCCACCTTCAACCACCACAAGAGCAGGTAGATGGGCAAAACCGAGAGGAGAGGCAGGTAGGTCCTCCAGGGCGGCGTTGGCACGCCGAACTCGAACGGGTAGATGACGAGACCCGCGACGATAGCCAATACGAGGCCGACAGCCGCTAAAGCGAGCGCCGTGGTGGCGACTCCACCACCGATCAGAGCCATCGTCGCCACGATGGTGGCGGGCACGGTCGAAGTGAAGGTGGAGACGAGCGAGTACAGGTTGCTGATGTTGTAGTCCGCTGTTTCGAGCGTTGTGCGCAGCTCCGCGAGCACGTCCCTCAACCGCTCGTCCAAGGCAGCCCTGCTGCCCGAGCGCTGCGTCGCCACAGCGGCTTCCAGCACCTTCCTCATCCTATCTGATAGGCCGTCGAGCTTCGCGTCTCCAGCTGCCAGCTCCTCCGGGTCGGGTAGGTAGTCGAAGCCGAGGCTGCGCACCTCCTTGAGCGTCGTCAATGGGAGCTGGGGCGAGGAAAGCATGACGAGCGCTAGAGGGACAGCGTCGGCCTCGCTCCTAAACCACCTGCTCAGGGAGAAGCCGCCCTTCCTAGACCTAGGCTTAGCCACGGGGAGAGAGAAAGAAAAATATTATTAAAGGTTGCGTTGCTAGGGTACGGCGACTCTGAAAGCCAGCAGCGTGCGCTCAATGCCTCCGCTGGGGGTAGTGTACGAGAGCTCGACGGTGCACGAGCTGCCGTCCGCGAAGGAGCTGCCGGTGATCGTGCAGACGGTGCTCTGCCCCGGGTCGAGCATGTTGGGGGTGCAGCCCTGCGGCGTGAGCGTGCCGCCGCTCGTGCACGTGGCGCCGGCCACCGAGAGGCTGCTGGCGCGCACGCTGCCCACGTTCCTCACGGTGAACTTGAGCGTGGTGCCGGTGGCGTAAGCGCCGGTGACCTCGAGGACGGGCGTCTTCGCCGCGCTGCTCGTAGTGTAGAAGAGGAACCAAGCGACGAGCCCGGCAGCGACAATGGCCGATAACGTGATCAGCACCGTTACAAGCGGCGGTACCCCTCCGCGCCTCCTAGCCGTCATCAGGGGAATGATGGAACCTCGTATTTATAACTCTTTCGCTGGTGCTGGAAGGGAGAAGGAAAAAGAAAAAAGAGATCGGTTTGCTCGCGGTTTACGGCTTTGCGACGGCGAAGCTGGTCTGGTAGCCGTCCTTCGTCTGCAGCGTCGCCATCGCGCCGTCAGGGAACCAGTCGAGCTGCGCGTTCGTCGCGTTAGCGGTGTACACGAGGGCGACGGATTCGCCGGCTCTCAGTATGCCAGCATCCCCACCGGTTGTCGCAACCTTAGGATCCTTGAAGGCGATCGCGGTCTTGTTCTTCGTCTGCACGCTGATTATCGAGTTGGTGAGGTCCACGTCGGCTGTGCCGTCGTTCTTGAAGGTGACGCGCAGCTCGACGCCGCCCTCCCTAGCGTACAGGGTGGGCTGGCCGATGACGGTTAGCGATACTTGCCTGACGCCCCTCGCGGTGGTGGTGTAGATGAAGTAGGCGGCCAGCGCTGCCGCGACGACGCTCGCCACGATGATGATGACGGTCACGATTGGGGGCATCGCGCCGGTTCTCTTTTGGGTCCTCATCGGTTTACCTCTGCAAGCATCCCTATTTAAAATTAATGCCAGTAGCACCCGCTGCGCGCGCCAGCGGATGCTGCGCTCCGCCTCCCTAACAATGAGGCGGGCCAGCTCCACCGCCCTGCGGAGCTCCTCCTCTTCCGCGAGCACTAAGCCCACAAGCGGGAGAAAGAGGCTTGAGATTTATTCCTTTTTCTCGACGAGCTCCTCGGGGAAGAGCTCGTCAGGCAGCGCGCCCTCGAACGCTTTCCCCTTCCTCGGCTTCCGCTTCTCGATGCGGGCTTCGCTAGCGGCGCTCCGCGCCAGCTTCCGCATCTCCTCGACCTCCCTCTTCAAGGGATCCTCCTCCGTTGAAAGCCCCAGCGCCTTTTTCAGCCTCTCGAGGAAGCTCATTTCAACCGCCCTCCCCGCTCAAAACCTCCTCGAAAGGTAGGGGCTCCATCGGCTCGAACTGGGCCTCCTTGGCGCCAAGCTTCTCCTTGATCCTTGTGTAGACGCGCGCGGCCTCTCTGCCGTCGAGGGCGAGCTGGAGCTCGGGCGGGAGCAGCTTCACGAACTCCTCCTCGGGCAAGTGGCGGCCAGCCCTGTACACGGGCTGGAAGCCCCTCTCCGTGACGACGTAGACGGCTTTGACGCCCCTCTCGATCCCCGCGCTGCTAACCGTCTTACCGCAGACGATCCACACCCTCACGGCGTCCAGCACGCTCGCTTTCAACCCCGACGCTTGAATCAGGGTGTCCAGGCGCTTCACAGCGTCAGCGAGGCCGACGGAGTGCGCGGTCGTGAGCACCGGGATACCGCTTCCAGCGGCTTCGAACCAGGATGGGACCTCCTCGCCCCTCAGCTCGCCCACAACGAGCAGGTCGGGCCTATCGTACCTGCGGGTGGCCCGGATGTTCGCGGTCACGTTCCTGTCGCCGAAGCTGAAGTACCTGACCACGCTCGGGCCGCTCACCTGCACCGCCACCTCCGGCTCCTCCTCGACGATAGAGATGCGCAAGCTCGGCCAGAGCTCCAGGATGGCGTTGAGGACGCCGATAAGCGCTGTGGTCTTCCCGCTGCCGGGCGGGCCGACGAAGATGAGGCTGTTGGGAGCAGCGGACAGCGCGGCGAGCCTCGCTAGAAGCAAAGGTTGCGCGCGCAGCGGCTCCACCTTCACCACTCTGGCCGCGGAGACCTGCCAGCCGCCGGCGATCTGAGGTATCGCGAGGTTCACCCTCCAGCCGTGAAATTCACCGGAATCCTGCGGGTTGCGCTCGCTCAACGGGATGCCAGCAGCTATCGCGATGCGCTGCGCTAGCCTCTCGACGACGAGCTCCCTGGGTAGCTCGACCAAGTACCTTTTGCCGGCTATGCCAGCGGTTACGTGCACGATACCGTCGTGCTCCGAGATGAAGATCTCCTGCGTCTCCCTGTAGTCAACGAGCGGCTGCAGGGGACCCCAAGGTCCTTCTCTCTCAGCGTAGGCGCGGATAACGCCGTCCCCGATGACGAGGTAGCCTGATGGAACCCTGACAACCTCGCCCTTCAACGGCGGCAGGGGGAGCTCGACGCCCTCTAAGCGCGAAGTGCTGCGCAGCCTTAAGCGGAGGATCCTGAACCTGCGAGGCGCAGCTGGACGCGCCTCCGCTGTTCGGGCAGCGGGTCGGACAGCAACCACGCGCGGCTCAGCTGGCGGAACCTGCTGCACAGCGACCGCGCGCACACCACCCTCCTCGCGCGCGAGCGCTTGAGCTTCGGAAGCCGGGACAAAACCCTCGACTGGTTGAGCCTCAGGGGCTAGAGGGGCCTCAACTAGGAGCTCAACCTGCGTAGCCTCGAGCTGAAGTTGCGCCTCCGGCTGAGCTTCGATTGGCTGAACCTCGGGGCCAGCTGGGGGTTGAGCTCCCACTTTGGCTGGAGGCTGGAAGAGCAACTCAGGCAGGAGGGTCTCTGGCGGGGTTTGCACCTCGAGCAGCCGCGCTGGTGGCGCGAGAGCCGGCGAGAGCTGGGGAGCTGCGTGCGGGACCTCGCGGTCCGGCTTCGGCTTCTCCGCCTTGATCTTCCTGGCTGCTTTGGCGAGCGGCATGGCCCGAGCACCTACACGCCCAGCTGCTTGAGCACCTGCCGAGCCTTCCTGATGGCTTCAAGGAGCCGCTGGAGCTCCTCGACGCGCGCAGCGACTTCCTTCTCCTTTTCCTCCAGCTGCTTCGCGTAACCCTTCAAGCTCTCGACCGGTCCGATGTCGAGGCCCAAGAGCTTCAAAGCTTCAACCAGCGCCTCCATCGGCGTGATCTGCGGCGCTTGAGGCTGCGCAAGCTGTAGCTGCGGCCTAGCTTGGGGTTGAGCAGGCTGAGGGGGTTGGACTTGAGGTCTAGCCGGCTGCGGCTGGAGTTGAGCAGGTTGCGGCTGGAGCGACGGCTGAACAGACAGCGGTTGGGGTTGCAAGGGCTGCGGGTTCTGAGGGTTTGCTTTCGCTAGCTTGAGCCTCTCATGCTCCTCGAAGAAATCCTTCGCTTCTCGCTCGCGCTCCTCCTTGCCCTTATCCCTCTTGAACAGGCTCATCGGGGGAGAACGTTGGCGCGCCGGTATATATTTCTTTCACTCGGCTACTTGCCCAGCAGGAGGTTGCCCAGCTTCGCTATCGCGCTGTCGTACTCGTCCGAGGTGTACTTGAAGATCCTTAGCGTCGAGGGGCTGAGCCTCGATACAGCGGGCTCGTAGGGCACCAGCACGTACTCGTAACCGTTTTTCCGGCAGAAGTGCTCGATCACGCGGCGGAAGTGCTCCACGACGGTCTTGGGGTACGGCCTCGGCTGGTTTAAAGCTACGACCACGCGCTTGCCCCCGAACCTATACAAGGAGGCCTCGATGCTGGCTGGGTTGGGCTCGGTCACGATGAGCACCGCGTCCGCCAGCTTGAGTAAAGGCATGTAGCGCTCCACCGCGTCCACGTCTGTTAGAGCGGGCTGGTCGATCACGAGGAGCTGGTACTGCGAAGCCCAGGAGATGACGTGCGCCGCCACCTTCTCAGGCCAAAGCAGCGGACCCCTGTTGACCGCTACCGTGAGGCGCAGCTCGTCCGCTTCCACCCTGCGGAGGCTCTGGTCCGGGTCCTCGCTCAGGTAGGGACCTGGACAATCCCCTAAGAGATATGCTGTAGCCCCACCTTCAGCTGATACATCGACGAGCAGCGTTTCGAAACGAAGCGAGACGGCCAACGAGAATGAGACCGCTAGTGTTGTCTTCCCAGTCCCGCCTTTCGAACCACTAAACGTAGCAACTATCACAAGGTATCGAGCTCTCAAGGAGAATTTATATTTTATGCTCCCCTTGTCGGCATTGAAAAGGCAGAAGCGAGCCTTACGAGCAAGGCAGGTTGAGCTCCCATCAGGTTGTGAGACTCGAGTGGTGTATCCTTACCAACCTGAGGTATTCTTACCCGACTGAGGTAATAGTGTTTCTGAGAGGTAAAGTTTAACTAGGTGTTTACCACACCGATGTTGTGTCGGTCGGCGATGATACTGCTACTATTATTAGAAAACTGCTAAGCGAAGATATGCACTCGCACATGATGATCCTGGTCTTCTTGTATAAAGCCGGTAAAGCAACGTTATCTGACCTGCAGCGAGCTCTAACTGGAGGGAGATACAGGGCTCAGTATAATTGGACTTTAAGCGTCATAAATGAACTTAAGCAGATGAACCTTATCTCGGAGGAGGATATACAAATTAAGAAAGTTAAAGTTAGACTTTTTGACCTTACAGAAAAAGGTATGAAAGTAGCTGCTAAGATTTCTGAAATACTTTCTATAACTTAAGAACCGCCATCGCACTTCACGATCCTACACTCGTATCTCCCGAGAACCTCCATCCTTGAAAACATTTTTATACCGATGCACTCACATGAAAGCCGATGGAAGAAGTAAGTTTCATCCCGCTTGAAGAGCTGTTCCCTTCATCGGCCAACGTGCGGCTTAACGTACCCGAAGAGGGCGTAAGGAGGCTGGCCGAAGATATCGCAATGCGCGGTCTCCTCCACCCGCTTATTGTGAGACCCGAGGGCTCCGGCTACGGCGTCGTTTGCGGGAGGATGCGACTGGAAGCGATTAGGCTGCTGAAAAAAGAGCGCCCTCAAGACTTCGAGAGGCTTTTCGCTCGAGGGGTCCCCTGTGTCGTAAAGGAGCTGAGCGATAGGGAAGCGTTAGAGATCTCTCTCAGCGAAAACCTCCGCCAGAACACGCTGACGCCTGAGGAAGTGGGGCGGGGGATCGCCAGGCTGCACGAACTGGGCTTGAGCGAGGAGGAAATATCGGCGAGAATGCAAGTCGAGCTCGACGAGATTAAAAGATTCGTTAGGCTTTACGCGCGCTTACGCACAATAGCGCCGGTAGTGGCCGAGTCTAAACCCGGAAGGCCGCCCCGCTCCTCCCAGAAGAGGAAAGTGAGCCGCACAGGCATAACAAAAGTTGTGAGAGCGGTTGAAGAGCTAGCACAGAGGGGCGCTTTAAAGAACCCCGAAGAGGTTGTGAAGAAAGTGGCGGACCTAGCGGCCGAGCGTGGCTTGAGCACAAGCGAACTCGATATCCTAGCCCGCAAAATCCGCGAAAACCCGCAGCTGGCACAGCGGCCAGAGAGGTTGATCGAAGAGATATCCAAGGAGGAGATGGTTGAGAGAGTTGTGTTGATCAAGCGCCGCCTCGCAAATTTCATCGACGAGTACGCGAGAAGCAGCGGTTTGACCTTTAGCGAAGCTCTTAACAGCATTCTCGAAGAATATCTGAACCTTAAAGGTGCGGCCGCCTAGCTCCTCAGCCATAAGGTGCGGCGCCCGTGCTCGAAAAGGTGCTCGAAAGAAAATGCATAATTGTGATTGGGAGAGTTGGAGGAAGAAGAGAGGGGGTTGCAAAAAGAATCGTAGAGCAAGCAGCGGCCAAGGGCTTGAGCACAACCGTGCTAGACACCTACGGGCTCTTCAGCGATATACCGCTCGAACCTGTTAAACCCCTCCTCCCATACCGGCTCGTATCAACCTACTTGCCGCTCGTCCTACCTTCGCTGCCCGGTCCTCGCACCTCTAGCGCAGAGGTGGCCGCAGCAGATGCGGTCGCCGATTCCTCGACGCTTAGCGGCTGCCTAGCCAAGCTCGCTTCACGAGCGGACGTTGGAGCCAGAATAGCCCACCTCAAGCTTTCTATGCTTTCAGCCTTCATTACAGACGGCGAGATCTTGCCGAAGCTGGACAGATCGAGGATCGAGTTGGCAGTAGCTCCCACCATGTTCAGGAAAGCTTTGACGTTGCTTTGGATATCTTACTTTAAAAGTTTGAACAAACCCCCGCCAAACGTGATCGTAATCGGGGAAGGCGGTTTAACCGCCCAAGAAGGCGAGTGGGTCTGGCCTATACTCGAAGAGCTCGCTATGCAGGGAGCTGTCATCGTTCTGCTGGATCGAGCTGTGAGACGCCAGCACCTGCAGTACACGATCGTCCTCGCGGACATAACCCAAGAAGCTCGAATGGGGGTGCTGAAGTATAGGCTCCCGGTACCGCCCGAGGACATGGAAGGCCGGAAAGTGGTGGTAGTGGAGGGGGGCGCATCCTCGTATAGAATCGATTTCTGACGTTGGCGCAGCGGCTTAAAGCCGATGCGGTTCTCGCCAGTCTCGTGACTTCGCTGCGCTAACCTTAAAAACCTCCATACACAGCGTAAGAACGCCCGATGACGATCGGCGCGTTGTTGGCAGCGCGCCAACAGCCGAGGGCAAAACGGGGCCCGTGGCCTAGCACGGAAAAGCCTGCTGTCGCGCCGAGGGCGGCGACCCGAGGGGGCCGCAAGCCTCCTAAGCCGCAGAACCCGGGTTCAAATCCCGGCGGGCCCGCCATGTTCCTGGCGAGTTGGTTTAGCTCTACGCGTCTCAAACCTCGGTAAATTGTGTAGCCTTTTCAGCAAGGCTTCCGTGCAAGTGAGCTTTTTATATCAAAGTGAATTTTTAAGAAAACTCTTAGATTGTATCAAAGAATTAAACGTAAAAGCATTACGGATGAAGCGTAGTCACGGGCGTGTAAGTGTTTAAAATTCGTTTTTAACTAGTTTTTACAGCCTTGATGGCGAGGTCGTATGCTACCTCCTCCAGGTTCACCACGAGAACACCGTTAGTAGCCTTTGTAAGCCATGAACGCTTCACAGATCCTTTCCAAGTATCCCAAATTTCCACCTTGTACTCGCCATCAGCTAATCCGATAAGCTTGATCGCGACGTCGCGTGCTGGTTCGAAGCTCTCGTTGCGCACGATTTTCCACCAAGATGCGTCCGGGTTCTTTACCCAAGCTAGAGCCAAGGTGCCGTTGGTGAGCCCGTATACCCTCACTTTTGCCTTTTTCAAGGCTGCTCCCTCGAAGCGCACGTAGTCTATAGTGTACCAGTCGACGCCAAGGTTGTCCAGCCTGATCTCGTGCACACCCTGCGGGACTTCGAGGACTACGTCCGTGTCGTACTCCCTTGCGAACGCGTCGTACTTCCCGTCTCTGTCAGGTAGCTCCACCCGCTTCGCCAGCACGCCGTCCACGTATACAGCCAGCACAGCGCCGGCGCGCGAAACCGAGTTCACGTGAACGACAACTCTACCGCCTCGCGGGAAGGTGACCCTGAACGTGGGGTTGTTCCTCAGGTCTGGGTGCGACGCACCCTGGATGAAAGTGGGAATCTGAGAAGTGTCCCCCTCTACCGTTCCATCGAGCTTGACCTCGAAGAAGCTCTCCAGGGGGCGCGCCCAACCCAGAGACGGGTAAACCACGACATCTGAGATTTCTTCACCGCTCAGATCGGTCGGGAGCATAAGCTCGGTCTCCAGGCGCTTAAAGCCTGACGCAGCTGGGTCGATACCCTTCAAGAAGTCGGCAACGGCTTTGAAGTGGTAGTACAGGTTGTACGGGTGTATGTAGTTGTCCCACCACCAGGACATTGCCGTCGCGGGCGAGCCCGCCATCACGGTCGCCCAGAGGCCGTCGTGCAGGCCCACCCCCTCCCTGTCGAGGTAGTAGAGCGGCTTATCGGTGAGACCCTCCCACCGCCAGTCGACGCCGAACTCCGTCACGAGTACTGGTTTGCGGTAGCGCTCCCAAGCCCTCCTAACGATGTCGTACAGTGTACCGGCGACATCCTGGAAGCCTTCAGGACCATACTTGTGGACGGTAATGAAGTCGATCTCGCCGAGCTGCCACACGAGCGGGTCGAGGTTGGGGTTTGCGAAGCTGGTTGTGACCATTCTCTTGTAGGGGTCGAGCCGCTTCAGGTAGGCCGCCATCTCCGCGTGCCACCGAGCAACGTTCTCCCTAACGGACATGTAGTTGTCCGTCAAGTCCACCTCGTTCCACAGCTCCCAAGCGAGCAGGCTGGTGGAGTAGCCCCAACGGGCGACGATGTACCTTAGCCTCTTCTTGAAGAGCCCCTTCGCCTCCTCGCTAGTCCAGAACTCTTCGGGCTTGGAGAGAGGTCCGCCTCTAGCCTTGTTGTACGGGTTCTCGCTCCACTGGGGGTTCGCCTGCGTCGAGAGCTGCCCGTGGTTCATCAAGCACAGGACGACGCGAATCCCGTAGCGCTCGGCGAGCTCGAGCACGTAGTCGAGCCTCCAAGCCTCCTCCAGGTCGTAACGTCCGAGCTGCTTCCACTCGATTCCGAAGCGCCAGGGAGCCATCCATATCCTAACCAAGTTGACGCCCGACGCGGCCATCGCGCGGAACCACTCGTCGTAATCGTAGGTCCCCCGCGAGCCGGACCAGCAGACATCAAGCCCCACGAAAAAGTTGGAGCTACCGTTGTCGAATTCGAAGTACCTGGAGTCGCGCCCGCTCACCCTAGCGAAACCCGGTTGACCGGAGGGTTCGACCTCGAAACTGTAGACTGGAGTTCTCTTCGAAGAGCCTTTGCTCACAGCCTCCACGTAAAACTCGTAACGGCCGGCTTTCACCGGTGTAAACCTGACCTTCCAACAGGGTTGACCTACCGGTTCGAGCCTTTCGGTGTTGCCAAGCAGCACCCTTCTGTAATCCTGGTAGTAGAAAGCGGGAAGCGCGAGCACTTTACCCTCTGGGTCTGTGATGAACGCTGTAACGTTGACGTCTTCAGGATCGAACTGGTTACCTATGTAACCCGTAACGTTCACGTCTATTTCGACGCGAGAGTAGAGACGCGCCCTAGGAGGGTTGATACCCAAAACCTCGACGTTCTGCACGGCTGAGTACGCTTCCCGCCGCCATAAAAAGTTGACAACCGCTACGGATAGCAGGGCCAGGACCGCTAATAAGATCACCCATCTCCAACGCACGCAGCGATTCAGCTCCGCCATTTAATGTGTTTTACTCCAGCGGACACGCTGCGAGCGCGGGCGCAGAACTTTTCAGGGGGGTTTCGCCGAGAAATCGTGGTTATAGATACCGCTCAGATCCTAGAGTCGCTCGGTTACTCCTATTACCGCGAGGTCGAGACGGGAAGCGAGCCTCCCAGAGCTAGCTTGCGATTCGCCGACCTACTGCCAGGGCTGGCGGGAACCCCGCTGGGCGGGGAGTACCTTTACGAGCACCAGCTGGAAGCGTTGAAGCATCTGGAAGAAGGTAAAAACGTGGTGCTGATCGCCGGTACCGGTAGCGGCAAAACCGAAGCCTGGTTTCTCTACGCTGCCAGGAAAGGGGTGAGAGCGCTGGCGCTCTACCCGACTCTGGCGCTCGCTAACGACCAGGTGCAGAGGTTGAGCGCCTACTGTTCCCAGCTGGGTGCGGAGATGGCGCAGGTGGACTCTCCAAGCGTACAAGCGGCTGGCAGCGCGGGGAGAAGGACAATAAGGGAGAGGTTGGGGAGAGCTCTCGTCGTAGCGAGCAACCCGGCATTCCTCATGCAGGACCTTAAGCGCTACGCTTCATCTCCCTCGAAAGGGTTTCTCATCCCTTCGATCCACCGCTTTGGCCTGCTCGTGCTCGATGAGCTCGACTTCTACAGCCCGCGCGAACTCGCTCTTATCGTAGGCATGCTGAGAGTTTTCGCTGAGATGGGGTGGAAGCCCCAAGTGGCTGTGCTGACAGCCACGTTGAGCAACCCCGAGGAGATGGCTGACATCCTCCGCGAGATCAACGGTAGGGAGGCGGCTGTGGTAAAGGGCGAACCCTTCAGGGTGCCCAACAGGCTCTACGTGGTTTTGGGCAGGAATTTGGAGAAGCTTAGAACGCTGCTCATCGAGAGAGTCGGCGATGTCGAAAAGCTGAGCGTGGGCGAGGACGTCAAGAGAGCGCTTCTCGATCCGGAAGAGTTCAGGAAGAGCGCTTACAAGGTCGTGCTAGCCTTGAGAGCGGCCGGCATCGAAGCCGAAATCCCCCATGTCGACCCTCTCGAGCTTTTAACCCGCTACGTCGAAGATGATGGTGTAACGCTCGTATTTACAAGGAGCGTGGGAGCGGCCGAGGAGGTCGCTCGAAAGCTTAGGCAAAGGCTGGGTTCCAGAGAGCTCGGCGGCATAGCTGTGCACCATCACCTTGTATCGAAAGAGGAACGGAGAAGGGTGGAGGAAGGAGCCAGGCTTGGAGCCGTGAAGATCCTGGTCACCCCTAGAACGCTAGTGCAGGGCATAGACATCGGCACGGTGGTTCGCGTCGTGCACCTAGGCTTACCTGACGACGTGAGAGAGTTCTGGCAGCGCGAAGGGAGGAAAGGTAGGCGCCGTTCGATCCCCTTCACAGAGACGGTAATAGTGCCGTACACAAGGTGGGACCGGGAGCTGCTCACCAGGGGCTTCGAAGCTCTCAAGAAGTGGCTTAACCTGCCCTTGGAGAAAACCGTTGTAAACAGAGAAAACAAGTACGCGCTGCTGTTCACCGGGCTTTTCAAGCTGGTATCCACCAGAACCCTGAATTTGAGACCTTGCGAAGAGGAGCTAAGACTTCTTCAAGAGCTTGGTCTCGCTAAGGGCGGCGAGCTGACTGCGAAGGGAAGGCGGACTTGGCACATGCTGAATTTCTACGAGTACGGTCCCCCTTACGGCGTAAAACGGGTGAAAACCTCAGAGGGGGGAGTCGAGTACCTGCAAGAGGCGTCGCATGTGGATGTAGTCGAGAAGCTCCAGCCAGGTTGCTTCGATTTCACATCGGACTTCCTCGTGACTAACCTCCGCGTCACGAAGGGCAGGTGGGTGACACTCGTCGAGGAGGAGCGCCCAACACTACATACCGTGTATAAACACGAGTTTCTCGCAACAGCGTACGAGGAGTACAAGAAGGTGAAAGCTCAATGGGGCGAGGAAGGGGACCTGTGGAGGGACTACGTGAGGGGCCTACTGAGGTCGGAGGTCATATGCACGATGCACCCGCCGACGAAAGGTTTCGGCTCCTACCTGGAGGTGCCCTACAGGGTCGTGTGGATCGTCGACGGGGAGGGCGTGCGCTTGAAAGTGGTCGGCGACAGAACCTACGTGTACAGGCCGAGGCGCGCGATCGATGTGCCCTCGACGACGATGGGTAGGTACGAGGACTACAGCTACGGGAGGCTCTACGAACTGGAACCTTCCATCGATCTGGAGCTGGCTAGGCTGGGCTTAGCGCTCGTCAAGGTAGTTCTCCGAAGGGTCTTCTCGATCGGCTTGAAGAGGGTAAGCTACGACCTGTCAGCCGTAGGGAGCAGGAAGCTTCTAGTGCTCTTCGAGGACGACGCGGCCGGCCTCATCGAAAAGCTCGATTGGCTTGAAGTGAGACGCGCGGTTGAACGGTACGAGCCAGACGAGCTCGACGAGATCCTTATCGAGCAGGTTGACGACATGGCTCACGCTAAGCTCGTGGAGATCGGCTACAGGTGGGAGCTGGCGAAAGCGCACGCGCTAACCGTGCTCGACACTGTGGTGGCTTCGGAGAGGGTGAGACTGTCGCTGGGTGGGGTTGAAGTGTTCGTGCCAAGACCCTCTAAGTCTCTGAAACTGCTATCCCTGGACACCCTGAGAGTGCCCTTAACAGATAATGGGGAGGTTGCGCTGGTCTATCTAGCCGTGTTCGACGGTGAGGAAGTTCACAGCTTTAGGCTTCTGAAGGAGTTCCACCTGGTCGATAAAGCTTCAGCTGTGGTTGTGCAGAGCGTAGCTGGCTACGTGAACGAAGGATTTAACATTGCAGTGCACGACTTCGATAGAGTTGGTGAGGATCTTAGCGCCGGCGGGTTGGCTGGTCTCAAAGCCCTTCTAACCGGTCTCAGGGGGGATGGTGCACTCGTTGACGTAGCCGAGCTGTCAGCCGAGAAGCTTGGCGCTCGCATCGGAGCCGACGAGCTGGCATCTTACCTCGGGTTGCGGATGAGGTATACGCTGGACGATATACGTAGGGAGCACGAGGAGAGCCTGAAGAGAATCAGGCAGTTACCCTACGCCAGGTGGCTACAATTCACGCAGTACCTCTCCAAGAAAGCGGACGAGTACTTGGGCGAGAGGGCGAGGAACATCTACCTGTGTTATCTAGCCCTACGAGAATTCAAGAGCGAAGCCGAGCGTGCCCCAGCACTCAACCTTTCAGCTCCCGGAAACGGCTCATCGTAAACCTTGTTCAGCTGTCCAATTCCGTCTTTCCTCTATCTACTAGCAAAAAGTAGAAAAACTTTGGGGAGAGCGTAAACTCGGTATGAGGAGGGCGGAGTCCGTAGTTAGGGAAGTAGCGGAAGCTTTGAGAAGTAACGGCTACGATGTGGTGTTGAGAGAGGGCGAGCCCTTCGAGCTTATCGCTTCGAGAAAGGGCGTTACAGCTTGCATCGCCTTCATCGATAAGGGCGGAGGTTTGAGCAAGCTTTCGGTTAGACCCGGTTGCGGTAGCGGTCTTTCAGTTATCGATTGCAGCAATGCTGAGCGCGTAAAGGAGTGCGTTGAACGCCTCCTCCAGATCCTAGAAGCGTGGGTTGCGGGCGCGGAGAAATAACGAGTAAGCTTATTTTGTAGCGCTATTCCTCACGCGCGATGAGGCTGGGTATATCCACGTACTCCTACTGGCACTTCAAAGGGCCTAAACTCCCCCTCAAGGACTACATCGAGATGGCGTGGCGCGACGGCTTCGACGGTGTGGAGGTTCTCGTCAACCACGTTGAATCCCGCTCGAGGAGCTACCTTAGGGGTATTAGGCGGTTAACGCTCGAGTACGGTATACCGGTTTACGCTTTAGCTATCCACAACAACTTCGTGAAAACCGATCCAGCTGAGCGGGAGGCTCAAGTCAAGTATGTTGGCGAGTGGCTCGAAGCAGCGTACGAGCTGGGTGCCAGCATTGTTCGAATAAACTCGGGGAGGTGGGGGACCGTGAAGAGCTTCGATGAGCTCATGGCTAGGAGGGGTGTGGAGCCTCCCATCGAGGGTTACAGCGAGGAGGACGCTGTAGGGTGGGTGGTCGACTGCATTTACCGCTGTCTCGATAGGGCCGAGGAGCTCGGAGTGACGCTGGGGCTGGAGAACCACTGGGGGTTGACGACGAGAGCTGAGACCATGCTGAAGATACTGCGCAGGGTGAATTCTAGGTACTTCGGCGCTATCATGGACACCGGCAACTTCGTGTACGACACTTACAGCGAGCTAGAGGCGATAGCCCCCTACACGGTTATGGTGCACGCGAAAACCTACTTCGGCGGCGGAGAGTGGTACACGCTGGATATCGACTACGAGAGAGTGTTCGGGATTTTAAGGAGCGCGGGGTTCAAGGGTTGGGTCTCTCTCGAGTACGAAGGAAAAGAAGACTACGCGACGGGAATCAGAAAGAGCAGAGAGCTGCTGCTCAAGCACGTTCGGTGCTAGAGTGTTTATTTATAACTTCTTCCACCTCTTTTCGGTTAACCGTTAAAGGAGGGCGCTCAGGGGCTAGACCTCCCGGTCTCCTCATTACGAACAGCACGAGCAGCGCGCCCAGTACTATGTAAGATAGGTAGTTCACGTCAAAGGGGACTGGCAGGAGCCGCTTAGCGAAAAGTACCGTACGGTCGAATGCCAGGTAGACCGCCGCGCCCAGGAGCGGCCCCTTGGGGTTGCCGCGGCCTCCCACGGTGACCATCAGCACCACGAGGAAGGTTCGAGAAACCGTGAAATCGTCGGGGTTCACCGACCCCATGTAGAAAGCGTAAAGAACGCCTGCCGCAGCCGCCATCCCCGAACCTAAGGCCATAGCCCACGCGCGCGCTCGCGCCACGTCTTTGCCGTAAGCCGCGGCTGCAACTTCGTCGTCCCTGATTGCCCTGAGGAGCCTGCCGAATGGGGATGTGGAAAGCCTGTACTCGAGGAGCCAAGCTCCCGCCGCGAAGGTCGCCGAGAGGAGCATCATCGAAAGCTCGCGCAGCGGGCTGGGAAGCCACGCGAATACATCCACCACGCCGGCGCCAAAGGTGCCTCCAACGAGAGGCTCGTAGTTGCGAGCGATTACCCTAACGATCTCGCTGAACGCGATGAGAGTTATCGCGAGGTAGTCCTCGCGGAGGCGGAGCGCGGGGTAGCTGGCTATAACGCCGAGAAACATCGCTAAAGGCACTGCAACGGCAAGGGGAACGAGAAACAGGGTGAGACCTAGGAGCGGGTTCGCAGAAACCTTAGCCGAGAGAAGGGTAGCGTAGTAGTAGCTGCGTAGCTTAAACTCGCCTTCCCAGGCGATCCCCGATAGCGCCGCGCCGAGCCTAGTCGTAAGCGCTCCAACGGCGAAAGCTCCTATAGCGAAGAAAGCCGCTTTCGCGAAGTCGGGAAGACCCAACTCGCCGTAGACAAGCTCCATTGACGTTGACAGGATCACGTAGATCGAGTAGAGAGTACCTAAGCTTATTAAGAAAGCTAGGAACTCCGACGTAGCCACCACCCTCTACCGCTCCACAAGCCCGAGAGCCCCCTCGGCGACACTAGAAGAGTGCATATGATGGCTGCGAAAGTGAGGAGAGGCCTGTACGCCGTGCTCACTCCCAACCCCGCCAGCTGGTAGGAGAGCACCGTTTCGGATACGCCTATCAGATAGGCTCCCGCGACGCTCCCGCCTATGCTGCCGATACCTCCAACCGTTACGGCGGCAAACATCGACAACAGCATAGACCAGCCAGTGTCCGGGTTGACCATGACCCTGAAAGGTAGGAAGACGCCGGCTGTCGCTGCCAGCGCGCCAGCAAGGAACCAGCTCACGGCGAAGACGCGTTTGACGTCTATCCCGAGGGTTTGTGCCAAATTGGGGTTCTCTATCGCGGCTCGCATAGCCGCTCCCAGCTTCGTCTTATACAGCAGCATGTAGAGCGAAAGCAGTAGCGCAAAGGTAGACGCTGTGGACGCGATGAGCACGCCAGGAACTTGAACTCCCGCTACTTCGACGAGGAAATCGTCGAACATGAACAGCCTTGTGTAAACCTTGAGCCACTGCTGCATGAGATCCGCGTACACGTGAAGCGAGTACCGAATCACCATGTCCAAAGCCATTGAAACAACCATGAGCGTCACTAGATCGGCTCTCCCGCGCAGCGGCTCGAATACGAGTAGGTAAGCTAGGAGCGAGACAACCCCGCCGGCCGCGAAAGCCACGGGTATGCACGCGTAGGGTGTTACTCTCGCGGCCACGCTAAAGGTATAGGCCGCGTAGACTCCCACCATGGCGAGATCCCCATGAGCGAAGTTGGAGACCCTGCACGTGAGCAGCGCCAGGCTGAGACCAACGGCTAACAGCGCGAGAAGGTTACTGTAGATCAAGGCGCCGGCAAGTACATCGAGCATCGAAACCACCTACAGACCAAGGTACGTTTTAGCCAGCTCCCTGTCCTCCAGGAGCTCGCTCGGCTTCCCCCAGAACCTTGCAGCACCGGAAACCATGAGTAACGCTTTGTCGCTAACCTCCAGGGCGGATAGAGCGTTTTGCTCCACAAGCACCACCGCGACGCCTAGCTCATCCCTCAGCTCGACGATCCGCTTCAGCGCCTGTTTGACCAAGCGGGGGGCGAGCGCGGCAGTAGGCTCGTCCAGCATCACGAGAAACGGGTTCCTCAACAAGCTCATGGAAAGAGCGACGATCTGCCTCTCTCCACCGCTCAGCGTCTTGACCTTCCTGTGGAGAAGCTCTCGAATCTCGGGGAGGAACGATGTTATGCTCTCCAGCCTCTCCTCTATCTCGTCTTTTCCCAGATCGTAACCCGCCAGCAGCAAGTTCTCCCATACCGTAAGGCTTTCGAAAACATTGCCGGTTTGCGGCAGGTAAGCCATGCCCAAGCGCGATCGTTTGTGCGGAGGCATTCGCGTAATGTCCTCACCCTTGAACAATACAGAACCCGAGAAGATTCTACAAATTCCGAACACCGCTTTAAGCAGCGTGCTCTTCCCGCTTCCGTTCGGTCCCACAACGGCAACTATCTCGCGGTTGCCCACCTCAAACGTTACACCGGACACGATCTCGATCTTCCCGTAGCCGGCACGCAAGCTCTCGGCTTTGAGCAAGTTCACCCTACTCACCCAAGTAGGCTTTAGCTACAGCTGGGTCCTCGACAACAGCTTCGGGAGATCCCTCGGATATGACGCGCCCGTTGTGGAGAACGTAGACGTAGTCGGCGTAGCGGAGGGCGAGATCGAGCCTGTGCTCGACCAGTAGCATGCCAACCTCATGCTCTTTTCGGATTTTCGTCAGGAACTGCATTATGCTACCAGCTAGCGCTGGGTTAACGCCGGCCAATGGTTCATCCAGGAGAAGGAGCTTGGGATCGCTCATAAGGGCTCTAGCAAGCTCTAGAAGTTTCATTTGGCCACCGCTTAGAGTGTACGCTGGCTTATCCCACACGCGATCGAGCGATAGGAGCTTTAGCACATCGAAAGCTTTCTCTATAAGCTCCCGCTCCCTAACCCGCGAGTCCCTGAAGCAAGAGAAGGGGGTTTCGTCCACGTTTCGAGCAGCAACCAACACATTCTCCAGCACGCTAAGCGAGGGGAAAAGCTTGGGTATCTGGAAGGTAGTCGCGACACCGAGCTTGAACCTAACGTGAGGTGGCAAGCCGGTTACGTTCAGCTTCTTGAAAAGGATCAGGCCGCTATCGGGTTTCAACACTCCGCTAGCAACCTGGAGGAATGTCGTTTTCCCGCTTCCGTTGGGACCTATCAAGAGCGTTAGCGAATCCTCCGGGATAGAGACTGTAACATCGTTTAGTGCTATCAAACCCCCGAATCTTTTCGAAACATTTTTAGCGAGAAAAAGAAGGTCATCCGAGCTCATAACCCTAGCTCCCTAACTGCCCACAGGCGTGAAGGCATCCGTGTCGATGTGGTACACAGCCACCAGCTTCCATGCTAGACCGGATGAAGTCTGAACGACCTTGAACACGCCGTAATCGCCGGCCGACCTATCCCCTGATGCATCGAGCGTTATCGTCCCTGTAATCCCGTAATAGCGTGCCGTCACCTGGGGCAGGACGCTCGCTACCTTGGTGCCGTCGTCGCTTCCCGTCAGCATAACGGAGAGGGCCAGCAGCCAAGCCGCATCGTACGAGTTCATGGAGTAGGGGTCTGGGTCGTCGCCGAAGCGCTGGCGGAACCTCCTCTTGAACTCCTCCTGCATCGGGTTGGCCGTAGGGATGAAGTTGGTCGAGGCTATACCGCCCAACGCTATAGCCTCCGCTCCCGCTTCGGAGATTAGCTTAGCGTTGTTGGCTAGACCGTCGGTCCCGAACCACGTTAGCTTGGAGAGCACGGGGTTCTGAGCTGCTAGCTTGATGAACTGTATACCCTCCTCGAAGGATATGAGCACGATGGCTGTCCCCGTACCCATCTGGCTCGCCATGTCTGCGGCTCTTGATACTTCAGCAGAAAACTCCTTCGCGCCAGGGTCGTAGGCTATGCTTCCGGTTGTTCCACCCAGCGCCTTGAAGTTCTTCTCGAAGCTGTCGCGCAGACCCACCCCCCACGCGTCGTTCCTGTAGATAACGATAGCCTTCGTGAAGCCCGAGCTCCAGACTACCTTAGCCAGCGCTTTACCCTGGTAAGTATCGGGCGGGACAACCCTGAAGACGAAGTCTCCGGGTATCGACAGGGCTGGGGCGGTCGAAGACTGGCTCACGACGACCAGCTTGTTTGCATCGGCGAACGGCTTGACCTGGGAAACCTCGCCGCTCGACATGGGGCCTACGAACAGTTTTACCCCTTGAGCGGCGAGAGCTTCTATCCTCGATCTAGCTGTCTGGGGGTCAGTGCCCGTGTCCTCGACAACCAGCTGGAACCTGAACTTGCTGCCCGCAGCCTCGGCAAAGCTGTTTATGTCCTCCATCGCGAGCTGCAAAGCGCCTTGGTTGCGCTTACCGTATGAGGACAGGTCTCCAGTTAAGGGTAGAAGCGCACCGATCTTAATGGTTACCGTTTGCTGCTCGCCGCCGATGAACGTGCGGGAGAAGTACCCCGAGGCGAAGCTTGCCGCAGCGATTATCGCGATCAACGCGGCCAACACAGCTTTGCTACGGGCGCCACCCTTAACAGCTGATGCCGAACCCGCCATTAGACGCTGCTTCTTTTACTCCTATTTTTATGTTTTTCCTTTTCTTTCGTTTTTTCTGGTGTGGTATAGATTTCCTTTATATTTAAGCTTTGCTTTTCCCTACATGCACGCGAACCGGATGCGCCGCAATCTTCCTTATAAATGTTCCATATGGTACCGCTTAGTCCGCGCTCTCACGCGGCGAAGCGTTTTGCTTTTATACGGAGTCGCAGCCCAGAACCTTATGGAGCGGAAGCTGGGAGTAGGCATTATCGGAGCAGGCTTCGCAGCTAAGTTCCACGTTAGAGGCTGGGTGGGGGTTCGAGGGGCTGACATAGCGGCGGTGTACAGCAGGACGGAATCGAGAGCCAAGGAGCTGGCTGCCCTCGCCGAGCAGCTCGGTGTGGGCAAACCCAAGGTGTACACGGACGTTTACGACATGCTGAAAGACCCCAACGTCAATGCTGTCTGGATCCTCTCCCCCAACTACGCTAGGCTTGATGCAGTCAAAGCAGTCGCCGAGGAAGCTAAGCAGGGTAAGGGCAACATCGTTGCTGTAGCCTGCGAGAAGCCTCTCGCACGTAACGTGAAAGAAGCTAGAGAGATGCTGAAAATGGTCGAGAAGGCTGGGTTGCTTCACGGGTACCTTGAGAACCAGGTGTTCATGCCGTCCGTGATGAGGGGTAAGGAGGTGGTCTGGAGGTTCGGCGCGAGGTACAGTGGGAGACCCTACCTGGCTAGAGCGGCTGAGGAGCATGGCGGGCCCCACGCGTCCTGGTTCTGGAAGCCCACCCAGTCGGGCGGTGGCGTGCTGCTGGACATGATGTGCCACAGCCTCGAGGCGGCGCGCTACGTTCTATGGGACCCTGAAAGGGGAAAGGACAGCTTAAAACCTAGGAAGGTGTGGGGCGAAGTTGCTTCACTCAAGTGGACAAAGAGAGACTACGCAGAGAGACTCAAGCAGACGTACGGTGTGGACTACTCGGTGGAGCCAGCTGAAGACTACGCCGCTGCGGTCGTCGTGTACGAAGACAGCGAGGGTAACGTGGTGATGACGGAGACGCACACCTCCTGGTCGTACATCGGAGCTGGGTTGAGGCTAACCTTCGAGGTTCTAGGGCCCGAGTACTCGCTCTGGATTAACACGCTCCAGCCCGAACTGTTCGCGTTCGTCAGCAGGCACGTGAAGATCCCGCCGAGCGAGGAGTTCGTGGAGAAGCAGAACGCCGACCAGGGCTTAATGCCTGTGATCCCCGACGAGGCGGTGACGTACGGCTACCAAGCCGAAGACCGCTACATGGTCGAGTGCTTCCTCCAAGGGATCCAGCCTGCCGAGAACTGGTACGACGGCTTGCTCATCGTGCAGCTCATGATGCACGCTTACCTCAGCGCGGAGAAAGGCCAGAAGCTGAACTTCAACCCCGCGCTAGTGGAAGACTACATCCCACCTGTCCAACGCGGAGCTTGGAACCCGAAATCCCCGCTCCTTTAAATCTCACTCTTTTTCCTCTCTCATTTTTCCTCAGTTTCAGCGTCGCGGGTTGCGCGAAGTTTATCAAGTGATGAGCCTTGCAGCGAGCTGTGAAGGTGACGGTTTGCATCGCCTACAGCGTAGGGGACCCTGCCGGTTCGGGCGTGGCAAGCGAGCTCCTTAGACTCCTCGAGCCCAAGCCGGTTTCCGCCGCTAGAGCGGCCAGCGCCTACTACCTGCCGGAGCTAGACGCCTTGCTCGCAGGGTTCGATGAGGATGTCCTCTACTTCGAGTTTCTCGATGAAATCTGTGAAGCCGATTTCCATCTCGTGCTTTCGCGGCACTCGAGCGAGGCTGGTATCAAGTCGCTCACGGTACACCACCCTGGAAACCCTATGCGCGAAGCTCTAGCGGGGGGCAGGCCGCTCGAACTGCCGCCTTCCAACCCGCCGCTAGCTAAAAGTCTCTTGCTCTCGCTGGTTAAACACGCGGAAGAGTTACCCGAGTTCAAGGTCACCTACGAGGTCACTCACCATGGTCCATCGTCGCTTAGGAAGCCCGTCACGTTCGTCGAAATCGGTAGCAGCGCTCAAGAGTGGTCTCTAACCGAGGCGCGCAGGGCCGTCGCGGAAGCGGTTGTTGATGCCTTAACGCTCCCTCTACCCTCCTACGAAGCGTGCGTAGGGGTTGGCGGCAACCACTACGCGACCCTATTTACCGCGAGAGCACTCTCGAGCGCTGAAGCCTACGGCCACATGCTGGCTAACTACGCGTTAAAATCGCTCGAGGAACCGGCGCTTGTGAAGAAAGTGGTCAGGGAAGCAGCCACAAAGAGCTTGGTGCCCACGCAGAAGCTAGTAGCCGAGAGGAAGCTTCGGAAAGCCTGGAGAGAAGCGTTGGAAAAGGTAGCGGAGGAGCTTTCCCTTAAAATCGAGTACGTTTAAGCAATCTTCGCCGCGAGCGCGCGCCGCGAAACGCACATTCTTTTAAAACCCGTGGAAGGAGGAGCGAACGTGTACGTCAAAGCCCTCTTCGGCGAAAGAGGCGAAATCGTAGCGTGGATCGATAGGGAGCTGACTGGATTACCCGTTGAGAGCGTGGCTAGACGGTGGAGACACGAGATCTACTTCGAAACCCCCTTTGACCTAGCTGGGGACGAAGTAGCTGTGGTTGAGAAAGGGGATGTAGCGTTCTGGAGACCGGGCAGGGCTTTCTGCTTGTTTTTCGGGTACTCTCAACCGTACAGCCCTGTAGTAAGGCTCGGAGCGGTTGTCGGTGTCCCAGATACACTGGCCTCGGTGGAGGAGGGGACGCCAGTGCAGTTGAGCTCTTACACCGACTTCGGTAAGGAGGGGGATGTGGCTAAAGCGCTCAGAGACGCTGGCTTGAAGGCTGCCGCTCACTCTTGGGAAGGAGAGGAACTGGTCGGAGTCCTCGTGGAAGGGGCGGGGAGCCGCGTGGGAGTGGAAGTGAGCGTGGAGGATGACGGCTTCTACTCGCAGAGCCAGCCCATAGCTTTCTTCGACAATGCACCGCCGACGCTAGCGGCGTTCAAGACTCTAGCGAAGGATCTAGGGCCTACTGGAATTAGGTTAGACGTCGACGATGAAGGTTACATCGTGCTGACGGCTTTCTCACACAGCTTTAACGAGCTGGTAAGAGACTTGAGGAGGCTCCTCTCGACTTACGTTTACGTCGAACGGACGCTCACATCCTTTTACGCCGTACGTAGACCTGTGTAATCGCGCGGAACCCATGAACACCCCTAACGGGGGCGCTCGGACGCTAGGACGAGGGACTGGGTGTGCGCGCATGCACTGCGAATAAGCACCCGGTTGTTCACGCAGGCTGGAGAACGCGTGGAATCTTCGGTTTCCCGCTTCTCTCGGCGTCCACGTATCCGAGCAGGTTCACTTGGATGCCTAGGCCCTTGTCCCTCCTAGCTTCCACCACACTCTTAAGGAAAACATAGGGGTCTTCAACATCCAGTAGGGCGAAAGCGGAAAGAGAATTTAGCTTAGGCATGAGGAGGTAAACTTGCCTCGCCTTGAGGAGCGCTGCCATCCACTCTTCGCTCACTGCAAGAACCTCGGCCAGAAGCAATGGTCTCGCGTGCATGAGGAGCGGGTGAGTATCGAGGAGGAGGCGAAGCAGCGGTTTCACATGGCGTCTGTAGTGGTATGACGCGAGACTTTTGCTCACTCCAGGCACGGAGGACGATACAGGGTGGGAGAAATCCTCGTAGAGCCTAGCGAGGATAGCTTTGTCGATGTCGTCGAGGTCCCTGCGCGGAAGCCTCGGCAGCCTCTCCCCTTCATGCAGTCTCAGATCCGCTATATCGTAGCGAGGTGCAGCCGGTATGAGATCGAGAAGCTCGCTAACTTCAGCGCCGACAAGGTCCCGTAACAACCACGAAGCGCGAGTCCCGGGGGGGACGACGTAGATGCCAACCGACAGCTCCTCGCTCCTGAAAGAGTACACCTTCAGGAGCGTAACTGCTGTTCCGTTTTCCGGTAGACCCCCGCGCGATATCGCCAGAAAAACCCTGCCGAGCGCTGCAAGCGAGGGGAAACCTCTGAGCCTGTATCCGAGGCTGCGCAGCCTTCCGAGAACCTCGTAAACGTACTGTTTCGAAACCCCCGCAGCTCTTGCAGCCTCAGAAACATTGCCGTTCGATTCAATGAGAGCCGCGACTACACGAGCATACGTGGTTTTAAGCGTGCCTACCACCAACAACCTAGGCGTATAGTCATCTTATTCAGCATTTCCTTATTCAACTTCGCCGCCGTCAAAGTCGCCGCTGGAGCCCCCTCGGCGCTCGGGGCAAAACTCGGGACAAAACGGTTCCGCGTGGGGGAGAGCTAGCGCGCGCTCATCTTTTAGCGCTAGCGAATAGCCCTGTCTCGGCGAGCCGAGTTCGCTCGTTCAACGAGCTGCGTTCCCACGCTTAGGAGGGAGTGTCAAGCAGTGCACGCTAAACATTTATAGAGCCTCACGCGCCGCGGCAGACCATGGCCGAAGAGATGTTTGACAAGTACGATAAGATGGTCATCGCCGGCCTCCACCAGGAGTACTTCGGCAGCCTCCTCTTCTCCCGAGGGGCTATGAGCCAGCACGAATTCGTCGCCAGAGCTGTAGCTGAGCTAACCGGGGCGCAGCAGGGCACGCGAGAGTACGAAGATCTCGTTGCCAAGCTCACACAGTCTGTTAAGAAACTAGCCGAATGGGGGGTTATCGAGGTCAAGGAGTACGAAGCGCGGTTAACCGCGTGGGGACAGAGCGTCGCCAACTCCATCAGCGCAGAAGAGTTCAAAAAGATAAAGGACGAGCTAGCCAAGGAGGCTTCGAGAAAAAGAAGGTGATCAAAGCTTTACGTGCACTCCACGCTCCTTGAGGAAAGCCTGGAGCTCGCTGCGCTTGGGCATTCCGGTCGTAGCGCCTCTCTTAGTGCACTTCATAGCAGCCACAGCGTTTGAAAGTAGAACCGCCTCCCGCAAGCTCCTACCTTCCAAAAGCGCGAAGACTATAAAGCCAGCGGCCCACGCATCGCCAGCCCCTGTAGTGTCCACAGCTTGAACTTTAAACGCGTCCACGAGCACTCGCTCTCCCTCCTCTGTCGCGACGTAAGCCCCCCTGCTACCCAGCCGAACCGCCGCGTACTTCAGGTGCGGAGCCATCGAGAACACCTTACTTACCGCCTCTTCGTAGCTGCTAGTGCCTAAAAGGGGTTCCATCTCATCGTACCCGAACATAGCCGCAGTCGAGCGCTCCAGTCCCGCCCGGAACTCGGCTCTCGCACGCTCGACGTCTCCCAGCCAAATGTCGGGCCTAAAGTTGGGATCTAGCGATACGTGCGCTCCGGCTTCCCTAGCCTCTTCCATGAGCTCGAGAATTGTGTCGCGCAATGGGGGCTGCGAAAGGGCAACACCCGACACGTGGACAACTTTAACCTTGCGGATAGCCTCCCAGTCGACATCGCTCTTCTCCAGCAAGGCGTCGGCCGACTGGACCCACGGCGGCCTGTAGAAGAAAAACTCGCGCTCCCCTTGAGGCTTCACGATCACGAACGCCAAGCTTGTTCGAGCGTTCTTCCTCGCTAACCAACCGGTGAAAACCCCTTCCCTCGCCAAGTACTCAGCTAGCATTTCTCCGAAAAGGTCCTTCCCCACGGATCCGACGAAGGCTACCCTGCACCCCAGCCTAGCCACTCCTACCGCCACATTGGCTGGAGCCCCGCCGAAATGCGCCTCTAGAAGCATACCCTCGCGGTAGGGACCCGCTTCCCGCGGTATGATGTCGACCAGTATCTCACCTGCGCAAACAACCTGCGGCTCACTCACATTTAGAGCTTCTAGGGAGTGGTTAAAATGCATTTAGAACACGCGCTACCCTACTCGAAGCAGGCAAAAGCGCCAATTCACCGATCGTACCAGCGTCAAAACGTACTACTGCGCTTGGAAGGGGGAAAAGGCAGCGCACCCTAAGCGCGTAAAACCTTTAAGGCTTTAGTTCAGTCCTCTGTGGACTGAGGTGCCCCCAATGCACGGGCCGGTGAAAACTCTCCATCCAAGCGTGGTCGAAGCGCTTCCAGCAATCTCGCGTTTGCTGCACAACCTAGGTTTCCCGAAGACTTGCGCTAAGATCCTAGCTGCCTTATACCTTTCCGATAGGCCCTTGACAAGCAAGGAGCTCATCGAGATCACAGGGTACAGCAAATCCTCGATATCGGCGGCGGTCAAGATGCTTGAGAGCAGGCGGCTTGTGCACAAGTTTAAGCGTGGGAGGTACGGCTCGTACGCCCCGAGCGTAAGCCTCTCCCAGCTTTTCCTCGAAGCTCAGGTTAACCTGCTGGAGCGAGCTAGATCCAGAGTGAGCGAGCTGAGGGGTAAGGTCAACTCTTCCCTCGGCGCTCGGCTTGAGCGAATGGAGAAGGAGCTTGCTCACCTCATAACCAAGCTGAAGGGTGAGAACGTTTGAGCGACCTAGTAATCGAGCTTGATGCTAGCGATGGGGTGGAAAAGTTAGTGGAGGCTTTGAAGTCAAAACCTTCCGCTCGGAAAATCACCGTGTACGTCGCAGCTAACGACAGTATCCGCAGCATTGAGCGGATTAGGGAGTTCCTCGTGAATAACGTTAGCAGAAGCATTGTCGTGTACGCTAAAGGAGGTGACCAGCGTGGAGCTTGACATAGTAATTACTTCTGATAGGACTATGATCACAAACCACCACGGCAGGGAGTTCCTCGGCTTTGTTGCGACCGGACCGCCCATCGGGATGCCGGAGCGGCTCTGGTTGTGGATATGCGCTCCAAAACCAAAGGTCGACAAGCTGGGTAGACCTCTCGAAGCGCCGTACGGTTTAAGGAAGATCGAAGCGGCGCTCGTGGACGCCGGGTTCAACGCAGCGATCATCGATCCTGACCACTTGGCTCCCTACCTAAGGCACGCTAAAGCGCTGATGATAGGCCATCACGATTACTTTGCCATGGCGTCTCCGAGCATAGAATGGTGGCTGCTTACAGGGAGCGAACCTGTCAACAGGAGAAGCTTCATTCGCTTAATGAGGAGGCCGGAGGTGCGGGAAGCGAAGCGGAAGGGCCTTAGGGTGATAGTAGGCGGACCCGCGGCGTGGCAGTGGCTGTGGAACACCGACTACTGGCGCGAGTTCGGCGTAGACACAGTCGTCGACGGCGAGGCCGAGAAGGTGGTTGTCGAGCTGGCGGCTAAAGCCCTCAACGGAGAGGAACTACCCCTATACGTCTACGCTGGACCCGATGATGTGCCGTCCATTGATGAGATCCCTGAGATAAAGGGAGCAAGCGTTAACGGGCTGGTCGAGATCATGCGAGGTTGCCCGCGCGGTTGCCGCTTCTGCCCCGTCACGCTCAGGCCGTTACGCTACTACCCGCTCGACAAGATCGAGCGAGAACTGCGCGTGAACGCGAGCGCGGGCCTGGACAAGTGTGTCCTCCACTCGGAGGATGTGTTGATATACGGTGCGAGAGGGTTGGAGCCGAACCCAGATGCTCTGTTAAAGCTCCACACCCTAGCTAAGAAGTACTGCAAGACGCTCGCGTGGAGCCACGTCACGCTGGCCGAGGTGAAGTACGCGCAGGAGAAGTACAAGCTGATCACAAAGCTCACCGAGGTGATCTACGACGAGCACCAGCAGTACTTGGGGGTGCAGATCGGCTTGGAGACAGGCTCCGTAAACCTGGCGAGAAAGATCATGCCGGCCAAAGCTGCCCCTTACCCGATCGAGACGTGGCCGCAGGTGGTCGAGGACGCGCTGGCGATACTACACGAGCACCGTATTGTGCCTGCGCTCACTTTGATCCTGGGCTTGCCGGATGAGACCGAGGACGACCTCGCGCAGACAGCTGAGCTGCTGGATAGGCTGAAAGACTACAGGAGCCTCATAGTCCCAATGTTCTTCGTGCCGCTCGGGGCCCTAAGAGATAGGGGGTGGTTCCTGAGAGAGCATTTAAAGGACGGGCATATAGAGATTATGAGAAAGTGCCTTTGGCACTCGCTGAAGTGGGCGGAAGACGTAGTCTCCAGCTTCTACCTTAAGGGGGCCCACAACGCACCCTTAAGGTGGTCGCTAAAGCTCTTCTTAGCGTACGTTAGAAGGAAAGCGGTAGAAGTCGAGAAATGGCTAAATGAGGGGGGATGGGAAAGCACTAAAGAGAGTGTGAAAGAGACAGCGGCGTTGCCACCTGTAGTTGCGCGGGCTTGAAGTTCTACCCAGCTTAAAACTCCGAGCACGCTCAAGCCCATTTCACGCCAAACCCCGCTGCAGCGTGCGCTAAAAAGAGAGGGGAATCCCGTTAGCCCCGCGCAAAAGGCGGGGTAACGGCGTGGCGCGCGCTCACGGTAATTGAGCCAGCGCACCTAGAAGCAGCGCCGGGTACGTGCCCAAAGCAACGGACACTAAGGAGAGCGTTAAGGCTACAGCCACGGGCTCGCTTAGCTTCTCCTCCAGCCGAACCTTGGGAGGACCGAAGAAGACCCTCTTAAAGCAGAGGAGACCGTAAGCTGCCGAAAAGACTGTTGATGCAGAAAGGGTCGCGGCAACAGCTAAACCGGCGACACCGCTGTTGAGGAATAGTTTTACTATGCCGGCTAGCACCTCGAGTTCCGCCCAGAAACCGAGCGTCGGCGGTACGCCGGCGAGGCTGAGGAAGGAGACCAGCGTTGAGACGGCTGTTGCCGGCATGCTCGGCGCCAAGCCTCCGAAGCCCTCTAGACTGCTCGTCTCTGAGAGCTCCTCAAGGTAACCGAAGTCTGTCAAGAGCACTGCCTTAGCGATGGAATGCGAAAAGAAGAATAGGAGCGCGCTAGCTGCCGCCAACCTCCCGCCGCACGCGATTCCTAAGAGCATGTAGCCGCTCTGGCTCACAGTCGAGTACGCCAGCAGCCTCCTAGCGTCTTTCTGCGCGAGCGCTGATAGGCTGCCGTAAATCGCCGTGAGAGCTGCCAGTGTGAGAAAAGGCCGCCTGAACCAAGCCCCGTTGAGCACGCTCGGCGCCGTGAGCACAAGGAGCTTGACCAGCGCCCATCCTCCAGTGCCCTCAGCGAGTGTCATAGTCACGAGCAGCGGAACCGGCGCGCTCGAGTAAACGCTAGGCAACCAAGCGTGGAACGGCACGATGGCCATCTTCACCAAGGGTCCTGCAGCCAGCAAGACGAGCGGGAGCGCCAGATCGGCTGGCGGAGCGCTCGCCAGAGCTGCCTTAAGCTGCTCGAAGCTTAACGTGCCGTAAGCATCGTAGACTACCGCTATCCCAAGCAGCGTCAGAAGTGCACCCACCTCCGTGAAAACCAGGTAAGTCAGCGCCGCCACCCCTCTACTCCTACCTCCCCAGAAGAGCAGCAGGAGCCAGGATGCGACAAGGTACATTTCGAAGAACACGAAAAATGTCGTTAGCGTACCGGAGAGAGGGGTGGCTAAGAGTGCCGCCGCGCAGGCGAGGTATAGCGCATAAAAGGATGCTGGTGTACCGCGCCTGCGAGAGCGTTCCAGGAAGCTCGGCGCGCAGAGTACCGCTGCTGCAGACAGCAAGCTAATAGCCAGGGAGAAAGCCAGGTTGAAATCGTTGCCTTCAAGCACGACCAGCCCTAGCGTCCGCTCCAGATCGTACCGCTCCACCAAACCACGCCCTATGGAGACCGAAAGCACCCCAGCTGACACGAGCAGGGAAAGAGCAGCCACTACCGCCCCTCGCTTCCAGCCCCTAACCGCAACTGTGACGAGCGCAGCGAGAAGGGGGGACAATATCGCGGAGAGCAGCAGCGGCAAGAGTCTCACCCTAAAGCGAGCAGCAAGACGATTAGGAGGAGGGCGCCGGCTACCCACATCAGCTCTCTAAGCTCGAGGACGCCGGTCTGAATCCTAGCTACCTCCTCCGACTCTGCCGACAGCACAGCCGCTGTGCGGTGTAGAGCGAGAGCGTAAACACGCTCGAGCGCGTCCACAGCCTTCGACAACTTTGCAACCTGGCTGGCAACCCAGTAGTAAGCAGCGTTAAGGTAAAGGCGGCGCCTGAGCGCTTTTACGAACGGTTGGATACGGTTAGCTTCGATGCCCCAAGCGTGTGCAGCTAGAGCAAGGGAAGCTCCCGCTATTAAAGCTCCGATAGAGAGAGGTAGTGCTTCGCCGGTGCTCGGGAGCTCCGCTTTGAACGCAGCCGAGAGGGATCCTTCGATTAAAGGCGAGAACAAGCCGAGAGCCAAGCCTGCAAGGGCGAGCACTAAGTAAATCGAGTGCTCTAGAGGGCTGCCCCCGTGCTCGTGCCTAGCCGATGACCCGCCGGAGAAGGTTAGAAGGAGCATCCTCACGCTGTAGAAGGCTGTGACGCAGGACGATAGCACAGCGAGGGTCAGGACTGCGGGTTCAGCTGCTAGCACAGACAGCACGAGCTCTTTGCTCCAGTAGCCGCTAAAAGGTGGAATACCGATTAGCGAGGCTGTAGCTAGCAGGAACGCTAGCATTGCCGCTCTAAGCCGTCCGCCCGAGCCCCGAATGCCGCTGTAAAACCTGGAGCCGGCCGCGTGTATCACAACACCTGCCGCGAGAAAAAGCGACGATTTGAAAAGAGCGTGGCTCACCAGGTGGTAGACGGCGGCTGCGATCGCTGCTCCTCGGGCTGAGCTCGCCGCCCCTAGCGCCGCCATCATCAACCCGATCTGACTGGCCGTGGAGTAGGCTAACGTCTTCTTCAGCTCTCCGCTCACGGCAGCCTGCAAGCCAGCCACGAGCGAGGTTACTACCCCGCACGCCGATACAACGATGAAAAACAGGATAAGGTCTGCTTTCGGGCCCCAAGATAGAGCTAGCTGTGAGAGCCTAGCCGTCAAGTAGACGCCCGCTTTAACCATAGTCGCAGCGTGTATCAGCGCGCTCACGCTGCTCGGTCCCGCCATAGCGTCGGGCAACCACTCCATGAACGGCAGCTGAGCACTCTTCCCGAGAGCGCCAGCGTACATCAGGACTAGGGAAGCTAGCAGGAGCCCACCAGGCGCGTTGGGGGTGTGCGCCGCTAGCTCCGTGAAGGACGCGGTTCCAACGGTGAACATGAGCGCCAGCGTACCAGCAATCATGAACGTATCCGCTAGCCTAGTGACGAGGAACGCTTTAAGCCCGCAATGGGATGGAGGATACTCTTCCGGAGGTTCCCCGACCCAGCGGGTGGCTCGATCCTCCTCCCTATCCTGGTACCAGTAGCTTATCAAGGCGAAGCTGCATATGCCAACCACCTCCCAGCCCACGAGCATTAATATGAGGTTCTCAGAGAGCACTAGCAGTTCCATCCCTCCGACGAAGAACAGCATGAGCGCCCAGTACCTTGTGAGACCGGGGTCGCCTCGCATGTAGCCTAGGGAATAGACAAACACGGCGAGAGAAACCCACGCTACAACGGTCGCAAGCACCGAGCTGAGAGGGTCGAGGAACAAGCCAAACTCCACGCTCCCTAACTCGGGCAAGCTAACCCACCTCCAGCGCAGGACACCTTGCACACCGGTGAGCAGCAGGGCGAGCGAAGCCGATGCAGCGACCAAGCACGCTGTTACTGCTGCGCCATCCCGCACCCGAGGATTCAACCTAGCTAGCGCTGGCACGAGCAGCGCCGTGGCCGTAGGAGCCGCCCACACGCAGTTAACCCATTCAAGCACGTTCGATCACCCTGCCTGCCGGGAGAGCGTAGGAGCTTGGGGTTGCAGTGTACGCCTTAAACATTGTTTCTTTCTCTACAGCGCCTCGACTAAGGCTTTCCCAGTAAAGCCTGCGCACTGGCATGCACCCCTTCCACAAGGAAGCCAGGGTAGATAGACATCGCTACAATAACCGCAGCGAGAGCCGCCTCGGAGAGCAGCATTGGTAAGGGTGCGTCTTTAGCCGCGTATCCCCTCCCCCTAAATACACGGTACGCGAAGTAGGCATAGTAGCCTGCTGCTAAAGCGAAGTTCACCTCCAACACTGCTAGCACAATTAGGGCTACGGGATCCCCGAGCTTATAGGCCAGCCCAGCTGTGATAAAGGCCTTTCCGTAGTAGCCGACCATTGGAGGTATCCCCGCCAGGTTGAGGAGAGCTACTAGCGAAAATGCACCTGTGAATGGCATCCTCCTACCATAACCTTCCAAGCTCGTGAAAAGCCTGCTCCCGCTCGCCTGAATGGCGTTGCCTAGACAGAGAAAAAGCAAGCTCTTGCCGAGCGAGTGGTTGACCAGGTGGACGAAAGCACCAGTTAGCGCGCTAGCCGCCACCTCTGCTGCTCCAGCAGCCAAAGCCCTGTAGCACGCTCCGACGCCCACAAGCATGTACCCTACGTTCGCTATCGTCGAGTAAGCTAGGAACCTCTTCGCGTCGAGCTGCACAAGAGCTGCCGCGTTCCCTACAAAGCACGAGAAAGCGCCCAACAGCAGCAACGCGTAGCCCACGCCGCTCAGCTGCGGCAGAACCCCTAAGAGCAAGCGGGCGAGCACGTACAATGGGATGTTGACGATCACGCCCGAGAGGAGCGCGCTAACCGGACTGGGTGCAGCCGGGTGGGCATCGGGGAGCCACGTGTGGAAAGGTACCACCGCCGCCGTCGTGCCCAGCCCCACGATCAGCAGCGCGGCGATAGCTGCAACAACCTGCGAGTTTCCGGAATTTTTGAAAACGATCCGCAATTCGTCGAAGTTCGTGGTACCAGCAAACCCGTAGAGCAACGACGCGGCATAGAGCGTGGTGAGTGCGCCGACTGTGCACGCGAGAAGGTACTTGAAAGCGGCTTCCACAGGTTCCCAGTGCCACCACCTGTAGCCGACCAGCGCGTAACCCGATACCGACGCGAGCTCCCAAAAGCAGTAAAAGGTGAAGAGGTCGTTGGAGAATACGGCTCCGGTCAACCCCGCCGCCATCAATACTAAGAGCGTGTAGTAGGCGCCCACAGTGCTCTCGCGCATGTAAGAGAACGAGTGCACCACAGCCGCTAGGAACACTCCTAAGAACAGCACGGCAAGCGACTTCGAGAGGGTATCGACCTTGAACTCGACAGATGGTACGGGCATGCCGGATCCGGTTCTGTACGTGCCTGGCTCAAGCTCAAGCGTGAGCGCTAGCGCAAGCGCGATCCCGAAGAGGGCGATGTAACCTGTTAGGTTCCCAGCCTTGAATCTCTCTTCCATGGCTCTTGCAACCGATGCGAGCACTCCCGCAACAGACAGCGCGAGCACCACGTCCTGCGGGCTCAAGCTACCACCTCAGTCGAGCGATCTTTGACGTGTCAAGGGTACCGTAGTGGCGGTATAGCATCGCTACAAAACCCAAAGCCAGCGCCAGCACAGCCGCGCTCACAGCCATGTTCAGGGCAACGTACATCTGAGCGAGCGAGTCGACGCCGTTCTCCCTGAACCCCATCCCCATAAAGCTCAAGTTCACGGAAGTGGTTATTATCTCAAGGCCTATCACCAGCTTGATAAGGTTGCGTTTAGAAGCGATGCAGTACATGCCTACGGCGAACAGAGCGACCGCTGCTACCGTGTAGGCGTTGAGGGGGACCATGGCGAGCCACTCTCCTTGAAAATGTGAGAGATCGTGACTAGTATTGCAACCAGCAGGAGCAGTTGGGCGAGCAGCTCTTCCCACCTCGCTACCCACATGTAACCCAGCGATACTGTGCGGGCTTCCGCCCACGTGGACGGCGCGCTGATCTCGACGCTGTAGAGCAGGATCGCCATCACAGCCGCGGCGGCAGCGGCTGCCGCTGAGAGACGCCTACTCACCGCGCTCACCACCCGAGTGCACGGCCGATAGCATCAGCATCGTGACTGCCCCTCCGTAGACGCTGAGCTGGAAGACCGCCAGCAGCCAAGCTCCCGCTAGGTAGTGAGCCAACGCGACTAGCACGCTCATGGCTGCCAGCGCCAGCACGGCCCTGTTCAGATCCTTCAGTTCAACAGCGACGATAGCAGCGACAACGGCCGCGGAAAGAACCAGGTAGCTCAGCAGCAAGCTAACCCACCTTCAGCCGCGATTTGTCGTCGACCACGGGTGCTCGCTGCGAGCTCGCTTTTATCGCTTTCCTCGGGCACACCTCAACGCAGAGGTAGCAGTATATGCACTTCTCCAAGCGAAAGAGCGGGCGCGCACCCTTTTCATCCTTTGACGCCTCTATGGCTGAAGCAGGGCAAACCCTCCAGCACAAGCCGCAACCCACGCATAAGTTCCTCTCGAAGCCTAGAACCCCCCTGAAAGTGCCAGGCTCCTCCCTGCGTTCCTCTGGGTAGAGCACCGTAGCTCTCTTCTTCAGCAAATTGGAGAGCACGTCGAAAACGAGCGCCATTTACACCACCCAGACTGCTAACGCTAAGTACGCGAAGGACGCCGGTACTAAGTACCGCCAGCAGAGTACCACGAACTGATCGAGCCTAATGCGGGCTGAAGAGGCGCGTATAAGAGAAAGCAAAAAGACAACGAAGGCTGTTTTGGCCAGGAAGTACAGGGGATACAGTAGGTTCTCCGCGGAAGGCGGTGCAGGCCCGGCGGGGCCTCCGAGAAAGAGCGTTGTGGCGAGACCAGATAGCAGGAGCAATTCCATATCTTTCGTTAACCGGAGGAGAGCGAGCCTCCAGCTCGAATACTCGACCAACCAGCCGGAAACGATCTCCTGCTCGGCTTCCGGTATGTCAAAAGGCAGCCTATCGAGCTCAGCCTCGGCAGCAACGAGAAAGATCGCGAAACCAAAAGCGTGCAACCCGAAAACCCTCCAAACCCCCTGCGCAGCGATTTCGCTCAGCTTGAAGCTGCCGGCTGAGGCGATTACACCCAGGCATGAGAGCATCAATGGGAGCTCGAAACCGAGCAGCATGTGCGCTGCCCTCACGGCGCCCACTAACGAGTACCTGCTTGGAGAAGCCGCTCCCGCTGTGTAGACGAGCAGCAGGTAGATGGTTATAAGCGCCAGCACAGCGACAGCGTCTCCCTCGGTTGAGAGAAGCCCCCGCGTAGAGGTCATCGGTACAAAGGAGGCAGCGGTAGCCACAACGATGAAAGCCGTCACCGGGCAGAGCGTGAAGAGAAGCCCGTCCGCGCCCGAGGGTACTATGCTCTCTTTGGTAAGCAGCTTAACGAAGTCGGCGAGCGGTTGGAGCAGGCCGTAGGGGCCGGCGTAGTGTGGTCCAACTCTGTTCTGTAGCCTAGCTACAAGCTTCCTGTCCAGCCATTCGAGGAAGAAAGCCAGTGCGACCATGTACAGGATGCCAGGGTAAACGAAAACCTGAGCTAGCTTAGAGATCATCGCGCTCGCCCCCTAGCCGATAAGTCGTCGAGAAAGGTTTCTCTAGCCGAACCCTTTTCGTCAACTACGAGAACCCTCGCAGTGCAGCATATGCAGGGATCGATGCTCCCGAAAATCACCGGTACATCCGCTATGTGCACGACCTTGCCGCCCTGGGATCTGAGCATAGCTATCACTGCGGCTAGGTTGGCGAGCGTGGGTGTTCGCACTTTATACCTGTACGGTTTCTCCGTGCCGTCCGATCTGACGTAGTGCAGGAGCTCGCCCCGGGGGGCTTCGACCCTCGCCACGTTCTCGCCCGGCGGCGGCTTGAAAACAGGGGGGACCCGCGCGCGGATCTCGCCAGAGGGCGCGTTGTCAAGAGCGTGGGTCACCATTCCGATGGATTCGAGTATCTCGTCTACTCTCACCATCGCCCTCCCCCACGCATCGCAAGTGTCGTACACGACGGGGTTGAACGGTACCTCCTCATGCACTAGATAAGGGTCGTCGACCCTGACGTCATAGGATACCCCTGACGCCCTGGCGACAGGCCCCACAGCGAGCAGCTCCTTAGCTTCGCTCGTGCTCAAGTAGCCGACGCCCACGGTCCTAGCCCTCACGATAGGGTCCTCTTCCAGCAGCCTCTTGTACTTAAGCACTCGCTCCTTCAATTGCGCGAGCGAGCTTTTGATCTTGTGCGCCGTAGCGGCGTCTATATCCCTCCTAACCCCGCCGATGACGTTGTAGCCTGTGGTAACCCGCCCTCCCGTGATCCTTTCCATCAGGTCGAGCACAGCCTCCCTATCCCGGAAAGCCAGCATGAACAGCGATTCAAACCCGATGCTATGCGCCAGGAGGCCTAGCCAGAGGAGGTGAGAGCTCACTCGAGCTAACTCCTCCACGATCAACCTCAACCATTGAGCTCTCTTCGGTGCTTCGATTCCCGCTAGACCCTCGATGTTGATGGAGTAGCAAGTAGTGTGGGCTGCGTTGCATATACCGCATATACGCTCGGCTAGAAAGAGACCCTGTACGTATGTTTTCCGTTCGAGGGCTTTCTCTATCCCCCTGTGAACAAAGCTCGCATCGATGTCCGCGTCAACCACGTACTCGCCCTCGACCTTAAGCTTGATCAGCGTGGCCTCGGGGTGTATAGGGTGCTGCGGCCCCACCGGGAGGTAAAGCCCCATGCCCCCTCACCTCAGTGGCTCAGGGTGCTTCGGCTCGTAGTCCTTCCTCAGCGGGTAAACGCCTTTCGGCCAATCCTCTGGGAGGAATGTTCTGGTGAGCCGAGGGTTCCCTTCGAAAACCACACCCAGCATCTCCCAAACCTCGCGCTCGTAGATCTCTGCTCCAGGGTACAGGTCCACCAAGCTGGGAAGGCGTGGATCCTCCTTGGGCACGGTTGTTTTAACCGCTATCGAGGCGCTTCTACCCACGTGCGCTATCACCTCAATGCTATTTCCCTCGTCGATCCCCGTTAGAGCCTCTAGGAAGTCCATACCCAGCTCCTTCAGCGCTATCATAGACGCCTTGAAGTGTTCACGGTCTACGCGAACAAAGGCCCTCCGCCTCCCGGTAACTTTAGCCTCGAGCAGCGCACCGCCTAGCTGCTCTCTAAGCCAATTGACGACTTCCTCCACTCCGGGTTCGCTGCTTTTCATGGCCTATCACCCATTAGCGATCTTCTCCGCGAGAACCCTTAAGGCATCGAGCACGGACTCAGGCTTCACCGGGCACCCGAGCACGTAGGCGTGCACGGGAACAACTTTGTCCAAGCCTTCGTACACGTTGTAGCAGCTGTCGTAGACTCCCCCGCTCGAAGCGCATGTCCCAACCGCTACGACGAACTTCGGCTCCGGCATCTGCTCGTAGATCCTCTGCAGCCTATCCCTCACTTGCCGCGTTACTGGACCTGTTACGAGAAGCACATCGGCATGCCGCGGGCTGCCTTTGAGAAGAACGCCGAACCGCTCCGCGTCGTAGCGCGGCGAGAGAGCGGCTAAAACCTCTATGTCGCAAGCGTTGCAAGCGCCTGTGTTGACAAAGAGCACCCAGAGGCTTCTCGACCTCGCCCATCTGACCAGCTTGGACAGCATTTCAGCTCACCGAGGCTAGCAGAGCTGCAACGAGTGCAGCGCAATATGCTAGAAGGAAGCTTCGCGCTGCGGAGTGCTCTGCGGGCGGGAGGGGTAAGAGGGAAAAAGCTAGCAGCATAGCGGTTACGTCGACAACTACGAAGAAGCAGATGTATTTATACAGCGTGACCCTCACAGGCACCCTTTCCGGCGGGAGGTTTTCGCCGCAGGCGTAGGGCGCAAGCTTTCCTTCGCTCTTAACAGCTCTCGGGGCAAAGCGCTTGTGGAAAGCGTAAGCGGCCGCAACAGTGCTTAGCGCTGCTAGCAGCAGGTACGCTACCTCATCCACGCGAGGGTCTATGCGGCGCAGTTTATCAGCTTACCTCTCGAGCTCCCTTACAAGTTCCTCGAGCCTCTCCCTCACCGCTTCGAGCTTGCTCCGCTCCTCCTCAAGCTCCTTCCTGAGCCTCTCTCGCTCCGCTTCGAGTTCGCGAATCTTCGCCTCGTAAGCCGCTTTGATTTCGCTCTCCGGCACAAACCTATCGATCTTAGGTTCCCCAAATACAAGCCTCTGTCCTTCCTCGTCGTAAGAAACGTCAACGGATACTCTGATCAGATCGCCCTTCCCGCAACCCATCTTGTTCACTATTACATCGTAGAGCTGCCTGTTAAACTCCGAAACGTCTCGAATGATAACCTCTCTTGGAGCGTACCCTTTAAATGCCGCGAGAGCTACGCGGCGTATTTTATCCGCAAAGCGGGCTGCCGGGATAATGCCGGTGCGGAGCTCGGCCGTCCTTGCCGCCTTGAGGGTAACACCCGTGTAGATCTGCTTGTATTCCTCTACGCGTGCCTCATCTCGAGCGATCTCCTCCTCGCTAGGCACGCGTATAAAAGCGGCGGAAATATTTATAAATCTTACCCCGGAAGATCTTATAACTTAAGAGCCGCCGCGATGCAGCGGCTCCTCGCGAGCACCTTCGTCGACTGCCACCACCCAGGCTCTCTTTGCACCTGCCTTCAGCGCGGCTTGGGCAACCCTCGTCCCTCCCTCCTCGCTCACAAGCGCTATTAGAGCCCCGCCCAAGCCGGCGCCGCTTATCTTCGCGCCGTACGCGCCGGCTTCTAGCATCGCAGTCCTAATCCTTTCGAGCTCGGGTAGGCTGACCTCGTAAAGGTCCCGTAGCAGCTCGTGCTGCCTGTTCATAACGGCTCCGAGAGCTTCCTGGAAGCCAGCTCCCAGCTCGGCGCCGACTTCTTCCAATTCGGCCGGAAGTAGGGAACCTTCCCTGATCAGTTTCAGAGCGATCACCGTCGAGCGGTGCATGAGAAGGGTGAACCGTATTCTATCGGCGGCTTTCGGGTCTATCCTGGATAAGTACGGCTCGAGAACCTCCAGCTTAAGCTCCTCCCACCTTGGCTCCCAGTACCTCTTGCCGAGGAGCGAACGCACCTCTGCTGGGAGATCCTCCAGCTCGAGAAGCTGTGCTAACCCCCGCTCGATTTCAGCCTGCCTGACAGGGTGTATGGCAGCCACCCTGTGTTTTATGCCAGAGTCCGCAATCACGAGCTTCAAACCCTCAAGGGGTAGCTCTTCAACCTTGTAAGGGGGGCGAGTGTGTAGAAGTACGGCTCTGCCGTAAGCCGAGCCGTACTGGTCGAGCCTCCCGCAGGGGATGCCCATGATGGCGTTCTCTGCCTTAAATGCCAGCTCCGCCAACTCGTTCCTCTCTAGCTCCAGTCCGTAGTACGAATCTAGCAGTTTAAGGAACGCTACCTCTAGCGCCGCGCTGCTCCCGAGACCGCCTCCCGCGGGCACGTCGCTGTCGATCACCACTTTGAGACCGTGCTTGAGCTCGTAACCGCACTCCGAGAGAGCGATCACACAGGCTCGCAGGTAGTCCCCAAACCAACCTCTACCCCTCAGTTGGGGCTTTAAGGGGAACCTATCTTGGAACTCCCGCCCTTCGCGCCTGAGGTTTAGGCTTATCACCTCGAACCCGTCGGGGAGCTTGGATACGGCAGCCGCGTAGGTTCTGAGGTTGACCGCGACGGGAACGACCGGAAGCCCCTTGTAATCTTGGTGCGTGTTCAAGAAATCTGCTCTACCGGGTGCCGAGACCACCTTCAAGGGCCTGCCGAATTCACCCACTATACCCTTCACGATTGTTTCGGCGCCTCTCGGAGCTAGGAGACCGCTCACGGAGGAGTTTTACGGCAAACCCATATATATTCCTTGGCGAGGATCCCGCGATGCGCGCGCTGGTTACAGGCGGAGCCGGCTTCATAGGAAGCCATCTTGTTGAGCGGCTCCTAGCAGAGGGGGTTGAGGTTCTGGTGATCGACAACTTTAGCAGCGGCCGAGTGGACAACCTGAGCGGCTCGATCGGCAACCCCCTTCTCAAGGTGGTGAGAGGGGATGTGCGGGATCGCGCCTTACTCGAGGAGAACATGGAGGGGGTTGAGGTGGTTTTCCACTTCGCGGCGAATCCTGAAGTGCGGGTGGGCGATCCCAAAGAGCATTTCGAACACAACATACTGGCGACCTTCACTCTTCTCGAGGCGATGAGAAGGAAGGATGTTAGCGGGATCGTCTTTGCATCCTCCAGCACGGTTTACGGCGAGGCTGGAGCGCTACCGACACCTGAGGACTACGGGCCTTTAAAGCCGATTTCCGTTTACGGAGCCTCTAAACTGGCATGCGAAGCTCTGATCTCTTCCTACACGCACACCTACAGCTTCAAGGGCGCAGCGCTCAGGTACGCGAACGTTGTAGGTCCTCGCAACAGCAAGGGCGTGATTTACGACTTCGTGAGAAAGCTGTTGAGAGACCCGAAACGCCTTGTGGTACTCGGCGACGGAACTCAGACGAAATCCTACATTTGGGTAGAAGACGCCATCGACGCTACAGTCACCGTTTGGAGGCATCTGAAGGGGGGCTTCGAAGCGTTTAACGTGGGTTCGGAAGACGCAATACCGGTGAGCAGGGTCGCTGAGGTGGTCATTGAGGAAGGTGGGCTCAAGGGCGTGAAGGTAGAGTACACGGGCGGCGTGATGGGTGGGCGAGGATGGGTGGGCGACGTGAAGGTCATGCACTTAGATGTGAGAAAGCTGAAGTCGTTGGGGTGGAGACCGAGGTACAGGAGCGAGGAAGCCGTCCGCTTAGCGGCTAGGCACTACTGGACCTTAGCCGCAAAGGGGTTGATCGAACCCATGCCCCAGTGATCATGCCGTCGTGGAGTATCCATAGGTTCTACGCGGAGAAATTCGCGAGAGAGCTGGGCATTGAGTGCTCGTGCGTCGGTTTGATCGACCGTTTAATAGATGATCCAGGGTCCGCCCTCCCCTTGGTGCTGGAGGAGGTGCGCCGAAGCTCTAAGCTCCTTGCGCTCATGCTCTACGATGAGGCTTTGAGGCCTGAGGAGCCCATCGCAATGCACGATTGGGGGGCCTGGAGGGGCTTTCGAGCTTCGGTGGACGCTTTGAGACGTGTCGCGGAGGCTGTCGCCGGCCGGACAGGCCTCCTGATGGTCGACCTTCACCTATCCCTAGACTACGTGTGGAAGTGGGGGTTAGACGACTACGCGGCATGGGCTGAGGAGCTGGGTATCGCTGAAGAAGTCAGGAACTACGTTGCCAGAGAGTTCACCAACTGTGCCTCGCAGAAAGCTTTTGGGGTAGAGCGCGAGCCCTAACGGGGATGATCGAAGAGGGCTGGAGAGAGCTGTGCGAAGAAGTGGTTCAAGCCAAAGGGGCTAGCAGGGAAAAGCTCCTTGAGGAGCTTAAGCTTAGACTGGTTCGCGAGATTGCTGGAGCCGAAATCCCCCGGTTGTTGGACTGGATCTCCAACTTCAACTCCGCCATCGAGCAGCTCTCAGCGACCTTGGGTGTTAAGGGCGTCGTTTTCCCGAAGGAGCTTAAATCCTTCGTGGAAGACCCCGAAGCCCACCTGCGCAAGAAGCTTTTCATCTACGCGCACGACCTTGCGAGGGGTAGGCTGAAACCCGAGGAGTTTTACGCGAAGGCGTGCACCGCCGTAAAAACTTCGCTGCTAACTAACGGAAGGGCTTTGTACCAGTCGTGGGTCTACGCGGTTCTCGTCCTCCACACCGCTAAGCGCGGGTTCAGGCTGGTTTACCCCGACGATTTGTACCTGCACCTGGAGCGCTCCGGCCGGCAGCGGACCGGCACGATACCGCCCAACGCCGTCCTCTCCGACGGGTACAGGGCCTTGAGCCTCTTCCTCGAGGCGCCTCGACCCGTAGGCTGGGAGGACAGCGGGGATCTAGCGAGAGCTTGGAGGCTCTATGTGGCGCTTAGGCCCGACATCCTAGCTTACGGGGGCAGGGTCCTCAACATCGTCGCACGGGACGGGGAGCCCCCGGTGTTGAGGCCGGGTGTCATAGTGGAGTGCAAAGAGCTGGAGGATTGGTACAGGAGAGCGAGGGAGCTGAAGGGTCCTATCACAGGCCCCATTAGCGCCGAGGAGTGGAGGGAACGCTGGATATCGGGGCTTTACGCCGGTTTAGCCGAAGTTCTCAACATCGATGCCGGCGACCTAGCCGCCAAGTTGAAGGAGCGGAGAGGCTTGAGGCTCCGCGACCCGCAGATAGCCGTGCTCTACAAGCGCTTCTACGAGCCTAGAACGATGGTGCTCGTCTCGAGAGCACCTGTGCCCAGCGACGTCAAGAAGTGGCTGGAAGGGGAGGGTATACACGTTATCGACAACGTCGGTTTCAACGTTGAAGCACTTGCGCCCATCGCCGATGTTTTAGAGGAGGAAGCGCGTCGCGAGGACGCGGGTGTCGACTTTGTCGAGCTAACGCCTCGAGCTAAAGAGCTGCTAAGGACGGTGGTCCTGATGGCGAGAGAGAAAGGTTTGGAGGACGCGCCCCCTCGGCTTATCGAGCGCGCACTCGAAAGCCTCGCGTCGTTAATGGCCGGAGCGCGGGAGCGCAAGCAGTCCGAATAGCGCGTTCACGTTGAGTTCAGCCGCCACCACTGGCTTCTCCAACCCCCAGTTGACGAGAACTTGTGGGTGCACTTCACCCACGAAGCCTGCGTTCACCCCTTCGACCTCAACTGTTGCGTAGCGCCCTCCTATGAAGGTGGGGTGCGCGCTCTTGACCAGCTTGTAGCGCAAGCCAAGCAGCTTCATCAGGGAGTCTATCACCGCGTGCATGTCAGTCAAAGTGACCTTGCTGTCGCATATCGCCATCGCGAGCCTCCTCTCCTCTCTAACAGAGTTTTCGTACCGCTCGTCCACCAGCACTACATCGCCGCACTCGAACACCTTCTGAGGGTAGTCGGCATGCTTGCTCTTGGACAGAACCTGGAGCAGCTGAGGGGTCAGCCACGTTCTAAGACAGGAGTACTGGGGCTGACGCGGGTTGAGCACTTCGACTGTGGAGACCTCGGGTGCGCCGGTTAAACCGTAGAGAACCTCCCTGCTGGTCAGCATGTAGTTGAGCACCTCCTGGAAGCCGAAGCCAGCTACCAGCTCCCTCAACCTCCTGCAGAACAACTCAAGCCGGTCCTCCCTACCGGCGTGCTGGGGCGGCATGAACTCAGGGGCGAGCTTATCCAAACCGTAACCCATCGCAACGTCCTCCACCAAGTCGATGGGATGGAGGACGTCCAACCTGTAAACTGGCACGAGCGCTTTCACAGTAGTGCCTAAAGCCTCCGCGCCGAACCTCATGCGCTTCAAGCACTCCGCCGCCTCTTCAGCTGTCAAGCGAACTCCGACAACCCGCTCCACAAGCTCCACGTCGAACTCAACGCTCCTTGGCTCCAAGCTCAAAATCCAAGAGCCTTCACCGGAGAGCACCTCAACGAGCCCGATCTTCTCCCCTCGCTCAGCTAGCGCGGTGGCGACAACGGCCAGAACGTCCTCCGCCGCCTTCCTATCCGTCGCGGTTACATCGATTAGAACATCTCTAGTGCGCTCGGTAACCCTTGTTTCCTCGCTGTTAACGATAGGCGGCATCGAGAGAACCCTCCCTCTGCTATCGAGGAGGAGAGGGTACCTTTCCTTACCAGCGAGGAGGTGCGCGTACTGGACTCCCTTGGGGTGACGCTCTAGGATCTCCCTCAAGCTCATCTCCTCCTCGAAGTCTAGAGGGACGAACCTGCTACTATCGGGGTCCGCTTCCACGTACCGAACTGGGAAGGCGACTTTAGACAGATCGTAGACGCCGATCGATACTCGCCTGCGGTCCCTACCGTACGTCGCGTGCAGCTTTTCCTGCAGCTGCATAACCTGGGCGATCGCTTCATCGTCGAGCGAGAGGCCGTGGACAGTCGCCAAGAGTATGTAGGGCCTATACGATGGCCCCTCGTTGAACGCTTTACCCGAGCGCTCCGCGCGGAACATCTTTAAGCCCAGCTCAAAGCCGAGAAGCCCCCTGAGCGCGCGCGCGAGGCCTTCCGCGGAGAAGAGATCCGGCCTATCGTGCGTAGCCTCGTACTCAACGTAACCCCCTTCCACGCCTTCTACTTCGCACTTCAACCGCGGCAACATCTCGCTTAACGTTTCGACGTCGAGCTCCTCGCCGACAAGGCGGCTCACATCGTACAAGGCCACCCGGCACACGGGCATAGCTCACCACCTCAGCGGGGGGCTCCAGCCTCTTAGGAACTCCAAGTCCTGCGAGAAGAGGAGGCGGATGTCGTCGATCCCGAGCGCAGCCATGGCGATCCTGTCGATGCCTATGCCCCAGGCTGCTACGTTCGACTCCTTCACCCCCAGCGGTCTTAGCACCTCGGGCCTGAACATCCCTCCGGGGAACACCTCCATCCAGCCTAACTTCTCGTGCTTTATGTAGCCTTCCACGCTGGGCTCTGTGAAGGGGAAGTACGCTGGCTTGATCTTCACGGGGCCGAGCCCGAGCGCGCTAGCCAGCTCGTGGAAGAAGCCGATCAGGTGCCTGAGCGTTACGCGCCTGCTAACGATTATCCCCTCGAGCTGGTAGAACTCCATACTGTGCTTCGCGTCCAAGTTCTCGGGCCTGAAGACCCTATCGAGAGCGAAGCACCTGTACTCACCGTCGCCCCTCGAGTAGAGCGTCCTCGCCGACACAGCCGTCGTCTGGGTCCTCAGCACGAGCCTCAAGGCCCTGGAGGGGTCCCAGCGGTAGCCCCAACCCCTCGACCCCGTGTCTCCGCCGCTCTCGTGAACTGCACCGATTTTCTTCAGCAGCTCCTCGGGGGCCCTCCCCGAGGTCGGGTTCTTAAGGAAAAACGTGTCGTGTATCTCCCTTGCCGGGTGGTCCTGGGCTTGGAAGAGAGCGTCGAAGTTCCACAGCTCCAGCTCGACGTGCGGCCCCTTCATCTCCTCGAAACCCATAGAAACCAAAAGCTCCCTCACGGCGTCGAGGAACTCGAGATAGGGGTGCTTCCTACCCGGGTAAACACGCGGAGGCGGGACCGTCAGGTCGTACTCCTTGAAGACCGCCCGCTTCCACTCGCCGCTGAGTATTATCTGAGGAGTCAAGGTGGTGACCAGCTTGGCTGATGACACCCTGCCCTCGGCTAAAGCTCTTCTACCCTCTTCGGTCAGCGATACCAGAATATCCGCCGCTTTCCTCGTGGTTACAAGCTTCCTTCGCTTCAGGGTCTCTAGCAGCCCAGGGCTACCCCCCTCGCCTCTTGCGATAGAAGCTAGGCTTTCCCTGAGAGCTTTAGCCTCGTTCAAAGCCCGTTTGATGGAATCCTTACCGCTCGCTGTCACAACCCCGTTCCTCACGACCACTGCACCAGCTCTAGCCAAGTGCATGATACCCAGCCTAGCCTCCCCCTCCTTCAGCTCTAAACCGAGCGAGGCGGCGCGAAGCGGCAGCTCGTCCAACCGCACGCTCTCCACTTTCTCGAGAACAGCGGCCACTTTCTCCTCCGGCAGCATAGACGAGAGGTAGCTAGCGCCTTCCTCTGTCAACTCTAGCTTCTCAACCTGCCGCTTCTCAACGGTAATCAACCCTAGAATCCTAAGCTCCTCGATAGAACGCATCAAGTCCTCCTTCCTCCTACCCAGCAGGCGCGCGATCTCGGATATTTCACGGGGCCTTTCCATGCAGAGCTCGAGAATGCGCTTCTGAACCTCTTCCACCGTTAAAATCGGAATTGGCGCATCCTGCACCCCCGCCACTAACCCGCTGACCGCCAGGCTTTTTAAACCTTTAACCATCCAAACGGCAGCCGATGAGGAACACACACCCTTTAGCGAGCGATGAAGGGAGTGGCCAGGACTGAGGCTTTAAGCCCCCGTTGGGGATTAAAGTGAGAAGATTTCCATCAGCACCTCCATCAAGTGGCTGACGATAACGTGCGGTTCCTTCCTCCCTTTTTTAGCGCGCTGTGCCAGAACCGTTAGCCTCGCCTTTAAACGACAACTCTCCGACGCGCGCTCCGGATTAAAGAGCCATCTCCATTTAAGCTTTCCGTACAAGAGCGCCCCCCTATACGCCCCTCCACCCCTTATAGCTGGGCCGCTCGCAGCGCTGCTTGATGAGAGCGCGCTCCTTAGATGACGTCAGGGAGAGAGTGCTCCGAGCGCTCGCCTCGACGAAGAGCTTAGACGGGAAATGCACTGTGAACGCCGCCAGGTACCTGAAGTACGCCAACCGCCCTGCACGTTAAAAACGATGGAAACGGCGAAGCCGCGGTGGCCTGTAACTCCTAGACCCGGACAGGTGGAGGTGGCTGAAGAGCTTGCTAGGCTTATCAAGCAAGGACATAACGTACTTTTTTCCGCTCCTGTGGGGTGGGGTAAGACTCACACAGTTATAGCGGCGCTAGTAGCGGCAAAGGCATTGCCCGCACTCTGGCTGGTAAGATCCCTTGCGCTTGGTCCCCGCATAGCGGAGGATGCAGCCCTTTGGCAACTCGTTTCGTTCGTCGCAGCCGGTAGAGAGAAGACCTGCTTGCTGTGGGAAAGCCTAGGGGATGCGGCTCATGATTACTGCCGCAGTTTTAAGTACAAATGCCCGTTTGCGAAGCTTCCTCGCGAATCCCCTCTTTTTACTGATTGGCAAAAGCTCGTGGCTAAAGGTAAAGAAGAAGGTTGGTGTCCATATTTTACCCAAGATTTAATAGAATCAGACATATTTATTCAAAATTATAATAGAAGTATTAGAAAATATGTGCGTTCGGTTGTTATTGACGAGGCTCACAATCTGTCGCTACCGGAAGAGCGGACGCTACACATTGCACGCATAGCTGAGGCGATAGCCGCTGTACGCGAAATCGGCGGCGGTCAACGTCTGCTTAGCGCCCTGGAGCGCATGATGCGTGCCGTGCTGGTTTACTCTGAGAGAGCGCTCGACGTAAGAACGTTTTTGAACGAAGAGGAAGTTTACGAACTACAGTTGCTCTATTACCGTTCCCTTGAAGAGCGCGACACGCGTTTAAAACCTTTAATCGAAGTTATTCGATCAACAGCTGTTTACGTTGAAGGAGAGAAAATCATGGTATACAAACCTCCACGCATTCCAGCTTTTAGACCGGCTATTTTCGTAACTGCAACACCTCTTTCCCCCATCCCTTTCGAAGTGAACTCCGAGATAAAGATCCCGTGGGAAATTAAACCAAAATCTATAATTCTTAATAATTTAACATCAAGGTTCGATGAATTCGACTCTAAAATGGCTTTAAATTATAAAAAACTTTTAATAAATTTGGCTAATAAGTTCCGGAGGATCCTGGTGTTCGCTGCAAGTGAACGTGTAGCGCGCGAATTGAGGAGCTGGGTGAACTACGAGGAGACGACGCCCCCTCCCGATTGGGAGGGGCTCCTAATGTTAAGGGCGCGCGGCCGTTTCGCTGAAGGCGTAAACTTACCTGCAGAATGTGTCGTAATGGCCGGCGCGCCCTACCTCCCCCCCGAGGTGACCGATAGGTTAGCTAGAATGTACAAAACGTTGGGCTTCAGGGACCCTTTGCGCTGCGCCATCGATCTCCCCATGCTCACGGTCACCCTACAGTGCGTGGGAAGGGCGTGGAGAGACCCCTCGAAACCGCCGCTAGTAGTGCTGGCTGACTCGCGGTACGAAAAGTACCGTGACGAGCTAGCAAACTACTTCGAGATTGTTGAAACGGGTGGATCGCCTATCTAACTTTTTTCGCTCCCTCTTCCAGCGTCCTGTAGTAAACCTCCCTGTAGTTTAGCCTCGAAAATACCTTTTCGGCGCAAGCCTTCACCTCCTCGCTCGGCGTAGCCCTGCGCTTAGCGTAGTCGCCGCGCACTCCCTCGTAAGGTATGAACTGCTGCACGACGTAGACAACCCTTTCCCCCTTCTCAACCACCCACTCCAACTCGGCTGCCGCCTTCAGCGCATCCTCGCAGGATACGAGGTCGGGCACCAGCGTGGTTCTCAGCTCTAGGAAAGGAGCTTTGGCCGCTACTTCCACGCTCTTTCTCACTCTAGCCACAAGCCTTCGGGCTAGCTGCTCGCTGGTGCCTGTGGCTCTCGCGTAGAGCGCGGGATCGCCGAGAGGGGCTTTCACGTCTATGGCCACGTGGTGGAGGAGGGGGACCAGCTCCTCTAAGGCTTCAGGCATAGTGCCGTTCGTGTCGAGGCTAAGCGGTAAACCCGTTTCCTCGCCCACCCTCTTGAAAAGAAAAGCGAGAGGTTTCAGCTGGAGTGTTGGCTCACCTCCCGTAACGTGAAATACATCGATGAAGGGTTTAGCACCCTTTACGGCCTCGACTATTTCCGAAACTTTTACAGCTCTGGCTGTGAAGCCTCTGGCTAAATCAGCGTTAGAACACCAAGGGCACTTGAGGTTGCATAGCGCGAGCCAGAGCGTAAAAGAGGCTTTTTCGAGGACATCGACGAGGCTTACCTCCTTCCACCCTCCGACGAGCAGCTCGGGGTCTTTACTCGCCGATGGAGGCATACTGCTTTCTCAGCTCGAACTCCGCCTTCTTACCCGGGTTCCACTGGCGGACCGGCCTGTAGTAGCCGACAATCCTGCTCCATACTTCCGCGTCGGATCCGCACTTGGGACACTGCCAGTAAGTGCCAACCGCCCTCCACCCGCACTTCCTGCACACGCTGATCGTGGGGGTTATCGAGAAGTACACTACCTTCGTGTTCGTCGCGATCCTGCGTACTAGGCTCTTTAGCGCCTTCGGGTCCGGTTGCTCGCTAAGGAACAAGTGCATCATCACGCCACCAGTGAACTCCTGCTGGACTTCCCCTTCCCAAGCCGCGCGCTGGTGGACCGGCACGTCCGCGTAGTAGGGGACCACGCTGTTGCTGTAGAAAGGCGCGCTCCCATCGCTGGGTATTAGCACATCTTCTCTCTCCTTGAAGAGCTGGCGGTCGGCGAGCGCCAGCTTGTAGCCAGTGCTCTCGCCCGGCACCTCCTCCACGTTGTAGAGGAAACCGTCTACCTCCTCGCACTCCTCGGCGAACTCCCTGACAAGCTGCACCATCCTTTTCTCCACTTCGATCGCTTCGCGGACGCTCCTCGCAGAGCCCTCTAACCAGAGCTTGGGATCCCTCAGGAAGTTAGCCGCAGCCTCTGGTAGGCCGATTAGCCCGAAAGTGTTGAAGTGGTGGTTGAAATGCCCCAGGTAGACTTTAGCGATGGGCATGAGCCCAGACCTCAAGCTGCGCTCGTACCTGACCCTCCACGCAAGCAGGACCTTCCGGGCGAGCTGCAGCCTTTCTTTGAGAAGCTCCTCGAACACACTCCACTCGCCCTCGCTGAGCGCGGCGATCCTCGGCAAGTTCACTGTGACAACTCCTATGCTGCCGGTAGCGTCGGGTAGCGCCCATATGCCGAAGGCTTTCCCACCTTCTCTCGCCTTGAGGAACCGCTCGAATGCGTCCTCCTCGTCGGCGTAACTTAGCTTCAACCCGTGGTTCATCACATGGTTCACGTCGATCGTCAAACGGCAGCACATCGCGTAGAGGGCTTCGACGTTACTCGCGTACCCGTTGAGCAGGTAGGCGCTACCCCTGCGCGCCAGAGTCTCGAATATCAAGTCGGTCAGCTCCCCCCACCTCCTCCCCTCCCAATCGAAGTCTTTAGTGAGCATGAGCGTTGGGATGGGGAACGTGAAGGGTTGCCCAACAGCGTCTCCCTCCAAGTAAAGCTCAAACAGCGCCTTGGAAACCTCGAGCGCCTCGCCCAAGTAGTCGCCCAGCGCCCCAACCCTTCCACCCTCGACGATCGCATCGCCCTCCAGCATGTCCCTGCTGGTGTCGAGCACGAGCGTGATGTTCGTGAAGGGAGACTGATAACCCGCTCTGGCCGGGTAGTTCAGCTCGAAGAGCATGGCCTGAAGCGACTGCTTGACTCTATCGTGGCTCAACCCGTCGCGCGCTACGAAGGGGGCCGTGTAGAGATCGAAGGCGCTGGTCGCCTGGGCGCCCGTGAACTCCTGAGCCGCCATGAAGAAGAAGTTCGTGAGATGGGATACCGCGGTGTCGAAGTGCCTAGCCGGCCTGCTCACCACGCTGGGCGTCCTCAATCCCAGCTCGAGAATTCTCCTGTAGCTCCAGCCGATGCAGTAGGGGATCCAGAGGGAGTCTGGGAGCTTGTGGATGTGGATATCCCCCCTGTAGTGGGCTTCAACCGCGTCGGGAGGCAAGTAGCTACTGAGCACGCTCGGCGTCTCCACGAGCTTCTCGAACAGGTAGTTGCGGAAGTTGCTGTAGCTGAAGTTCGTGTTCGCGTTCTCGACTATCTCCCAATCTGCCCGCTTCAAGTAGGATCTCTCCAGCTCCTCAACCGTTTCAACCCGGGTCTTTGCTAACATCTCGCTGCTGACCATACCACCTGCAAGTTTACTATGTCATAGCCGGGGGATTTAAGCGCGGCTGTGAGTTGCCCGAAAGTATTCGAGGGGCGCATCGCGTTTTAAAGTTCTCCAGAATACGGCAGGGCTAAACGGCGTCCACGCGGACTCTCACTTTGCTCGAACTCGGTCTTCGGTTAGAACGCGATTCTAAAACCTCTTCGACGACTGTCGAACAATACGGTAGGAGCAGCAGCTCCCGTGTCACTTGCTCCGCCAAAGCCTTAAGCTCCTCAGCTCTACTCGGAGGCAGTATCGCGCTCAGCTTGACGCCCGGGCAGTTGCGCTCAGCCCAGGGGTGGACGGTAAGCCCCCCGCTCGAGAAAGCGAAAGGGAACAGCTGGCACACAGCAGGCCTGATATCGTATATTGCGCAAAGCCCCCTATCGTAGAAAACGCACCTTCCTCCTCTCCTGCGAATCGCAAAGCAGTACTCCACCCCCGACCTCCTGAGGATTCCCTCAGCCCTGACTTTGACTACGTTTTCAAGCACGTACACGGCACCCGCTTCGATCCACCTTTCGATATCCGATAGGATTACGATGGGGACTAAGCTCTTGCAGCAGCTACCGCACTTAATGCATGCGAACTCCATACCGCGTGAGCTTAAGGAGAAAGCGAAATATACCTAGCTCTCCTGCGGGGTGGCGATGGGAAATCTGGAGGTGCTGTACTCTAAACTGAGAGAAGCGTTCCTAAATTTCGACTTCGATGGTGTTAAGGGGATGGTTCGCGAAGCGCTATCAATGGGGGCCTCCCCGAACGATATCATCGAGAATGCTTTGAGGCCTGCGATGGAAGAGGCGGGAAATCGCTTTGAGAAAGGCGAGTTCTTTCTCGCCGAGCTGGTGGTCGCAGGGGATTTGTTCAAGGAGGTTATGGACGAGATCCTTGTACCTGAGATCCAGAAGCGCGGCGGCTCCGCGAAGGCTTTGGGTACGGTTGTCATAGGGACTGTGAGGGGCGACCTCCACGACATCGGTAAGAGCATCGTGGCGACGATGCTGAGAGCTGCAGGCTTCAACGTGATCGACTTGGGCGTCGACGTGCCTCCCGAGAAGTTCGTCGAGGAGGCGATCAAGAACAAGGCGGATATCGTGGCGATGTCCGCGCTCCTGACAACAACGATGCTGGAGATGAAGAACGTGATCGAAGCGCTGAAGAAAGCCGGGATCCGGGACAAAGTGAAAGTGGTCGTAGGGGGAGCTGCAGTTACCGAGGACTACGCGAAGAGCATCGGAGCCGACGGCTACGGGGAGGACGCGGTTAAAGCCGTAAAGGTTTGCAAAGAGCTGTTGGGGATAAAGGAGTAGCCCGAAGACAGGTTTTTCTCCATACTCAACTTACCCCTGCGTGCCTAAGCTCACAGTCGAGCAACTCGGAACCTTCGAGGTAAAAGGAGGCGAAACGCTGCTTGAGGCTTTGAGGAGGCACGGCGTTCCAGTAACCGCTGGCTGCGGCGGGCTCGGCTTGTGCGGCCTCTGCCGGGTAAAGATCCTGCAGGGCGAGCTCAGCCCGCCTTCTACGCGCGAGGCCGAGCTGCTTGGGCAGCAACTCGAAAAAGGTTGGAGACTGGCTTGCCAAGCCAAAGTGCTTGGCGATGCGAAAGTAGAGATCCCCCTAAGACGGGCGACCGCCAAGTTTAGGGTCAGACCGCTCGCGAGCATTTCCACCCCCGCCCTCTTCGCTCCCTTCGATGCGAGCGGAGGCGAGCCCTCGTACGAGGAGAGGCTGCTCGAGGCTTTGAAGGCTGCAGGCGTCGAAGCCAGACAGGCGTCGCCCTCCGCGTTGAACGCCCTATCGAGCCGGGTTTCAGGCGTGGCCGTAGTCGTGGAAGGCGAGGTTGTCGACATTGCAGACGCGTACGCCGGCTACGGCTTAGCCGTAGACGTGGGGACAACGAGCGTGGCTGCATCGCTCGTAGATCTCTTGAGCGGCGCTGTAGTGGCAGAGGCGGTCACGCTCAACTCGCAGCTCAAGTTCGGAGCCGATATCATCTCGAGGATCCGCCACTCTATCGCCGAGCCCAACGGAGTGCGCCAGCTCCAAGAAGCTGCTGTAAACACGGTTAACGAGCTAGTGTCCAAGCTGGGCGTCACTCCAGCCAAAATTTACAGGGTTGTGATAGCGGGAAACTCGGTGATGCAGCACCTCTTCTTCGGCGTAAACCCCGGCCCGTTAGGTTTCCTCCCGTTCCGCCCCGTCTACAGGCGCCCCCTCACAGCGAAGGGGAAGGCCCTAGGCCTCGACGTCCACCCCGACGCGCTTGTGGAATCGCTCCCTATACTCGGCGGCTACGTTGGCGGTGACGTGGTTGGAGACTTGCTAACCGCGAGGCTCTCCGAATACGGTACGGCGATGCTCATCGACGTGGGGACAAACGGGGAGATAGTGCTCAAGCGGGGGAACGAGTACGTGGCCGCTTCCACACCCGCAGGCCCCGCGTTCGAAGGCGTGGGCTTGCACTCGGGGATGATGGCAATCGAAGGAGCTATCGAGAAAGTTAGAGTGTCTTCCGGGGGCGAGCCCGAGTATGAGGTGATCGGCGGGGGGGAAGCGAAGGGGATCTGCGGCTCAGGCTACGTGGACCTGCTCGCCGAGCTGCTTAGAGCGGGACTGCTCTCGAAAGACGGCAGGCTCGCCAGAGGGCCCAGGGTAAAGGAGCTCAACGGCGTGCTCGCCTACGTCATCGACGAGAGGAAAGGTGTAGCCTTGACGCAGCAGGACATCCGGAAGCTTCAGCTCGCCGTCGGCGCCGTAAAGTTCACAGCCAAGTTCCTGCTGAAAAAAATGGGAGTTAGCGCAGAGGATCTTGAGAAGGTTGTAGTAGCGGGAGACTTCGGCTACCACCTCGACGCAAGAAACGCGATGGAGGTTGGGCTGCTTCCTAAGGTCGACGACAGCGCTATGGAATACATCGGAAACGGCTCGCTAACCGGCGCGGAGCTCTACATGGTCTCTCAGGAAGCTAGAAGGGAGGCGCTAGAGCTCGCGAGCGTTTGCAGAGTCCTCGACGTCCCCCGCGACGACCGCTCCTTCATCGCCGAGCTCGCGTTCGGATGGTAAGCTCCCAGTGACTAGCACCTTAGCTAACAGGCGCGCCGCTTCGCCGGCCGCCCCGCGAACCCTCTCGCTGGGTTCATCACCCAAACCCAAGCGCTCGGCCCCCACCCCCACCACGAAGACTCGCTCAGGGTCGACGCCGGCCGCTTTCAGGAGAAGCTCTAGCGGCACCGAGTGCGTCGTCGACGCGAGCGGGGTTACGGTCTCGGAGAGCTTAACAACGCTGATCCCGGGCTTCACTCCTAGAAGAGCGTCAACGATCACCACAATTCTAGGCTTCCAGCCGGATAGCTTGCCGATCACGTTTTCCGGCGCCGCTCCAGCGTAAAGCGCAGGGAAGCCGGCGCTCCTCAACAACCGGTAGACGAGGTAGCCGAAAGCGTCATCCCCGCGCAGGGGGTTGCCGAGGCAAACTACGGCAACTCCGCTCGCCAATCGCTTAGCGCGCTTCGCCACCTCCCTCCCTCCTGGCCGCTATGTAGCCGTAGCTCCCCGCTGTTAACAACGCTAGCCCAACGATCGAAGAGAGCACAGCCGCAACGTCCAACGCCAGCAGGTAGCCGTAGTCAACGCTCGAGTAGCGTACTCTAACCGACGCTTTAACGCTGCACGACTGGCACTTCAAGCGGAGAGCGACTCCGCTCGGGGGTGTGTCGAGCAGCAAGCTCCCCTCACGCGCTACAGCCGCGTCCTCCCCCAGCTCCACCGATCGAATGAGCTGCCCATCACGCACGGCGTCCAGAGCCACCGCGACCTTCGAGGTCGAAGACACGTTCACAGAGTAGAAGATTCGCTCGCCTGTGCAGTCTGGGAGCGGGACCTCGACCACCTTCAGACCTTCGATCGAAAGAGCGAAGCTCTTTTCGGCTTGCAGGCGGGGAGACGTGTAGTAGGAAGCCCAAAAGGACACCCAAATGGCTAAAAGCGCGAGAGCGAAACCGGTGAGAGCCGCTGCAAGGTACCTAGCCCTTCGCGTAGAGCCAGCACTTGACGACATGCCCGCTCCTAACCTCAACCTCCGGCGGCTCCTGCTTCCTACACACATCCATCGCGTACGGGCACCTCGGGTGGAAACGGCAACCAAGCGGCGGATTAATCAAGCTAGGCGGCTCGCCGGGTGGAACTTTCCTCAGCCTCTTCCTGTTCTCAGGGTCCGGGTCAGGGATCGCGTTGATCAATGCCTGGCTGTACGGGTGCAAAGGCTCCCTAACCAGCTCCTTCGAGGGGGCTTGCTCAATCAGGTGGCCGGCGTACATTATGAATATCCGCTCGGAGAAGTAGCGCGTCGTTGAGAGGTCGTGCGTGATGTAGACGAAGCTTATCCCCATCTTCTCCTGCAGCTCACGCATCAGCGTGAGGATCTCAACCCTAACCGAGGCGTCGAGCATGGATACTGGCTCGTCCGCCACGACGAAGCTCGGCCTGAGGATGAGAGCGCGCGCGATCGCCACCCTCTGCAGCTGACCCCCGCTCAGCATGTGCGGGTACTTGAACGCGAAATCCTCTACGGGCGTTAGCCTAACCTCTTCCAGCGCCCTGAAAATCCTCTCGCTCCTCTCCTCCTTCGTGCCAACCTTGTGGATTATCAATGGTTCCTCCAGTATCCTGTAGATTGTCATGAACGAAGGCATCGCCCCGTAGGGGTCCTGCTGGACGAGCCCAGTCTCCCGCTTGTACCAAAGCAGGTCCTCGTCCTCCAGCTTAGTAACGTCCCGGCCTTTAAACTCAATCCTGCCGCTGGTCGGCTCGTACAGGCGGAGCAAAGTCTTACCGAGCGTCGTCTTGCCGCTGCCCGACTCGCCCACCAGCGATATGGCTTCGCCCTTCGCCAGCTGGAAGCTCACCCCGTCAACAGCCCTCAGCGTCAGCGGTTGAGCCAGCAGCCCCCTCCGTATCTCGAACCACTTGCTCAGGTTCTCGACCCTTAAGAGCACCTCGCCAGCCATCTCAACCACCCTTCGCGTAGAGCCAGCACTTGACGACATGCCCGCTCCTAACCTCAACCTCCGGCGGCTCCTGCTTCCTACACACATCCATCGCGTACGGGCACCTCGGGTGGAAACGGCAACCAAGCGGCGGATTAATCAAGCTAGGCGGCGCTCCAGGGATGAACTCCAGCTTCTTGTCGGCCCTCAAGCTGGGGACGCTGGCCATCAGCTTCTGCGCGTACGGGTGCTGCGGGTTCGTGTAGAACTCGTCGGCATCCGCAAGCTCAACCATGTGGCCCGCGTACATGACAGCCACCTTGTCAGCTAGCTCGCTCGTCAGCGCGATATCGTGTGTTATAAAAATGTAGCTGAGCCCCCACTCGCCCTTTATCGTCTTAAGCAAGTTCATGATGTTGGCTTGCGTGATCACGTCGAGAGCGGATGTGGGCTCGTCCAAGATCACCACCTGGGGGCGAGCGATCAACGCCATCGCGATCACAGCCCTCTGCTTCATCCCACCGCTCAGCTCGAAGGGGTAGCGGTCGGCGAAGCTCTCGTGTACGCCCACCATACGCAGGTACTTCCTCGCCTCGGCGAGCGCCTCCTCCTTCGGCATACCCTTGTGGATCATCAGCGGCTCAGCGATCTGGAAGCCGACCTTGAGCACGGGATTCAGGGAGTTCTGGGCTCCCTGAAATACCATGGAGATCTTCGTCCACTGAATGCTCCTCCTGAACTCCTCGTCGCTCAGCTTCATCACGTCCTGCCCGTCGAGGATAACCTGTCCTTCGTAAGTGTGCACGTTGCGGGGCAGCAGCCTGATGAGAGCCCTCGCCAGCGAGCTCTTACCGCAGCCCGACTCGCCAACAACCGCCAGTGTCTCCCCCCTCTTCAAGTCGAAGCTGACGTTATCCACAGCCTTAACGACACCCTTCCTCGTCCCGTAGTAGAGCCGCAACCCCCTGACGCTCAACGCGACGAGACTCACCGCCACCACCTCACAGTTCACGCAACCTCGGGTTCACGATCTTATCGAGCGCGAAGCCCAGGAAAGCGAACGCGAAAGATGCCAGCATCAGCATCGCCGCTGGTTCCAGCACCCAGTAGTAGAGACCCCTGTACAGCGCGCCGTTCGTGTACGCCTCGTTGATCACCTTCCCCCAAGTCGGCAGGAACGGGTCGCCTAATCCTAGGAAAGCCAGACCAGCCTCCAGGAACACGTAACCCGGCACAGCTCCGACGAGCCCGGGAACCACAGGAGGCAGAATCTTAGGGATAATGTAGAAGAGGATGATCCTGAAGTCTGAAGCTCCGTACGCTTTCGCTGCCTCAATGTACGGGTACTCTTTAATCTGCATGACAAGCGCTCTCGTACCCTTTATCCCTCCCCCGAAGATGCTTAACACTATGACGACAGCTAGTAGAACCCAGATGTCTATCTTGTAAAAGGTCGAGATCAGGATCAGGAAAGGTAGAAACGGTATCACCATGTACAACTCCGTCACCCTCTGGATGACAGCATCCACCATACCGCCGTACCATCCGCTGATCACCGCTATTATCATCTGCAGGAACGTGGTCACGAGCGAAGCTGTTAAGCCGAAAGCGATAGCTATCGGGGTGCCCCAAAGCAAGGGGATCTCCAAGGGTCTCCTCAAGTGGTCGGTCCCAGCAACCCCGTGCACCGTACCGTAAACTACGAGCTTCGCGTCTACATCTACAGTTTTCGAGAAAACCGTAGCTTCAATCCTGAGAACGTAATCGCCCTTCTCAACTTCGAAGTCTCCACTTGCCAGCGAGCTTGCCGTCACCTTCCCGAAAAGCAGCTTCAATACCGTTATCCTCTCGCTCACGTTCCCTGGGAACTTGCTCGTATAGTATGAGATGAGGTCTCTGAGGATCGCATCGCTGATAGATACATACACTTTGTCGTCTGTCGAGCGCAAGCTGTACCGCAGAAGCTCGATTTCCTCACCGCTCGGCTTCCTCCAGATTAAGCGCACGAGCGGCGCTGATGCTCCTGAATAGTTGGAGAAGAAGAAAAGGTTGAGCTCGCTCGGTAGCTCGTCGTAGTCGAACCTAAACCGGTACTCAATGAGCACTTTCTTCATCTCAGTGCCCGGAACATCTATTACCGCCTTGCTCACACCCGTTTGCCTCTCTCTGGAATCCAGCTTGATAGTCCTCGGCAGCTTCTTGCCGACGAAAAACTCAACCCACTCGGGGGCAGCTGTCCTCGGGTTATCGATCCACATTGCCTCCTGCCCCCTCCATAGCCGTATCGCTTCGTTGTACGGAATCGCGATGATTGTGTAGATAGAGATTGCGATTAGGAGAGCGAGGATCGCGATCCCCACTACGCCAGCCTTGTAGGAGAGCAACTCCTTGACAACGCCCTTCAACCCGTACTCGGCTCCTCCTGCGCTCATACTATCACCCAAGCCTAACCTTTATCCTCGGATCTATGATACCGTAAATTATATCGAGAACGAGAACCGTTACCATCAGCAGGTATGCGTAGATAACCGTGAAACCGAGGATCACTGGAGTATCCATGTACTGTATCGCGCTGTTCACCACACTACCAAGACCCGGCCAGTTGAAAACCGCCTCCGTGATGATTGCACCGCTCCAGGAGCCAATCAACCCTAGCGCGAAACCCGTAACTATCGGCGGAAGGGAAGGTCTCAGTATATACCTCCTCTCAATCAAGCCAGGAGGCAGCCCCTTCGCCTTCGCAGCCTCCACGTAGTCCTCAGTGGAGAAAATGAGGAAGAAGGTTCTGTTACCGTAAACACCGAGGAAGAAGCCCGAGATTATCCAGGAGGCCATAGGTAGTATCATGTGCTTCATGACGCTAAGAGCATAAAGCAAGGGATCCTTGGGCGGCGGGATATCGACGATGCCGCCGGGAGGTAGGACATTAAGCCACGTATAAAAGATCAATATTAAGATGATGCCGTAGAACCAGCCTGGCAGCACCGACGTGGGGGCAAGGGCGACGAATATTTTGTCCAAAAGGCTCCCGTACCGCCTCGACATGTACAACCCCAGGAACAAATGCAGGAAAAAGTTGATGATCATTACTGTTGTGAAAAGCATGACAGTTGCCGGAAGCCTTTCGAGGATGATGTTGCTTACAAGTTTTGAACCTGTGTCACTGGTCATGAACTGAGCTCGTCCCAAGTTAAGGCTTGCCGCATCGATTAGGTAGCGGAAGCTCCTCACGATAAACGGCGTATCTAAACCCAATCTCTTGATCTCGTTTTCGATCATCTGCTTAACGATTTTCTCCCTCTCTGCACCGGGTAAAGCCCTGTAAACCGGATTTCTATTCACTTGATCCCATATCTGCGTTTGCAGGTCTGCTAGGATAATCTCATCAACTTTGCCACCCATGTTTGCGACAACGATCGTCAGGTAAATGCCGGCGAGCATCGTAGCGTACAGCACCAAACCTCTTCTCACAATGTACTTGATTAGGCCTTTTACCGCCATTGGCGGAACAACCGTTTGACCCCCTTTATAAACTTTAACTTTAATCCGACCGAGGACAACTCGGATAGAAAAACTTATCAACCGATACTCTCAAACTCAACAGATAAAGAAATGATGAAAAGAAAAAATAAACTTAATAAATAATTTTATTTTTTAAGCAGAAGTCGCCTTCGGTTTTCTGATGAACCCTAGTGCCAGCGCGATTAGCGCCAGTATCATAGCTACAGCGGCTAAAGCTGTGGCGGTGTTGAGTGAAGAAGATAGCGAGGCAACGCGGCCTTCAATATCGCTCAATCTCGAGTTGACGTTCTGCTCTAGGCTCGCTATCCTAGCTTCGGTGCGCCCGAGCAGCGTGGTTAAGTAGGCGGCCTGCGATATCGCTGGGAAGGTGGCATCAGCTGTAACCGGCATTGCCACATCCTTGCTCAGCGTGAAGGTAAGCACTCTGTACGCGCCTGGCACCATCTTGCCGGTAACCTCGGCTGGCAGCACTATCCTAAAGACACCATCGCTAACAGCCTTCGCTTCACCCTTCCCCAGCACGTTTCCAGCTGCATCGAGCACTAGATACCTGACGAACTCGATCCTTGCAGCCGAGTAGGGCTGTCCTTTATAGCTCACCCTCACGGTAATGTTGGCTGGAAGCCCCGGCACAACGCTCTCTGGCGGCTCTATCTTCACCTCAGGTATCGGCGGCTCCGCCAGCCACGCCCACCTATCGGCCTTGTCCGGGTAATTCCTGTTGGCCTTCAGCGTAGCCGTGTGAGCCAAGTAGTCTGCGCTATCCAGATAGAACGGCCCGTCACCGACCCAGAAATGCTTGTGCTCGTTGTACCAGTTCTTGAGCGCCTGGTACCTAGCTTTCGCCTCATCGGGTTTAACGTACTGGCTGGCCCACTCGCTGAACGGTATGTAGCCCGTGTTGATCATCTCGTCCAGCACGTCGGATAGAATCTTCAGGCTGGGGCCGCCGATGTAGTTCATCCACTCCACCTTCATCTTGTCCGCCTTATCGGAGCTGAAGGCGAGGAGCCCCTTCTCCTCCGCTCTAATTCCGATGGCGGTCACGTGCCACGGGATGCTGGGCCAGCCGACGAAGTAGGTGGTGATGAACTCGGCTTCGGGGTGCGTGTAGTTCCCGTACCACTCGATCACCAGCGGCGAAGTGCTCAAGATCCTCCAGCCCATGAAGAGGTTCCTCCACTCGGTGAAGCCGGGAACCGCAGCGGCGTCGTAAAGCGGGCTGTCGGGGTCGACGCGGTAGAAACCGAGCGGCCACAAGGCCACCCAGTCAGCCAAGCTCATCGTCGTCCCATCGTGGTACTTGATCTTGCCGATCACGTCGCCGTAGTTCGCGATCACTCTAACCTTAGCAGCCTTAACCCCAGCTTCCCCAGCTGTGACGATCTTTTTCGCCTTCGTGTCGTAGCCCCACCACGCGTCAGCGGGAACGTCTACTCTATCGACAAACTTCAAGGTCAACCAGTCGCTGGAAACGGTCGTGCTAACATCCTTTTCCACGAAAACTGTTACGTTGATCACCCTCTCGGGCATCGGCAAGCCGGTGTACGGGTTCGTGAGGAAGGCGGCACCCTGGGTGGCACCGCTAATAACGCCGTCGTAAACCCAGTTCGAGCCGGCTACAGGGTTCCAGGGGTCTACGAGCACCTCCCTGTTTCCTGCCCTGAAGGTCCCGCCAACTTTATCGACGAACCTGACAGTCCTAGACCAGAGACCTGTTGAGAAACCGCCGCTGAGGTCTGCAGCCAGCGTAACGTCTTTCCTGTACAGGTACGGGACAATTTGGTCGACGAGCCAGACTCTTACAGAGTCCTTCATCGCCAGCTCTGCAGCCTTGGCCATGAGCTCCTGCCTCTCCTCGATCGTCTTGAACTCGCGGTTCCACAGCTTCCTAGCGACCTCGTAGAATATGGGGTCGGGCTTGTACGCCTGCCACAGCGGCTCGGGCCTGCCGAGCGGCGTGTAGAAGTAGGCCCAGACGTCCGCGTCGTCCCTGCTCACGGCGGTGGTGATCCATCCGCCCGTGTAAAAGTGCCACTGGCCGTCAGCCGGGTTGCCTCTCAGCCAGATCGGCGAGGCTTCACGCGAGCTCTTGTACATCCGCTCGACAGTGAAGCCCAGCTTCTCCAGCTGGTCAGACACGTAGTCCCCAATCTGCCTCCTCTGGTCCTCAATTCTAATCAAAGCCTTGATGACCACGGGCTTGCCCTTATAGTACCATTTGCCGTCCTTGTACTCGCACCCCATTTTCGTCAGCTCCTCGAAGATAACGGTTTTCGCCTTCTCTGGGTTGTAGCTGTATTCAGCCTCCAGTATTTTGACGACGTCGGCCAGCTTCGCGTAGTCGGGGAACGCGGAGACTAGCGGGAACCACTTTGGCCTCGCGAAGCCGAGCATTATCTCGTTGACGATGTAGTTCCTGTCGATGAGCCAGTTCATCGCCTCCCTGATCCTCGGGTTGCTGAAGGGGTTGAAGCTGCCATCCTTGAACTCGGGGCCCACCGGGTTGAAGGTGAGCTCGAAGTAGAGGCCGTAAGCGTACTTGTACGCGATGTTCGGATCCGTCTTGATCCTCTCAACGAGCTTGGGGTCGACGCGCACGTCGATGAAGTACGCGTGCATGTCGCCCTTGCTGATCATGTCGACGACCTTAGAGGCTTCGCCCTCTTTAATCCAGACAACCTCGTCGACCCAAGGACCGTTGGGGACTTCAGGCGCCGCGGCAGCCGGAACGATAGCCAGGATGCTCGCGGTCAGGATGAACATTATTATAGCCGCAGCAATCAGGCTGTAGGTTTTGTTGCTTCCCATCACCAACCTGTTAATCGATAGTTTTATATGTCTTTCTCCTCTTTGTCCGAAACTCTTTTATTATAGCTTTTTAAGCGCAAAGCCTTTAACGGCATGCACACAGCCTCGCCGTGAAGTGGGAGCTTGCGCTGCTCTTGATGCTTTGGATCGCGATCGCGTTTGCCGCTAGAAGCGCGTTAGCCGAAAACCCGCGGCTCGCTTTCTACGGAGCTAGGGTGCTGCCTAGCGGTTTGGTCGTAGCATTTGGCAGCGCGACCTCGGGGAGCGCTACCAGTCCCTTGATAGTGGTCGCCGACAGCCAGGGGCGCGTCGTCTCTTCCTTCTACCTGGAGGTAGGCGGGCGCGGAGCTTTCCTGGATTCCCTCCTGGTTGATGACGGCTTGGTGGCTGTCGGCTACGTAGACTCGGTGGTGGGGCGGCGGGCGGTTTTAGCGGCTGGAGTGCGCGGAGGCGCGGTGGAGTGGGCTACCGCGCTGGGATCAGGTTTCGTTGACTTCGCCAAGTCCGTGGCTCCTTTCGACAACGGTTACGCGCTGGCTGGAGTTACCCAGCCGCCCGAGGCGAGCGATAGCGATGCCCTGCTGGTAGTCGTGGACAGGAGCGGGGGGTTGCGCGGAGCCTACGCTGTGGGATCTTACATGTACAATGATTTCGCTGAGAGGTGCTACGCTACCGGCAGCACGCTCATCCTCGTGGGATCCACGTGGAGCCACAACGTGTCTTTCTCCGACGTGTTTCTAGCTGACGTGCAGGGCGGTAGCTTCGCCACCCTCGGGGGTGCTGACAGGGATGACGGGTATGCCGCAGCCGCTGTTGGAAACGGCGTGGTTGTAGCCGGCTCCACCCTCAGCTCGCCCGGAGGCTTCAGCGACGCTTTCTACGCTGTCGTTCAAGGAGGTTCGTATAGGGTTTTCTCCATCGGGTGGTCTAGTTACGACGGCTTCGCGGACGTGTACTGGACCGGCGGCAAGCTGTTCATGGTGGGGTACAGCGTGCGAGAAGGTAAAGAGCTGGGCTTGCTGGTTCGAGCCGGCGAAGATGGCTTTGAAGCTGGCGTGATGGTAGAGTGCGAGGGAGATCTCTCTCCTCTTGCAGTAGGTGTTTGGAATGAAGAGGTAGTTGCCGTTTTCGCCTATTCCGGCTCCCTGCTCGTCGTGGCTTTCGACGGAAATCTCAAACCCCTGCGAGCTTTCGCGATCGGCTACTCGGCGCCACCCACCGTTAAGGTGCTGCAGGTGGAGAGCGTAAAGCAGCATTCGTACGTTTTGACGGGCAGCTGGTCGCTGAAAAGGCAGTCGCTCCCCATCAAGCAGGTTGAGCTGCAAAGCCAGCCTCTCGCCGCAAAGCTGGTGCCGCTCGACATTCCATCCCAAAAAGCCCCAGTAGAGACAGGCGTCTTGGAGGAAAGGGAGCCCATCTCGAAAATTCTTATCAGGTTCATCGAAAGCAATATCCCACTCCTCATGATCGCAGTGCCCCTAAGCGCCATAATAATCGCAGTTGTGCTGAAACGTCGAAGCTAAGCTCCCTCCTTCGAGCAGCAAATTTCAAGGCTGTTCGTCTCCCAGCGGTTTCACCATTCAAGAGCGAGAGAACGCTGGGAGCGCGTGAAGATGAAAGGGTCTGTACAACGCTTTGCTCACCTTTGAGTCCTGCTCCGAAGCCTGATGGTTACCCAGGACTTCACCACGGCAGCGCGCCCGGATTGAGCCCCCTAAATGCTAGAGCCTATACGAAAAAATGAAACGAAGTCGAAAATCCTGAGGTTGAATCACTGCCCGAGAGCGGGAAAGCGGCATCCCGAGTGTGTCGGCGATTCCTCGCTGGAGCTCGTTGAGCTTTTAACCGGTGCAGTGAGAGTATTTCGGGTAGTTGACGCGCACCACGCTCAAACTAGCCGAGCATCGCACCTAATGGAAGCACGCTTTGAGGAAGTCTGTCGAGGGGAAGAGGATGGGATCAACAACCGCCTTCGCTGCAGGCTGCTAGAGTTAGTGGAAAGCTCACCCCTCCCCCACAAAGCTCATAACCCCCCGTTTCCTCAGCGCAGTGAGCCCCGGTCGTATAGCCCGGTCAAGTATACCGGCCTCTCGAGCCGGAGAACCCGGGTTCAAATCCCGGCCGGGGCACCACACAGCTGAGCTCGCTATTGAGCGAAAGTTTTCGTGCTGGCTTGCGGCTTGCGTTTTGCGCAAGTTTTTAAAGTGGTGGAGCGGATCCGCGTTCGTGGAGCGTAGGCTGGTTTGGCTGGGCGTTGCGGTTGTCTTATTGCTAGCGACGCTTAGGCTGGGCGCTTCCGCGCCTCAAGCGTTCTCCTTCGCTGTGCAAGCTGTGGAGCCTGACGGTCGACCTGTCGCGAACGCAACGGTCCTCGTGTTCAGCTTGAGGACGATTAAAGCGGTTTACTTAGGTTACACGAACGCTACCGGTTGGGCTGCGGGTTCCGCACCCTCGGGAGATAATTACATCGTTTATATTGTAAAGGTTGAAGGAGGTCGGTTGACGCGAGTTCCGGTCCGCATAGACCTTTCTGATTACGCTAACGCCGAAAACCTCGTTGCAATGGTCACCCTCTATCCAGCTGCTAGGGTCGTCGTAACGGGTAAGGTGATCTACATCGGAGGGGTGCCGACAGGGACCGCGAGGATAATCGTCCTCGATAGAGAGGGGGAGCAGCTCTCCGCGAGCTTGAGCGCTGGTGAAGCCTCGCTCGCGGCTGGCGGTCAGCAGGTGAAGGTTAACCCGCAGGTTGTCGACGTGT
>Ga0078972_1002343_pt1 | contig 63279 bp, 59 predicted proteins | sample YelNatPaOPGAMG01_FD_67568 | JGI IMG/M metagenome (GOLD analysis project Ga0078972, IMG submission 67568) | Hot spring thermophilic microbial communities from Obsidian Pool, Yellowstone National Park, USA - OP-RAMG-01 (SPADES assembly) (version 2) | ecosystem: Environmental > Aquatic > Thermal... | reverse complement strand
GCGTCCAAGGGTGGGGGTCCCTCCCTCTGGCTTTGCCAGCGGAGGGGGAGGGAATGGCCCTCCCCCTTAATCCATAACTTCTTTTCTTTGGGCGTGGCACAACCGTCGCCGAAGGCACCCCACTTCCATCGCGGAATTTCGCCGTCCAGGAGACAAGGCCCTGCGCCGTGAACCACCCGCGACGCCGAAGGACGGCCCATTCAATCGCGGAATTGGGGCCGGGGATTCCCACGTTCACCGAGGCGCCGACGTGCTCCCGGCGCAGGACCGGGGTGTGAGAGGATGGGGATCGGACGGAGGGTCCCCGCGACGGGGGCCGCCACCCGACGATGAAAGGAGTCCCCGATGAAGCGCGCAATCCTCTGGATATTCTTGACGTGGCTGGCCCTGGCGACCCTGGCGCAGGCCTCCCGTGGTGGTCACCCCCAAGAGAGCAAGAGGCCCCCGGCGCCGGAGAAGGCCCAACCCCAGGAAATCACCACGCCGTCCGGCCTCAAGTACATCGACCTGAAAGTGGGGTCGGGGCCCGTCCCGAAGCCGGGCCAGACCGTGCTGGTGCAGTATACGGGCTGGCTGACGGACGGCACCAAGTTCGACAGCTCCTACGACCGGGGCGAACCGCTCAAGTTCGTCCTGGGGAAGGGAATGGTCATCAAGGGCTGGGACGAGGGAGTCTCCACCATGCACGTGGGGGGCAAACGCAAGCTCATCATCCCGCCCGAGCTGGCCTACGGACAGCGGGGATTCCCCGGCGCGATCCCGCCGAACGCGACGCTGATCTTCGAGGTGGAGCTCGTGGGGATCCGGTAGGGACAGCGAGAAGGCCTTCCCGGCGGAGGGCCGGCTACCCGCGGTCCAGGGCGGAGAGCGCCTCGCGCGCGGCGGCCTGTTCGGCGGCCTTCCGAGTGGGGCCCGACCCACGGCCCGAGACCTCGCCGTCCAAAAGGACGGTGCAGGTGAAGCCCGCCCCGTCCGGAGCAGGTTCGCTTTGGTACACGGGGAGGGGAAGCCCCACCGCCTGCCGTCGCTCCTGAAGGGTTGTCTTCGCGTCCTCCAGGAGGACGGCCAGCCCCTGGCGCCGAATGGCGGGGCCCCAAAGCTTCCGGACGAGGGCGGTGGCGGGTTTCAAGCCGGCATCCAGATACAGGGCGCCCAGCAGGGCCTCGAGAGCGCTGGCCAGGATGCGGTCCTTTTCGGCTCCTCCATCCTTGGATTCGCCTACCCCCAGACCAATGCAGGCCTGGAGCCCGAGTCCGCGGGCCACCTCCGCCAGCACGGGCTGGCTGGCCCAGTAAGCCCGCAGCCGCGAGAGCACCCCCTCTTCCTCCTGGGGGTAGCGGTCAAAGAGAAGCTCCGCGAGGGCGAACCCCAGGAGCGCATCACCCAGGAACTCCAGCCGTTCGTAGGAGCGGATCCGCGGCAGGCCCTCCTCCGCGGCCGCGGAGGGGTGGGTCAGGGCCTGCTTCAACAGGGAGGCATCCCTGAAGAAGCGGCCCAAATTGGCTTGCAGGGCGTCCATGCTCCTGCTGCCGCTGCGCCCGCTTGCCCCCATGGGAGACCCCCTAGGGGTGCAGCTCCGAGGCGGCCTCTTCCACCGTCCTCTCGGCGACGGGGCGCTCCTCCCTTCCGAAGGCGGTGAGGAGCGCGTTGGTGCAGAGGTTGTTGATGAGCCTCGGGATGCCCTGGGTGTGCCGGTGGATGGCGCGCAGGGCGGAGGGACTGAACACATCAGAGCCGCCGCCAGCCACCTCCAGGCGGTAGGCGACGTACCGCTCCGTCTCCTGCGGGGAGAGGGGCGCCAGGTGGTACCACATGCCCACGCGCTGGCGGAGGGCGGCATAGGCCGGATGCTTGAGCCGCTGGCGGAGCTCGGGCTGGCCGATGAGCAGAATGGCAATGAGGTTGACCGTGTCCAATTGGAAGTTGGAGAGCAGGCGCAGCTCGTCGAAGGTGGGTTTGCCGGGGATGAGCTGGGCCTCGTCCACGATGAGAACCACGCCGCTTCCCTCCTGGTGCAGTTCCAGCAGGCGGTCGGAGATGGCGTCCAGCAGTTCGGCCCGATAGTACCTCGGCTCCAGCTCCAGGCGAAGCGCCAGCTCGCGCAGGAACTGGTTGGGGGTGAGGCGCGGATTCACCATGAGGACCATCCGGTCCCTGCCGTTCTGGTCCATGAGGGCGCGCGAGAGGGTGGTCTTCCCGCAGCCGATCTCGCCGGTCAGCACCGCGATTTCTCGCTCCTCGACGGCGTACTGGAGCCGGGCGAGGGCCTCCTCGTATTGGGGGGCGAGGTAGAGGAAGCGCGGGTCGGGTGTCTTGCCGAACGGTCGCTCCTTCAGGCCGAAAAAGGACTTGTACATGCCCCCTCCCGGCTCAGACCCTCACCGGTTCAACGGTGGAGAGCAGACTGGCGGTGTCGATCACCAGGATCACCTGATTCTCGCCCATCTCAGTGGCCCCGGCGACGCCGGGAACCGCCCCCAGGCTCTCGCCGATGGGGTGCACCACGGTCTCCTGTTCCCCTGACAGCTCATCCACGACGATGCCCGCCGCCTTCTCGCCCCGGCGGGCAACCACGACGTAGATCCTATCGCCCTTCTTCTCCTTAGCGCGGCTTAGGTGAAAGCGGTCCTCCAGCCGTAGGAGCGGCAGCGTGACGCCGCGAAGGTTGTAGACCTCCTTTTGATCCACCCTTTGGACCTCCGCCTCGCTGGTGCGGAAGGTCTCCAGCACGGAGGAGATGGGGATGGCGAAGGACTGGTCGCAGCAGCGCACGATGAGGCTCTGGATGATGGCCAGGGTGATGGGGAGCGTGATCTGGAAGGTGGTGCCCTTGCCGGGTTCCGACCAGAGGGCAATGCTGCCCTTGAGGGCTTGGATGTCGGCTTTCACGGCGTCGAGGCCGACGCCGCGGCCCGACACCTCGGTGACCGTGTCGGCGGAGGAGACCCCCGGCAGGAAGATGAGCTCCATGCACTCCTCCGCGGTGAGGGCCTGCTTGGCGTCCACGAGCCCCTTCTTGAGAGCCGCCTGCCGGATCTTGTCGATTTGAAGGCCGCGTCCGTCGTCCGTCACCTCGGTGATGATGGAGTTGCCCTTCTGATAGGCGCTGATGGCCAACAGCCCCTCCGCCGGTTTGCCCGCGCGCAGGCGCTCCTCCGGCGGCTCCAGGCCATGGTCGATGGAGTTTCGGATCAAATGGATGAGCGGCGTGACCAGGGCGTCCATCATCATCTTGTCCAGCTCCGTCTCGCCGCCGTAGAGCTGAACCGAAACCTCCTTGCCCGCCTGGCGGGCCAGCCTGCGCGCCGTGCGGTTGAGCCGAGTGAAGATCTGGGAGATGGGCACGAGCCGGATGTCGATGATGGCCCGCTGGAGCTCGCCCAGCTTCTTGTCCATGCTGCGGACCTGCTTGAGCAGCTCCTGGGAGATCTCCTGCTGGCCCCCCGAGGCGCGGAGGTGGGTAGCCAAGACCTCCAACGAGTTCTTGACGAGGTTGAGCTCTCCCACGATGCCCATGACGGTGTCGAGCTTCTCGATATCCACCTTCACCGTGTTCGAGATGCCCCGCATGTCTTCCGAATCGGCCTCGTGTGGTTTGGCCCCCCCCTGATCGGCCGGTTCCTCTAGGGGGGGCTGCTCGGGCGCGGAGGCCTTTGCCGGCATGAGGTCGGAGACGATCCCGTGGACGTCGGCCACGAGGGAGGCCACTTGGGCCTGGCTCAGACGGGTGCCGAAGAGCAACCGGAAGTGGATGCCGGGCGGAAGGTTGGGATCGGCCACCGGGAGGGTGGAGATGACCTCGCCCGATTGGGAAAGGTGCTCCGAGAGGGCCCTCAACCGGGTGTCGAAGTCGGAGAAGTCGAAGCCCACCTGTACCGAGTAGAGGTGGTTCTCCTCCTCGATGTTCTCCTTGAGGCGGTGCTCCTCGTATTCGGTCAGCGATTTGAGCGTCACCTCGTCCAGCGCGATTCCTCCGGGAGCCGACGGCGAGGCCGCCGGCTTCCCGCTCACCTCGCCCTCGATGCGCATCAGGAGGGGCTCGATCGCGGCCTCCTCCCTGCCCGAAGGGGCCTCGGAGACGAGTGTCTTGAGAACCACCCTGCTGTCGTTCAGCAGTCCGAAGAGGCTGGGGCTCGCCTTGACCTTGCCCATTCGGATCTTGTCCAGCAGGCTCTCGAGGTCATGGCTGAGGGTGGTGATGCGCTCCAGGTTGAACATGGAGGCCAGACCTTTCAGGGAGTGCATCTCGCGGAACACCTTGTTCAGGAGGTCCGGCCTGACTTTGCCGGTGGACTCGTGCTGTTCCTGGGCCTTCTCGAGGTCCTCGGCGAGGCCCTCCAGGATCTCCTCGGCCTCCACCACGAAATCCTGAAGCGCCTTGGCCTGGCTCTTGTCTACCATGGGTCGGGGCTCCCGGACTGGGAGGCCGTCCGCTCGTTGGCCCGCGTCATAGTAGATGTTGTTGGACGAGGTCGACGAGTTGGCCTTCGGTGAAGGGTTTGGTGAGGTAGCCGTTGGCGCCGATGGCGAGGCCCCGCCTGCGGTCCTCGTCCCCGGCCTCGGTCGAGATGATCAGGATGGGTACCTGGCTGTAGACGGGGTGCTGCCGCAGGAAAGTGATGAGCTCGAGCCCGTTGATGTCGGGCATGTTGATGTCCGTGAGGATGAGCTGGAACTCGTTGTCGGGGATGAGCTTCAGGGCGGAGAAGCCGTTCTCGGCCTCGTACACGTCCAGGTTGAGATGCTGGTCCAGAGCCGTGGCGATCAGGCTCCGCATGGCGCTGTTGTCTTCCACCACCAGAACCTTGGTCTTCATAGCCTCCCCTAGGGCATTATGGGAGCCCGTCCCGAAGGCTGTCAACCACGGGGCGGACCCCCAATCCCGCGATGGAAGGCGAAATGGCGGCGCAAATCCCTATGGATCTGAATGACCGGCATACCTGCCCAATCCCCTGCCAAGGGATTGGGGGCATTCGACCCCGGACTGAAACCGGGGGAAGAATGGGCCAAGGGCGGGGTGAGGCTCCGCGGGCCAAGCCCTTGGAGCGGGGAGGGACCCGAAAGGTAAATCGAGCGTTCCGTCTGGCTTCGCCAGCGGAGCGCGAAAGACCCGAAAGGCAAACCGAGCGTTCCGTCTGGCTCTGCCAGCGGAGCGCGAAAGACCCGAAAGGCAAACCGAGCGTTCCGTCTGGCTTCGCCAGCGGAACGCGAAAGAAGAGAAGCCCCTCCCCGTTCAGGAGACAAAGCCCTTCCCCCATGTGCCACCTGCGCCGCCGAAGGAAGAGCCTTTCGATCGCGGAATTTGGGCAACACGAAGGCCCTCGCCGGCTCTGACTGCCGCGTGGGCCGTGTTAGGGGTGCGCCGCCCCCCGGTTTCCACCTGCCGCGGAACCGGCAGGCAGCCCTATTCGGAGAACTCGGGGGTCACCCGGCGTGGAATGAGGCCCGCCTCGAAGGCCTCCGCCAGCAGGCGCCGGACGGCCTCCTTGCCGCGCTGCCCGTAGGAGAGCGTCCAATCGTTCACGTACATGCCCACGAAGCGGTCCGCCTCCTCGGTGGAGAGTCCGCGCCCGAAGGCCATGGCGTATTCCAGGGCGGCGCGCCGGTGACTGAGGGAGTATTCAATGCTGGCGTGGAGCAGCCGGCTCACCTTGGCGATCAGCTCGGGCCCGAGGTCCCGGCGGATGACGTTGCCGCCGAGGGGGAGCGGCAGCCCCGTGAGCTCCTTCCACCAAGCACCCAGGTCTACCACGCGGTGCAGCCCCTCCCGCCCGTAGGTGACCTGTCCCTCGTGGATGATGAGTCCCGCCTGGATCTTGCCCGCCTTCACGGCCGGGAGGATCTGGTCGAACTCCATGAAGACCGGCTCGAAATCCGGAAGAAAGAGCTGGAGGGCGAGAAAGGCCGAGGTCATCCTGCCGGGCACGGCGATCTTCATCCCCCGGAGGCCGGAGGCGGCCACGGGGGAGGCCGAGATGACCATGGGGCCGTAGCCGTCCCCGAAGGAGGCGCCGTGGGGGAGCAGGAGATAGAGGTCCGAGAGGTAAGCGTAGGCGTGGAAGGAAACGGCGGTCACCTCCAGCTCGCCCTTGAGTGCCCTCTCGTTGAGGCTCTGGATGTCGCCCAGCTCGTGCATGAAGGTGACGCCCTCGGTATCGAGGAGCCCCTGGGCGAGAGCATAGAACATGAAGGCGTCGTCGGAGTCTGGGCTATGGGCCAGCCGGATCACCTGGGGCATGGGACCCTCCTGCGAGTGCACGAGGATAACAGGGGAGCCGGCTCAAGGGCAAGCGCGGGGGCGAACCCCGAGGAGAGGCTCGGCCGCCCCTCCTCGTCGCTCCCCTGGCGCAGGCCAGGGGAGCTGCTCTTCCCTGCCCTTGCGGGGGCAGCCCTCAGAGCGGGGAACCCTCCCCATCCTCGCCAAGCAGGGAGCTTCCCGGAACGCCCGTGGCCGTCGAACCAGCGGTAATCCTCACGATCTTTCTACTGGCCTGGACCTCTCGCTTTCGAGAGCGCTGATTTGCTGCGGCCTTTGGCGGGCGAGGCTGCGGAGGGCCGTCCGCGGCCCGCCTTCGAAGGAGTGGCCCTCTGCTTGGCTTGCCTGGGCTTGAGGGCCAGCGCCAGGGCCTGGGGAATCTCCTTGACGAAGTGGAAGGTCATGTCCTTCTTGGCCTCCTCGGTGAGGTCCTCGAGGTCGTTCTCGTTGCGCTCGGGAAGGATCACGGCCGAAAGCCCAGCCCGCTTGGCGGCGAGCACCTTCTCCTTGATCCCTCCCACCGGCAGGACCTTGCCCGTGAGCGTGATCTCGCCGGTCATGGCGAGATCGTCGCGCACCACCCTCCCGCTGAGGAGGGAGACCATCGAGCAGGTGAGAGCCACGCCCGCCGAGGGGCCGTCCTTGGGGATGGCCCCCTGCGGCACGTGAACGTGGATGTCGCGCTTGCCAAAGACGCCCTCCGCGATTCCCAGCTCCTTGGCATGGCTGCGGATCCAAGAGAGGGCCGCTTGGGCCGACTCCTTCATCACGTCGCCGAGTTGGCCGGTCAGCGCCAGGGAGCCGCGCCCCCTCATGGCCGTGGATTCCACGAAGAGGATGTCGCCGCCCACGGGGGTCCAGGCCAATCCCGTGGCTACGCCGGGCCGGTCGATGCGCTCCCGCGTCTCCAGGTAGACCTGCTGGGGGCCCAGGTAGTCCCGGATGTTCTTGGCGTTCAGCGTCACCTTCGCCTTTCGTCCACTGATCCGGGCCTTGGCCACCTTCCGGCAGACGGCGGACATCTCCCGCTCCAGGTTCCGGACGCCGGCCTCGCGCGTGTAGTCCGAGATGATGGCCCGGAGCCCTTCGTCCGAAAACTGCAGTTGGCTCCGCTTGAGGCCGTGGTTTTGCAAGACGCGCGGCAGAAGGTGCTCCTTGGCGATGTGGAGTTTCTCCTCTTCGGTGTAGCCCGGAAGCCTCAGGACCTCCATCCGGTCAAGGAGGGGTTGCGGGATGGTGTCCAGAATGTTGGCCGTGGCGATGAACATGGTCTTCGAGAGGTCGAAGGCGACCTCGAGATAGTGGTCCGAAAAGGAGAAGTTCTGCTCGGGGTCCAGAACCTCCAAGAGGGCCGACGTGGGATCGCCCCGAAAATCCATCCCCACCTTGTCCAGTTCGTCGAGCATCATGACCGGGTTGTGGCTGCCCGCCTTCCTCATGCCCTGGATGATGCGGCCGGGCAGCGCGCCCACGTAGGTGCGGCGGTGGCCCCGGATCTCGGCTTCGTCGCGGATGCCGCCCAGGCTCATGCGCACGAACTTCCGCCCGAGCGAGCGCGCGATGGAGCGCCCGAGGCTCGTCTTGCCGACGCCGGGAGGCCCCACCAGGCATAAGATGGGGCCCTTGAGATCTTTCTTGAGCTGCTGCACCGCGAGGTACTCGATGATCCGGTCCTTGACCTTCTCCAGGCCATAGTGATCCTCGTCCAGGATCCTCTGGGCCCGCTCGATGTCGAGGCGGTCCTTGGTGCTCTTGCTCCAGGGCAGCTCGATGAGCCAGTCGATGTAGGTGCGGGAGACCGTGTACTCGGCAGCCGAGGGATGCATCATGGCGAGCCGGTCCACCTCCTTGAGAGCCACCTCTTCGGCCTCCTTGGGCATCTTCGCCTTAGCGATCCTCGCCTTGAGCTCATCCACTTCCCGGCTGCGATCGTCCCCCTCGCCCAGCTCCTTCTGGATGGCCTTCATCTGCTCCTTCAAGAAGTAATCGCGCTGGGCCTTGTTCAGCTTGTCGATGACCTCGGATTGGATCTTCGAGCCCAGCTCAACCACTTGGAGCTCCCGCGCCAAAATGCCCGTGAGCATCTTGAGGCGCTGGACCGTGTCGGTCTCCTCGAGGATGGCCTGCTTTTCCGCCAGGGCGATGCTGAGGTTGAAGCTGATGGTGTCCACCACGCGGTTGGCGTCTTCGTAACGCTGAAGCGGCGCTACCATCTCCTGGGGGATGGACGGGACCAGGCTGGCCAGCTTCTCGTATTGGGCCAGGATGGTCTTCTGGAGGGCCTCCACCTCGATGGGGTTGCCCGGAGTATTTTCCAGGAAGCTCACGCGGGCCTCGAAGTAGCTCTCCTCCGGTGTGAAGGACTCCACCCGCACCTTCCCCTGACCGTGGACGATCACCGAGAGGTTGTTGGGGGCCACCCGCATGAGCCTGAGGATCTTGGCGATGACACCGACGCGGTAGAGGTCGTCTTGCGCCGGCTCCTCCACGTCGCCGTCCTTCTGGCTCAGGATGAGCAGGTAGCCCTCTCCCCGCGTGGCTTGCTCCACCGCCTTGAGAGACTTGTCCCGTCCCACCGCGAGGGGAATGATCATGTCCGGGAAGAGCAGGGTGTTCCGCAACGGGAGGACGGGTAGAACGGGATTTTCTTTGAGTTTCTTCTCCAGATCCTGTTCGGCTGCGCTCGTCATCTCGGTTTCCCCCTTCGGCCCGCCCCTTTCGGGTGGCCGGTGCGGGCGTCAGATCTGCGAGCCCCGATCCAGCTCGCCACCGCCGCCCCGGCAGCGGTGGCCCCGGTGCCATGAGCGCCCGCCGATGTCTCACCATTTAGCATAGCGGAACTGCCACCGAACCCGCAACCCTGAAGCTTGGCCCCAATCCCGCGATGGAAGGCGAAATGGAAGTGCAAATCCCCATGGATCTTCATGGCCGGCATAACCGCACAGTCACCTGCCAAGGGATTGGGGGCATTCGACCCCGGACTGGATCCGGGGGAAGAATGCGTCAAGGGCGGGGTGAGGCTCCGCGGGCCAAGCCCTTGGAGGGGGGAGGGCCCCGAAAGGCAAACCGGGCGTTCCGTCTGCCTCCGCCAGCGGAACGCGAAAGACCCGAAAGGCAAATCGAGCGTTCCGGCTGGCTCCGCCAGCGGAACGCGAAAGAGAAGCCCCATCCCGTTCAGGAGACAAAGCCTTTCCGCCGTGTGCGCCCTGCGCCGCCGAAGGAAGGACCCTTCGATCGCGGAATTTGGGCTTGGGTGGGGACTCGGCCGGATGTTCTTGTACACGAAGCGCTCCCCTCTTATTCCATTTTCCAAGACCCGTCCTCCCCCGCACGCCCGCCTGGCCCGGGCGCAACCCCCTTTACAGCGAGCCGGTTATGTGTTACGCTCTTATCTTTGAGGTGGATAGGAGAAACGCGAAGATGGAGAAACCAAACAAGAAAGTCCTCATGGAGCAGTACCGGAAGCACCCCTCCGACACGGGCTCGCCTGAGGTCCAGATCGCCCTTCTTTCGGACCGCATCAACTCCCTGACGGACCACATGAAGACCCATCGCAAGGACTTCAGCACCCGGCGTGGCCTGTTGATGCTGGTCGGCCAGCGCCGGCGCCTGCTCAACTATCTCAAAGACCGCGACATCGAGCGGTATCGCGAGCTGATCGGCCGGCTGGGCCTGCGGAAGTGACACGTCAGCCCATTCATTCCAGCTCCCGATGACAGCCGAAGCGGAAGAGGTGCGGCAGGAGATGAGGTGCATTCATGTACCGTGAAGAAACGGTCACAGTCGATATCGGGGGCAGGGCCCTCAAATTCAGCACAGGGAAAGTAGCCAAGCAGGCCCACGGTGCCACGTGGGTTCGCTACGGCGATTCGGTGGTTCTGGTCACCGCCGCCATGGATAAGAACGGCAGGGAGGGACTGGACTTCCTTCCCTTTACCGTGGATTACCGCGAATACACCTACGCGGGGGGCCGCATCCCCGGCGGCTTCTTCAAGCGGGAAGGGAAGCCCACCGATCCGGAGGTCCTCATCTCCCGCATGATCGACCGTCCTCTGCGGCCGCTCTTTCCCGAGGGGTTCCACTACGAGACGCAGGTCATCGCCATGGTGCTCTCGGCGGATTACGAGAACGACCCCGGAATCATGGCGATCAACGGCGCCTCCTTCTCCCTTTACTGCTCGGTCATCCCCTTCACTCGCCCCATCGGCGCGGTGCGCGTGGGCCTCATGGACGGCCAATACGTGGTCAACCCCTCCATGAAGGTCATGGACCAAAGCCGCCTGAATCTGGTGGTAGCCGGCACCAAGGAGGCCATCTGCATGGTGGAGGCGGGGGCCAGCGAGCTCTCCGAGTCGGAGATGGTGGAGGCCCTCAAGATCGCCCACGCGGAGATCCGCAAAATCGTAGAGGCCCAGGAGGAGCTCTTTGCCCGCCTAGGCATCCAGAAGATGGCCGTGGAGAGGCCCGTGGTAGACCCGGCCCACCTCGCCGAGGTGGAAGAGAGAATCGCGGTGCCGCTCAGGCAGGCCATGGCCGTCAAGGGCAAGTTGGCCATGTACGCGGCCCTGGATAAAGTCCGGGATGACCTGCTGGCCACCTACCCCGAGGACCAGCCCGAACGCAAGGCGGAGGCGGGCAGGATCTACCACGAGGTTCTCGTCAAGACCTTCCGCTCCGTTTTGCTGCGCGAGGGCCGCCGCGTGGACGGCCGCCTCTTCGACGAGATCCGTCCCGTCTGGAGCGAGGTGGGAGTGCTGCCCAGGACCCACGGCTCGGCCCTGTTCACCCGCGGCGAAACCATGGCCCTGGCCAATTGCACCCTCGGCACGGCCGCGGACGCCCAGCGCCTCTCGGGCCTTCTCGAAGGCCAGCAGAAACACTTCATCCTTCATTACAACTTTCCTCCCTTCAGCGTCGGGGAGGTCAAGTTCCTGCGCGGACCCGGCCGGCGCGAAATTGGGCACGGCGCCCTGGCCGAGCGGGCCATCGCGCCCATGATCCCCGACGAGAAGGCCTTCCCTTACACTATCCGCGTGGTTTCCGACATCCTCGAATCCAACGGCTCCTCGTCACAGGCCACCATCTGCGGAGCCACCCTGGCCCTCATGGACGCGGGCGTCCCCATCAAGGCCCCCGTGGCCGGAGTGGCCATGGGCCTCATCATGGAAGGGGACCGCTACGCCATCCTGTCCGACATCGCTGGCCTCGAGGACCACTACGGGGATATGGACTTCAAGGTAGCCGGCACCTCCAAGGGGATCACGGCCCTCCAGATGGACATCAAGGTGGACGGCATCTCCTTCGAGATCATGACCGAGGCGCTGCAACAGGCCCGCAAGGGCCGCCTGCACCTGCTGGAGCTCATGGCCCAGACCCTTCCGGCCCCGCGTCCCGACATTTCGCCTTACGCTCCCAGGATCTACGCCATCCAGATCCCCAAGGCCAAGATCGGCGAGCTGATCGGACCCGGAGGCAAGAACGTGCGCGCCATCCAGGAATCGACCGGCGTCGACATCAACATCGAGGAGGATGGCACCGTCCAGGTGGCCTCCAGCGATGCGGCCGCCGCCGAGAAGGCCCTCGCCATGATCCGCGCCCAGATGGAAGAGCCCGAGCTGGGCCGAATCTACAAGGGCGTGGTGAAGCGCGTGGAACCGTACGGTGCCTTCGTGGAGATCCTTCCCGGTACGGACGGTCTCCTGCACGTCTCCGAGCTGGATTGGAACCGCGTGGACAGCGTGGACGACGTCCTGAAGCTGGGCGACGAGATCGAGGTCAAGCTCGTGGATTACGAGCGCGGCGGCAAGCTCCGCCTGAGCCGCAAGGTACTCCTGCCGAAGCCCGAGGGCTACGTGGAGCGCCCCCGCGCGCCGCGCGATGACCGCCCGCCCCGCAGCGGCCCCAGGGGGGACCGGCGGGACGACCGCCGAGGCGATCGGGACAGGGGCGGCGATCGAGGCCGCCCGAGCCGGCCCCGCTGATCCCCACCTCTGTTTCGTGCGCACCCCGGGCACGGACTCCACCAGGTCCGTGCCCTTCTTCATCTCTCATCTTTCATCTCTCATCCCTCATCTTTCATCTATCATCTATCATCTTTCACCTTTCACCTCCCCCATCCCCTCTTGACCCTCCACCGCCAAGGCATTACGCTTGTTTTGCGGGAAGGGAGACCCCATGAAGCAGACCATACTCGTCATCGACGACAACCCCGATCTGTTGGATATCGTCGATGCGATCCTCTCGGAGGCGGGGTTCGTCGTGGCCAAGGCCCTTTCGGGCGAGGACGGGTTGAATGTGGCGCGGAACCTTCGTCCCCACTTGATCCTCCTCGATCTGAACATGCCCAGGATGGATGGCTGGGAGGTCCTCAAGCTCCTCAAGGCCGACACCGTCACCCGCGAGATCCCCGTGGCCATCTTCTCGGTGCGGACCGACCTCAAGGACAAGATCTTCGGCCTCCAGCGGGGTGCCGTCGACTACATCCCCAAGCCCTTCCAGTACGACCGCCTGGCCGCGCGCGTCTCACGCATCCTCGAACACGCCTGAAACACGAAGCTGGGCCATGGGGCCCGCGGGAGGCGCAAATCCCGCTGAAGCCTGCATGAACTTGGAAGCCGCCCCGCGCCCTCACGCCGCGCCCAAGGCGCGGCCGAGACCCAGCCGTGGTTCGGAGCCGGCAAGGCGGTCTATCTTGGGCAGACAGGATGCAATACGAAGGGTCTGGCGGTGGGGCGCTCAGGCCTGGATGCGCCCGCGCTCGATGGCGGCCTTGACCAGCGCCAAAATCTTCTCCAGTTCTTCCCGGACGGCACTCTCGATGTGCCTGGGGTTGCCCAAGCCCTCGACGGCTGTCCGATAGGAGGCGCGCTTCTGGAACAGGATGCGCCCGCCCACGTACACCCGCACATCCAGTTCGGCGCTGGCCTCAAGATCCTCTATTTGGATGTGATAATCGGCCCCCGCGTGCTCGAAGTGGGTGTTGACCCCGGTGATCACGTTCCCACCTTCAGGCGGTTGGCCAGGTGGACCGGCAGCCCGGCCCTCCTGATCCGTTCCGCCGCCACCTCCACCTCGTACTCCACCCGCCGGACCACAAGCCGATGGACTTCCGGGTAGAACTCGGCGAAGGCTGCCTTGGCGTTTCGGTCCCGGGGCTGGCCCACGGAGCCGGGGTTGATGAGGTAACGCGCGTCGGACGAAAGAGTCAGCTCCACCTGGTCACCCCGGATGGGCAGGTATTCCACCCCCTCTTCGCTCTTCCGGTAGACCGCCGGGATGTGGGTGTGGCCGAAGAAGCAAATGTGGAAGGGGGCGGCCTGAAAGGCTTGGTAGGCGTCGAAATCCGAGAAGAGGTAGGCGTCCTCGTCCTGGATGGAGCCGTGGGCCAGCCAGATCCCGGGGAGCACCTCCAAGGGCCCCACGGGCAAGTGCCTCAAGTACTCCCGGTTCTCCTGCCTCAAATGGTGCAGCGTCCAGAGGGCCGCCGCCCGCGCGGAGCTGTTGAAGTTGGCACCGTCCTCGATGCCGCAGCAAACCTTGTCGTGGTTGCCCCGTACTACCCGGAGGTTACGCACTCTCCGAATGCGGCTCACCACGGGGTTGGGGTTGGCCCCGTAGCCCACCAGGTCCCCCAGACAGAAGACCCCCTCGTAGCGCCGCCGCTGGACGGTCCGGAAGACGGCCTCCAGCGCCTGCTGGTTGGCGTGCACGTCCGAAATGATGAGGTAGCGCTTTCTGGCCAACCCGTCTCCCTGCTTGTTTTTACGTTAGAGGAAAGGCAGAATCGCGTCAACCACCTCGTCCACCGTGAGCCCCTCCGTCCAGACCCGGTGGGAAGCTCTGGCGTACCAGCGCCTGCGGCGGAGGAAGAGGCCGAAGAGATCGGGATTTTTCAGCAGGGGACGTCTGGCGTCGCCGGCCACGCGCCTCTGCACCTCCTGGAAGGTAAGGTCAAGGTGAACGGTGGGACCGAGCCGGGCCAAAAAAGGCGCGGTCTCCTCGTTGAAGCCCCCGCCCCCTACGGCGAGCACCCGCTGGCCCTCCTCCGGGGTGGAGAGGATGATCCGGCGCTCCAGGTCCCGAAAATAGGGCTCCCCCTTTTCCGCGAAGATCCGGGCGATGGGTATGCCCTCCTCCTCCTCGATGAGGGTGTCCGTATCTTTGAAGGGCCAGCGCAGGCGCATGGCCAGCACCCTCCCCACGGTGCTCTTGCCGCTCCCCATGAATCCCACGAGGGTGATGGTCCGGCCGCTCATGGGCTAAAGGTAGCACAGCTTTTGGGGGGCGGAATCAGGGAAACCAAGAACCAGGAAACAGGGAGAAGGTTCCAGGGGTATCGGACTCTCCGTTTTCTTTTCCCCCGGCTCTCTGCCTCGCCGCCTACCTGGTTCTCTCCGGGAAGGAGGGGAGCCCCCATAAGCCGAAAAGGGAGCCGAAGCTCCCTCTCCGCCAATCGGGATGGTGGGCGATGCTGGATTCGAACCAGCGACTCCTACCGTGTGAGGATAGTACTCTCCCGCTGAGTTAATCGCCCACGGGTTTTTTATGATAGGGGAGGCTCCCGTGCCCTGTCAAGTAGAGCGGCTGGCCCCAATCCCGCTATGGAAGGCGAAATGGCATTGCAAAACCCTATGGATCTTCATGGCCGGCATAACTGGACAATCACCTGCCGAGGGATGGGGGGCATTCGACCCCGGACTGGATCCGGGGGAAGAATGCGCCAAGGGTGGGGTGAGGCTCCGCGGGCCAAGTCCTTGGAGCGGGGAGGGACCCGAAAGGCAACCCGAGCGTTCCGCCTGGCTCCGCCAGCGGAACGCGAAAGACCCGAAAGGCCAACCGAGCGTTCCGCCTGGCTCCGCCAGCGGAACGCGAAAGACCCGAAAGGCCAACCGAGCGTTCCGCCTGGCTCCGCCAGCGGAACGCGAAAGAGACGCCCCCTCCCCGTTCAGGAGACAAAGCCCTTCCCCCATGTGCCACCTGCGCCGCCGAAGGAAGGACCCTTCGATCGCGGGATTTGGGGTTGGGTGCTCTCGGTTGCCCGGACTCCGGCTGTTCGAGTAGACTTTGAACCTTCCCGCCGGCCGCAGGGCCTTCGGCGGGTGGAGGATAAACGCCGGCTCTCCTCGAACGAGCCGCCAGAACCCCGTCGCACCGAGGGATTCACGCTGGAGGTCCACCCATGGCCAACAATCTGATCCCCGTCCCCAAGCCACAGAACGAGCCGGTGCTCTCCTACGCCGCCGGCTCCCCCGAGAAGAGCTCCCTCAAGGCCGAGCTGAACCGCATGCTCCGCGAGGAGATCGAGATCCCCCTCGTCATCGGCGGCAAGGAGGTCCGCACGGGCAACACGGCGAAGGCCGTCTGCCCCCACGACCACAAGCACGTTCTGGCCACCTACCACCAGGCCGGCCCGAAGGAGGTGGAGATGGCCATCGCCGCCTCCCAGAAGGCCTGGAGGGAGTGGTCGGCCATGCCGTGGGAGCACCGGGCGGCCATCTTCCTGAAGGCCGCCGACCTGCTCGCGGGGCCCATGCGAGCGACGGCCAACGCGGCGACCATGCTCAACCAGAGCAAGACGGCCTTCCAGGCGGAGATCGATTCGGCCTGCGAACTCATCGACTTCTACCGCTTCAATCCCTACTACATGCAGTTCATCTACCAGCAGCAGCCAGACAGCGCGAAGGGCGTCTGGGACTACGCCGAATACCGGGCGCTGGAGGGCTTCATCTTCGCCGTGACCCCCTTCAACTTCACCTCCATCGCGGGAAATCTGCCCGCTTCGCCCGCCATGATGGGCAACGTGGTCCTCTGGAAGCCCGCCTCCTCGGCGGTTCTCTCGGCCTACACCATCCTCAAGGTGCTCCAGGCGGCGGGCCTTCCCGAAGGCGTGATCAACTTCGTGCCGGGCCGCGGCGGAGCGGTGGGCGATCCCGTTTTGGCCAGCCCGCACTTCGCGGGAGTTCACTTCACGGGATCCACGGCGGTCTTCCAAGCCATGTGGAGGACCATAGGGGCCAACATCGCGAAGTACAAGGGCTACCCGCGCATCGTCGGGGAGACGGGAGGCAAAGACTTCGTCTTCGCCCACGCCAGCGCCGATCCAGCGGCCCTCGTCACGGCTTTGGTGCGCGGCGCCTTCGAGTTCCAGGGGCAGAAGTGCTCCGCCGCCTCCCGCGCTTACATCCCGGCGAGCCTCTGGCCCACGGTGAAGGAGCAGCTCCTGGCGCAGATCGCCGAAATCAAAATGGGCTCCCCCCTCGATTTCCGGAATTTCATGACGGCGGTCATCGACCAGAATGCCTTCAAGGACCACAAGGGCTACATCGACTACGCCAAGGCCTCCCCCGAGGCGAAGATCCTTTGCGGAGGCCGCTGCGACGACTCCGTCGGCTACTTCATCCAGCCCACCGTGGTCCAGACCACCAACCCCAAGTTCAAGCTCATGGAAGAGGAGATCTTCGGCCCGGTCCTCACCCTGTACGTCTACGAGGACGCCAAGCTGGACGAAACCCTGGAGCTCTGCGACACCACGAGCCCCTACGCCCTCACGGGCGCCGTCTTCGCCACCGACCGCAAGGCCATCGCGGCGATGATGGAGCACCTGCGGCATGCCGCCGGAAACTTCTACATCAACGACAAACCCACGGGGGCCGTGGTGAGCCAGCAGCCCTTCGGCGGCGGCCGCGCCAGCGGCACCAACGACAAGGCCGGCTCTTACCTCAACCTCATCCGCTGGACCAGTATGCGCGCGGTCAAGGAGACCTTCGTTCCTCCCACCCATTTCGCCTATCCCTTCATGGGGGAGGAATAGGACCCGCACCACTCGGGCGCCAAGGGCGCGGTGCGGACCAGTTCCCGGGGGAAGGGCGGGCCCGCGGTCCGCCCTTCCCCTTTCGATTAGGGCCAGAAGTAGGCCTTCAGGATGGAGAAGGCGCGGTCTACGTCGCGCTTTTGAAGAACGATGGTGAGCTCGGTGTAGGTCGAGACGAGCTCCACGACGTTGATGCCGCCCCACATGAGCTGCTTCAGGATGGAGTAGTAGACTCCGGGCATGCCCACGATGCGCGGCGTGTAGTGGATGCCCACGGCGGCCAGCTCCCGGAGGCGCGCCACGCGCCGCTCCCTCTCGAACACCCGCTCCACGAGAGGCTCCAGCCCCGCGTTCACCATGACGGTCATCTCGTGCACGCCGTGGGTGAAGGTCACGAAGGCGCGGCCCTCCCCGCGCACCTCCGCCAGGAGGGCCGTCTGGCAACGAAGAATCGTGGGGGAGTGCTGAAAGGTGAACTCGGTGATGTCCGAGCGCACCGTCACGTCCTGAATCTGGCGCCCCACCTTCTTGGGGGTGGAGGCCTTCCGGGCGAGACGCCCCGAAAGGCGGCTGAGGGCCACGATCACGGCCCCCTCGCCCACGGGCTTCCGAGCCTCGGCCTCCACCTGGGGGCGGATGGCGCGCGCCACCGCCGAGAGGTTCAAGATCCCCGAGGCCAGTCCCTCTTCGAGGACGGGCGACTCTCGGACGATGCTCTCCACGGCCGCGGCGACGGTGATCATGTTCGAAATATAACACTACTCCTTGAATCATGAAATATTCATCTTAATTTTTGACGTCGGCGTTCACGCGGGCCAGAATGCGCCCTCTGATGGAGGTGCAACATGGCCGTTCCCTATGTCTCCTGCCCCGTCTGCGATGCCCCAATCTCCGTTCCGCCGAACCCGGTGCTTTCCGAGTTGCTGGTCTGCGAATCGTGCAGCGTGGCCCTGGAGGTCCGCGCGCTCGACCCCGTAGTCCTGGAGGAGGCGCCTCAGGAAGAAGAGGATTGGGGCCAGTGAACATCACCATCCTGGACACCACCCTGCGCGAGGGCGAGCAGACGCCGGGCGTCTGCTTCGACGTCCACATCAAGCTCGCCATCGCCGACCTGCTCGCCCGCGTGCGGGTGGAGGTGATCGAGGCCGGCCATCCCGCCGTCACCCAGGAGATCCGGCGCGCCGTGACGCTCCTGGCGGCCCGGGGCCTCGGGCCCCGCGTGGGCGCCCACGCCCGCTCGCTGGAGAGCGACGTGGACCTGGCCCTCGCCTGCGGCGTCGGCTTCCTGGGCGTTTTCTACTGCGTCACGGACGAGCGGCTGGAGGACCACGGCCAGAGCCTGACCCGCGCCGTGGACCGTATCGCCCGCGTCATCGCCTATGCGCGGGAGCAGCGGCCGGACCTCTGGATCCGCTACACCCCCGAGGACACCGTGCGGAGCCCCTTCGAGAACGTCCTCACGGCCTCGGCGGCTGCGGTGCAGGCCGGGGCCGGCATCATCAGCGTGGCGGACACGACGGGCTTCCTGATCCCCGGCACGGGCCGCGATATGTACGGCTTCGTCTCGCGGCTGCGCGACGGCCTCGCGGCGCGCGGGGCCTTTCCCAAGATCGCCGTGCACTGCCACAACGACAGGGGTCTCGCCCTGGCCAACGCGCTGGACGGGCTTCGCGCCGGAGCCGAGATCGTGGACGCGAGCGTCCTGGGCCTCGGCGAGCGGGCCGGCATCGTGGACCTGGCCACGCTGCTCGCGGTGCTGGCCCACGATTTCGGCGAGGCGAAGAGGTGGGACCTCACCGTCCTGCCCGAGCTCTACGATCTCGCGTCGCGCTACGCCCGCATTCCGGTTCCGGTGCACTTCCCCGTCACGGGGCGAAACGCCTTCACCCACTGCGCCGGCATCCACACCCAGGCCGCCACCCGGAACCCGTTGCACTACCAGAGCCTGCCCGCCGAGCTCGTGGGCCGGAAACCGGAGATCGCCCTCGATCACATGTCGGGGCTGGCCTCGGTCCGGCACTGCCTGGAGCTCCTCGGCAGCGAGGCCGGCGAGGAGCTGGCGCGCGCGGTGCTCCGCAGGGTCAAGGAGGTGGGACAGACGGGCCGCACCGTGGACCTTCTGGAGCTCAAGTACATCGTGCGCGCTCTGGAAACGCCGGAGGGGGAATCGCGCGTCGGCGCCGTCGCGACCTCGCTCGGGCGGGAGCCCGAGGAGAAGACCGGCACCTGCTGAATGGGCCGGGCCAAAGGAGAGACGATGGTTCGCATCGGTTTTCTGCATTCCGTCATCCGCCGCGAGGAGAAGCTCCTCCTCGAAGCCCTGGCCGCCCAGGCCGGCGTGGAGCTGGTATCCTTGGACGACCGCGCCCTGTCCTTCACGCTTCCCGGCTGCCCGGCCGCCGTGGACCTGGTGCTGGACCGCTCCCTCACACACTCCAGGGCGCTTTATGCGCTTCGTCTCTTCGAGAGCGCCGGCGTGCGGTGCGTCAACCCCTCCCGCACCGTCGCCATCTGCGGCGACAAGCTCCTCACCAGCATGGCCCTGGCGGAGGCGGGCATCCCTCAGCCCGAGGTCCGGACGGCCTTCACGCCCGAGGCCGCCCTCGCTGCCATCGAAGAGATGGGCTACCCCGTGGTCCTTAAGCCCTGTGTGGGCTCGTGGGGGCGCCTGCTGGCCAAGGTGAACGATCGCGACGCGGCGGAGGCGCTGCTCGAACACAAGGTCACCCTGGGCAGCTACCAGCACGGCATCTTCTACATCCAGCGTTACGTGGAGAAGCGCGGGCGGGACATCCGCGCCTTCGCGGTGGGCGGGGAGTGCGTGGCCGCCATCTACCGGACGTCAGACCACTGGATCACCAACACGGCGCGCGGCGGCGTGGCCTCCAACTGCCCGGTGAACGACGCCCTGGCCGATCTCTGCGCGCGGGCGGCGCGGGCCGTGGAGGGCGACGTGGTGGCCCTCGACCTCTTCGAGGGCGAGGACGGCTACCTCGTCAACGAGGTCAACCACACCATGGAGTTCAAGAACAGCGTGGCGCCCACCGGCGTGGACATCCCCGGGCTCATCGTCCGGCACGTACTCTCGCTCGCCCGCGGGGCGGAGAGCATGTCCGAGGCCGCCCATGGCTAAGCTCCGCGTGGGAATCGTGGGAGCCTCCGGCTACACGGGCGGAGAGCTGCTGAGAATTTTCCTTCATCACCCGAAGGCCGAGGTGGTTCAGGCCACCTCCGAGAGCCACTCCGGCCGGGGCGTGGGCACGGTGCATCCCAACCTGCGCGGCCGCAGTTCGCTCTCCTTCACAAGGCGCGACGACCTGGCCCCCTGCGACGCCCTCTTCCTCTGTCTGCCCCACGGCGAGACGGCTTCCGCCGCCGAGGCCCTCCTGCCCATGGCCGAGCGAGTGCTGGACCTGAGCGCCGACTTTCGCCTGCACGACCCGGCCGCCTATCCGCGCTGGTACGGCTTCGACCACCCCAGGCCCGACCTGCTGGGCCGCTTCGTCTATGGCATCCCGGAACTGCACCGCGGCCAGATCCGAGCCTCGCGCACGGTGGCCGTGGCTGGCTGCAACGCCACGGCCGTCATCCTTGCCCTCCATCCGCTCTTCGCCGAAGGGATCGCCCCGGCCGATGGCACCGTGGTGGAGGTCAAGGTGGGCTCCAGCGAGGGCGGCGCCGCCTTCTCGGCCTCCAGTCACCACCCCGAGCGCGCCCACTGCCTGCGCTCCTACCGCCCCACGGGTCACCGCCACCAGGCGGAGATCGAGCAGGAGCTGGCCCTTCGCGGCCCCGTCCGCGTGCACCTCTCGGCCACCGCCGTGGATGAGGTCCGCGGCCTCCTCGCCACGGCCCAAGTCTTTCCGACCCGGCCCGTCGACGAGAAGGAGCTCTGGCGCCTCTACCGGCGCGCCTACGGAGAGGAGCCCTTCGTCCGCATCGTCAAGGGCCGCGACGGAAACTACCGCTACCCGGAGCCCAAGGTGCTCTGGGGCACCAACACCTGCGAGGTGGGCTTCGAGCTGGACGCCGCCTCGGGGCGTCTCGTGGTGATCTCCGCCCTGGACAACCTGGTCAAGGGAGGGGCGGGGCAGGCCATCCAGTGCTTCAACCTCATGCACGGCTTTCCCGAAACGGCTGGGCTGGAATTCCCCGGCCTCCATCCGGTGTGACCATGTGCCGCCTCCTCGCCGTGGCCTCCCCGAACCCCATCGACGCGGGCCGCCACCTCGACGCCTTCCGGCGCCTCTGCCGGGAAAGCCGCGAGTACCAGGGCCACGGCTGGGGCTGCGCCGTCTGGCGCGACGGGCGCTGGGAGCGCTACCGCACGGTGCGTCCCGTCTGGGAGGACGGCTACCGGCCCGCGGGCGAGGTGCGCGTCCTTGTGGCCCACGCCCGTAGCGCCTTCCGCGACGAGGGCGTGGAGGAGGAGAACAACATGCCGTTTCTCAGGGGCTCCAGGGCCTTCGTCTTCAACGGCGAGATACGGGGCGTCAGGCTGGCCCTTCGCGGGCGGACCGGCGCCCACAAGCTCTTCGGCCTTCTCGGCGCCATGGACCGGGGCGACGCCGCGGAGGCCATCGAGCGCACCACGGCGGTCCTCGTCCGGCGAAGCGCGCGCATCCGGGCCTGCAACTTCATCCTGGCCGAGCCGGGGCGATTCCACCTCCACGTCCTCTTCGACGGAGAGGCCGACTACTTCACCATGGCGCAGCGGCGCACGGACGGCGAACTCGTGATCTGCTCACAGCCCTACCCCGGGGATGAAGGCCCGTGGGAGCCCCTGCCCTCGGGGACGCGGAGGGTCTTCCCGTGGTCATAGTCAAGGTGGGCGGAGGGAAGGGGCTCAACCTGGAGGGCCTGGCCGAGGACGTGGCGCGCCTCGATGAGGAAGTGCTCATCGTGCACGGCGCCAACGCCTGGCGCGACGCACTGGCCCAGAGGCTCGGCGTGCGCCTCGAGGTGCTCACCTCGGCGAGCGGCTACGCCAGCGTCCTCTCCGACGAGCCCCTGATGGAGCTGATGCTCATGGCCTACGCGGGGCTGCGCAACAAACGGCTGGTGGAGGCTCTGATGCGGCGGGGCGTGCGCGCCGTCGGGCTCACGGGCCTCGACGGCGCCGTGATTCGCGGGCGCCGGAACGCGGCCATTCGCGCCCGCGAAGGGGAGAGGATCGTCCTCAAGCGCGACCTCTCCGGCAAGCCGCGAGAGGTGAACGCCGCCTTGCTGCGCATGCTCCTCGCCGCGGGCTACACGCCCGTCCTCACGGTGCCCATCGCCGACGAGAACGGCTTCGCGGTGAACTCGGAGAACGACGAGGTGGTGGCCCTTCTCCAGGAGACCTTTCGCGCCCGGTGCGTGGTCCACCTCATCGAGGCCGCGGGCTTTCTCGCGGACCGGTCGGACCCGGCCTCGGCCATTGCCTCGCTGAGCAGGGACGAACTGGCGCGCCTCGAGGCCGAAGCGCCGGGCCGCTTCCGGCGCAAGCTCCGCGCCATCCTTCGGACGCTGGAGGCGGGGCCCGTGTGGGTCGCCATCGCCGACGGCCGCGCGCCCCATCCGCTCGAAGGAGCCCTGTCAGGAAAGGGAACGGTGATCCAATGATCGATTTCGCCTCCATGGAAGAGGCCCACGCCCTGCCCCTCTACGCCAAGCGCGGCATGGTCCTCGTGCGCGGGGAGAATGCCCGCGTCTGGGACCAGGAGGGCCGCTGCTACATCGATTGCGTGGCGGGCCACGGGACGGCCAACCTCGGCCACTGCCACCCCGCCGTGGTGGAGGCCGTGCGCCGGCAGGCCGGGCGGCTCATCAGTTGCAGCAACACCTTCTACAGCGACGCCCGCGCCCTCTTCCTCGAACGCCTGGCGAGTGCGGCGCCACCGGGCCTCGGCCGCGCCTTCCTGTGCAACTCGGGCGCGGAGGCGGTGGAGGCCGCCCTCAAGCTCGCCCGCTTCACCACGGGCCGAACGCGCTTCGTCTGCGCGAGGCAGGCCTTCCACGGCCGCACCCTCGGCGCCCTCAGCGCCACCCACAACCCCCTCTACCGGGAGGGCTTCGGGCCCCTGGTGGAGGGCTTCACCTTCGTCCCCTTCAACGACCTCCAGGCCGCCGAGGCCGCCGTGACCAAGGAAACGGCGGGCGTCCTTCTGGAGGTAGTGCAGGGGGAGGGAGGCGTGCACGTAGCCGGCGGCGAGGTCCTGGCCGGCATCGCGGCCCTCTGCCGGGAGCGCGGCGCGCTCCTCCTCATCGACGAGGTCCAGACGGGCTTCTGCCGCACGGGTCGCCTCTTCGCCTTTGAGCGCTTCGGCCTCGAGCCCGACCTCGTCTGCCTCGCCAAGTCCATCGCGGGCGGACTGCCCATGGGCGCCGTACTCTGTTCGTCCGCGATCCGGGCCCAGCCCAACAAGCACGGTACCACCTTCGGCGGTAACCCCCTCTGCTGCGCCGCCGCCTCGGCCTCCCTCGAGGTCATGGTGGAGACGCGCCTCTGGGAGCAGGCCGAGCGAAAGGGCGCGGCTCTCATGGCGCGCCTCGGCGCCATCCGCAGCCCCCGCGTGCGCCAGGTCCGCGGCCTCGGCCTGATGGTTGGGATCGAGCTTCGCGAGAAGGTGCGCCCCGCCCTGGACCGGCTCGCCGCCGAGGGCGTCCTCGCCCTGCCCGCCGGTCCCAACGTCCTGCGCCTTCTGCCCCCGCTGACCATCGAGGAGGACGATCTCGCCCGCGTGGCCGAGGCCATCGAGCGCGTGCTCATCTGACCGAGAAGGAGAGCGCGGGTGCGGCCCACACGGCGCCGAAACTTCTCAGCGCCTCCGGGCGGAAGCGGAGGCGGGTGCCCACGGCCTACGGGAGGAGCGGCAGGATCCCGGCGCCGCGCCAGCGGTGCGGCCAATGCCCAGCGGTGGGTTGGAGCCGACAGGGCAGTTTATTTTGGACAGGCATGGGCCGGGGTAGGCGACGCCAAGGCCCTCGATGGGGCCCCAATCCCGCGATGGAAAGCGAAATGGCATTGCAAATCCCTATGGATCTTCATGACGGGCATACCTGCACAATCATCTGCCAAGGGATTGGGAGCATTCGACCCCGGACCGGATCCGGGGGAAGAATGCGCCAAGGGTGGGGTGAGGCTCCGCGGGCCTGCCCGCACAAGGGAAGGGCCCCGACATCGAGCGCTCCGCCTGGCTCCGCCAGCGGAAGGGGAAAGTGAGGGCCCTCCCCGTTGAGGGGACCCAGCCGTCAGCCACCGGCGTCGCCGAAGGGAAATTCAATCACGGAATTTGGGATGGAAGACAGGAATGGCGCCGCATGGGTCAGAACCCCTCATCCAGGAGCCCCTTCACCGCCTCCGCCAGCTTCTTGTAGTGGGCCGGCTCGTTGTAGAGCTGGGCCGAGAGCCGCAGGACTCTGCGGGGGAAGGCGGGCCAGTAAATGACGGGCACCTCGATGCGGTGCCTCTCCCAGAGGGCGATCTGGAGGGGGTCCTGGAAGAGTGGCGGCCGGGGCTTCGGCCCAGGCGCGTCGGGCAGGGGGACGGCGGCCATGGAGCCCACCATGGACTCGGGGCAGGGCTCCGCGATCCCCAGCGCGTCGCAGAGGAGCCGTCGCCCCCGGAGGGCCAGCGCCCGATTCCTGGTCATCACCTCGGGCCAGCCGCCTGGGAGCAGGGAGCCGAGAAAGCGGATGGCCTCGGCCACGCAGAGGTAGGGCGTGGGATCGTGGGTGCCCGTCCAGCCGAACTCCAGGAGGAAGCGAGAGCGGTCGGCGCGGGGGGAGTTGGCTCCGTGGCTGATGACCAGCGGGCGCACGCCCGGCTGAAGGTCTCGCCGCACGTGGAGGAGGGCGGCCCCCTTAGGCGCGCAGAGCCACTTGTGGCAGTTGCCCGTGTAGTAGGCCGCTCCCAGCGAAGAGAGATCGAGGGGGAGCATCCCGGGGCCGTGGGCTCCGTCCACGAGCGTCTCCACTCCCCGCGCCGCCATCTCGCGAACGAGCGCGGCGACGGGCATGACGAGGGCCGTCTGGCTCACCACGTGGTCCACGAGCAGGAGGCGCGTGCGCGCGGTGGCCCGCCGCAGGATCGCCTCCACGGCCTCGTCCGGGGAGGCGGCGGGAAAGGGGAGGGGCGCTACGACCACCCGCGCTCCTGCACGGCGGGCGGCCTCATCCAGGGCGTTGCGGCAGGCGTTGTACTCCTGGTCGGTGACGAGGAGCTCGTCCCCGGGAGAGATCCGCAGGGAGGCCAAGACGGTGTTGACGCCGGTGGTGGCGTTCGGGACGAAGACCACGTCGGCGGAATCGGCGCCGATGAAAGCGGCGAGGGAGCCCCGAGCCTCGTCCCAGAGGGCCTCGAGCTCGAGGCCGAGGAAGCGTACGGGCTCGGCCTCCATTCTCTCCCGCAGGCTCTGTTGGAGGGCCAGCACGGGCCTGGGGCAAGCCCCGAAGGAGCCGTGGTTCAGGAAGAGGACGGACGGATCCAGCCCCCAGTGGCTGCGGACATCGCTGTCACCTCGGCGCTCACCGCTCATCGCTTCGTCCCCCGGCCACCATGACCGTCTGGTTTACTATAACAAATGGCGCGGCGCGGCGCGGTCCCCCGCGGAGCTGCCGTCACCTCGGGCCAATGGGCATGATGGGGCGCGCTCCGCCGTTATGTCCATAGGGAGGCGGGTCCAGCGAAGCCCGGAGGGCAGAGACCATGCGCAATGCGTCCGAGGGGAATGGGCCGACGGGCGGCCGGGCCGCGCCGCTGTTTTTCGCCGGGCTCCCGCCCGGGGAGGTGGCGGATCTCATGGCCCAGGCCCCGAAGCGGACCGCTGGGGCCGGCCGCTACCTCTTCCACGAGGGCGAACCGGCGAACGCCTTCTACGTATTGCTGGCCGGGCAGGTGAGGCTCACGCAGCTCACGGCCGAAGGCCGGCAGGTGATCGTCCGGCTGGTCGGGCCGGGCGAGGTCTTCGGCGGGGTCCTCGCGCTGGGCGACACGGTCTATCCTGTGTCGGCACAGGCGGTGGGGCGCTGCGACCTCATGGCGTGGGACGCGGAGCGCGCCATGGCGATGCTGGAGCGCCACCCGAAACTTGCCCTCAACGTGCTGCGCGTCCTGGCCTTTCGCATCCGGGACCTCCAGGACCGCTACCGCGAGCTGGCCACGGAGCGCGTGGAGCGCCGCATCGCCCACGCCCTCCTTCGCCTCGCCCGGCAGACGGGCCGCCGCACGGAGGAGGGAGTGCTCATCGACACGCCCCTCACCCGCAAGGACCTGGCCGAGATGACGGGAACGACCCTCTACACCGTGAGCCGGACGCTGAGCCGGTGGGAGCAGGCGGGGCTCGTGGCCCTCGGGCGTTCCCGCCTCACCATCCTGAACCCGCACGGCCTCGTGAACGTCGCCGAGGACCTCCCCCCCTCCGCAGCGTTGCCATAGCCCATCTTTGCGCCGGCGCAAAGACGGGACCCCTGCGGGCGGCCCAGCTTCTCCTCCTGATGGAGGAGAGGCGATGGACGCGCGGAGAATCGGATCGCGGCTCACCGTGCAGGAGGCTTTGACCCGCTGGCCGGCGCTCGTCGCCGTCTTCCTCCGCCACAGGATGGCCTGCCCCGGGTGCCCCATGGCCCGCTTCCTGAGCCTGAGCGAAGCGGCCGGGGCCTACGGCCTGTCCGCCGCCTCCTTTCTGGCGGAGCTCCGGCTGGAGATCCGAAAGGGAGGCACCCCTCGCGCCACCGAGATTCCCGATGTCCCACGAACCGATCCGAGAAGGAGACAATCATGAGCGCGCCCGCGACCCTCGACATCCGGCCCGTCCCGCCGCCGGCGAAACATCCCACCATCCACCGGACCTTCGACGCCCTCTCGGCGGGCGAGGCCTTCATCCTCGTCAACGACCACGACCCGAAGCCGCTCTACTACGAATTCGCCGCCGAGCGCCCCGGCCAGTTCACGTGGCAGTATCTTGACCAGGGACCGGAGGTGTGGCGGGTCAAGATTGGCAAGCCCCTGGCCTGATCGCCCTTTCCTGGAGGTCCCGCGCATGACCGACAATCCCCAGGCGCCTCCCCACGACCACGGCCACGGGAGGCCGCTCCATGATCTGGTCGTCTCGGTGCTCGCCACGATCCTCTTCCTGCTCCTCTCGATCCCGGCGTGGTGGGAGTTCAGCTACTGGGCCGAGCGGCCCTGGATGTGGGCGGCCTATTTCGTGATCGGCACCCTGCTGGCCCTCTACGTGGTCTTCGTCTTCCTGCGCGCCGCCAGGATCCTGCTGCGGCACGGGGAGGGCGCCGGGGAGGACCACCATGGCTGAGGTGGAACGGAACTACCGCCGCAGCGCCATCGTCATCCTGGGCGTCATGGCGCTCATCTGGATCGTGCTGGGCGGGGCCTCCTTCGTGTCCGAGCGGGGCAGGCCCGATCCCGACGCGATCACCTTCGAGGGACAAAACGCCGTGCAGGGCAAGCGCACCTTTCAGGCCTTCAACTGCATGGACTGCCACACGCTCGTGGGCAACGGAGCCTACTTCGCCCCCGACCTGACCTTCATCTACAAGAAGGCCGGGCCCGCGTGGCTGTCGGCCTACCTCTCCTCGCCGGGGACCTGGCCCACGAAGCCGGTGGTGGACCTCTGGATCGACCGGCTCCACCAGGCGGGAGCGCCGCACGAAGCGGACGAGGCCGCCTACTACCGGGCCTACCCGGGCGCCCTGAAGAGGGTCCGGGAACGAGGAGGGCGGCGGACCCTCATGCCCAACCTCCCCTTCACCGAGCCGCAGATCCGCTCCCTGGTGGCCTTTCTCGACTACACCTCCCGCCTGGATACGGAGGGCTGGCCGCCCATCCCCCAGCCCACCCATGCCGCGCTCCTGAGGGAAACGAGCACCCTGGAGGGGATACCGGGGGCGGGCCCCGCGCCGCAGGGATCGCCCGCCGCCGGCCCGGCCGCCGCGCAGGACCCGGTGGCCGCCGGCAGGGCCACCGCCGTCCAGATGGGCTGCCTCGCGTGCCATTCCATCAACGGCACCCGGCTCGTGGGCCCCACCTGGAAGGGGCTCTACGGGTCGGCCGTCCCCCTCGCCGACGGCACCACCGTGAAGGCCGACGAGAGCTACCTCTCCACCTCCATCCTCGATCCCAATGCGCAGGTCGTGAAGAGCTTTCCGCCCAGCGTCATGCCGCCCTTCAAGGGCCGGCTCAGCGACCAGCAGGTGCAGGACCTGGTGGCCTACATCCAGAGCCTCCAATAGGGAGCCAGCCATGGAGATCCGCTATCCGACGCAGCGTCTGGCCTACGGCTACTTCCTCACCATGCTCGTCCTCCTGGCGGTGCAGGTGGCCTTCGGCCTGCTCCTGGCCCTCCAGCAGATCGATCCCTACCTCCTGCAGGGCATCCTCAACTTCAACGTGGCCCGCGCCTTCCACCTGAACCTCGGCATCGTCTGGATCGTCACCGGCTTCGCCGGGACCCTCTTCTTCGTGGGCCCGCTGCTGGGAGGCCGGGACATCCGCCACCCCTGGCTCGCGAAGGCGCTCCTCGCGGCCATCTGGGTGATCGTCCTCTGGACGGCCTGCACGCTGCCCCTCGCCGAGAAGGGGATCGCGGGATGGAAGTTCGGCCAGCCCTGGCTCCAGCAGGGCCTCGAATACCTGGAGGCTGGCCGCGTCACGGACGTGCTCCTCTTCATCGGATTCATCACTCTGGCCTTCCTCGTGATCGGCATGTTTCCAAGGCGGCGCGACTGGAACGAGCTGCACTGGGGCCTGGCCATCGGCCTCGTGGGCCTGGCGTCCATGTGGATCGCCGCCCTCTTCTTCGAGAAGACGGTGGACCTGCAGGAGTACTTCCGCTGGTACGTGGTCCACTACTGGGTGGAGGGGGTGTGGGAGATCATCCACATCAGCCTGGTGGGCTTCCTGCTCGCGAAGTTCTTCGACGTGGACGAGCGGGAAGTGGGATTCGCCGTCTTCTGGGGCGTCGGCATGGTGGCCCTCACGGGGCTGCTGGGCAACGCCCACCACTACTTCTGGATCGGCACGCCCGCCTTCTGGCAGTTCTGGGGCTCGCTCTTCAGCGCGCTGGAACCGGTGCCGCTGCTCTTCTGCATGATCCACGTCTTCTTGGACGCCAAGCACGGCGACAGGCCCCTGCACAACCGAGTCGGCTTCTACTTCCTCTTCGGCTCGGCCCTCTTCGAGCAGGTGGGGGCGGGCATCCTCGGCTTCACCCAGACCTTCGCCCTCACCAACCTCTGGGAGCACGGCACGTGGGTCACGCCGGCCCACGGTCACATGGCCCTCTTCGGGACCTTCGGCTTCCTCGTGATCGGGGCCGCCTACGTGGCCATCCCGGCCATCCAGGGCATCCGCCGCTTCGACCAGCGCCTCTCCAAGTTCGCCTTCTGGACGCTCTTCTCGGGCATGCTCGGGATGGTTCTGAGCTTCGGCCTGGGGGGGACGGTGGAGATCTTCGTCTACCGCGTCATGGGGCTGGACTGGTGGGGCGGGCAGGTGCGCCCGGCCATGGCTTTCTGGCGGGGCACGCTGGCCCTCTTCGGGCTCCTTTTCGCCGTGGGCATCGTGGCCCTCCTCTACGACCTCTTCACGCTGCGGTCGCGGGCGCTGGCCGAGGAAGAGCCGCCGGCCGGGCTCCAGCCTCCCGTCCTGACCGCCTGGCGGCGGCCGCTCTCCGCGTTCGAACTGGGCACCTGGCTCGCGGGGCTCTGGTTTCCCGGACTGCTCATCACGGCCGGCCTCTTTTCGCTGAATTTGGAGACGGTCCGGATGGGCGATGCCACGGTGCCCTACACCCTGGCGGGCATCGGCTATCCCGCCCTGCTGCTCGTCACCGTGGCGTTCGCGGTGAGGTTTCTGCGCGCTTTCGAGGCCCGTCAGGCCGCGCTGGAGGTCCTCCAGGCAGGGGCGGGCGAAGAGGTCACGCTGGACGTGCGAGACCGGCCCATGCCCCAGCGTCGCGAGGTCATCCTGGGGACCTACACCCGGCTGGCCGCCGGCCGTGCCATGGTCCTCGTGAACGACCACGATCCGCGTCACCTCTATGGACACCTCAAGCACCTCAGGGCCGATTTCACATGGCGATACCTGGATCAGGGACCCGAGGTGTGGCGGGTGCGGATCGGAAGGCTGGGATGAGGCCGAGGAGCCCGGGCATCTTCGCGCCTTCGGCGCGTTAGGGAGAGAAGAACTGATCGCGCCCGACCCGGGCGCCGAGGAGTCTTACGATGGAACCACGGATCGATTACAAGAAGCTGGCCCCTGGGATCCCTGAAGCCCTGGGCGTCATCGACCGCTACGTGCGCGACTGCGGCCTGGAAGCGCCGCTGCTGGAACTCGTCAAGCTCCGCGCCTCGCAGCTCAACGGATGCGCGCGGTGCATGCAGGCCCACGCCCGCGCCGCCCGGAAGGCCGGCATCACCCAGAACCGCCTCGACCTCCTGCCTGCCTGGCGGGAATCACCCGGGTACTCGGAGCGCGAGCGGGCCGCCCTCGGATGGTGCGAGGCCGTGACGCTGGTGACCGAGGGCCACGTTCCCGACGCGCAGGTCGCCGAAGCCCGCCGCCATTTCTCCGAGAAGGAGATCGCGAACCTCACGCTGGCCGTCGCCGGCATCAACGCCTGGAACCGCATGAACATCGCCCTGCGGGCGCAGCCGGACGCGGAGGAGTGAAAGGGGCCGACCATGCGAACCTGCAAGTACCTCATCGTGGGAGGCGGCATGACCGCCGATGCCGCCATCCTCGGGATCCGTGAGGTGGATCCCGAAGGTCCCATCGCCGTGGTGAGCACGGAACCCGATCCCCCCTACAACCGCCCGCCCCTCTCCAAGGCCCTCTGGAAAGGCGAGGCACTCAACAGCATCTGGCGCCAAGGGGCGCCGGAGGCCGCGCTTCACCTGGGCCGCACCATCCAGACCCTGGACCTGAGGGAGCGGAAGGCCACGGACGACAGGGGCGAGACCTATCTCTTCGAGAAGCTGCTTCTGGCCACGGGCGGCACGGTCCGACGCCTTCCGTTCGAGGGCCCCGGCGTCATCTACTTCCGCACCCTGGACGACTACCGGGCCCTGCGCGCGCTCTGCGAGAAGGGCCAACGGTTCACCGTGATCGGTGGGGGCTTCATCGGCTCCGAGATCGCCGCCGCCCTGGCCATGAACGGCAAGCGGGTGACCATGGTCTTCCCCGACGAGAGCATCGGATCGCGCGTCTACCCTGCGGCTCTGGCCCGGTTCCTGGTGGAGTACTTCCGGGAAAAGGGGGTTGAGGTCCTGGCGGGCGAGACGGTCACCGGCGTCGGGCGGGCCGGCGAGCGGTCGACGGTCACCACGGGGAGCGGGCGGCGGATCGAGGCGGACGGCGTGGTGGCCGGCATCGGGATCACGCCGAACACGGCGCTCGCGGAGTCGGCTGGGTTGAAGGTGAGCAACGGCATGGAGGTGGACGAACTCCTGCAAACGAGCCATCCGGGCGCCTACGCGGCGGGCGACGTGGCCAACTTCTACAGCACCGCGCTGGGCAAGCGCGTGCGTGTGGAGCACGAGGACAACGCCAACACCATGGGCCGCCAGGCCGGCCGGAACATGGCGGGAGCGGGCGAGCCTTACCGCCATCTGCCCGCCTTCTATTCGGACCTCTTCGACCTCGGCTACGAGGCGGTGGGCGAGGTGGACGCGAGCCTCCAGACGGTGCAGGATTGGACGACTCCCCATCGGGAGGGCGTCATCTACTACCTGAAGGAGGGGCGCGTGCGCGGCGTGCTCCTCTGGAACGTGTGGGGCCAGGTGGATGCGGCGAGGGCCCTCATCTCCTCGCCCGGGCCTTTCCAGCCCAGGGATCTGGTGGGGCGCATCGGGGGGGGGCGACAGGAATCGTGAGATCGGTGGAGGACGGCATGCAAGAGCGGATCGCCTATGCGAAGGTGGCGCCGGAAGCCCTGCGGGCGCACTACACGCTGGAAGAATACGTGCGGGGATGCGGCCTGGAGCACCCACTCCTGGAGCTGGTGAAGACCCGGGCGTCGCAGCTCAACGGGTGCGCTTACTGTATCGACATGCACACCAAGGACGCGCGCGCGGCGGGAGAAAAGGAGCAGCGCCTGTACGCCCTCGGGGCCTGGCGGGAGGCGCCGTTCTATTCGCCCCGCGAACGGGCGGCCCTGGCCTGGACGGAGGCGGTGACGCTGCTGAGCCAGACCCACGTTCCCGACGAGGTGTACCGGGAGGCCAGGGAGCACTTCTCCGAAAAGGAGCTTGTGGATCTCACCATGGCCGTCGTGGCCATCAACGGGTGGAACCGTCTCGCCATCAGCTTCAGGACCGTCCCCGGCACCTACGAACCCGCGAAGCGATGAGCGCGGAGGACACCCGCATCGCGCCCGGCGGTGCCGTGGGGGAGGCCGCAGAAGAAGACCGGCCTCCGCCCACCGCCGCTCCGTTCGAGCTGGAGGTGTCGAGACCCTTTCGGCTGGACCTCACGGCCTGGGCGCTCCGCCGCCGTCCCGACAACGCTGTGGACCGATGGGACGAAACCGGGTACCGCCGCGTGATGACGGTGGGGGGGCTGGTACGCGAAGTGTCCGTGCGCCAGGAGGGGCCGGCATCGGCGGGCCGACTCTCCGTCCTTCTCTCGGGAAGGCCTCCCGCCCCGGCCGACGCGGCGGAAGTTCGCGCCGTCCTGGGGCGCCTGTTGGGCTTCGAACGCGATCTCTCCGCCTTCTACCGGTTCGCGGCCCGGGATCGGAAGCTCGGGCCGCTGGCCATGGGCTTTCGCGGGCTCCGGCCGCCCAGGTTCCCTTCCCTCTTCGAGTGCCTGGCGAACGCCATCGCCTGCCAGCAGGTCTCACTGCAGGTGGGCATCCTCCTGCTCAACCGCCTGGCCGAGGCCTTCGGGCCGGCCCTGGAGGTGAGGGGCTCCAGGGTCCACGGCTTCCCCCGGCCGGAGACCCTGGCGGCGGCGGAGCCGGAGGAGGTTCGGGGGCTGGGGTTCTCCCGCCAGAAGGCCGCCGCGCTGGTCGAGCTGGCCCGAGCCGTGTCCGCCGGGCGCGTCGATCTGGACGGGCTGGAAGGCCTCTCCAATGAGGACGCCGTGCGCCGGCTGGGGGCGCTTCGCGGCGTGGGGCGGTGGAGCGCGGAGTATGCCTTGCTCCGCGGGCTTGGGCGCCTGGAGGTGTTCCCCTGGGGAGACGCCGGTGCCCGCAACGGCCTGGCGCGGTGGCTGGGGGTCGAGGAGCCTCTCGGATACGATCAGGTCCAGTCGCTCGTGACCCGGTGGCGCCCCTTCGGCGGCATGATCTACTTTCATCTCCTCCTGGCGCGCCTTTCCGACCAGGGCCATTTGGCATGAAGGGGCCATGGGAAGTGCTCACCATCGGGCACTCCACCAGGACCCTGGAGGCCTTTGTGTCCCTCCTGAAAAGCGCCGACGTTACGGTTCTTGCGGATGTACGGACCGTGCCGCGCTCGCGCCATAACCCTCAGTTCAACCAGGAAACGCTCCCTGCGAGCCTAGCGGCCGCTGGCCTGAGCTACCGTCACATGGCGAGCCTGGGTGGCCTCCGGCGGCCGGTCGAGCACTCCGTGAACGGAGCCTGGCGGAACGCGAGCTTTCGGGGCTTCGCGGATTACATGCAGACAGAGTCTTTCAGCGAAGCCCTGGAGGAGATCCTGACGCTGGCCGCCTCGGGCACTCCCGCCTTGATGTGCGCCGAGGCGGTGCCCTGGCGGTGCCACCGGAGCCTCATCGCGGACGCCCTTATGGCGCGCGGCCTGGCGGTCGGGCACATCCTGGGACGGGGCCCGGTAAGACCGCACCTGTTCACACCCTTCGGGCGGGCGGAAGGCCCTCGCGTTTGGTATCCGGCGCCTGAACCCACGGAGGAGCCGGAGAGGGAATGACGGCCGGCCCACTTGGTGGCCCTGCGCAAATGCCCGGCTCGCGGGCGTGGGGATCCCTTCCGGAAAGGTCTCACCCCTTGAAGGTCAGCACCCGTCCCCAGAGGTCCTGGGTACCCCAGATGCCGGCGCGGAGCGCCTCCAGTTGGACGATCTGACTGTGGTCCACGAAGAGGTTCACATCGGGGCCGTAGTTCTTAACATACCACCCGAAGACCGCCGGATCCGCGGCTTCGAACATGATCTTCTCAAGGCCGAGGGCGTCGATGATCTTGGCCGGAACCTCCGTCCGCCACGCCCTCACGTTCTCAGTGATGCCCTCCGATTCGATCATGATCATGTGGGCTCCGGCGTCGATGAAGCGCCGTGCCCGCTGGATGGTCCACTCGACGTCCTGGAGTCCCTGCGCCTCCAGGAGGGAGACCTCGCTGGCCCCTCCGGCGCCGAACTGGATGCCCACCTCGGGTTTGGCCTTGAGGCCGGACTTCTGGACCAGCTCTACGAGCCGGAGCCAGTCATCCGTGGGGATCACTATGAACCCGCACGAGAGCTCGATGATGTCGAACCCGGCGGCCTTACACTCCTCCACGTAGCGGCGCACGGCGTCGCTTCCCTGGGTGAGCACGCGTTCGATGAATCCGCCCGTGGAGACCTCCACGTCGAACCGGTGGGCCGTCTCGATGATCTCTTGCAGTGCTTTCCTGGACATCAGGGCGAAGGAGCCCCCCGCGAACTTGAGGGAGTCGACGTAGGGCCCCATGGTCTCCAGCACGTCCTCCAGATAGCGCTTGCCCATCACGCTGTAGTACGGGCCGCGGATCTCCGTGATCCCGCGGGTCCGAGGTTTGGCTGGACGGTCGTTGATCCTGAGAAACGAAAAGGCGCGGTCCATGACTATATCTCCTTTGAGACCCGGCTCAGAAGACGAGTCAGATCCGTAACTGGATGGTCCTGGAGATCGTGCACAGCCGCCACGATCTCCCGTCTCAGGGGCTCCGGTGCGCGGGGAGCGGCCAGGCGGTCGAACTTGGCGGTCAGCCCTTCCCAGGACATGGGGTGCGTGAAGAAACCTTGATAGTCCGACTTTTCGACCGTGAGGCGACGACCGCCCTTGAGAGCGACGAAGAGGCGGGCCGGCATCTGCCGCGGGAAGCGCACATTCAGGTCCGGGCTCGGCCGCACCGAGACGCGCCGCAGCAGCGCCTGGACATCGGCGCGCGAGATGCGGTCGGGAGCGTACTGCTCGGGACCCACGAAACCGTCGAGCAGGGCGACGGCCAGGAGGTACGGCAGGCTGTGGTCGGCCTCCTCCTTCGTGCTCACGGCGTGCTTGTCGCCCTCCTCGCCGCCGCCGATGATGTTGAACGCCACGTCGAAGGTCTCCAGGTCGATCTTCTCCACGTCCTCGGCCCCGAAGCGGTTGGCGGCCTGAAGCTCAAGCAGCCCCTCGATGGCCGACTGGGAGTGAATCTCGGCGTTGTAGCGCTTGACGATGGTGCGGGTGACGGACTCGAGGCCCGGGGTGCCCCAGTCGACCTCGAAGCGGCCGGCGATCGACTTCATGAACCCCTTGTTGCCCTCGAAGACCTCCATGGGTCCCGTAATCCCTTGCCTCGCGAGGAGCGTTGCCTGGAGGGCGGCAGACCCCACGTACGGATAGGCAAGGCCCTTCCAGTGTGAAAGGTGCCCCGTCCGCGTGACCCTCAGGGCGTTGTTTGCGGTTCCGCTGATCGCAAGGGCGTGCGCGGTCTGCGTCTCGTCGAGTCCCAGCGCGCGGGATGCACCCGCGGCCGCCGCATAGGCGCCCTGGGTCGTATGGTCAAACCCCCTGGCGCGCACCGGGGCAGCCTCTGAGAGTCGGGCCTGCACCTCGTACGCCACGGCCAGCGAAGTAAGGAGTGTCTCGCCGGAGGCACCCGCCAACTCGGCGGCGGCCAGAACCGCCCCGAGGTTGTCGCTCGGGTGAAAGGTCTCCCCCGGCGCCAGGTAGCTGTCGTTGAAGTCCAGATAGCGCACGAGGGCGCCGTTGTAGAGGGCCGCGCGATCGGGTGCCGTCCTGCCGCCCCCGATGAGCGAACAGAGCGGGCGGCCTCCGCATTCTTCGATGGCGCGACGCACGGCCTCCACCGGTGGCGCTCCCAGAGCGCCGATGGCCGCACCAAGAGCATCGAGGACGCGCTCCTTCAGGGCCTCGCGCGCTGACGGAGAGAGATCGGCATACGCGGACTCTCCAACGAACCTCGCCAAGTCCTGAACCCGCGTCATGCCTCCTCCGAAAAACCGTGCCGTGCAGGCGGCCGGCTAGAGCCGCGCCGCCTTCGGAAAGAGGATGTTGTTCTCGAGGTGGACGTGCCGGTGGAGGTCGTCCTCGAACTCCTTGAGCTTCCGGTAAGTCACCACGAACGTGTTGCAGGCGTCGTCCGGAATCGCGTAGTCCCCCGAGAGGCGCCGGATCGCGTGGACCGCTTCCCCGATCGCCTCGTGCTCGCTCCGCAGGCTCGCGAGGGACGCCTTGAGCGCCTCAGCATCGCCCGCCTCCCGCTCCTCGCCCGTGCGGCGAGCCTCGGCGAGCCGCTTGACGGCCGGGAAAAAGACGGCCTCCTCCTCACGCAGGTGCGCCTTCATGTCGGAAGCGATTCCGTCGAAGGTTCGGGCGATCTCCAAGACCTCCGGATGGCGAGCGCCGTGGACCTCGGCGATCTTTCGGGCATAGGCCGCGATGGTGTCGAGATTGGCGTGCAGGTAGCCGTGGTGCACCTGCACGATGTAGTCGGCGAGCAGGGCGGTGGGCCAGGAGGAGAAGTCCTGCCCGCGCTCGACCGGCTCGCGCACGGCCGCATCGATGTCCCTGAGCAGCGCCTCTCGGTCGACGGCCTTTTTCTCGCAGGCGTTGGAGAGTGTGACCTGCCCCCCGCAACAGAAGTCGATGCCGTACTTCTCGAAGACCTCCGCGGTCCGGTAGTCCTCCGCGACGAAGTCTCCGACGGTTCTTTCGCGGGCTTCACCCTGCCCGGCCCGGCCTTCCATCGTTACGCTCACCTCCCGGTGATGGGCTCAAGGTCCCTTTGGGGCAGGTCCCCGAAGGCGCGCCCGTCTTCTGCAACAGAATCGTTTCCCGAGGCCTCGGTGTCTTTGCGCCAGCGCAAAGCGGGCTCGGGACGGATGGGGCATCCTGTCTCCGGCGGACGGCCGGCCCGTCCTCGCACCGGACCGCGCCTGCCCCCGGGAGGCGGCGGCCCCTCCTCGGTCCGGCGCGTGCGGACGAACGGGCCGATTGCGCGCCGCGATCCCGGGCATCTTTCCGCCGGGCCCGCGTTGACGGAAGCATGGAGGAGGGCCCATGGCCGCGTTGTATCTGATCTCTGTCTCGCTTCACGTCCTCGCCGCGATCGTCTGGATCGGCGGAACGGTCTTCTTTACCTTGGTCCTCATCCCCGTCAGCCGCCTCCAGGCCTTCCAGGAACGGGCCTCGGAGCTGGTGAGGGTCTCCGGGGAACGGTTCAGGGTGGTGAGCTGGGTCTGCCTGGGGATCCTGGTTGTGACGGGAGTCGCCAATCTCGGCTTCCGCGGCTACACGTGGGCATCGGTCTTCACCGCGGCGGCCTGGACCGGCCCCTTCGGCAAGGTGATGGCCCACAAGCTCGGGCTCGTGGCCCTGATCCTTCTCATCGGCGCCCTGCACGACTTCTACGTGGGGCCCATGGCCATGGCCGCGTGGGATTCCGACAGCATGGCGCACCGCTCGCTGCGGCTGCGCAGGACGGCTTCCTGGATGGCACGCGTCAACCTGGCCCTGGCGCTGGCGGTCGTCGTCCTGGGCGTCATGCTGGCCCGCGGCCAATCCTGGTGAGGTGAGGAGCCGTGGCCTCTCCCCTGCGATTGAGGCGGCTGCCCCTCATGGCCCTGGGCCTCTTCGCCCTCCTGGCGGCCATGTGGGGCGGGTTGCTGCGCATGGGCTGGCGGATCCCCCTCCTCGCCGGCGCGAGCAACTACCACGGTCCGCTCATGGTGTCGGGATTTCTCGGAACCCTCATCGGCCTCGAAAGGGCCGTCGCCCTGAAGCGCCTCTGGGCATACCTCGGCCCGGCGGCCACGGGCGCGGGCGCGCTGGCCCTGGCCTTCGACCTTCAGGGCAGCACCGGGCCGCTCCTCATGACCCTGGGCAGTGCCTGCCTGGTGCTCGTCTTCGCGGCCATCGTTCGCTCGCAGCCGGCCCTCTTCACCGTCACCCTCGGCCTCGGCGCCGTGTGCTGGCTGGTCGGGAACCTGCTCTGGCTCGCGAACCGCCCGATCTTCATGCTCGTCTTCTGGTGGGCGGGATTTCTGGTGCTGACCATCTGGGGAGAGCGGCTGGAGCTGGCGCGCATGCGCCGTCCGCCCCGGGCTGCCCTCGTGCTGTACGCCCTGGCCACGCTGGTGGTCCTCGCGGGCCTGGCCCTCTCCGTTTCCCGCTACGCGTTGGGGGCGCGGGTGACCGGTCTGGGCTTCGTGGCGCTGGCGGCCTGGCTGGCGCGCTACGACGTGGCGTGGAGAACGGTGCGGATGCAGGGGCTGACCAGGTACATCGCCCTCTGCCTCCTCTCCGGCTACTTCTGGCTCGCCGCGGGAGGGATCCTGACCGCGGCCTACGCGGGGATCCCGGCGGGTCCGCTCTACGACGCCATGCTTCACTGCGTCTTTTTGGGGTTCGTCTTCAGCATGATCTTCGGCCACGCTCCGACCATCTTTCCCGCGGTCACAGGCCTCCCCGTTCCCTACCGCCGGAGCTTCTACGCCCACCTCGGCCTGCTGCACTTCTCGCTCGCGCTTCGTCTCGCGGGTGACCTGGGCGGTTGGGCCTCGGTCAGGCAGTGGGGCGGGCTGTTGAACGTGGCGGCCATCCTCCTCTTCCTGGCGGCAACCCTCCGGTTCCTGCCGTCGGCGCTGGGCGCGAGGAAGACCGGGGAGGGCCGCTGACGGCGCCGCGTCACGCCCAGTCCCGGGGCTTCCGGCAGACCTCCAGCAGCCGGGCCTCCTCGCCGCCGGCTTCGGGCTCGCGCGCATACTCCCACCGCGCTTCGAGGGGCAGGGACATGAGAATGCTCTCGACGCGCCCGCCGGTCCTGAGGCCGAAGAGGGTGCCGCGGTCGTAGAGCAGGTTGAACTCCACGTAGCGGCCCCTGCGGAGGGCCTGCCACCGTTTGTGGGCCTCCGTGTAGGGTTCGGCCCTGCGGCGTTCCACCAGCGGCAGGTAGGAGGGGAGGAAGGAGCGGGCGCAGTCCGCCACGAAGGCGAAGAGGTGCTCCGGCGCGCGGTCGCACAGGTCGTCGAAGAAGATGCCTCCCACCCCCCGCGCCTCCCCCCGGTGGGGCAGAAAGAAGTAGTCGTCGCACCAGCGCTTGAACCGCGGATAGAAGGCGGGGTCGTGCCGGTCGCAGGCGGCCTTGAGCACGCCGTGGAAGTGCCGCGCGTCCTCCTCGAAGAGGTAGGCGGGCGTGAGGTCCGACCCGCCGCCGAACCACCAGCCGGCCGCGCCGCCGGGACCGCTTCGCTCGAAGTAGCGGTAGTTGCAATGGGCCGTGGGGGCCATGGGATTTACGGGGTGGAGCACCACGCTCAGGCCCGCCGCGAAGAACTCCCGCGCCCCGGTGCCCAGTCCGCTCCCGCCGCCCATGGAGCGGGCGGCCTCCTCGCTCAGGGTGCCGTGCACGACGGAGACGTTCACCCCGCCCTTCTCGAAGACGCCCCCCTCCTGCAGGACGCGGGTCACGCCGCCGCCGCCCTGGGGGCGCTCCCACCGGTCCTCTCGAAAGGAGGTCCCGTCCAATCGCTCGATGGCCAGACAGATCTCATCCTGCATCCGCCGGACGAGGGACTCCATCTTCCGGCGCATGGCGGGAATCGCCTCCATGGTAGCCTCCCGCCTCTGTTTAGCCCAGTCCGGACGCCTTCCACAAGACCCCCGCCGGGCGGTGGGCGATTGGCCCTTCCGCCAAGGCGCGGCGCCCCCTTCGCTTGACTTTCGCTCCTCGGGCTTCGAGAATCGGTTCGTGATGGATGGACAAGAAAGCAAGCGCCGGGGCCGAGGGCCGCCCTGGCCCCATGTGACGGAGGCGATCCATGAAAGGGAATGCCAAGCTTCTCAAGGTCCTCAACGAGCTGCTCGCTGAGGAACTCACCTCGATCAACCAGTACATGGTCCACTCGGAGATGTGCGACAACTGGGGCTACGGCAAGCTCCACAAGGCCATCGAGAAGCAGGCGATCGACGAGATGCACCACGCCGAGTGGCTCATCGGCCGCCTGCTCTTCCTGGAGGGCGCTCCCACGGTCTCCAAGCTCAACCCCATGAAGATCGGGCAGAACGTGAAGGAGATCGTGCTCAACGACTACGGCGCCGAGCTCGACGCGGTGAAGGGTTACAACGATGCGATCAAGCTGGCCGTGGAGGTGGGGGACAACGGCTCGCGAGACCTCCTCACCAAGATCCTCAAGGACGAGGAGGGCCACGTGGACTGGGCCGAGCAGCAGCGCGACCAGATCCAGCAGATGGGCCTGGAGACCTACCTGAGCAAGCAGACCGAAGGCGCTTGAACGAAGACGGCGGACGGCGGACCCGCTCCGCCGCCCACAGGAGATCCCCCATGAAAACGCGGCGAGCTCACAACGGCCGCCAGGGGACCGAGAGTCCCCTCACAATCGGTGTGTCGGCGTGCCTGTTGGGCGAGGAGGTCCGCTTCGACGGCGGCCACAAGCGCGATGCCTTCGTGACGGAGATCCTGGCGCCCTTCGTGACCTTCGTCCCCATCTGTCCTGAGGTGGAGATCGGCCTGGGTATCCCGAGAGAGAGCCTCCGGCTCGTCCGCAGCGACGAGGGGCTGCGCCTGATCATGCCCCGAAGCGGCCGGGACCTCACCGAGGCCATGAGGCGCTATGGCGCCGCCAAGGCCGGCGAGATCGCCGGCATGGATCTCTCCGGCTACATCCTCAAGAAGGACAGCCCGAGCTGCGGCATGGAGCGGGTGCGGGCCTACGACCGCAACGGCGTCCCCACCAAGTCCGCGCGGGGGCTCTTCGCCGAGGCCCTCCTCGCGGCTCACCCGCTGCTGCCCGTGGAGGAAGAGGGACGGCTGCGCGACCCGTGGCTGCGCGAGAATTTCATCGAGCGGGTCTTCGCCTTTCGGCGGCTGAAGAATTTCTTCGCGAGCCCTTTCACGCTGGGCGATCTGGTCGCCTTTCACTCCCGGGAGAAGCTCCTCCTGCTGGCCCACGAACCGGCGGCCTACGAGGAGCTGGGGCGGCTCGTGGCCCACGCCAAGGGGCGGGCGCGGGAGGAGCTCGGCCGAAGCTACCAGGCGCGCTTCATGGCGGGGATGGGGCAGATCGCCACCACGCGCAAGCAGACCAACGTCCTCCAGCACATGCAGGGGTATTTCAAAAAGGTGCTCGACGCCGCCGAGAAGGCCGAGCTCTCGGCGCTGATCCAGGATTACCGGGCCGGCCTGGTGCCGCTGGTCGTGCCCCTCACCCTCATCAGACACTACGTGCGGATGCACGGAGTCGAGTACCTGCTGGGGCAGACCTACCTGGAGCCCCATCCGAAGGAATTGATGCTACGCAACCACGTGTGAGGTTCAGGGCGTGTCTCCCGCCAGCTTCCGAAGGGCCTCCGCCTGCTCGCGGGTTCCGATGACGACCAGCACGTCCCCCGGCTGGATGCTCCTCTCGGCCGGAGGGTTGAACTCGTAGCCCTTTCCTCCCTGGCGAAGGGCCACCACGAGGGCGCCGGTGCGCCGCTTTTCGCTTGCAGCGAAAAGCGAAGAGAGGGCGCCGGTCGAAGGGGTGCGGGGAAACGGGGAGGTTCCCCCGCTCAGAGGGCTGCCCCCGCCAGGGCAGGCAAAAGCAGCTCCCCTGGCGTGCGCCAGAAGAGCGCCGAGGAGGGGCGGCCGAGCCCCTCCTCGGGGAGCGCCCCCCGCGCGACGCGCCGGAAGGCAAGGTACTTTAGGGCGTGCTGAAAATGTTTTGGACAGCCATGATCGCGAATGGAAAACTGCGAAATGAGAGGAGGCTTCGGACCCGCCCCTGGCCACCCTCTCCACCCCTCACCGATCTCTTGTCCCCTGTCCCTTGTCCCTTGTCCCCTGTCCCCTGTCCCATGCCCCCTCCCGTTGGACCTCCTCCCTCTCCCGACGTACACTGCACGCCTCGAGCACGGAGGGTTGGCATGAGCGGAGGGCCACTCCACAGCGCGATGGTTTACGTGGCGATGACCGCTCTTTTCTGCGTGAGCGCTCTCGCGGCCGCTTCGGGGCCCGTGGGCGCGGCGGGCCATGCAGCGGCCCATGGGAAGGTCCTCTTCGTCCGCAACGGAAGCCTCCGGCTCTGCGTGGAAACCGGTGGAGAGGGCTCACCGCCGGTGATTCTCGTGCATGGGCTGGCGGGCGATCTCACCATGTGGGACGCCCCACTGCACCACCTCTGGAAGAGCCACCGCGCGGCCGCTCTGGACCTCAGGGGGCACGGCCGGTCGGGGCGGCCCTCCGACGGCGACTACTCCATTCCGGCCATGGCCTCCGACGTGCTGGCCGTCGCCGACGCCCTCGGGATGAAGCGCTTTGTGCTCGTCGGTCACTCCCTGGGCGGATCGGTCATCCTGGCGTGCGCGCAGGAGGCTCCAGAACGGGTGGCCGGCCTGCTTTTCGTGGATCCGGCCGGCGACGTGGCGCGCCTGCCCAAGGAGCGGCTCGATGCCATGCTGGAGCGCATGAAGGCGCCGACCTACCTCTCCTTTATGCGCGGATGGTTCGGCGCCAATCTGACGGAAGCCAGGCCGTCCACGCGCCGCAAGGTCTTTGCCGATCTGGACCGCACGCCGCCCGAGGTGGTGGCGGCCTCCTACGCGGGTCTCGCCCGCTTCGATCCGCTGCCGGCCCTGCGCGCCTACCGGGGCCCCATGCTCACGGTGATCCTGCCGGGCAGCGACCGCCCATCGAGCTTCCAGAACCTCGTCCCCGACCTGCCGGCGGTCAGGCTTCGCGGCCTGAGCCACTGGCTCATGATGGACGACCCCAAGGGCTTCGACCGGATCATGGATAACTTCCTGGCCCGAATCGGGTGACCGGCGCCCTTCGCCGAAGGGCCCGTGAGGGACGCCGAACGGTCAGTTCGGCGTCCGCCGCGGGGCGGCTTTAGCCCTGGGCCTGCCATGGTGGTGATAGGAGATGGGCCGCTTCGGAGATTTCCGGACCACCCTGCGCCTGGGCCGGTGATACCGGCGGCTGGGTGCAGGCCGGCTCAGGATCTCCTTGGCCTCGTGGGGCGTCGGGTCCACCAGGGCCGACTCGCCTCCCTCGGCGCGGAACTGGTCCAGGTAGGGCATGGCCAGGGCCGGAGGCTTGGGGAAGGTGGGCCAGGCGGCCTGCTTCGGAGGGTCGCTGGCGCCCTTTGGCTGTTCGAGGGACACCTCGGGGGTCCATCCCGGGTACTTGAAGTGAAAGTCCAGAAAGGCGATGGTGCGGCTCCAGGCGTCCTCGCTGGCGAGGGCGTCCCAGCCACCCACCGTGTGCAGCGTGAAGCCGTGGCCGATTTTGGGATAGATCACCACGTCCACCGGCTTGGCCGCCAGCCGGAGCTGTTCGAAGGCCTCCAGGGACCGCCGCACGGACACCGTGCGGTCGTAGGTGCCGTGGAGCAGGAGGGTGGGCGGCATGTGCTCTTCCGCCTCCGGCATGAAGCCGGGCGAGATGCCGCCGTAGAAGGCCACCACCGCCTTGACCCTAGGATCGGTGGGGGCGTAGTTCAGCGCCAGAAAAGCCCCGAGGGAGAAACCGACCAGCCCCATGCGCGACTCGTCCACGTCGGGCAGCGTGGAGGCCAGCGTGAGCGCGTCGCCGATGGTGCGCATCCAATCGGCGCGGGTTCCCCGGCTGTGGTTCCTCCGCCCCCTGTCGTAGTATTTGACGAAGAGGCAGACGTATCCGTTGCGCGCCAGGTCCTCGGCCATCTCCACGTAGTGCTCCTCGCCCAGCCGCGGGTTGCTCCCGTGGAGCAGGATCACGGCGGGATAGCGCCCGGGCACCTTGGGCCGGTAGATCTGCACCAGCACCGAGTCGCGCCCCGACCGGAACCGCTCGCGCGTCTCCTGGACGGGCGAGGAGTCTTGGCCCTGGCCCTCGCGAGGCGCCTCCGCCAGGTCCGTAATGACCACCGGCGCACTGGAGGGCTGCCTGAGGGGGAGGTCCGTTATGCCGCGCAGCGGGGGCGGCGGAGGCAGGGTGGGGGCGTTGCGGGAGAACCGGTCCGCCTTTTCAGGAGGGCAGGCGGGAGCGATTGGCACTGGCGCGGAGCCGGTCGCCGAAGCGGTGCCGCCCTGCGCCTCCTTCGGGCACTCGGGCCGCACCGCCGGAGCGGATTGGGGAGAGGTGGGCTGGGCCGCCGGGCAGGCCGGCGCCGCGAAGGCGGTGGTGAGAAACAACAGCGCCCAGGGAATCCAGCGTCTCTTCAATCCATGGTCCTCCGCCGCGGGTCCACGGCGGTGGACCCAGCCACGTTTTTAGCGTGCCGGTGCACGGAAGTCAAGGCGGATAAGGCCTTTCCATTGACAACAAAGGACATCCCAGATAGAATGCTCTCTCTGGTGGAGGCAAGGGCGCTTCGCGCCGCGAAGGGATGGGATCGAACCGGGCTGAGCCACCGCGCGGGGTCTCCGCACTCGTCGCCTCCTTCATCGTCATCGCCAACATGGTGGGCACGGGGGTCTTCACGAGCCTGGGCTTTCAGGTGAGCGCCCTTCCGTCTCCCCTGGCCATCATGGCGCTGTGGGTGGTGGGCGGCCTCGGGGCCCTGGCCGGCGCCCTCTGCTACGGCGAGATCGGCGCCATGATGCCCCGCTCCGGGGGCGAATACCACTACCTCTCCCGGATCTACCACCCGGCCGTCGGCTTTCTGGCTGGATGGGTCTCCCTCACGGTGGGCTTCGCCGCCCCCGTGGCCCTGGCCGCCATGGCCCTGTCCGCCTACACATCAAGGCTGGTGGCGCTGGCCCACCCCACGCTCACGGCGGCGGCCGTGGTCGTGCTGATCTCCGTGGTCCACAGCGCCGGCTTGAAGGCGGGCGGGCGGTTTCAGTCTCTGTTCACGACCGCCAAGATCCTTCTTATCCTGGGCTTCTCGGCCATCGGGCTCGTGGCGGGGCATCCGCAGGCGCTCCAGTGGGCGCCCACGGCGACGAGTCTTGGACTCATGACGAGCGGGAGCTTCGCCGTCTCCCTCGTGTTCGTCTCCTACGCCTACTCCGGCTGGAATGCCTCGGCCTACATCGCGGGCGAGATGGCGCGGCCGGAGCGGGATCTCCCGCGTTCCCTGCTCCTAGGCACGGCGGTGGTCATGGGGCTCTACCTGCTCCTCAACGTCGTGTTCCTTCGCGCCGCCCCCATGAGCGAGCTCTCGGGCCAGATCGACGTGGGCAACATCGCCGCCCGGCACCTGCTCGGTCCGACGGGAGCCAGCCTCATGGGCGGCCTCATCGCACTCGGATTGGTTTCCACCATCAGCGCCATGACGTGGGCGGGCCCCCGGGTGGCCCAGGTGATCGGCGAAGACGTGCCGATCCTGCGCCCGCTGGCGATGCGAAACGGCGGGGGGGCGCCCTACCTCGCCATCCTCTTCCAACTTATTTTGGTGCTCGCCATGCTGGCCACCTCCTCTTTCGAGAAGATTTTGACCTACCTGGGCTTCACGCTCGCCCTCTGTACCGTTTTGACGGTGTTGGGGGTCTTCGTGTTGAGGGTCAGGAGCCCCCAAGCGCCGAGGCCTTACAGGACCTGGGGATACCCCGTCACTCCGCTGGTCTTTCTGGCCATCAACGGCTGGATGCTGATCTACCTTCTCCTCCACCAGCCGCTCCAATCCCTGGCGGGGCTCGGCACCATTCTGGCCGGGGTGCCTCTCTACTTTCTGGCCGGCAAAAAGAAAGGATGATCAGGGTTCCCATGAAAAGATTCGTCTACGGCTTCGTTCTTCTCCTCGGGGTGGCCGCTCTCGCGCTCTCCTGCAGCCGCCAACGTACTCCGGCGCCCACCCGCCACTCCGTTCCTACAGAGGGGTCCGCTCTCACGGCCAGACCCGAGCCCGCCGCTCCGGTAAGCCCGGCCCAGCCTCCCTCCGAAAGCCGCGCACAGGAGCTGACGGCCAACGCCCGCCTCCTGGCGGGCTTGCCCGTGGAGGGGCAAGGGCCGTGGGCGGCCGTTCAGGAGCGCCCCTCCTGGAAGGCCCACGCCAAGGCCATGGGCGCGCTCTGGAGGCAGGACGATGAGGCGCGTCTGTCGAAGGTCCGCGCCTTCGCTCAGGCCCGGCTCGCCAGTCTGGACGACGCCGCGCCGACGGTCTTCTACCCCTTCGGCGGCCCCGATGCCCTCTACCCCACCGCCCTGTTTCCCAAGGCCACGGCCTACGTGCTGGTAGGGCTGGAGCCCGTGGGAAGGCCGCCCGATCTCGCCTCTCTCTCTCGCCCCGAGTTGGAGGCGAGCCTGAAGGCCATGCAGCAGTACATCACGCCCATTCTGCAGATCAGCTTCTTCCGCACCGACGACATGGAGCAGGAGCTCCAGAACAAGGGGGTTCTGCCGATCCTGATGGTCTTTCTGGCCGGGACTGGGCACCGGATATGGGACGTAGAGCCCATGGCCGTCGGCCCCGACGGCGCCCTCGTCCCCTCCTCCTGGGAAAAGAAGCCCAGGGCCGTGCGCGTGGACTTTTCCACCAAAGACGCTCCCGAGCGCCAGAGCCTGTTCTACTTCTCTCAGGACCTCTCGGACGCCGGGCTGAAGAAGCGGCCGGAATTCGAGGCCTACCTGGCGAGGCTCGGCCGCCCCGTCACCTTCCTCAAGGCCGCCTCCTACCTCATGTACGAACCCTGGTTCTCCCGCATTCGCTCGGCGATCCTGGAGCGCTCCCGTGCCGTTCTCGAGGATGACTCGGGCCTCCCTCTCAAGGCTTTCCATACAAACGAGTGGAACCTGACTTTCTTCGGCACCTACACGGGACCCATCCACCGCTTCAAGAATTGCCTCCAGCCCGATTTGCAGGAGGCTTACGCGAAGGGCTCCGCCCTTCCCCTGCCCTTCGGCATCGGCTACCAGCACATCGCCGGCCACTCCAACCTCATGCTGGCCGTGCGCAAGCGCCGAGGAGCCGAAGGGCACCCTGAGGCGACGGGGTCATGAGCGGATGCCTAGGGAGATCCGCCGGCTGCTACCGCCGCCTCCCATTCCTCCCGCCCTCAAATCCGCGATGGAATGGTTCTTCCTTCGGCGTTTCGGGTGCCGCACGGGGGAAAGGCTGTGTATTCTGAAGGGGGAGGGCTTCTCCTTCGCGCTCCGCTCGCACGGCCCCTGAGGGTGCTCGGTTTGCCCTTCGGGGCCCTCTCTGCCCCGCGAACAGGTCCGCGGAGCCTCACCCCTCCCTTGGCGCATCCTTGCCCCCGGATCCAGTCCGGGGCTGAAGGCCCTCAATCCCTTGGCAGGGCGCTGTGCGGCTATGCCGCTCAGCAAGATCCACGGGGATTGGCGGCGCCTTTTCGGTCCCCGCGGCGGGATTGGGGTTCACCCGCTTCCCTGGTGAACCCATCACTGGGACAGCACACTAGTTGAACTCCTCTTCACCGTCGGTGTCGCTGATTTCGCAGGTGCGGCAGAGCGGAATCTGGTTTATGCGGCCCTCCGAGAAGAGCCGGCGGATGGCCACAGCCTTCTCGGAGTTCCAGACTTCGGTGATGCTGGAGCCTGCCACGTTGCCGAGGACCACCTGGCGCCTGTAATCGGTGCAGCAGAGCACCATGTCCCCGTTGAACAGAATGTAGGCCTGCTTGAAGAGCCGGGTGCAGGCGGCGAAGTGTTTCATGGGATGGTCGTTGGGCGCCAGATCGGAGGCGATGGCGATGTTTCCGCCGCGGTTCTCCAGAGCCGTCCACTGGCTCTCCACGCCCTTCTCCCGCCAGAAGGCCAAGGCCTTGGGTACGTCGATCCTGTTGGTTCCAACCATCGTGACCACGATTTTAAACCGTTGGCGGCCGCCCGCCGCCTTCCACTTTTCGATGAGCGCCGTGACATTCTCCATGGTCTTCTCGAAGACCAGGGAGCCGCGCATGGTGGCCTCGTAGGGGGCTTTCTCCACCCCCTGGAAGGAGATGTAGAGCGCGTGCAGCACGTCGGCCGCGATGAGGCGGTCCGCCACCTGTGGCGTGAGCCTCGATCCGTTGGTGGTCACCACGAGGCGCGCCCCCGGAATCTTCTGCTTGATGGCGGCCATCTTGTCGATGATGCCGGGGTCCAGGAAGGGCTCGTTCATGAGGTAGGGAGAGATGCGGCGTACACCGTGTCTCGCGATCTCGTCCAGGATCTGATCGAACAGTTCCTTGGACATGAACCCCTTGGGCTGGCTCTCCACGGTGTCGGGGTAGGGGCAGAAGATACAGGCCCCGTTGCACCCCGTTTGCGTCTGGATCTGCACCGTGCGGGGAAAGGCGGGGACGTGGCGCCGGGTGACCGATCTCCAGAGGCGCAACGGCAGAGGATCCTCGGGACTGGGAACGTAATAGCGCCTCTTCAGCGCCCTCAACGCGTGCATGAGGCTCACCCGTTGTCACCCGCCAAAAAGGGAGAGAGGCCGCAGATCTTCACGGGTCCTCTCGGCAAACGAGTGACGGCGGCCTTTCTTCTGAGCCACCTTAGCTCCTCCTCGGTCCGCGGCCGTGCATCTGATCGAGAATGGCCGCGCAGGCGGCCGCCGGATCGGGCGCACCGGTGACGGGGCGGCCCACCACCAGAAAGTCGGCGCCCGCCTCCACGGCGCCGCCGGGGGTGGCGATGCGCTTCTGGTCCTGGAGGTCGGCACCCGCCGGGCGGATACCCGGACAGACGGTCAGAAAGTCCCGCCCGCAGGCGGCCTTCACGGCGGCCGCCTCGTGGACCGAGCAGACCACGCCGTCCAGGTTGCCCTGCCGGGCTACCTGGGCCAACCGAAGCGCAGCCTCCCCCGGCGTTCCCTGGTAGCCCACCGAGCGGACCTCCTCGGGGCCCAGGCTCGTGAGAATGGTCACGCCCACCACGAGGGGCCGGGGACGGCCCAGGGCGGCGGCCTCCCGTTCCGACTGCTCCCGGGCCTGGCCGCACATGGCGGCCCCGCCCGCGGCGTGCACGTTGAAGAGGGCCGCTCCCGTCCGGGCCAGCACCCGAGCGGCCGCCCCCACGGTGTTGGGGATGTCATGGAACTTCACGTCCGCAAAGACCTTGAAGCCCTTCGCGGCCTGCCGCTCAATCACGCCGTACCCGAAGGCCGAGAGGGCCTCCAGCCCGAACTTGAGCCACACGCTCTGGCCTTCAAGGGCCGCCACCAGGTTGTTCAGACGTTTTTCCTCGCTCACGTCAAGGGCGATGATCAGCTCGGCCAAGGATGCCTCCGGAAAAGTGGGGGAAAAAACGTGGTGCGAACAGGGAGGAGCAGGCGGACCGGAAGGAAGGTACGAGTCTGGCTGCCCCTGCCGGGCGTTCTCACAGTCTCCCTCTTCGCTCCCTCGCGTTGCGCCGTCATTCGTGGCAGCCCGGTCTTGGCCCCGGGTCCTGGATCTGGCCGATGAGCGCCTCCACCGAGGGGAACCGGTGCCGCTCGCAGTAGGCCTCGATGCCATCGAGGATGGCGTAGGGACACTGCGGATCTACGAAGAGCGCCGTCCCCACCTGGACCGCTTTGGCGCCCGCGAGAAGGAACTCGATGGCGTCGTTCGCCGTCGCGACCCCGCCGATGCCGACCACCGGAATTTTCACGGCCCGGCTCACCTGGTAGACGATGCGAATGGCGATGGGACGGAGGGCGGGGCCCGAGAGCCCGCCGATCTTGTTCCAGATGCGGAACTGCCGCCTCTCCACGTCGATGGCCATGGCGGGCATGGTGTTGATGCAGGTGAGCGCGTCGGCCCCCCCCTCCTCGGCGGCCCTGGCCACCGCCACCACGTCCGAGACGTTGGGGCTCAGCTTCACCCAGAGCGGCTTCCTCGCATTCTCGCGGCAGGCCTTGGTCACGGCGTAGACCATGGCGGGATCGGTGCCGAAGTGGATGCCTCCCTCCTGGATGTTGGGGCAAGAGATGTTCATCTCCAGGGCCGAAAGGCAGGGCTCCCCGTCGAGCTGGCGGGCCGCCTCCGCGTACTCCTCCACGGTGTGCCCGTAGAAGTTGGCCACCAAGGCGGTGTCGTAGCCCCTCAATCGGGGAGCCTTCTCCTCGATGAACCGCCGTATCCCGATGTTCTGCAGCCCGATGGCGTTGATCATGCCGCCCTGCGTTTCCCAGATGCGCGGGGGCGGGTTGCCTTCACTCCCCGCCACGGAGAGGCCCTTGAGGCATGCTCCGCCCAAGCGGTTCAGGTCCAGGTAGCCCTCCATGTCCAAGCCGTATCCGCAACAGCCCGAAGCCAGCATGACGGGGTTCTTGAGGCGGAGGGAGCCAATCGTAACGGCCATCTCTACGGCCATTCCACCACCTCCCCTTCGAAGACCGGGCCCTCCCGGCAGACGCGCTCGTAACTCCGCACACCCTCCCGGACCACGGGCACGACGCAGCCCAGGCAGACGCCGTATCCGCAGCCCATGCGCGCCTCCAGGCTCAGGTAGGAGGGGACGCGCCCCCGGCAGAGCGACGCCACCGCCTTGAGCATCCCCTCGGGGCCGCAGGCATAGACGACGGGGGCGCCCATTTCGATGGCTCTCTGCAGCGGTGCCGTGACGAGGCCCCTCTCCCCCTCGCTCCCGTCCTCCGTCGTCACCTCCGGTTGCACGCCCAGCGCGGCCAACTCCTCCAGGCAGAGGAGGTCGCCCTTCGTCCGGGCGCCCTGGAGGAAGGTGAAGGGCCTGCCCTCCCGCGCGAAGGCTTGGCCCAGGTAGACGAGCGGCGGAACTCCGACCCCGCCGCCCACCAAGACCGGTTTGCCCCCTCCTTCAGCCGCGGCGCGCGGAAAGGGGCGGCCCAGCGGCCCCAGGCCATGGACCTTCTGCCCGGGTTCCAGCGCATGCAGGCGGCGGCTGCCCTCTCCGAAGACCTTGAGCAGGAAGCGGAGAAGACCTCGCGAGGGATCGTCACTCAGGATGGAAAGGGGCCGTCCCAGGAGCGGATCGGCCCCCCAGTCCCCGCGGACCATGTAGAACTGGCCGGGTTCGCTCGGCTCCACGCGCCCCTCTAGGGTGAGCGTCGCGTAGGGCCCCCGGCGCACGTTGGACCGCACGGTGTAAGGGCCGATTCCCATGATCCCTCCCGGAGGGGGAGTATACCCGCTTTTGCAACGCGGTTGAACGGCTTTTGCCTTCGCCGCCGCCCGCGGCTACAATAGCACCTCCGCCACTCAGAGCGGGGTTCGGTGCGGCTTCGCGGGAGGATGTGCCATGCCTAGAGAGGAGCAGGTGACCCCGGAAAGATTCCGCGGCGGGATCCTGGAAGAGATCCGTCCCTGGGGCCGTTTCCGCCGCTACCCGAAGGACCAGGTGGAGGGTATCAAGATCTTGACCCTCGAGCCGGGAGGGGTGCTCTCCCTGCAGTACCACGAGCGGCGGAGCGAATACTGGGTGGTCCTGGACGAGGGCCTCGAAGTGACTCTGGGTGAGAGAGTCTGGCGCCCGGAGCCCGGCGAGGAGATCTGGATCCCGAGCGGGGTTCTGCACCGCGCCCGCGGGGTGGGCCGGTCGCCCGCCCGCTTTCTGGAGTTTTGGTTCGGTGATCCCGACGAACGGGACATCGTTCGGGTGGAGGACATCTACAACCGAGGCTGAGGGTCTTTTCCGGCGTGTTCGGAAAGGGTGCAAGGGCGAAAGGATCGTAAGGGGAATCTGGGATGGATAGAAAAGCGCGCGTGGCGGTGAATGGCTACGGAGTCATCGGCAAGAGGGTGGCGGACGCGGTGCGGCTCCAGCCCGACATGGAGCTGGTGGGCGTCTCGGACGTGGCGGGGGACTACCGCGTCCAGGTGGCGGAAGTCCACGGCATCCCGGTCTACGCCATGACCGAGGAGGCCTGGTCCACCATGAGAGAGACGGGCGTCCACGTCCACGGGACCCTCCCCGACCTGCTGAAGCAGGTGGACGTGGTGGTGGACTGCACGCCGAGAGCCGTGGCGTCGAAGAACAAGGCCCTCTATGACGGGCTGGGCGTCAAGTCCATCTTCCAGGGCGCCGAGAAGCACTCCCTGACGGGCCACTCCTTCGTGGCCCAGGCCAACTACGAGAGCGCCCTGGGGCTTAGCTCCACCCGCGTGGTCTCCTGCAACACCACCTCCATCGTCCGCACCCTGGGGGCTCTGCACAAGGCGGGCCTCGTGAAAAAGGGCTGGGGGACCTTGGCGAGAAGGGCCGTGGACCCGTGGGCAACCCACCAGAGCGGCATCATGAATACCATCGTGCCGGAGCTGCACGTGCCGAGCCATCAGGCCCCCGACGCCAAGACCATCGTGCCGGACCTGAACATCACCACCATGGCTATCCTGACTCCCCAGACCATCAGCCACGCCCACGTCTGGCAGATCGAGATGACGCGGCCGGCGAGCCGGGAGGAGGTCCTGGAGGTTCTTTGGAAGACCCCCCGCATCGCCTTCGTGCGCGCCTCCGACGGCATCACCGCCCTCAACTGCAACGTGGAGCTCGTTCACGACCTGGGCCGCTCCCGCGGCGACATGTGGGAGGTGGTGGTTTGGGAGGACATCCTGGCCGTGGACGGTGTGGAGCTTTACCTCTTCTACCAGGTCCACAACATGTCCATCGTGGTGCCGGAAAACGTGGACGCGATTCGTGCGCTCACGGGATTGGAGAGGGTGGGGGCCAAATCCATCGAGATCACCAATGCCACCCTGGGCATCGTCAAGGATCTCCTGCGTTCCGGCAAGAAGGCGCTTCCGGCTCAACAGCCGTGAATCGGCTCCATGGAGCCACCGATCCATCCCGCCTTCGCGGCGGGCCCTTTGTTTTCAGGCGCGGATGAGAAGAGACGTCCTCTCCGGTCGGGAGGCGGGCAGGGGCTTCCCCGCGGAACGGCTCAGTGAATGCCGGCCGCCTGGTTGCCCGCCTTTCCCTGGAGCAGCAAGATGAGAGGCAGGATGGCGGCGAAGATCAGCATCAGCACCCAGAAGACGTCTATGAAGGCCATCACCGCCGCCTGGCGCTGGACCTCTCCGTAGAGAAGGCCCATGGAGAGCTGTTTCATGGTGGAGGGATCGAGCCCCGCCGTGGCGAACAGGCCGTGCGCGGTCTGCGACAGCGTTTCCCGGTAGGCAGGGTTGAAGGGGGTGAGGTGCTCCACGAGCCGCTCCTGGTGGAACTGCGAGCGGTGGCTGAGGACGGTGGTGGTGAGCGCGATGCCCACCGAGCCCCCCTCGTTGCGCAGAAGGTTGAACAGACCCGTGGCCTGGCCGGTCTTTTCGGGGGAGATACGCGAGTACGAGGAGACGGCTACGGGCACGAAGAGGCAACCCATGCCGAAGCCCTGGAGGCACCGCGTCCACATCAGGTAGGAGAAGCTCACGTGCAGGTCCACCGAGACGAGTAGGGCCATGGAGATGATGTTCATCACCACTCCCACCGTCACCATGAGGCGGGTGTCGATCTTGCCCATGAGGTTGCCGACGAAAAAGACCGCTATGAGCGAGGCGATGCCCCCGGGGGAGAGGACGAGCCCGGCCCAGGTGGCCGTGTAGCCCAAGAGGTTTTGCGCGAAGAGCGGAAGAGCCACGAAGGAGCCGTAAAGGCCGAATCCCAGGAGGAACATGAGGGTCGTGCCGGTGGCGTACTCGCGGTTCTTCATGATGGACAGATCCACGAGAGGGGTTTCGGCCGTCAAGGAGCGCCAGAGGAAGAGGGCGATGCCCAGGGCCGCCAGGACCGCGAAGGTTTTGATGAAGTTGCTGTGGAACCAGTCATAGCGGTCCCCGCGGTTGAGCATCACCTCCAGGCTGCCGAGCCCCATGGCGATGAAGAGAAAACTCCAGTAGTCCACGCGGCCCTCGGGCCGCTTGATGTAGGAGGGATCCTCGATGAAGAAGTAGCCCAGCACGAGTGCCACGAGGCCTAGCGGAATGTTGATGAAGAAGATCCAGGGCCAGGTCCAGTTGTCGGTGATCCATCCTCCCAGGGCGGGACCGATGATGGGACCGAAGATGACCCCCACGCTGAAGAGCGCCATGGCCTTGCCGTGCTCCTCCTTGGGGAAAGATTCCAGGAGGATAGCCTGGGACATGGGCACCATGGCCCCGCCCGCGAAGCCCTGGATGACCCGCATGACAATCAGGAACCAGAGGGTGGGGGCCGCCCCCGAGCCGAATGAGGCCATGCTGAAGAGCGCCAGGCAGAAGAGGAAAAAGCGCTTACGGCCGAAGTAGTTTCCCAGAAAGCCCGTGATGGGCAGGACCACGGCGTTGGCTACGAGGTAGCTCGTGATGACCCACGTGACCTCGTCCACTCCGGCCGAGTAAGTGCCGGCCATGTGCGGGAGGGCCACGTTGGCCACGGAGGTGTCGATCACCTCCATGAGGGTGCCGAGCATGGCCGTCATGGCGATCACGTACTTGTTGGAGGTCTTCACATCGTCTCCTTGGCCCGGCGGGTTCCGCCGGCCCTTGCGTAAGGTATACAGGGAGGCCGCCGGCTGTCAAATGGGGGGGACAGGGGACAAGGGACAAGGGACAGGGGATGGGGGGGCAGAGAAAACGGGGAGCGGGGAGTCATCGCGGCGCCGGGGCCGGGTTCTTTCCTTGCAAGCCGGAAGAGTTTACTGTATGAAGAAGCATTGCGAGAGACCGGGGTTCTCGGTGCGGTCTGGAGAGGCCGAGTGAAAGGTGCGCCATGGTGCAGAGGATCAAACTCAAGGAACAGATCACCCTGTCCAAATGGTCCGTGGAGGAGGCGAGGGAGCTCTACAACATCGCCGAGTGGGGCAAGGGGTTCTTCGACATCAACGACAAGGGCAACATGCTCGTGACGCCCGAAAAGACCCGGCAGAAATCCCTGGACATCAAGGAGCTCATGGACGACCTGAGGCTTCGCGGGATTTACCCTCCCGTCTTGATCCGCTTCACCGACATCCTCCAAAAGCGGATCCAGGAGCTCCGGGCGGCCTTCCAGAAAGCCATCGAGGAGTACGGATACAAGGGGGCCTACCACGGCGTCTACCCCATCAAGGTCAACCAGAGCAAGCAGGTGGTGGAGGACATCGTGGAGTTCGGCCGAGAGTATGACTTCGGCCTGGAGGCCGGCACCAAGGCCGAGCTGCTCATCGTCCTCTCCTCCCTGGACAACCTGAACGCTCCGCTCATCTGCAACGGCTATAAGGACGACGAATACATCGAGATGGCGCTTTGGGCCACCAAGATGGGCCGGAGGGTCTTCATCGTCGTGGAGAAACCCTCCGAACTGGGTCTGATCATCCGGTGGGCCCGCAGGCTCAAGGTGAAGCCCTTCATCGGCGTCCGAGCGAAGCTCTCGGCTCGAGGCCGCGGGAAGTGGGAAAGCTCGGGGGGCGACAAGTCCAAGTTCGGCCTTTTCCCCGCTGAGATCCTCGACGCGGTGGAGCAGCTCCGCGCGGCCGGGATGCTGGACCGGCTCCAGCTCCTGCACTTCCACCTGGGCTCCCAGATCACCGCCATCCAAAGCATCAAGGATGCCATGCGCGAGTCGAGCCGCATCTTCGCGGAGCTCATCCGCCTGGGCGTGCCCATCGGATACTTCGACGTGGGCGGGGGGCTGGCGGTGGATTACGACGGCAGCAAGACCAATTTCTCCTCCAGCACCAACTACTCCATCGAGGAGTACGCCAGCGACGTGGTCTCGGCCCTGGCGGAGATCTGCGAGGAGCGGGGCATCCCCCACCCGGCCATCATCTCCGAGAGCGGGCGGGCGCTGGTGGCCTACCACTCCATCCTGGTCTTCAACGTCCTGGGGACCAGCGAGCTCATCGACGAAACCAGGCCCCTCGAGATCCCCGACGATGCCCCCGAGGCCGTGATGAACCTGGGCGAGGTGCTCAAGGGCCTCACGGTGAAGAATTTCCAGGAGAGTTACCACGACGCCATGCAGATCCGCGACGAAACCCTCACGCTCTTCAACGTGGGGATGATGTCCCTGGAGCACCGCGCGCTCGTGGAGCGGCTCTTCTGGCTTGTCTGCCACCGCATCGCGAGGATCATCCACGGCCTGGACTACGTGCCCGACGAGCTGGAGAACCTGGACCGGTTCATCTCCGACACTTACTACGGCAATCTTTCGGTCTTCCAGAGCCTGCCCGACCACTGGGCGGTGAAGCAGCTCTTCCCTATCTGCCCCATCCACCGCCTCCACGAACGCCCCTCCCGCAAGGCCACCCTCGCCGACATCACCTGCGATTCGGACGGCAAGGTGGACCAGTTCATCGACCTGCACGACGTGAAGAATACCGTGGATCTGCACGAGCTGAGGGAGGGCAAGCCCTATTATCTGGGCGTGTTTCTGGTGGGCGCCTACCAGGAGGCCCTGGGCGACCTGCACAACCTGCTGGGCGACACCAACATCGTCCACGTCAGCGTGATCGGTCGGAACAAGTACCGCATCGACAAGACCATCGAAGGGGCCAAGGTGCGCGACGTACTCTCCTACATGCAGTACCAGAAACGCGACGTGATGAACGCCTTCCGGAAGATGGTGGAGGAGAGCATCGAGGGGCGCCGCATCTCCATCAAGGAGTCGGCTCGCATCAAGAAGTTCCTGGAAGACGGCCTGGATGGCTACACCTATCTGGAATAAGGCTCCGGCCGGCGACCGTTAATCCTGTCCTGGGCCCTTAGCGCCCCCCTCCTTGGGCTTCTTGAGAAGCAGCACGAGGGGCGAGAGGGCCAAAAAGAGCACCATCAGCATCTGAAACACATCCACGAAAGCCATGAGGGTCGCCTGGCGCCCCAATTGGAGCCCCAGGATATGGACCGCCAAGAGGTGGAGGGTGCCGGGGTCCACACCCGCCCTCGGGCGCAGCCCCTGCTCGATGCCCGAGAGGGCCCGCTGGTAGGCCGGATTGAACGGGTTCAGGTGCCCCACGAGGTTGGCCTGGTGGAACTGGGCGCGCCTCGCCAGCACCGTGTTGGCGAGGGCGATCCCCACCGATCCCCCCTCGTTGCGCATCAGGTTGTAGAGGCCCGTGGCCTGCCCCGTCTCCTCGGGCCGGATGCGGGCGAAGGCCGCCACGAGCAGGGGGATGGAGACGAAGGCCTGTCCGAAGCTCTGAAAGAGCCGGGCGGCGGCGAGGTAGTCGAAGTCAATCCCCAAGTAGACCTGCCGGTAGAGGGTCATGGAAAAGATGTTCATGGACAGGCCGATGAAGACCAGGAGGCGGGTGTCCACTCTACCCGTAAGGCGCCCCACGATGGGCATGGCCGCCAGCGCCGAGAGCCCGCCCATGGAGAGAATCATGCCGGCCCACGTGGCGTTGTAGCCGAGCAGCTCCTGGACGAAGAGGGGGATGGTCACCATGGAGCCGTAGAGGCCGAAACCCCAGGTGAACATGAGAAGCGCCCCTGCGGTGAACTCCTTCTTCTTGAAAAAGGCGAAATTGACGAGGGGCTTTTCGGCCGTGAGAGAGCGCCAGGCAAAGAGGGCCAGCCCCACCAGGGCGCAGAAGGCGAAGATCTTGATGAAGTTGCTCTCCAGCCAGTCGTAGCGCTCGCCCCGGCTGAGCACGACCTCCAGGCTGCCCACCCCGACGGTGATGAAGAGAAAGCTCCAGTAGTCCACCCGTCCCTCGGGTCTCTTGATGTAGGAGGGGTCGTGGATGAACAAGAATCCGAGCACGAGGGCGAGGAGGCCCACGGGCACGTTGACGTAAAAGACCCACGGCCAGGTGTAGGTGTCCGTGAGGTATCCGCCGAGCACCGGGCCGATGAGCGGTCCCACGATCTGGCCCGCTCCGAAGAAGGCCATGGCTTTGCCGTGTTCCTCCTTGGGAAAGGTCTCCAGGAGAATGGCCTGGCACATGGGGACCATGGCTCCCCCCGCGAGGCCCTGAAGGACGCGCATCACGATCAGGAAGGCCAGCGAAGGGGCCAGGCCCGAGCCCAGGGAAGCCAAGATGAACAGGACCAGGCAGGAGAGGTAGAAGCGCTTGCGTCCGAAGCGCATCCCCAGGAAGCCCGTCATGGGTAGAATGACCGCGTTGGCGACCAGGTAGGCCGTCAGAACCCAGGCGATTTCGTCCACCCCCACGGAGAAGGTCCCGGCCATGTGCGGCAGGGCCACGTTGGCCACGGCCGTGTCGATGTTCTGCATCAGGGGCCCCAGCAGCGTGGCCAGGGCGATCAGCCATTTGTTGGTGGCGTTGGTGGATTCCTCCAGGAGGGACCTCCCGAGAGATAGAGGGTCAGTGGAGCGCCACTGGGGCGGGGCCGCCGCGGCCTTTCAACAGGAGCACCAGAACGAGGACCACGGCGAAAACGCTCCCGAGGTAGCGGAAAACGTCGAGGTAGGAGAGGAGGTAGGCCTGCTGGGCCACCTCCGCGCCCAGGAGGCCGGTGGCCAAGTGGCCGGCGGAGTGGGGATCCTGGCCGGTGGTGGCGAAGAGCAAGGATTGGAGGCCCTCTCTCCCTTGCTGCCATATCGGATTGAAAGCGCTGGCCTTTTCGGCGAGCCGCGCATTGTGAAACTGGGACCGCTGCTCCAGCAGCGTAGTGGAAAGGGCGATGCCGATGGAGCCCCCCTCGTTGCGGACCAAGTTGAAGAGGGAGGTGGCGACACCCATCTTTTGCGGCGGGATGTTCTGGGCCATGGCCACCCCGAGGGGTACGAAGAAGAGCCCCATCCCCAACCCTTGAATGAAGAGGCTCTGCCAGAAGTAGCCGAGGCCCGCCTGGAGCGTGGAGCCGGCGAGAAGGAGGCAGGCCCAGCCCTGAATCGCGAGACCGGCTCCGACCAGCACGCGGGTGTCCACCTTGCCCACGAGGAAGCCCGCCAGGCCAATGGTGAGCAGCGTTCCCACCCCCCCGGGGGAGAGGATCACCCCCGCCCACGTGGCCGTGTAGCCCATGAGGTTCTGAACGAACAGCGGGACGAAGGTGTAAACGCCGTACATGCCGAAGCCCGCCGCGAACATCAGCGCGATGCTGGCGGAGAATTGCCGGTCCTTGAAGACGGAGAGATCCACGAGAGGGTTGTCGGCCGTCAGAGAACGCCACACGAAGAGGGCCAGCCCCAAGGCGGCGAGAGCGGCGAAAATCTTGATGAAGTTGGAAGCGAACCAGTCGAAGCGCTCCCCCCGGTTGAGCATCACCTCCAAGCTTCCGAGCCCCAAGGCCACGAAGAAAAAGCTCGCATAATCCACGCGCCCTTCGGGGCGTTTCAGGTAGGGTGGGTCTTCGATGAAGAGAAAAGCGAGGATGACCGCCAGGACGCCCACGGGGATGTTGATGAAAAAGATCCACGGCCAGCTCCAGTTGTCGGTGATCCAGCCGCCCACGAGGGGGCCCAACACGGGCGCGAAGACGGCGCCCACGCCGAAAACGGCCGTAGCCTTGCCGTGTTCCTCCTTGGGAAAGGTCTCGAGGAGAATAGCCTGCGACATGGGCACCATGGCTCCTCCCGCCAACCCCTGGAGGACCCGCATGGCGATGAGGAACCAGAGGGACGGCGCCATGCCCGAGCCGTAGGAGGCGACGGTGAAGAGGATGAGGCAGAGCAGGTAGACGCGCTTCCGGCTGAAGTAGGAGCCGAGCCAGCCGGTGAGGGGCAGGACCACCGCGTTGGCCACGAGGTAGGAGGTGATCACCCAGGTGATCTCGTCCGTGCCTACGGCGTAGGTGCCCGCCATGTGGGGCAGGGCCACGTTCGCCACGGAGGTGTCGAGCACCTCCATGAAGGTGCCGAGGGTGGTGGTGGCGGCGACGATCCACCTATGGTTCGGGTTCGCTTCGGCCATGAGGCATCCCCCCGCGCGCACCCTCTTACGGACCTCCCGGCCGAAGCCGCGCCGCGATCATGCTCCGCATCTCGGGGCTGCGGCCGGAAAGAGCCGGTTGGCCATAAGGCGGCAATGGGTGTCGGAACCCCGGACGGGTGCGCTTTCCATGAGCGCCTCTCGGTGCCCTTACGAAGGACGCGGCTCCCGCTCGTCGCAAGAGTCCTAGCGGGCTCGCGTATCGATCTCGCAGGTCACCGACAGGCCGAGCCTTAACTCGTGGTGCGGATCGCTCGCGGGGTCGATCTTGATCCGGACGGGTAGCCGCTGAACCACCTTGACCCAGTTACCCGTGGCGTTTTCGGGAGGCAGCAGCGAGAAGACCGCGCCGGTTCCGGCGCTGATACCCTCGACGGTGCCCCGGTAGGTGTGGCCCTTGTCGATGTCGGCCCAGAGCTTCACGGGTTGGCCGACTCGGACGTTTTTGAGCTGGGTCTCCTTGTAGTTGGCCTCCACCCAGATGTCGTTCAGATCCAGAGAAACCACGGCGCAGAGCGGCTGTCCCGGAGCGAGAACCTGCCCCACCTGGGTCAGCTTGCGGCTGATGTAACCCGTCACGGGAGCCGTGATGGTGCAGTAGGAGCGCTGGAGCCGGGCCTGATCGAGGGCCGCCTGGGCCACCTTGATGCGCTCCTGGGACACCCCGAGAGCGGCCTTGGCCTGCCACACGGCCTTCTGCGCCGCCTTGAGCTGGGCCTGGGCCACCTCCTCGCGGGTGACCACGTCGTCATAGTTCTGCTTGGGGATGGATTGGCGCTCGTAAAGGGTCTGAATGCGTCCCAGGTCGATCTTGGCGAGGCGGAGCTGGCTCTCGTAGGCCAGAACTTGGGCCTCGGCCTGGGCAATGGCCGCCTCGTTGGTGGCCACCGCCGCCTGGGCCTCCGACAGGTTGGCGCTGGCCTGGGCGACGGCGGCATCGTAATCCTTCGGATCGATGGTGGCCATGACTTGGCCCTTGTGCACGAGCATGTTTTCGTCGATGGGCAGGGTGAGGATCTTGCCGGGGATCTGCGGCGCGACGGTGTAGATCCGGCCCCCCACGTAGGCGTCCTCGGTGCTCACGAAGATCTGGTTGTGCCTCCAGCGCAGGTAGCCCACGACGCCCCCGGCCACGGCCAGCCCCAGCAGAATGCCCAACGCCACCCACTTCTTCTTTACGGCCATGGCTACTTCTCCTCCGCGGCGACCGGCTCCCCCTGCCGGCTGTAAAAGCCGGGGAGGTCCTCCCCCATGGCGGCCAGGAGGGCCGCTTGTTTGGTGTACGCTTGGTAGGTTTTCTGAACGAGGTCGGACCGGCTCTGGGCGAGCACCGACTCGGCGTCGAGGACGTCCGTGGTGCGGGCCAGCCCGGCCTTGTACTGGTCTTCGACGATCCGGAAATTCTCCTTCGAGGACTCGACGTTGAGTTCGGCGGTCTTCCGCTCCCTCAGGGCCTCCTGGAAGTCCCGGTAGGCCTGGCTGGCGGCGAGCTGGGCGGTCCGTTCCGCCTCCGTGAGCTCGCGGTGGGCGCGCTCCAGGTCCGCTTGGCTCTCGCGGATCTTGGCGGCCCGGACGCCGCCGTCGAAGATGTTCCAGGAGAGACCGACGAAGAGAGACTGCATGTGCGGATAAACGAGATACTCGTTCTGCTGGTAAGCGTTGTCGTACTGCGCCACGAGGTTGGGGTAATAGTCGCGGCGACGGGAAACGAGCTGCTCTTCGAGCGCCTGGTAACGGGCTCTCAGAGCCTTCACCGTTCCGTTGTTGCTCACGCTGATGCTGCGGGCGTGCTCCAAGGTCCAGGGGAGCGCGGGTGGAGGGGCGAAGTCACCCGGAAGGGTCTCCTTGGTGTCGGTGGGAAGGCCGATGGCCACGTTCAACGCCTCTATGGCCGTGTCGTAGGCGTCATCCAGCCGCCTCGCCGAATCCTCCACCGAGCGCAGGGCGACCTCCGTTCGGAGCAGGTCGTTTCGAGCTACCATGCCCTGCTGGTAGAGGTCTTGTACGATCCGAAGGTGGTCCGAGAGGGCCTTCTCCCGCTTCGCCACGACCTCCTTTTCGGCGCGCACCGTCATAGCCGACATGTAGCGCTCCACGACCTGAGCCTGCGCCCGGCGCACCGAGTCGGAGCCCGCGAGACGCACCGCCTGCTCGCGGGTGCGGCTGGACTTGAGGGCCTCCGAGCGCCGGCCGAAGTCCCAGAGGAGCTGGCGGACGGTAAAGTCGTACTGCCAATAGGACTTCTGGTTGGAGGGCGCCTGCAAAAGGCCGAAGCGCAAGACCGACGGATCCCTCTGGTCGGTATAGCCTCCCTGGAGCGTGATCTCCGGGTAGTAGGCGGTTCCTCTGACCTGGAGGGTCTGCTCGCGGGCCACCGCCTCATCGCTCCGGCTGGTGACGGCGGACAGTGACCCCTTGCCCGCCAGCTCCAAGGCCTTCCGGAGGGTGAGCACCTCCTGGGCCGGAAGCCGCAGGGCGAGCAGGCCCGAGCAGAGGGCGAGAGCCAGGGAGGCGGCCCTCACCCGATGCGCGCCACTCCGCGTAAGAAGCTGTTCATGGCACGGTTCACGCACGCTGAAACCTCCTCATCGGGATTATAGCGAATGTGGCAAAAGAGCGAGGCGTGGAGGGCCGCCAGGAAGAACCGCACCAAAAACGGCACCTCCAGCTTCTGGATCTGTCCCTCCTCCGCGGCCGCCTTCATGATCTCGGTCAGGCGAGCCTCTTCACGGCCAAAGGCCTCGTGCAGGGCGGGGCCGAACCGCGAGGCAAATTCCCAGTCCCGGTGGATCTTCTCGCGGAGAAAGACGGGGAAGAAAGCGGGAGTCCCGCTGAAGGACTCGGCGTGGACCGTGGCCCACGCCCTGAGCCGCTGGATCGGGTTCTGACCTGGCTCCAGAGCCTTTTCAACCCTGGTCCCGAAGCTCTTGACGCGCTCCATGATGAGGCTCTCATAGAGTGCCTGCTTGGAGGGGAAGTGCTCGTAGAGCCCCTGCATGCCGATCTGGGCCTCCGCGGCCACCTCCTGCATGGTGGCCTCGTCGAAGGGCTTGCGGCCGAAGACCCGCTCCGCGGCCTCCAGCAGGAGCCGGCGGCGCTGCATCCGTTCCATCTCCTTTCGGCTCATCTCCACGCAGAACTCCAGATTCCAAATTCGGAATATAGATTCTGGACTGGGTGCTGTCAAGTCCCTGGCGGGACCGCAATCCCGCGATGAAACCGGAACGGAGCCCCCAAATGTTGATAAACACGTGGTTTAACTCCAATGCCCTTTCACCTGATAAGGGATTGGGGGCATTCGAGCCGGAGGCGAAGAATGCGCCAAGGGTGGGGTGAGGCTCCGCGGGCCAAGCCCTTGGAGCGGGGAGGG
>Ga0078972_1002272_pt2 | contig 63332 bp, 72 predicted proteins | sample YelNatPaOPGAMG01_FD_67568 | JGI IMG/M metagenome (GOLD analysis project Ga0078972, IMG submission 67568) | Hot spring thermophilic microbial communities from Obsidian Pool, Yellowstone National Park, USA - OP-RAMG-01 (SPADES assembly) (version 2) | ecosystem: Environmental > Aquatic > Thermal... | reverse complement strand
GACAAAGAGGTGGCAAAGAATTTAGATAATTAGAATAAAATGAGGAAAGGGGTCGACAGTCCCGAGAATTCGGGACGCCAGCAGGGGAAAACCTTGGTTTTCCCAGATGGGGAGCGAGCGTTAACGAGCGACAAAGGGGGTGAAAGGTCTCGACTTAAGTTACTTTGCTAAAAGATGCATGCCGAGGTTGCAAGGAGGCCTCGTTAAACACCTTGCAGATCAATAGCTGCCGACTATTGTCCGGTAGCAGAAGTCCTTCCTGCCTAATTCCCAGGAAGGCCTCTCTTTAGGTTTGCCTATGGCCTAAGGAGAGAATTTTAATAGGCTGCGCTTGCTCGAGTTAGCTCTTGTAGAGCAAGCTAAGAAAAAAGAGCTGGCTATGCTTAATCCTGTCTACCGGAGTAAGCATAGCGAGAAATAAAAGATAGACTAAGCATGTAGTATCTTTTAGCAAAGAACTTAAGGACGCGGGTTCGATTCCCGCCACCTCCACCAATAAGAATGCAAAAATTAAAAATCAAAAATAAAAATTTATTTATTCTAATTACTGGCTATTTGTTGCTGACTACTCTCTTTTTTGGATGTGCAACCTATCCTCGCAGGGAAGAAATGAAAAAAACCTCCCCACTTCAGGACAAAACTTTTCGTATCGGAAAGACGGAATATGTTTATTTAAAAGACATTTGTAAGATTTATGACTTAGTGTGGGATTGGGATATATTAAGTAAAAAACTTACTCTTTATCGGGAAGGATTAAAAATAGATTTGGCTTTGGGTTCTTCGATAGGATTAATTAATGAAAAGATAGTCGATTTAAAAGACAAAGTAAAAATTTATAACAATGAAATAGTTATTCCTTTCAGTTTAACAGAGGAAATTTCTAAGATACTTTTACCCCTACCAATTCCTCCTGCTTTTTATAAAATAAGTAGAGTGGTGATTGATCCCGGTCATGGCGGAAAAGACCCTGGAGCGGTTGGTCCGGGAGGGATTAAAGAGAAGTATATAGTTTTAGAGATTGCTAAAAGGTTAAAGAGATATTTGGAGAATAGAGGAATAGAAGTTATCCTTACAAGAAGCGATGACCGTTTCCTTTCCCTTTGGCGAAGGACCCAAATTGCTAACCGAAAGAAAGCCGATCTCTTTATCAGTATCCATGCCAATAGTTCCAGATGGAGTCAGGCAAGGGGATTTGAGATCTATTATCTTTCTGACCGTATGGATGAATCAAGTAAGTCCTTAGCAGAAATAGAAAATAAAGTATTAGAATTTGAAGAAGATAATCTTCCCAAAGAAAATATCGCTTTGGCAGCTACTCTCTGGGATATTCTTCAGACTCAGAATCGTGCCCAAGCTATACGTTTAGCTAACTATATAGGAAGATATATAGAGCGTCTAGATTGGATTGAGCATCGGGGAGTGAAGGGAGCAAATTTTTATGTTTTAAGAGGAGCAAATATGCCTGCTATTTTGATTGAGACGGGTTTTATTTCTAACAGAATCGAAGGCAAACTTCTTTCTGACCCCTATTATATTCAAGAACTCGCTGAAGCTATTGGAGAAGGAATTCTTTCTTTTAAAGAAGAATATGAGCGCACCAATGGTTTTACACGTTAGAAAGAGATAATATGAGTAACAATCATCAACCCATTGGAGTTTTTGATTCGGGAGTAGGTGGGCTTACGGTAGTGAAAGAATTACGTAAGGTTCTACCCAATGAAAAATTTATCTATTTTGGAGATACCGCTAGGGTTCCCTATGGTAATAAATCGAAAGAGACAATAATAAGATTTACTTTAGAAAATATACTTTTTCTTCTTAAACAGAATGTTAAGTTGATCATCATTGCTTGTAATACCTCCTCTAGTTCCGCTCTTCCCGTAATAAAACAGTTTTTTAAAATCCCCATAATGGGAGTAGTAATTCCTGCAGTTAAAGAAGCTGTATATGCTACGCGAAATAAACGCATAGGAGTAATCGGTACAAGGGCAACCATATCTAGTGAAGTGTATGAAAAGGAGATCAAGCGTTTAGACCCAAAGATAAGAGTATTTAGTCAGAGTTGTCCTCTCTTTGTTCCTTTGGTAGAAGAAGGTTGGTGGGAGGGAGAGGTAGTGGAGGAGATTGTTCAATATTATTTAAATCCTTTGAAGAAATCTCAAATAGATACCTTAATACTTGCCTGTACCCATTATCCTATCTTAAAGAAAATAATAAGAAAAATAATGGGAAAAAAGGTCGTCCTCATAGATTCCGCAAGGGAACTGGCTATGGAAGTGAAAAAATTATTGGAGGAAGAGGCTCTCTTATGTGAAGAGAAAAACAAAAATAAGGAATTACTCTGTTTTGTAACAGATAAGGCTGAATCTTTCCAAAGAATAGGCGAAAAACTCTTGGGAGAAAAGATAAAAAATATTTATGAAGTAAAGGATTAAGATGTTTGAAATAGAAGTAGAATTATCTTTTAGTTCAGCACATTATTTAAGAGGATACAAGGGGAAGTGCGAATCTCTACATGGGCACAACTGGCGGGTTAAAGCAACAGTCTCTGGTAAAGAATTAAATAAAGAAGGATTACTTTTAGATTTTAAGGAACTGAAAGAAAGGCTAAGAAATGTTTTAGAAGAACTCGATCATAAAAATTTGAATGAAATTTCCTATTTTAAGAAAGTAAATCCCACTTCGGAAAACATCGCTAAATTTATTTTTGATAAATTAAAGAGGGAAATAATCAAGGGCAAACTAAAAAAGATAACTGTTTGGGAAAGTGATAATTCTTCAGCCTCTTATTATGAAGAATGAAAAAAGCGATAGTCCTATTAAGTGGAGGTATAGATTCCTCTACTACTTTATTTTTAGCTAAGAAAAAAAGATTTAAATGCTTCTGTTTAATATTTGATTATGGTCAGCGTCATAAAAGGGAAATTGCTTCCGCAAAACGTATCGCTCGACTTGCTGGATGTAAGTATGAAGTGATTAAAATTAGACTGCCCTGGAAGGGTTCAAGTTTATTAGATAAAAGACTTCCTATAACCCAAAGAGCTAAAGAACCCAAGAACTTAAGAGCCCGTATTCCTTTATCCTATGTTCCGGCAAGAAATACTATTTTTTTAAGTTTTGCAGTTTCTTATGCAGAAGCAATAAAAGCAGAGGCAATTTTTATCGGAGCAAATCAAATAGATTTTTCCGGTTATCCTGATTGTCGTTTAGAATATTATAAGATTTTTGAGAAATTGATTAAAAAAGGAACAAAAGCAGGAGTGGAGGGGAAGAGAATTAAAATCTATACCCCTTTAATTAATAAAACCAAAGGAGAAATCATTAAATTGGGATTACGCTTAAAAGTCCCTTATCATTTAACTTGGTCATGCTATAAAGGTGGCAAAAAACCCTGTGGAAAATGTGATAGTTGTAAATTTAGAGAAAAGGGATTTGCGGAATTAGGGATAGAAGACCCTCTTAAATAAAAATGAAAGGAAAAATTGCCGAAGTTTTTAAGAGTATACAAGGGGAAGGGATTTATATAGGCGTTCCTCAAATATTTGTAAGACTGTATGGATGTAAACTAAATTGTTCTTTTTGCGATACCCCTTTAAAAAAATATGAAGAAATTTCTCCGCAGATACTTTTAGAAAGGACAGAACAAATTTCTGAAGGAATCGATTGTTTATCTATTACCGGAGGAGAACCATTAGAACAAATAATTTTTCTTAAAGAATTTCTTCCTCTTTCAAAAAAGAGAAAGTTTAAAATATATTTAGAAACAAATGGAATTTATTTTCGCGAATTAAAAGATATAATTGACTATATCGACATTATTGCTATGGATATAAAACTACCCAGTTCTACAGGAAAAAAGGCTTATTGGGAAGAGCATAGGAAATTTTTAGAAATAGCCTTAAGAAAAGAGGTTTTTGTAAAAATAGTAATCTGTCTTTCTACTACCGAAAAAGATTTACGCAGAGCAATTTCTATTATTAAAGATAAAAATATTCCTCTGGTTCTACAACCAAATACTTTTGAGATAAATAATCTCTGGGAGAAAATGGAAAATTTCCAAATTATCTGCAAAGATTATATAAAAGATGTAAGGATAATTCCCCAAGTACACAAATTATTAGGAAGGAGATGAGAGTTATGAAAAAAGAATATACGGATAAACATGCCCAAATGGGACTTAAGGAAAAATTACCCAAAATTGAATGTTTTCCCAATCAATTTAAAGGTTATGAAATAACTATAGAGATTCCCGAATATACCTCTGTTTGTCCACGTACAGGGCTTCCCGATTTTGGAAAAATAACCATTCATTATATGCCCGATAAATTATGTGTAGAACTTAAGTCTTTAAAATACTATATCTTAGGATATCGAAACTTAGGTATCTTTTATGAGAATGCTGTAAATCGAATTTTAAAGGATTTTGTAAAAGCCTGTAAGCCTAAATGGTGTAGAGTCATAGGAGAATTTAATATCCGTGGAGGAATGAGAAGCATAGTAGAGGCAAGATATCCTTTTAAAAAATGAAGATTGCCTATTTTGATTGTTTCTGGGGAATAAGTGGAGACATGATTTTAGCTTCCCTTATAGATGCAGGATTAGATTTTTCACTTTTTAAGGAAAAAATAAAATCTCTTGGACTTCCTGATTTTAGAATTATTAAAAAGAAGGTAAAAAGAGGAGAAATTTCCGCTACTCAAATAGAGATTATTCCCGAGGAGAAAAGAAATTTTTCTTATTCTGAGTTAAAAGAAATAATAAAAAAGGCTAATTTGTCTTCTGAAATTAAGAAAAAAGTATTATCCACTTTTTCTCTTCTAGCTAAAGCAGAGAAAAAAGTTCACGGAATAAAAGGAGAGAATTTTCATTTTGAGCAATTGGGAGAAATAGATACCCTCGTAGATATTATCGGAGCCTATATAGCCTTAGATTTATTAGAAATAGAAAAGGTTTATTTTTCCCGTATTAGATTGGGAAGAGGAGGATTATTTAAACATGGTAAGACAAAACTTCCTTTACCCGGACCAGCAGTATTAGAATTGCTTAAAGGTATTCCCATAAAATTTGTAGAGGAGCCTTACGAATTTATTACCCCCACTGGAGCAGTCCTTATAAAAAAATTAATCTGTGGAAATACGGAGAATTTACCTTCTTTCAAAATATTAAACATAGGTTATGGAGCAGGAAAAATAAAATTTGGTCTACACGAAAATTTCCTTCGGGTTATGATCGGAGAATTAGAAAATAAAATAAAACTTGACAAAAGTTAATTAAATAGAATAAAATTATTTTACAAAAATAAAAAATATCTCATTAAAATGAAACAAAAAATTTTTCTTGCTTTAATTTTGTTAATTTTTATAAATGGTTGTGGTAAAAAAGAGAGAAAAGAAGCTATCCCTACTATTAGGGTAGCTTTCTGGGGAACTCCTGAAGAAGTAGAGATTATAGAGAGTATTATGGGACCTTGGCAGAAAGAGCATCCAGAAATTAAAGTGGAGTTAGAACATACTCCTTTTGCAGGATATGTAAATAAAATCCTAACTCGTATAGCTGGTGGAGCTCCTCCAGATGTGATTTGTATAGAAGCAAATTTATTTGTAAATCTATGGACGAAAGGAATATTTTTAGACCTCACTCCTTTTTTAGAGAAAGAAAAAAATTTTTCTATAAAAGATTTCTTTCCCGAAGTAGTTAATCGCTTTACGGTAAATGGAAAGATTTATGCTATTCCTCGCGATACCGCTCCCTATGCCTGTGTTTATTATAATAAAAAAGTATTTGATGAAAAAAAAGTCCCTTACCCTACCGATGATTGGACATGGCAAGATTTATTAGAAAAAGCCCAAGCTCTTACTGAATACGATGAACAGGGAAAAGCAATCCGTTATGGCTTTTATGGTTGGGCTTGGCAAAATTTTGTCTATTCTAATGGAGGAGCTTTGGTAGATAATGTAGAGAAACCAACACGTTGTCTTTTAGATCGACCGGAATCTATAGAGGGTTTAGAATTTTATGTAGATTTGATCCATAAATATAAAGTTTCTCCTGCCCCTAATGCTTTAATAAACTTAGGGATGGGAGTACAGATGATGTTTATGACGGGGAGATTAGCCATGTTCTCCTCAGGAATCTGGGAAACTCCCATTTTAAGGAAGGCAAAGGATTTGGATTGGGATGTGGTAATGTTTCCTAAAGGACCAAAGGGAATAAGAGGTTTTGGTACAGGTGGAAGCGGTTATGGGATTTTGAAAACGACCAAATATCCTAAAGAGGCTTGGGAAGTAGTTAAGGCACTTACTGATGAAAGAGCACAAACAATCTTAGCAGATTCGGGACTTGCCCAACCGGCAAATCGTAAGATAGCGGAAAGTGAGCATTTTGCTTACGATGATAAATTGCCTAAGAATAAAAAGATGCTTAATGAAGCAGTAAAATATATTACTTATGACCCTTTCCATGGACGTTGGAAAGAAATTAACGAATTGTACATCGTTCCTGAATTTGACATGGTTTTTAACGGACAGAGAACTGTACGGGAGGCAATTGCTAAGATTGTTCCAGAGATAAATAAGATATTAAAAGAAAATCCGTAAAGGAGGTGAAAAAATGCCAGAGGAAATTTTTGGAGAAGAAGTTTTAAGTGATCGGGAAAGAAAAAATTGGGCAATCCTCGATTTAATTAGAAGAAAAGGTCCAATTACGCGCACAGAGATCTCTAAAGAGACTCAGCTTAATATAGTTACCGTTTCAAATTATATCAATACCTATATCCAGAAAGGATTAGTAGTAGAGGGAGGTCTCGATGTATCCAGCGGTGGAAGAAGACCGGTAATGGTAGAACTCAATCCTAAAGCAGGTTTTGTTATTGGAGTGGGACTTGACCTCTTTAACCTTATTGGGATAGTTACGGATCTTCAGGCAAATGTTTTGGTAAAAATAAAAAAGCCTCGTCCTATTGGTCCAGAAGATATGTTTGTAGACAATATCATCAATTTAGTAGAGGAATTAATTAAAAAATCAGAATTAGAGACCACTAAAATTAAGGGGTTAGGAGTAGGAATCCCTGGAATTGTAGATAGAAGGGTAGGAACGATCCGCTGGCCAAACCAAATGGGCAGTATATATATTTCTACTTTAAAGAATCTCTTAGAACAAAAATTTGGTATCCCTACTTTTATAGAAAACGATGCCACTGTAGCTGCGTGTGGAGAAAGAGAATTTGAATTAGAAGCAGGGGTACAGAATCTTATATTTATGTATTCCGGAGTAGGTTCAGGGATAATCATTAATGGACAGATCTACAGAGGAGCAAGTGGTTGTGCTGGAGAATTAGGAATTCCCAATCTTACGGAGGAAGAAAAGGCTAAATGGGGAGGACTTGCCCGGTGGGAAGCAGATTTGGGATTAACTCAAAAAGCAGTGGAAGCAGTTAAAAAAGGTGAAAAGACAAAGATACTTGATTTTGCTAATGGAGATATTAAAAATATTACCATGAAGACAGTAGTGGAAGCAGCCAAAGAAGGAGATCCTTTGGCTACAAGATTAGTGGAAGAGGCAGGAATAGAGTTAGGGGTTCGTATTGCTTATTTGGTTAATTTCTTAAATCCGGAAGTTGTGGTAATCGGAGGAGGAATTGAGCGTGCAGGAAATGTGCTTTTAGATGCAATTAAACGAACAGTAAGGGTAAAGGCATTTGAGGAAATGGCTAATGTTGTGCGTATTGTTCCAACCCAGTTAGGAGAGGACTCTGTAGCTATGGGAGCAGTCAGTCTGGTAATTCAGGAAATCTTCACTCATGTTTTGATTTAAAAAATGGAATGTACACAGAAAAAAAATCTGGATTTCTGCAACTGTACTTATGAACCCTGTTCAAAAAAGGGGAAATGTTGTGAATGCATTCTTTACCATCGGCGTAAAAATCAACTTCCTGCTTGTTTTTTCCCTCCTGAAATAGAAAAAACTTATGACCGTTCTATAGAAAGGTTTATCTCTTGGTACAAGAATAAAAAGGAGAATTATGGAAAGTAAGAATGATGGTTTGATAGAGATGGAGCTTTTCAGGATCCAGATAGATGAAAATAGAGGAGAGCAGGTCATTGTCCTTAAGGAAAAAAATGGAGTACGAACATTGCCTATCGTTATTGGAATAGTAGAAGCTACCGCCATAAAAATGAAAATAAGCGGATTTTCTCCTCCCCGTCCTCTGACCCACGATCTGCTCAATAATACTATAAAAGGATTGGATGCTCATCTTGAGAAAATTGTAGTAGAGAAACTCGAAGATAATATCTTCTATGCAAAGTTGATCATTCGCGATAGTCAAGGAAATATTAAAGAAATAGATGCACGGCCCTCAGACTCTATCGCTTTAGCCCTCCGTGCCAATGCCCCTATTTTTGTACATAATAATGTCTTAGAGAAGTTAAAGAATTCATGAACACCTTTTCTTTTCAAGCTACCGGTATTGGAAGCTTAGGACATTGTAATTCTAAAGATGCAGTTTCTCTGGTGTTAGAAGTTTTTCCAGAAATTCCCTTTTGGGTTCAACTTCCTCAACGGAGTTTTAAAGAAAATATGTATGTTCAGTTTAGTGAAGGTATCCCAGGAATAGTAATTAAAGAAGAGGAGAGAAAGATTTATATAGATACAAGGAAAATCAATGAGGAAGATTTAGCCAATGTTTATGAAAGCTACCTTAAGAAGGATGTGGAAAAGTTTTCTATAACAAAAGAGTACGCTGAAGGATTTTATGAATATATGGAGCAAATGAAAGGAAGAGATTTTTTATATTTGAAAGGACAGATTACTGGTCCAATAAGTTTTCTCCTTACCATCACGGATGAGCTTAAAAGGCCTATAATTTATAATGAAGGAATTGCTGATTCTATCTTAAAAATCCTTTCTTTAAAAGCCCTCTGGCAAATAAAAAAATTAAAAGAGGTCTCAGATAAGGTGATCATTTTTATAGATGAGCCATATTTAGTCTCCCTTGGTTCAGGTTTTGTCAATCTAGATCCCAGGGATGTTTTGAAAAATCTTAACGAAATAATCGAGGAAATTAAGAAAGAAAAAGTTTGGGTAGGTATTCACTGCTGTGGAAATACTGATTGGGGACTCCTTTCACAGACCGATACTGATATAATAAGTTTTGATGCTTACAATTTTGGGGAATCACTTTTGATATATTCGGAAGCAATAAATGAATTTCTAAAAAGAGGGGGAATAATTGCCTGGGGAATAGTTCCTACAGATTTAGAAGAAATAAATATAGAAGATTTGTTTAAAAGATTAAAAGAGGAAATAAAACTACTTGAAAATAAAGGGATAAATAAGGAAATACTTTATAGACAGTCGCTAGTTACTCCCAGTTGTGGCTTAGGTAGTTATACTCCTGAAAGGGGAGAGAATGTTTTGCGTATCACTAAGGAAATATCTTTAAGAATAAAAGAAAAATTAAGATGAAATTTGATATTCCTATTACACGTAGAGAATTTATAAAGAAGACTTGTCTTTTCTGCTTAGGATTAGGATTTTCGAAAGTGATAAATTCATTTTTTAAGAAAGGAATTTCTTATGGAGAGATCGCTATTCGTGAGGGAATGCACGAAGCGATGTTTTATAAAAAAATAGATGAAGAAACTGTCCAATGCCATTTATGTCCAAGAAACTGTACACTAACAAATGGACAACGCAGTTTTTGTCGAGTAAGAGAACCGGAGAACGGTAAACTCTACAGTTTAGTTTATGGACTTGTCTGTGCTCTACATGTTGATCCGATAGAGAAAAAACCCATATTTCATATGCTTCCTGGAACGGATTCATTCTCCATAGCTACTGCGGGTTGCAATTTGCGTTGTAAATTCTGCCAAAATTGGACAATTTCGCAAGTTCGCCCTGAAGAAGTAGAAAATTTTTATCTTCCTCCTCAAAGAGTAGTGGAATTGGCTGAAGAAAAAAAGTGTGCCTCCATTTCCTATACATATTCAGAACCAATCATATTTTATGAATATATGCTTGATACCGCAAAACTTGCTAAAGAAAAAAATTTAAAAAATGTTTTTGTTACTGCTGGTTATATCAACCCTGAACCAGCAAAACTTTTGGCTAAATATATAGACGCAGCCAATATCGATTTAAAAGCCTTTGATGAAAAATATTTAGAGGAGATTTGCGCTCAGAGACTTGAGCCACTTTTACAAGCAATAAAATTATTTAAAGACATGGGAGTCTGGGTTGAGATAACCAATTTAATTCTACCTACCTTAAACGATGATATGAGAATAATCCGAAAGATGTGTTATTGGATAAAGGAAAACCTTGGTCCAGATACTCCTTTACATTTTTCCCGATTTTTCCCCATGTATAAAATGGTCCATCTACCGCCTACACCTGTTTCTACTTTAGAAGAAGCAAGAAAAGTAGCTTTAGAGGTTGGTCTCAATTATGTTTATATAGGAAATGTACCAGGCCATTCCGGAGAAAACACTTATTGTCCTAATTGTAAGGAACTGCTTATTGAAAGGAAAGGATTCTTCTTAACCAAATATAATTTGAATAAGAATAGATGTAAATTCTGCAACCGAGAAATTGCCGGAATATGGCCAGATAAGTCTCCCCTAAATTAAATTTTCAAACTCCTTATAAACAGAGGATTTATTTTTACTTGACAAATTTTTTTATCTTAGTATAATCTATTTTAGCACTCTAACATTGAGAGTGCTAAAAGGGGTGAGGATTTATGCAAGTAGTAGATTTAAAATCCAGAAAAGAAAAAATCTTAGGAACAATTATAGAAACTTACATCAAAGAGGCAAAACCTGTGGGTTCACGAACCATTGCTCGAAAATTGCGTTTCAAATATTCTCCTGCTACTATCCGGAATATCATGGCAGACTTGGAAGAGGAGGGCTATATTACCCATCCTTATACTTCAGCAGGAAGAGTCCCTACAAATAAGGGATATCGTTATTATGTAGATAATTTGATGCCCCAGGAAGAATTAACTCCTCAAGAAAAAAGAGAGATTATGCGCGAATATGCCAATTTTAAAATGGAAGATCTTTCCACTATTATGGAAAAAACAGGGAGACTTTTAGCCCGTCTCTCTGAAGAAGCAGGGATCGTAGTTTATCCACGGATAGAAAGGAGTAAGCTTAAGCATATAGAACTTATAGACATAGGAAATAATTGTGTGTTAATGGTATTAGTGACCAATTCAGGATTAGTAAAAAATCTTATTTTACGTTTTCCTCAATCCTATTCCCGCAGTCAATTAGAGAAGATTAGTAACCTTTTCAATTTCGAATTAGAGGGAACTTATGTAAGTGAAATTTATCGATATCTTCTGCAGAAAAAATTAACCGAAGATTTTTCTATATACAATCTTTTCAAAGATGCTTTTTCTATTCTTGAAGAAGCTTTTAAACAATTAGAGGAAGAAAGATTTTGCTTCGAGGGGGCTACCCAGATTATTTCTAAACCCGAATTTGAAAACAGAGAGGCTTTAGCTAAATTATTACATTTAATAGAAGAGAAGAGGACCATTTTGGAAATTATTAGCCAGGATATGGAAGAAGAAGGTATAAAGATCCACATAGGAGAAGAAAATCCTTTTGAAGAAGTAAAATATTTGAGTATAATTACTGCTAATTACCATATCGAAAAAAATGCAGTAGGAGCTTTAGGTATAATTGGACCTACGCGTATGGCTTATGCCCATATTTTAAGTATTGTAAAAAATGTAAAAGAAATTCTAGAGAAAGTTTTGCAGGAGAAAGGGATATGAAAAAAGACAAGGATTTAGAAAAAGAGAATAAAACCGAAGAGGTCTCTGGCAAAGAAACTCCTCCTAAAGAAGAAAAGAAGGAGGAGAAGGAACTTACTGTTTCTTCTTCTGAATGGGAGGAGTTAAAAAAGAAAGCCTCCCTTGCGGAAGAATACTATGATAAACTCTTGCGTTTAGGAGCAGAGTTTGAGAATGCTCGTAAACGGATGCATAAGGAGAAAGAAGAGATTATTCGTTTTGCCAATCATGAGCTTATTACGGAGATTTTACCCATAATAGACGATTTTGACCGTCTTCTTGAAGGTTTGGCAAATAAACAGATCGATGAGAATATCCTTGAAGGGATAAAAATGATTCAGAAAAGATTATACGATGTTTTAAATAAAAATGGCCTTACGCGCATGAAAGTAGTGGGAGAAAAATTTGACCCTACAAAGCATGAAGCTTTAATGACCATAGAGACCGATGAACATCCTGAGGATACCATTGTGGAAGAAATCCGCAGTGGTTATTTTCTATATGATAAAGTTTTACGTCCCGCAGTAGTAAAGGTGGCGAAGAAAAAAGATAATTAGGTTGGCAAAGCTGAGTATTTTACAAAAAGACAATTGCCCCGTCAGAGACGGGGTCAAGGAGCGAAGCGTAAGTGAGCAAGAAAATTAGTTAATTAAGTAGGTAGTAGAGAGTAGGTAGCATATAGGAGGTAGGAAAAAACAAAGAAGTGGCAATGGGTTTAGATATTAAAATAAAAAGGAAAGGGGTCGACAGTCCCGACGTATCGTCGGGACGCCAGCAGGGGAAAACCTTGGTTTTCCCCGATGGGGAGCGAGCGAAGTGAGCGAGAAAGGGAGGTGAAAATATGGCTAAAGCAATTGGTATCGATTTAGGAACATCAAATTCCGCAGCTGCAGTAGTAGAGGGAGGAAGACCAGTAATCATTCCTTCTGCTGAAGGCGCAGGAGTAGCTTCAGGAAAGGCTTTTCCTTCAGTAGTTGCTTTTACTAAAGATGGACAACGTCTTGTAGGAGAACCAGCAAGGCGTCAGGCAGCCATTAATCCCGAAGGAACGATTTTCGCTGCCAAACGTAAAATGGGAACCGATTATAAATTTAAAGTATATGGAAAAGAATATACCCCCCAGCAGATATCCGCATTTATTTTACAAAAAATTAAACAGGATGCGGAAGCATTTTTAGGGGATAAAGTTGAGGAAGCAGTAATTACTTGTCCTGCTTATTTTGATGATAATCAGAGAACTGCTACAAGAGATGCGGGAGAAATAGCGGGATTAAAAGTTTTGCGGATTATTAATGAACCTACAGCCGCCTGCCTTGCCTATGGATTAGACAAATTGGGAAAACGTTTAAAAATTATGGTTTTTGATTTAGGAGGAGGAACTTTAGATGTCACAATAATGGAAATGGGTGAAGAAGGAGGATTTATGGTCCTTTCTACCAGTGGAGATACGCAACTTGGGGGAACCGATATGGATAATGCCCTCATTGAGTATATTGTGGAGCAATTTAAAAGAGAAACAGGTATAGACTTACGCAATGACAAAATGGCTATGCAGAGACTTCGCGAAGCAGCCGAAAAAGCCAAGATTGAACTTTCCAGTGCTATTACTACGGATATAAATTTACCTTTTATTACTGCTGATGCTACGGGACCAAAACATTTAACCATGAACATTACGCGTGCAAAATTAGAAGAATTGGTTGCTCCTATTATCGAACGTTGTCGTCATCCTATAGAAAGAGCTCTGTCAGATGCACAACTTCGACCTCAAGATATCGATAAGATAATCCTTGTAGGTGGTCCAACAAGGATGCCCTGTGTACAGAGATTTGTAGAAGAAGTAGTGGGTAAAAAAATTGAACGTGGGATAGACCCCATGGAATGTGTTGCTATGGGAGCAGCTATACAGGCAGCAATTATAAAAGGAGAAATGAAGGAAGTTCTATTGGTCGACGTTACTCCCTTGTCTTTAGGAATAGAGACTCTGGGAGGAGTTTTTACAAAATTGATTGAAAGAAATACTGCCATCCCTACACGTAAATCTGAAATATTTACTACTGCAGCAGATAATCAAACTGCAGTAACAATCCGTGTACTTCAGGGTGAACGTCCTATGGCTGATGATAATGTGGAATTAGGAAGATTTGATTTAATCGGAATACCTCCTGCTCCTCGGGGAGTTCCTAAAATTGAAGTCACTTTTGATATCGATGCCAATGGTATTGTCCACGTATCCGCAAAAGATTTAGGAACCGGTAAGGAACAATCAATGAGAATTACCGCTCCTAAGAAATTGTCCCGTGAGGAGATCGAAAGGATGATTAAGGAAGCAGAAAAATTTGCAGAACAGGATAAGAAACGCAGAGAAGAAGCAGAATTGATTAATCAGGCAGATTCTTTACTTTATACTGTAGAAAAATCTCTAAAAGAATATGGAGATAAAATAAGTCAGAGCGAAAGAATGGAGATTGAACAAAAGATCAATGATTTAAGGACTGCTATGAAGGAGAGAAATATCGAAAGAATAAAGAAGAGTATGGAAGAATTGACCCGTGCCTCTCATCGTTTGGCAGAAGAGGTTTATAAACAAACAGCTTCGAATAAAAAATCGGAAACTAAAGAAGAGAAAAAAGAGGAACCAAAAAGTGGTAAAAAAGAAGATATAATTGATGCGGAATACAAAGTAGACGATGATAAAAACGAATAGATATTTAGCTTAGATGAAAATGAATACAAAACGTGACTATTATGAAATTCTGGGAGTGGATAGAAATGCCTCTAAAGAGGAGATAAGGGCTGCTTTTCGTAAATTAGCCATGCAGTATCACCCTGACCGTGTTCCTCCCGAAAAAAAGAAGGAAGCGGAGGAAAAATTTAAAGAAATTTCAGAAGCATATGCTGTCCTATCAGACGATCAGAAACGTGCTCAGTATGACCAGTTCGGTCACGAAGGAATCGGTGCCCGTTATAGCTACGAAGACATTTTTAGAGGAGCAGATTTTGAAAGTATTTTTGAAGATTTAGGATTTGGGACAAGTATATTTGAAGAGCTTTTTGGTGATTTTGATATCTTCGGTACCGGAAGAAGGAGACGCAGAGAAAGAGGAAGGGATTTACAGTTTGATTTGGAAATCTCTTTTGAGGAAGCTGCATATGGAACTACCAAGACTATCGTAGTTCCGCGCTACGAAGTATGCTCTACTTGTCATGGAGAAGGGACAAAACCAGGAACAAAAAAAATAGAATGTTCCCGCTGTCATGGAACAGGGCAGGTAAGAGTATCTCAAGGATTTTTTACTTTAACCACTACTTGTCCGACTTGCGGAGGAGAAGGTTATAGAATAACCCATCCTTGTCCCACCTGTAAAGGAAAGGGAAGAGAAAGAGTTGAACGAAAGATTGAAGTAAAGATACCTCCTGGAGTGGATACGGGTTCACAGCTCCGTCTTGCGGGCGAAGGAGAAGCAGGACCATCGGGAATAAGAGGAGACTTATATATAGTTATTTATGTAAAACCACATCCTCTATTTGAAAGACATGAAGACGATATCTATCTGGAACTTCCCATTAGTTTTGTTACTGCTTGTTTAGGTGGAGAAGTAGACGTTCCTACTTTAAACGGAAATGTAAAAATGAAAATTCCTCCCGGAACTCAATCAGGGAAAATTTTTCGTTTACGTGGAAAAGGATTTCCTCGTTTACATGGCTCAGGACAGGGAGATGAGTTAGTAAGAGTAATTGTAGAAGTTCCTACAGATTTAAATAATGAACAGAAGAAACTTTTACGCGATTTTGCTTCTACATTGAAAGAAGACTCTTTACCTCTAACGCGTTCCTTTAAGGAAAAATTAAAACATCTATTTAAATAATTATGAATATTGCTGTCTTTTGCTCAGGTAAAGGAACAAATCTGCAAGCAATCATTGAGGCAGTGAAAAGGGGTGAAATTAAAGCAGATCTTTCTCTGGTTGTTTCGGACAATCCCTCTGCCTATGCTTTAGAAAGGGCAAAAACTGCAGGAATTGAGACAGTAGTAATTGAGCCTAAAAATTTTTCTACGAGAGAAGATTTTGAAAAGGAAATCATTAAACATTTAGAAAGGAAGAAAATTGATTTAATCTGCCTTGCAGGATTTATGCGCATATTGAGTCCAAGTTTTGTCCAAAAATATAAGAATAGAATTTTGAATATCCATCCTGCACTTCTTCCCTCCTTTAAAGGAACCCATGGAGTAAGGGATGCCTTAGAATATGGGGTAAAAATAACTGGGCCAACAGTCCATTTTGTAGATGAAAAAATGGACCACGGTCCGATAATATTACAAAGTGCTGTAGAGGTTAAAGATGATGATACAGAAGAGACTCTTGCGGAAAGAATTCATAAAGAAGAACACAAAATTTATCCTTTAGCTATAAAATTGTTTGTGGAAGGCAAATTAAAAATAGAAGGAAGGAGGGTGAGGATTTTAAAATGAAACCTAAAATTATAAAAATTAAAGCAAGAGAGATTCTTGATTCGCGAGGAAACCCTACTGTAGAAGTAGAGGTTATTTTATCTGATGGCATATGTGGACGTGCTTGTGTCCCTTCAGGTGCATCTACAGGAGAACATGAGGCATTAGAATTGAGAGATGGGGATAAAAACCGGTTTTTAGGAAAAGGGGTTTTAAAGGCAGTAAAAAATGTAAATGAAATTATAGCTCCCCAGTTAATTGGTAAAGATCCCTTCCAGCAAGAAAAGATAGATGAATTATTGATTAAGCTTGATGGGACAAAAGAGAAAAAAAATTTAGGGGCAAATGCCATATTGGGTGTCTCCCTTGCGGTAGCTCGTTCTGCTGCTTCTTCTAAGAAAATTTCCCTCTATAGATATTTGGGAGGAAAAGATGTTTCTCTCTTACCTGTACCTTTAATGAATGTTTTAAATGGAGGACTCCATGCAGACAATAATCTTGATTTACAAGAGTTTATGCTTGCTCCTATAGGTTTTCCTTCCTTCAAGGAAGCCCTAAGGGCAGGAGCAGAGATATTCCATTGTTTGAAAAAGATTCTTAAAGAAAAAGGACTTGTTACCTCAGTAGGTGATGAAGGAGGATTTGCTCCTGATCTTAAGTCTAACGAAGATGCCCTTATAGTCTTGATGGAAGCTATAGAAAAAGCCGGTTATAAACCCGGAAAAAATGTCTTTCTTGCCTTAGATCCAGCAGCGAGTTCATTCTATAAAAATGGAAAGTATATTTTGAAGAATGAGGTTCCTGCAGAAAAAAATAGTTTAGATATGGTAAATTTTTATGAAAATTTAGTGAATAAATATCCTATCTTTTCTATAGAAGATGGACTTGCCGAAGATGACTGGGAAGGTTGGAGATTATTAACCGAAAGGTTAGGGAGAAAGATTCAATTAGTGGGAGATGATTTATTTGTCACTAATCCCGAAAGATTGAAGAGAGGATTTAAGGAGAAAGTAGCTAATTCTATCCTTATAAAATTAAACCAAATCGGCACACTTACTGAAACATTAGAAGTAATAAAGATGGCTAAATCTAAACGATATTCTACAATAATTTCTCATCGTTCAGGGGAAACCGAAGACACCTTTATTTCCCATTTAGCTGTAGCAGTAGAAGCAGGCCAGATTAAAACTGGTTCGCTCTGTCGTTCGGAAAGGATCGCTAAATACAACGAGCTATTACGTATTGAAGAAGAACTAGGGGAAAAAGCTGTTTATGCAGGAGAATCTATCTTAAAAAAGATTAAGAAAAATGATTCTTCCCAAAAGACTCTTTAAAAAATTTACAATAGCAATTGTATTATTTATAATCTATCTACCTGGCTTTGTAAAAATTCAGAAACTTAATCATTACAAAAAAGAATTGGAGAGAAAAATTAAACTTTTGAAAGAAGAAAATAAACAACTTAGTGAAGAGATATATAAGCTTCAACATGATCCTCTTTATATAGAAAAAGTAGCCAGGGAAGAATTAAAGTTAGGAAAAGAGGGAGAGATTATTTACAAAGTGCCTTCCGAAAAAAAATAAAAATTATTTTTTTATCGAAGGTAACGATTATAGAAAAATTATTTTTCTCTTGACAAATTCTCCTATTTTAAGTATTATTATAAAAAATGAAAAAATTTCTGTTTTCTTTATTTATATTAAGTGTAATCTTCTTCTCTGGATGCGCTAAGAAAAAAGAAGAGACTAAGGTATTAGAGCCAGAGGAGCTAATAAAGGAAGAGGCTGAACCTATAAAAGTAGTTCCTCCCGACTTAACCAGTTCTCCGTCTCCCCGTCCTGAAGAAGAAAAAATCTTACGTAATAAAAAAATCCAAGAAGCTTTAAAAATAGCCGGATTCTATAAAGGAGAAATTGACGGCAAAATTGGACCAAAGACACGTGAAGCTATTCGTAAATTTCAAGCAGCAAAAGGCCTTAAGGTAGATGGGGTAGTAGGTTCGCAAACTTGGCAGGAATTGGAAAAAATCCTTTCTTCTCAAATAAAACCCTCCCCATAGTCTAAGAAGCAGGTGTAAAAGTATTTCATTAAAGGGTGATAAGAAATTTTTGTCTTTTGTAGATTTTTTAATTCCGCATCATCCATAGTATTAATAAATCTAAATTCTTTTAATTCTTTACAGAATTCACAGAATAGATACTGAAAAATTCCTTTATATTTTGGATTGGCTATTTCGGAGAAGATACAGAAAGTCTTTTCATTCAAAGGATATCCAAAACTATAGCCTATAATTCCTTTTTCATTTTCTAAAGCTATTCCCTTTAATTCTAATAGAGCATAGTCGAGCAATAAACGCCGTTGGGCAAAAAAATTATCCTCTATGAGCAAACGAAAGTATTCAGGGATGTTTTTCCTCATTTTTTCTTTTGCCCAAATTTCGTAAAGTTTTAGACAATCCTCAATATCTCCTGGGGTAAGTTCTCTTATTCTAAATTTGTTATTTTTCTTAAAGTAGTTGTATGCCCAGCGTTGGGATTTAAACTTTTCCCCTTTAAGTTCGGCAATATCTTTTCGCTCATAAATATATTCTGTCTTTGGATAATAATGAAACTTAATATTTTTTTCTTTAAGAATATTTAGAAAATTTTCTTCTACATTTTCTATAATCGGTTTTTTCCCTAAAATATAGCAAAGATAATCTAAAGTTTTAGAAGACAAAACTTCCCCCAAAGGAGGTAGAAGTAAAAATAATGAATCTTTCTGCTTCCAAAAAACCAAGAGATTATCATCTATTATTCTCCAAAGCAAATAAACGATATCTTTCCAACTATAGATATATTCAAAAGCAAAAGAAAAATTACCTATACTTTTATCAAGATATTTTTTAAATATATCCTTGTCCTCTATAGAAATTAATTTTAAACTTGAATCTTCTCCAAAGATTTTTTTGCTTATATTTTCCAATGGGAAAAGGGGAATGAAATTCTTGTTATATGACATAATTATTCCCGGATTTTGTAGAATAACATCTTGCATATTCTTGTTTTCTAAAATATCTTTTATTCTTTGAGCAAAGTTTAATATATTGCGGTCTTTTTCCCTTATATAAGGACATTGTGAATCTATACCCAGCATAATTTTTGTATAGCTTTGATCATAAAATAAAATAAAGGGATACAATCTACAATCAAGGGGACGCATACGATAATAAGTGCATTTATTTTGAGATATGTCAAAAAAAGGACAAATGTAAAAATTATTCTCTTTTTTAAGCATTATATTGATACCGTAAGATTTTATAAAGGAAGGTAAATTTAGAGTAAAATTATCTATTTCCTCTCGCAGAATAAAAGGAGCCCAAGGACTAAATTTTTCGGTAAAACGACAACATATTTCACACTTTAAACAAAATTCTTGAGGAATTAATTGGGGGATAAATTCTTTCATTCTTTACAAAGATTTTTTTATATTATAAAATTTATAACGAGTTTTTTCTATTAAAATTCATATGGGGCAAGATATAAAAAATTTCACTATCGAAGAATTAGAGAGATATTTCTTATCCAAGAAAGAAAAGCCTTATCGAGTTAAACAGGTTACCAATTGGATTTATAAAAAAGATATTTATAGTTTTGATGAGATGACTGATATATCTATAGAACTTAGAGAAGAATTAAAAAAAGATTTCCATATCGGTAGTTTGAAACTCTTTGAAGAAAGCATTTCTAAAATCGACTCGACGAAAAAATTTCTTTTTCAATTAAATGATGGCCAATTTATAGAATCGGTGCTTATCCCTCACATTAATCGTATCACTGCCTGTTTATCTACACAGGTAGGATGCAAATTTGGCTGTGTATTCTGCGCCAGTGGAATGAAGGGATTTGTTCGGAATCTTTATCCTGGAGAAATAGTAAATCAATTACAGTATATGAATTTTATATTAAAGAAGAATGCTCAACGGATCAATAATGTTGTCTTTATGGGTATGGGGGAGCCGTTAGACAATTATGAAAATATTTTAAAAGCAATAAGAATTATTAATCATCCTTATGCTTTAAATATAGGTGCACGTAAAATAACCGTTTCTACTTGTGGTTTAATTGATAAAATCTTAAAATTATCTCAAGAAAACATCCAAATAGAACTCTCTGTCTCTTTACATGCTACTAATGATGAATTGCGAAATAGGTTGATGCCTATAAATAAACGTTATCCCATTAAAGAGTTGATCTCTGCCTGTAAAATATATTCTATAAGAACAAAGAGGATAGTTACTTTTGAATATTTATTAATAAAAGATGTAAACGATGATAAAAAGAATCTAAAAGAGCTTATAAATTTACTTCAAGGACACAAGTGGAAAGTCAATCTCATACTCTATAATCCTATAAAATGGTTAGATTTTAAACCTTCTCCTTTAAAAAGGGCAGTTTTATTCCAGAATGGTTTAATAAAAACAGGTATTATTGCTACTATTAGACAATCTAAAGGAAGAGATATAGATGCTGCTTGTGGACAACTCTTTTTAAAAACCCATGAGAAAAAATAGTAATATTTTCTGGTTATTACTTTTGTTATTTAATCTGGGATGCGCTATTAAAAAAGAAAAATTTATAGAAGCATCTAATGTCCAAAAATTTATATTAGACAATGGTTTGACTGTGGTAGCAAAAAAAATAAAAGGAAATCCTTTAGTAAGTATAGAAATTTTAATCAAAACTGGCTCAGCAAGAGAAAATGAATATTTAGGAACTGGTATCTCCCATTTTTTAGAACACCTTATATTCAAAGGGACAGAAAAATTTCCTCCTGGAGAAATAGCTAGGTATATAAACCGCTTAGGTGGAGAAATAAATGGAATCACTACTTTTGATTACACCTCTTTTTTTATCACTGTTCCAAAAGAGAATTGGGAAGAAGCCTTGTATGTCTTAGTCGATTCTGTATTTAATCCTAAATTAAGTCAAGACGATTTTATGAAAGAACGGCAGGTTATTATAAATGAAATGATTATGAATGAAAATGATCCGCAAAGAAAAATTTTTCATCTCTTTTTTCATAATTTCTATCGCATCCATCCTTATCGTCACCCTATCATTGGCTATAAAGATTTATTTTTAAAATTAACTATTGAGGATATAAAGAACTATCATAGAAAAACCTATATCCCCAACAATGCTATTCTTGCGATCAGTGGCGATTTTGATGAAAATTTATTTTTGGAAAAGACGAAGATTATTTTTTCAGAAATAGAAAGAGGTAAAGAGATAGAGAACATAAAAATTAATGAACCTTTCCGTTTATTTCCCCATTATTATGAAGAAAAATTTCCTACAAAACTGATGTATCTCTTATTGGGTTTTCCAGGCATAGAAGTCAATCACCAAGACCTCTACGCCCTTGATCTTCTGGCTACCATTCTTGGTGAAGGAAATAGTTCTCGTTTATATACACAATTAAGGGAGAGAAAAAATCTTATATATTCCGTTTCTTGCTTTAACTATACTTTAAAAGAGGAGGGATTCTTTGGAATATTTATTACTGGAGAGGATAAAGATAGATACAAAGTTATTGAGGAGATAAAAAAGGAGATAGAAAAAATTAAAAGATTTTCTGTGTCTAGCCGAGAATTTAATAAGGCAAAAAACATTTTGCTTAAACAATTCTATTTCGATCACGAAAAAGTAGAATCTCAGACACACAATATAGCCACAGGTGAATTTTTTGCTCAAGAACCGGAATTTTATTCTTTATATATGGAAAGAATTAAAAAATTAGATAAAAAAGAATTACAGAAGGTAGCACAAAAATATTTCGATTTTGAAAAAATGGTGGTTGTCTGTTTAAGACCGGAAGAAAACCGTGAAAAAAAAGAAGGGGTCAATGAAAGAATAAAGGTCGATGAAGAGGTAGAGAAAGTCGAGTTAGAAAATGGTTTAACTATACTACTCAAAGAAAATCATAATTTACCCATAGTTTCTATAAATATGGTATTCTTAGGAGGTTTAAGATTAGAGAATAGGGAAAACAATGGAATATCTAACCTCTGTGCTAATTTAATATTAAAGAGGAATGAAAAGATTGTCCATTTGCTTGAAGAACTTGGGGGAAGTTTAAATGTATTTAGTGGAAATAATAGCCTAGGTATCTCTCTAAATATTATTAGTAAAAACATTGATTCAGGAATACACCTTCTCTCGGAAATAATAAAAAAAACCAAATTTTCTAAAGAGGATTTAGAAAAGGAAAAACTACAGATCATTGCAAAAATAAAAAAAATAGAAGATAATCCCGTACAATACGCTTTAAAACTTATTAAGAAAGAGCTCTTTTTAAAACATCCCTATGGGATGGACGTTTTAGGGGAGATAGAGACTATAGAAAAGATTGACTTGGATGAAATCTATAATTTTTATAAAAAAATCATTAATCCCAACAATTGTGTAATTTCTCTATTTGGGTCTTTTAAAAAGGAATCCGTAATTAAAGAAATTAAGAAAAATTTCTCTTTTTGGAAAAAAGGAGAGAATATGCTTTTTTTAAATATAGAAAAAGAACCCCCTTTAGAAAAACCGAGAATATGTATAAAAGATACACCTAAAACCCAAGCAGTTGTTGCGGTGGGGTTTCATACTGTTCCGCTATATGATCCAAAGAGTTATTCCTTTTTAGTTTTAGAAAACATCTTAGGAGGGCAGGGAAACAGACTTTTTGAAAATATTAGAGAAAAATTAGGACTAGTTTATTTTGTAGATGTTTATCATATGATAGGTATAGAGCCGGGGTATTTTATTTTCTTGGCTGGTACAGAAAAAGATAATTTAGAAAAGGTAACTGAACTTATTTTTGAAGAGATTAAAAAACTTAAAGAACTCGATATCTCTGAAGAAGAGATAAATAGAGCTAAAGCCTATCTTTTGGGAAAGAGGAGAAGAGATTTGCAAACTAACGAGGGGTTTTCACTTCTGTGTTCTCTCGAGGAATTATATGGACTAGGGTTCGACAATTACAAAGATTACGAAAAAAAGATAAACTCTGTTTCTCTTGATGATTTAAAAAATATTATCCAGTCATATTTCCAAGAAAACAATTACGCCTTGGTTAAAATAGTTCCTCAGTAGGTAATTTGAATTGTATAGAGATAATTTTTATGGTAAAATAAAAACGATGAAGGGAAAGGAAACTATACGCTATCCCGCAGTAGCAGGACAATTCTATCCTGGAGAAAAAAACTTTTTATTAAAGACTCTCAAAGAATTAACTCGGGAAGACCTTCCTAAGGAAAAGGTCTTAGGAGCAGTTTCTCCCCATGCAGGTTATATGTATTCTGGAAAGGTAGCCGGCGAAGTTTATTCAAGGATAGAAATCCCTTCCCGAATAGTTCTCATTGGACCAAATCATACAGGTATGGGAGAGCGTTTCAGCATCATGGCTAAAGGTAAATGGATTACTCCTTTAGGAGAAATAGAAATAGATGAAGAAATAGCCCAAGAAATTTTAAAGGAATCGAAATATTTTGTAGAAGACCACCTCGCCCATTATGAGGAACATTCCTTAGAAGTACAACTTCCTTTTATTCAATATATGAAAGAGGAGTTCACTTTCGTTCCTCTCATTGTCAGTGAAGCTTCTTTAAAAGAATACTTAGAGATGGGTAAAGAATTAGCTAATATTCTAAAATCTTGGAAAGAAGAAATCCTTATAGTTGCCTCTTCAGATATGACTCACTATGAACCACAAGAAGAGGCAGAGAAAAAAGATAGATTGGCAATTAAAGCTATTCTCTCTCTGGATGAAACCTTACTTTATGATTTAATTCATAAATACAATATAAGTATGTGTGGTTATGTTCCCTGTATTATCATGCTTTCCATGGTAAAAGTATGGGGGGCAAAATCAGCAGAATTAGTAAAATATCAAACGAGTGGAGATGTTTCAGGAGATAAGTTTTCAGTTGTAGGATATGCAGGAATAATCATTAAATAAAATGGAAAACGAGAAAAAGATAGATAGTGAATATAAAGAAAGAGTAGAAAGAGAGAAAAAATTATTTTCCCAAAATAAAGAGAACGAAACTTTAGAAGCAGATTTTGAATCCTTCATTACCAGTTTGGGGATGCAAGCAATGATTGCGTTGGGTGAAATAGAAAATCCTGTAACTAATCAGAAAGAGGAAAATTTAAAAGAAGCAAAATATTTAATCGATTTATTGGGAATTATTAGAGAAAAAACCAAAAATAATCTTAACAAAGAAGAAGCTAATCTTTTAGACAATTTGTTATATCAATTAAGGATGATTTTCTTAGAAAAAAACAAATGAACATATTGGTCAACAGATGGCTTAAGATATTTATTAGCATTTTTTTTATTGGTCTTTTAATCTTTATTATGCGCAATAACCTCGGTAATCTATGGAACTGTTTAAAACAGACCAACCTCTCTTACTTTTTGCTTGCTGTAACTCTATTCTTATTTATTGTTTTAATCCTCTCTATCAGATTAAAAAGGATAATGGAAATTCAGGGAATATCTCTCCCTTTAAGTAATATCGTATATCTAAGTCTTATAGGACTATTTTTTAATAATCTTCTTCCTACCTCGGTAGCTGGAGATTTTGTTAAGGCTTATTATACCGCCCGTTATACTAACAAAGTCTTAGAATCATATACGTCTATTGTCGTTGACCGTTTATTGGGAATTTTTGCCTTTATAATTATAGCTATAATTGCTTTAATCTTGGCGGATAAAAATATAAAAACACCTCTGGTAACAAATTCTATATTGCTTTTAGTTTCTTTTTCTCTTTTGTTAATATTTTTAATTACCAATGATTTCTTTTCTAAAAAATTTAGCAAATTTTTGGAAAAAATAGGTCTTTTAGAGTTGACTAAAACTTTCCAACTCTTTCTTAAAACAATAGATAAATATAAGAATAATCTGAAAGTAATTTTTTTTGCTCTATATACATCGATTATTTCTCAAATAATTTCTGTTTTTATAATTTTTTCTCTGGCTAAAGGTTTGTCTATCAATATATCTCTATGGCTGATTTTCTTAACCCTACCCATAATTACAGCTGTAAGTATGCTTCCTTCTCTTAATGGATTGGGAATTAGAGAAAGTGCTTATGTTTTTTTATTGGGCAATTATTTAGGTAAAGAAAAAGCTCTGGCTATCTCTATTCTCTGGTTAGGGATTTTACTCTGTGTAAGTATCTTAGGAGGGTTTGTATATCTATTTAGAGATTCCCTTTTAACCAAAAGAAATGATAGATAAAGAATTGCTTTCTATACTTGTTTGTCCATCCTGTAAGGGAGAAGTTGAATTAAAGGGAGAAAAGATCGTTTGTAAAAAATGTGGGCTTAAATATCCCATTCGTAATGGTATTCCTATAATGTTAATCGATGAGGCTGAGAAATAGAGGAGGTATACCTATGGCTAAAATCTTAATTATTCATGGACCAAATCTCAATCTTTTGGGAAAGCGCGAACCTCAGATCTATGGAAAGGTAAGTCTGGAACAAATCAATAAATCTCTTAAGAAGATGGCTAAAGAGAAAGGGGTAGAATTAGAAATAGTACAAACAAACCATGAGGGTGAAATTGTGGAAATTATTGGAAAGGCTAAAGGGAGATTCGATGGTATAGTGATTAATCCGGCTGCCTATACTCATACAAGTGTGGCTATAAGAGATGCCTTAGAAGCAGTTAAAATCCCTACTGTAGAAGTTCATCTTTCTAACATATATGCGAGAGAAGATTTTCGACAGAAGTCTCTTATTGCTCCCGTAGTGAAAGGACAGATAAGTGGTTTTGGTTTATACAGTTACCTTTTAGGATTAGAAGCTATTCTTTACTTTATTAACAAAAAATAAAATAACCTCCCAAATAAATTGAATAATCGTATCGAAAAAATAATTTCTTTTTTAGAGAAGGAGAAAATAGAAGCGCTCCTTGTAACGGACAGGTCTAATGTAGAGTACTTATCAAATTTTAGAGGAGATGGGATTTTGCTAATTATTCCTCATAAGGCAAATTTAATTATTTCTGATCCTCGCTTTATTCAAGAAGCCTATTCTCTAAAAGATTTTGTACCTAAAATAACTAATAAGAAAATGCCTAAGTTTATTCTTAAGGAAGTTAAAAAATTTAGAATACGAAGAATAGGTTTTGAAGAAAATGGTTTAACTTATAGACAGTATACTCTATTGAAAGAAGTATTCAAAGACGATATAGAATTGGTTCCGGTTAATTTTGTAGAAGAGATACGTATAGTTAAAGATGAAGAAGAAATAAAGTTAATCAAAAAGGCTATTGAAATCTCTATCAGTGCTTTTGAACAAGTTTTTTATGAATTAGAAACAGGATCTACAGAAAAAGAAATTGCTAATCGTCTGGAATATTTAATTAGAGATAAAGGAGCTGATTCTGTAGCTTTCGAAAGTATTGTAGCTGTAGGAAGTAATGCTTCTTGTCCACATGCAAAACCTACATCTAAAAAATGGGAAAAGGAAAGCCCTTTGCTTATCGATTGGGGAGCAAAGATAAAAGGATATAATTGCGACTTGACAAGAACAATATTTTCTTATAAAATTAACCATATTTATAAAAGGAATTATGAAATTCTATTAGAAGCTCAAGAGAAAGCGTTTTCTTCAATAGAACCAGGGATAGAGGCAAAAAAAGTTGATCAAATAATCCGTAAGTTTTTAAAAAATTATAAAATAGATAAATTCTTTTTACATAGTTCAGGACATGGTATAGGTAAAGAAGTCCACGAAGCTCCATGGATTTCAAAAGAAAGTGATTATGTACTAGAAGAAAATATGGTATTTACAATAGAACCAGCTATATATATAAAGAATAAATATGGACTACGGGTAGAAGATATGGTAAGGGTTACTTCTTGCGGATGTGAAGTATTGAGCAAAAAATTAAAAAAATGGTATATAAAATAATAAAATGATTACGACAAACCAATTTAAAGTGGGATTAACTTTACTGATTGAGGGAGAGATTTATTCAATTGTTGAATACGAGCACGTCAAACCAGGAAAAGGTAGCGCCTTTGTGCGTACAAAATTGCGAAACTTAAGGACACAGGCAGTGATAGAAAGAACTTTTAGAGCAGGTGAGAAGTTTGAGGAAGCATTCATAGAGGAGAAAAAATTACATTTTTTATATCGTTCGGGAGATCTATTTTATTTTATGGATGAGGAAACTTATGAACAAAAAGCATTCTCTAAAGAAGATTTAAAAGATACAATTTATTTTATAAAAGAAAATACTCCTGTTACTGTCTCTTACTTCCAAAATAAGATAATCTCTGTTACTCCACCCACTTTTGTAGAGTTAAAAGTAGAATATACAGAACCAGGGATAAAGGGAGATACTGCTAAGGCTTCTTATAAACCTGCTACTTTAGAAACTGGCTACGTTGTCCAGGTGCCTCTTTTTATTGAAACAGGAGATATTGTAAAAGTAGATACTCGTACAGGAGAATATATAGAAAGAGTAAGTTAAAAAAGGAGAGGAGATGGATATAAAAGAAATAAAAGAGTTAATTGCTTTAATGAATGAACATAACCTTATTGAGATAGAAATAGAAAAAGAAGGGAAGAAAATCCGTTTAAAAAAAGATTCTCAGTATAATGCTACTCCCATAATAGTAAAAGAGAATATTTCAAAGAAAGATACCGAAGATGCTCTTTTGACTAAAGGGAAAGAAGAAATTGCTCCTTCTGTACGCAAAACAGTTGAGATTAAATCTCCAATGATTGGAACTTTCTATCGCTCTCCTCATCCCGATGCTCCTCCGTTTGTAGAAATAGGAGATATCATTGAACCTGGGAAAGTTATTTGTATTATTGAAGCAATGAAATTAATGAATGAAATAAAGGCAGAAATAAAAGGTAAAATAGTTCAAGTACTTGTAAATAATGGAGATCCAGTTGAGTTTGGGCAACCCCTATTTTTAGTAGAGCCAATCCCATAGATGTTTTCAAAAATTTTAATTGCCAATCGTGGAGAAATTGCTCTGAGAATAATCCGTGCTTGTAAAGAGATGGGAATCCGTACAGTAGCAGTATATTCAGAAGCGGATGCAGAGGCTTTACATGTCAAATTAGCCGACGAAGCAGTGTGTATAGGACCACCTGAACCAAGTGCCAGTTACCTCAATATTCCTAATATCATTTCTGCAGCAGAAATAACCGATGTAGAAGCAATTCATCCTGGATACGGTTTTTTAGCAGAGAATGCTCATTTTGCCGAAATTTGTCAGTCCTGTAAAATTGCTTTTATCGGTCCAAGTCCGGAAAATATTCGTTTAATGGGTGATAAATTGTTAGCTAGAGAAACGATGAGAAAAGCAGGTATCCCCATAGTTCCTGGAAGTCGTAGTGTAGTAAAGGACAAAAATGAGGCTATAAAAATTGCTCAAGAGATAAAATATCCCGTGATTATAAAATCAGCAGGGGGTGGGGGAGGGAGAGGTATGCGTATATGTCACAATGATGTGAGATTGGTCAGTTCTCTTCTAACTTGCCAGTCTGAATCTGAGGCATATTTTGGAAGGCCGGATATTTATATAGAAAAATATATTCCGCGTGCACGGCATATAGAAGTACAGATATTAGCAGATAAATATGGTAAGATAGTTTATTTAGGAGAAAGGGAATGTAGTATTCAAAGAAGATATCAAAAACTTTTAGAAGAGTCTCCCTCCCCAGCTTTAACTCCCAAATTAAGAAAAAAATTGGGAGAATTAGCTATTAAAGGAGCAAAGGCTATAAATTATAATAATGTAGGAACTATGGAATTCTTACTCGATGAAGAAGGTAATTTTTATTTTATGGAAATGAATACAAGAATACAGGTAGAACACCCAGTTACAGAGATGGTTACAAATATAGACATAGTAAAGGAACAAATAAGATTAGCTGCAGGAGAAAAGTTGAAAATTAAGCAAAGCGATATTGAGATTAAAGGCTGGTCTATAGAGTGTCGGATAAATGCAGAAGACCCAGAAAACAATTTTAAACCATCTCCAGGAAAAATTGATCTATATATTCCTCCGGGAGGATTAGGGGTGAGGGTAGATAGTCATATCTATCCCGGATATACTGTCCCTCAATATTATGATTCATTATTAGCTAAGTTAATTGCCTATGGAAAGAGTCGTATAGAAACAATCAAAATTATGCAAAGAGCACTGGAAGAGTTTGTTATAGAACCTATTAAAACTACAATCCCTTTTCATAAAGAAATATTATCTAATCCAGAATTTATAAAGGGTAACTATTCTACCGATTTTGTAAATAGACTATTAGGATTGGAGGCAGAATGATGAAAAAGAAAATCTTTTGGAGTATAAGCGAAGAAGAAAAGAAAGAACAACAAGGTTTTTTAAAAATAGACAATAGAGTAATTGCCTCTATAGCTGGACTAGCTGCTTTAGAAGTTAAAGGAGTAGCAAAACTGGGTAAAAGTTTCTCAAGTTATATAAAAACAATTTTTTCGAAAAAAATATATCATCGAGGAGTGTTGGTAGAATTTAAAGAGAATGAATTAATAATCACTTTATATGTAATTGCTAAATACGGAGTTAATTTCTCAGAATTAACAAACGAAATACAGAATAATGTGCGTTTGGCTTTAGAGAAAATGACTGAAATTACTCCTACAGAAGTAAATGTAATAATCCAGAAGGTAGAAAAAATATAACAGGAGGGAAAAGATGAGAATTCTTAAAAGAATAATAGTGATAATGGTAGGGGTTTTCTTTATTTTCTTAAGTTTATTTCTTATTTCCATTTCTTTAAAACTTATCTCTCCACAGGATGTGGCAAATATTGTAGAATTAATAAACAGCAATAACAATTTCCGTTTTTCTTTGGGAATAGTTGGATGTGTTTTGATCATATTTAGTATTTTAGGAATACAATTAACCTTAAGTAAATTACAAAGAGAAAAGACTATTGCTTTTACTAATCCTGATGGACAAGTTACAGTATCTTTACGTGCTATAGAGGATTTTATACATAAAATTGTTCGTGGCATTGAAGAGGTAAAGGAATTAAAAGCGGACGTTATCGCTACTAAAAAAGGAATCCAGATAAACAATCGTGTAATTCTTTGGGCTAATACAGATATTCCCGCTACTACTGAAAAGATACAACAACTTATAAAAATGCGCCTTCAAGATATGTTAAGTATTGAAGAACCCATTTATGTACGTATCCATGTAGTAAAAATAGTAGAAAAGCAAACTACACCTACAAAAGAAAAGATAACTGAAATTCCCTTTAGAAACTATGAATATAAAGAATAAGGAGGTGGATGAGGTATGCGTATAGGAATATTGACTGGTGGAGGTGATTGTCCTGGTTTAAATCCAGTAATTCGTGCAGTAGTAAGAAAAGCTATTAATGAAGGCCATGAGGTGATTGGTATAAAGAATGGTTGGAAAGGATTAATTGAAAAGGATGTAGTCAAACTCGACCTCCAGGCAATCTCAGGTATACTGCCAAAAGGAGGTACGATATTAGGAACTTCCCGAACCAATCCTTATAAACGTCCTGAAGATGTTAAAAAGGTAATTGAAAATTATAAAGAACTAGGTCTGGATGCTCTTGTAGCTGTAGGAGGAGAAGATACTTTGGGAGTTGCTTATAAATTAAGTAAAGAAGGATTAAATATAGTAGGGATACCTAAAACTATAGATAACGACCTCTCTGCTACAGATTATACATTTGGTTTCGATACTGCTGTAAATATTGCTACTGAGTGTATCGACCGACTACATACCACTGCAGAGAGCCATCATCGTATTATTGTAGTAGAGGTAATGGGACGTCATGCTGGTTGGATTGCCACAGAAGCAGGAATGGCAGGAGGAGCAGATGTAATCCTTATTCCTGAAATTCCCATCGATATAAATGAAGTGGTTTCTTTAATAAAGAAAAGACATGCACGAGGTAAAACTTTTAGTATTGTGGTAGTAGCAGAAGGAGCAAGATTTAAAGAAGGACAAATAATTGCCCAAGAAGGAAAGGTTGACGAATTTGGTCATGTGAGATTAGGAGGTGTGGGACAATTATTAGGAGAGATAATAGAGAAAGAAACAGGATACGAAACAAGGGTAGTTGTACTCGGACATTTACAAAGAGGCGGAACTCCCACTGCATTCGATAGAATTTTAGGCACTCGTTTTGGGGTGAAAGCGGTGGAACTTATTTTGAAAGGAGAGTTTGGTAAAATGGTTAGCCTCCAGGGAAATAAAATAGTCAGTGTTCCTTTGGAAAGAGCAGTAGAAAAATTAAAAACAGTAGATATGGAGCTTTATGAGATAGCCAAAACTTTCTTTGGTTAATATGAAAAAAGAAAAAGAAAAAATAATTGCGTGTATAAAAGAGTCTATTGAGATTAAGAATGAATTGTTACAAAAAGAGGTAGAAAATATTCTAAAAATAAGCAAAGTATTGATTAATTGTCTTAAGAGAGGAGGCAAAATAATCCTTTTTGGTAACGGTGGGAGTGCTGCCGATGCCCAACATATTGCTGCCGAATTAATAGGCAGATTTAGGTATGAAAGAAAAGCTTTCCCTGCGATAGCTCTTACGACCAATACATCTGTAATCACCGCCATTGCTAACGATTATGATTATAAAGATATATTTGTTCGTCAGATTCAAGCCCTTGCCCAGAAGAAAGATGTGGCTATAGGTATCTCTACAAGCGGTAATTCGGATAATGTCTTTGAAGGATTGATCATGGCAAAACATTTAGGTTTAGTGACTATTTCTCTAACCGGAAAAGACGGAGGGAAGATTGCACGGATAAGTGATTACAATATAAACATTCCTTCTAAACATACTGCAAGAATCCAAGAGGCTCATATAACCATAGGACATATCCTCTGTGAGTTAATAGAAGACAAATTGAGTAATGACTGAATACAAGATAAAAACACTTCCTGAACTAGAAAAAATAATCCCAAATTTAAAAAAGAAAAATAAAAAAATTGTTTTTACCAATGGTTGCTTCGATATTCTTCACTATGGCCATCTAAGATATCTAGAAAAAGCAAAAGAATTAGGAGATATTCTAATTGTGGGAGTAAATAGTGATTCTTCGGTAAAGGCTATAAAAGGTAAAGGTCGCCCTATAAACAGATGCAGAGACAGAATGGCTCTTATCGCAGGTCTTCAATGCGTGGATTACTGTCTCTCCTTTAAAGAAAAAACTCCTTTAAAGCTTATAAAAAAAATAAAACCGGACATTCTGGTGAAAGGAGGAGATTGGAAGAAAGAAGAGATAGTAGGAAGTGAATTTGTTACTTCTTATGGAGGAAAAGTAAAAACAATTAAATATATCAAAGGATACTCTACTACTCAAACCATAAATAAGATTATAAGAAATGAAAAGGAAAGAATTATTGCGCATAGTAGATGCAAACATAAATCGTCTGAGAGAGGGGTTACGAGTTTGTGAAGATATAGTTCGTTTCCTTTTAAATAACAGAGAATTAACTACCTCTTTTAAAAGGTTGCGTCACAGTCTCAATAAGATCTTAAGAGAAAATTCTTTTTTTACTAAAGGAGATTTAATCCGATATAGGGATATAAGAAAAGATGTAGGTAGGAATATAGTTTTAGATAAAAAGAAAGAGAATATCTTTGAACTATTTTCTGCTAATATACAGAGGATAGAAGAAGCATTAAGGGTATTAGAAGAAGTTTTTAAACTTTTGGATTATAAGTCGGAAGAAAAATTTAGAAAATTAAGATTTCAAACTTACGCTTTAGAAAAAAAAGCCTATCCAATTATTCTTAGATATGCCAAAAGAAAAAATATTTAAAAGCGCATTATATGTGATTTTAGATTTAGATTTACCTTATCTAAAAAAAGACCCTATTTCCTTAACCAAAGATTTAATATCCGGTGGAGTAGATATATTGCAATTGAGGAGTAAAAATTTCCCAGGAAAGTCTTTGGTAGAAATTGGATTAAAAATAAGAAACATTATTCAAAAGAACGATGTAATTTTCATCATAAATGACCGTGTAGATATAGCCCAAGCGGTCAATGCGGATGGGGTTCATCTAGGCCAACAGGACTTCCCTTTAAATTTTGCCAGAAAGATCTTAGGGAAGAATAAAATCATTGGCCTTTCTACTCACAATTTAATTCAAATAAGAGAAGCACAAAAAGAAGATATCGATTATATAAGCGTAGGACCAATTTTTAAAAGTCCAACCAAACCAAATTTAAAACCTATAGGTATAAGAATTTTAGAAAAAGCAGTAAAAATAAGCAAATTTCCTATTGTGGCTATAGGAGGAATAAATTTAGAAAATATCGAAATGGTACTTTCTTCTGGAGTGAGTTCAATAGCAGTAATTAGCGCTATACTAAAATCTAAAAATATTAAAAAAACAACCGAGATATTTAAAAATTATTTGAATAGATATGGAAACTGAAAAAGATTTATCTATATTAAAAAAGATAGCTCAAGAAGAAGAAATTTCTCTTGCCCTTCTTAGAGAAAGAATAAAGAAAGGGACAGTAGTTATTCCTCTTAATAAAAAGAGAAAAATAAATCGACCATGTGCTATAGGAGAAGGTTTGAGGGTTAAGGTAAATGTAAATTTGGGAAGTTCCTGGGGATACAGTAGAGTTGATATAGAACTTAAGAAATTAGAAATCTCTATAAAATATGGAGCAGATACAGTAATGGATCTTTCTATAGGAAGAAATTTGGAGAAAGTAAGAAAAACAATTTTAGATAATTCTCCTATCCCTGTAGGAACAGTCCCTATCTACGAAGCAGCTGTGGAGGCTATGATAAAAAAAGGAGACATTACTTATATGACTCCTCAAAGTATAATTAATATAATAGAAAAACAGGCGAAAGAAGGAGTAGATTTTTTTACCATCCATTGCGGTTTGAATAAAAAAACATTAGAAACATTCCTAAAACAGAAGAGAATATTAGACATAGTAAGTAGAGGAGGAGCTATATTGTTAAATTGGATGTCCTCTACAAAAAAAGAAAATCCGCTTTATGAATATTTTGATGAGATAATTGAAATTGCAAAAGATTATGGAATAGTATTGAGTTTGGGAGACTCCCTTAGACCCGGTTCAATCCTTGATGCTACTGACCGAGCCCAAATTGATGAATTAATTATACTAGGAGAATTAACCCAAAAAGCCCGAGAGAAGGGAGTGCAGGTAATTATCGAAGGACCCGGACATGTAAGTTTAGATCAAATAGAGGCAAATATAATTGCCGAAAAAAAACTTTGTCACGGAGCACCTTTTTATGTATTAGGACCTTTGGTTACGGATATAGCTTTAGGGTATGACCACATTGCAGGAGCAATTGGAGCAGCCTATGCTGCTTACTGTGGAGCAGATTTCTTATGCTATGTTACTCCCTCAGAACATCTGAGCTTACCTACAGTAGAGGATGTAAAAGAAGGGTTGATTGCTTTTAAGATCGCTGCACATGCCGGAGATTTAGCCAGAGGTAATAAAAAAGCTTATCTGAAAGACAAAAAGATATCCTTAGCAAGAAAATATAGAGCTTGGGAAAAACAGTTTGAAATTTCCTTTGATCCAGAAAAAGCAAAATTCTACCATCGTAGAACAGGTTTAAAAGATGTATGTTCAATGTGCAGTAAGTTCTGTTCAATTAAAATGGTAGACAAATGCTTAAATTTTTTGTTAAAATAATTGTATATTCTTTTGCGGGTGTAATTCAACGGCAGAATGACAGCTTCCCAAGCTGTATATGGCGGTTCAATTCCGCTCACCCGCTCTTTTTAGAATAAAATGAGGTGGATTAGTTTTTTTCTTTTAATAATCTTTTCCGGATGTGCAACTATTCCTTCTCAAAAAGAAAGTGAGAAAAAAACTTCTTATTTAGAACCTAAAATTATTGAAAAAGAAGGGATATACCATAGAGTAAAAAAGGGAGAGACTCTCTGGAGAATTTCAAAATTATATAATGTAGAAATGGAAAAAATTTTGGAAGCAAATAAATTAAGAGATACTTCTAAAATATTTCAAGGGCAATTAATCTTTATTCCTAAATCTGGACAGTCTATCCCCAAAGAAGGAAAATTGGAGAAAGGATTTATCTGGCCTATTAAAGGGAAAATAATTTCTTATTTTGGGACACAAAGGTATGATGGTACAATAAATAGAGGGATTGACATTATGCCTCAAGAGAGTTCTAAAGTTTTGGCGGTAAAAAGTGGTAAAGTTATTTTCTCTTCCGATAAAGTAAAAGGTTTAGGTAAGACGGTTATTATTGAGCACAACGACCAAATTTATAGTATTTACGGAAACAATTCAGAAGTCTTTGTTCAAATAGGACAGGAAGTCAATCAGGGTGAACCTATAGCTTTGGCAGAAAAAGGTATTTTACATTTTGAAATCCGTAAGGGACATATCCCTCAAAACCCTCTTTATTTTTTGCCCTAAAATGCCCATTTATGAATTTAAATGTCAAAAATGTGGTAAAACTTTTGAGGAATTGATAAGAGATTCTGGAGATTTAAAAGATTTATTTTGTACATATTGTCAAAGTAAGGATATAATCAAAATTATTTCAAAATTTTCCATAGCAAAGACAGAAAGTGATCTCTCAAATACCTCCTCAGGAAAATGCAGTGGTTGTACGGCGAGTTCTTGTAGCAGTTGTGGATAATTTTCGGCTTTAATTATGTTTACCGATCCAGTTACAGGAAAAAATTTCTACGACCGTGAAGAATATCTTGCCCTTCTCCTCAAAAGAGCAAAGGGCTTAGCAGATGGGTATCGGCAAAATGTAGCTATTTTAGGAGAAGAGACTTTTGGTAAGACTTCTCTTATTCTGCAATTTATTCTCAAATTACAAGAAAATAGCCCTCGTATATTAACGATCTATTTTGATATATCTTTTGAACTTCCTCTCGAGCTTCTTATAAAGAGATTTATTGCCATAACTCTCTTTAATCTATCTAAGTTACTTCAGAAAACAGCTTATTCAGAGAATGATATAGAAGAGCTTCTTAATCACTCAAAGGCTTTTATTCCCGAAACAGTAGAGGAGATAAAAAAATGTTTTGATTATGTAAAAAATAATAACTTTACAGAAGCATATTCTACAATGTTAACAGTTCCTCAACTTATATCCAAAGAGGTAGGTATTCCAGTAATTTTGATAATTGAAGAATTCCATAAATTAGAGAGGTTCTCATTTTTAAATCCCTTTAATGAACTGGCTAAGAAGATAATGATTTCTAAGAATGTTATGTATATAATCTCAAGCTCATCGATAATTCAGGCTAAACGAATTCTTTCTAAGGAGTTATCTCTTCTTTTTGGTAATTTTGAAATCGTTATTTTAGAACCATTTGACATGAAAACAAGTAATGATTTTTTAGAGGTAAGGCTAAGCCCCGTTAAATGTAGCCTATATTATAGAGATTTTATTTCCGAAATCACCGACGGTCAACCTTTTTACCTCAATATAATCTCAGCAGAAATTAAGTCCATAGCCTTAGAGAAAAAATTGCGTTTTATAACCGATGAAGTTATTATAGAAGCTTTAACTAATCTATTATTTGATTCTACAGGAATTTTAAATCAACTATTTACTCATCGTATAAAAGAATTACCCACCAATCGTTCTCCTCTTTCTTACACATCCATTTTACTCTCTTTAGCACATAACTGTAATAGAATAAAAGAGATAAAAGATTATTTAGATACAAAATCAGAAAAAGAATTTATAAATCATTTGAATACAATGTTAGAGATGGGTTATATTTATAAAAATGGTATCCTTTATTATTTGAATGATCGACTATTTAAATTCTGGTTAACCGAAGTATATGAGAAGAAGAGAGACTCGTTAGACATAAAATTAGAAACTATGCGGGAAAATTTCAAAAAATCCTTGCAGAAAAATATAAATGCTTTTCTAAAAGACAGAAAAAAAAGTGTGGAGGAACGTCTCCTAGGACTATTGGGAGATTTTGGAAACGAGGTTATTTATTTAGGTTCTCATAGAATAAAATTACCACGTTTCAATAAAATAGAGCTTAAAAATATTGATTCTCAAATACCGATTATAACCGCAAAAACAAGAAATAAATCATGGATATTTGTAGTTAGAAAAGGACACATCGATAGAACTGTGATGGAGGAAATCTGGTCTTGTTGTAATAGATTAAAGACCAATAAAACTCGAAAGCTTATTATAGCATTGGATGGCATAGATGAAGATGCGCGTCTCTTGGCTAAAGAGGAAAAATTTATAACTTTAGAGAACAAAGAGCTAAATAAATTATTAAAGTTATATGGAAAATTTAAAATCTTTCATTAATCAAGAAATTGAGGATAAAATACTTGCTCCGTATGCAATGCGGAGTAGATTAAGTCGATTACGTAAACATCCTGAAGAAGAACATCCTTATAGAGGAATTTATCAACGCGATAGAGACCGTATAATACATTCTACTGCTTTCCGTCGTCTTGAATATAAAACCCAGGTTTTTGTAAATCATGAAGGGGATCATTACCGTACAAGATTGACACATACTTTGGAAGTTGCTCAGATTGCTCGTTCAATTGCCAGAGCGCTAAGATTAAACGAAGACCTTGTAGAAGCAATTGCTCTTGCCCATGACTTAGGACACACTCCTTTTGGACATTCGGGAGAAGAAATACTACATACTTTAATGAAAAATCATGGGGGATTTGACCATAACCTTCAAGGATTAAGGGTTGTAGATTATTTAGAAGAGCGTTATCCCAATTTTCAGGGACTAAATCTTACATGGGAAGTAAGAGAGGGAATTTTAAAACATACTACCAAATATGATCGGGGAAGAAAAAGTGATGAAGCAAATAATTCTTTACTTCCTTTATCTTATGCAGGTGTAAGTTTAGAAGAATTAGAACCAAACCTTCCTCCTTTATTAGAGACCCAAGTAGTTGATATAGCCGATGAAATTGCTTATGATAACCATGATTTGGACGATGGTTTAAATTCAAAACTTTTAGAATTAAAGGAATTACAAAAAATAGAACTCTGGGAGAAAGCGAATGTTTTAGTAAAAAAAAGATATCCTAATGTGGAGGGTAAAATTGAAAGAATACAAACTATAAGAACAATCATAGATCTGCAAGTGAGCGATGTTATTACAAACTCAAGTAGAGTACTCAAGGAGATGAATATAAAATCAATTGAAGACGTTAGAAAAAATCCTCAACGGATCATTTCCTTTAGCAGGGAGATGGAAAATTTACGTCAACCTATGCGCGAATATCTTTTGAATAACCTCTATCGCCACTATAGAGTTATCCGTATGGCAGATAAAGCAAAAAGATTCATCGAAGAACTTTTTCATGTATATATAAACAGAATAGAACAACTCCCTCCCTCAGCAAGAAAACGTCTCGCCTGGGAAGACCCCTATCGGGTAGTATGCGATTACATAGCAGGGATGACCGACCGTTTTGCCTTAGAAGAATATAAAAAACTATTCGATCCGTTTGAAAGAGTATAATAGTTGAAAAGAAGAAAGAAAATTGTTAAAATATTTCTAATACTTAAGAAATTTAAAATTGTTTTATAATTCTAAACCATGGATGAGAAAAAAGAAAAAAATAAATTAATCAATAGACTGTTGAATGAAGAGTATCTAAATAAGGAAAAGCAACTTTTTGATAAATTATTAGGAGAGGAGACGATATGGTGGATTAAGACAAAAGAACTTAATAAAATTCTTCCTTTTAAATTAAAAACATTTTCTTGCCCTTTTTTTGAAAAGAAAGATTGTAGATTTAAGGGTAAGAGAATAATAAACTTAGATAGAATAAAGAAATGCCCTTATGGTTTTAAAATAATCGGTATACCTGTCTACCTAAATAATGATGGTAAGCCATTTTCATATCTTTATATATGCCACTTTAGTAAAGAACCTTCCCCTCTAGCCATTGAGTGTCTAAGTTTATCTTTAAAATTAATTATCGATAAGTTAAAAAAAGAGGAGGAACTAAAAGAAATCTATGAGACTGTAAAACCACGTGCAATAGCCCTTTCAACAGTTCATACGGTGCATCGTATTATTGCTTCTACTTTAAACTTAGAAGAATTATTGCCTCGTATCGCTAGGCTTTGTTTACAAGTATTGCGTGCTCAAAAATGTATCGTTACTTTAGTAGATCCTATTAAAAAAACAATTATTCCAAAAGTACATATAGATCTAGAAAATAAAAAAGAAGTAAATTTAGAAAGAATTACTTCACAAAAATTAAAATACGAAAGATGGGTAGTAAATAATTCTAAAGTATTGCTTAAGAAAAATTGTATCTGTGTCCCTTTAATAGAACAAGATGTTATTGGAACCGTTAGAGTAGAAAATAAAGAGAATCGAACGCCGTTCAATAACGCAGATAAAGAAATTCTCACTGTCTTAGGGGAACAGTCCGTAGTTGCCATAAAGAACGCACAGTTATATGAAGAGAGAGGAAGAATCCTCTGGGGAAGTATAAAGTCCCTCGCCGCTTTATTAGATATAAGATTGCCCGCTACTTATACACATCCTATAGGTTTTGTAGAAATGGTTCTGGAATTGGGAAAAGAACTTAAACTTTCAGAAGAAGAGATGGAAGCTTTAAAATATGCTGCTTTACTTTTAGATGCAGGTAAGATAAGTATACCCGATGAAATCCTTATGAAACCATCTAAACTTACGGGTAAAGAATACAGACTTATAAAAGAGCACCCCATTAAAAGTGCAGAAATATTGGGGACCATAGAAGCTATGAAACCTGCGATCCCTTTAATAATGCATCATCATGAACGCTACGATGGTAAAGGTTATCCTATGGGACTTAAAAAAGAAGAAATACCTCTGGGCGCAAGGATTATTTCTTTAGTTGACGCTTTTGAAGCAATGATTTGTAAAAGGCCTTATAGAGGAAGAAGCCTAAGTATAGAGGAAGCCATAGAAGAAATAAAAAAATCATCGGGAACGCAATTTGATCCTTTGGTAGTTAAAGCCTTTCTTAAAATCATTAAAGAGAAAAGAATAAGAGATATAGTTTGTAGAATGAAGAATAGAGAGTTCTTAGATGTTGAAAAAAATCTCTAAAATTTTAAGGTCTCCTATTAAAAAGAAGATTATTCTATTCTTCCGAGAGAATCCCCATTCGGTAGATAGTGTGAGAGGGATATCTACCTGGTTAAACCTGAAACCAGAAATGGTAAGAAAAGCCCTTGAAGAGTTGGTTAAAGAAGGAATATTGATAGCCCATCGAGGAAGAACCACTACAGGGTATGCTTATACTCAAGATAAAAATATTTTAAATTGTATAGAAGAATGTCTGTCTATCAAAGATGAGAAAAGAAGTTCAGATAGATCTATTTGAAGAGCTCGAATATAGAGGAAAAAATAAAAAGAAAAATTTTTATCCCTTAATTAGAAGATTATTGCCAGAATTTATAAGTATAAGAATAAGTTATGAGGGATTAGTATTTTCTTTTATTGTTATTTTATTGTTAAATTTATTATTCTTTAGTTTAGGAGTAGAAAGGGGAAAACGTATCGCTTTACTTAAAAAAGAAAAAGTGACAGAGTTAGATAAGCAAGATAAGCAGATCCAATATACTATCCAAATTAAAGCTTTTAATGATAAAAAATTAGCGACACAGTTTTTAAAAGAACTCATCGAAGAAGGATATAGACCATTTGTTATTTATTCTAACCAGGTATACCAAATATGTATAGGAAAGTATTCAAATAAAGAGATAGCAAAGGAAGAATTCTATAAATTGTCAAAGAAATTTAGATATAGTTTTATAAGAAGTATCCCTACAGAAATAAGAAAGGAGGAATAAAAATGGGAAGGCATCCAAGTTTAAAATTCTCCTCTATAGATGCACAATACCGTAATGTATTAAAAAGGGGAGAGAGAATAAAACTATTAAAAGAGCAAGGAAAACTGGAAGAATACACTTCTATGTTTGGACTACCTAAGATAAAGAGGATTAGAATAAAGGGTAAGAAAGAAAAGGCAGAAGAGAAAGCAAAACCCTCTTCAGAAACAACTACTCCGGAAACTAAATGAAAATTGTAAAAGTAAATCTTAAGGAAAGAAGTTATAGCATTATAATTAATTTTGATAATTATGCACGCTTAGGTAAGGAAATTAGAAAATTAAACATTGGAGAAGATGCTTTTATTGTTACGGACAAAAATGTAATGAAAATAGTAGGGGAGAAGATTATCTCTTCCTTAAAGAAAGAAAAGTTATCCTTCCATATAGAAACCATTCCTCCTACAGAAAGATCCAAATCAATTAAAGTATGGATTAATCTGGTAGAAAAATTGGCTAAATTTGATAAAAAAAGAAAAGTTTTTCTTGTTGCTTTGGGAGGAGGGGTGGTGGGAGATATTGCTGGATTTCTTGCTTCAGTTTACAAAAGGGGAATTCCTTATATTCAAATTCCCACAACCCTTCTTGCCCAGGTAGATTCAGCAATTGGAGGAAAAACAGCTATAGATTTATCCTTTGGAAAAAATCTTCTGGGAACATTTTATCAGCCCCGTTTAGTCTATACAGATATTTCCGTTTTGGAAACCCTTCCTATCCGTGAGATAAGAAATGGCTTAGCCGAAGTTATCAAATATGGAGCAATAAAAGATAAATATTTATTTAATTACTTAGAAAAAAATGAATTTAATCCCAGAAAGTATGATTGGCAATATATCGTTTCTAAATGTAGTAAGATAAAAGCAAAGATTGTTGAGAAAGATGAGTATGATAAGAAAGAAATAAGAATGATTCTAAATTTTGGTCATACCATAGGCCATGGAATCGAAACAGCTTCAGAATATTCAAAAAAATATTCTCACGGAGAAGCTATCTCTTTAGGAATGCTTTGTGCGGTGGAGTTGGGGATATTATTAAAAATAACACCTAAAGAAGTTTTAAAGAGGTTAGAAGATTTAATTATTAAAATTGGGCTTCCCCAAAAAATAAAATCTTTAGATATAAAAGATATTATGAAGGCAATAGGCTATGATAAGAAATTTCATGGAAGAACGACACGCATGGTGTTCTTAAAAGATATAGGAAGTGCCTTTATAGCTGAAGGGATTCCCTGGAATTTGATTACCAAAGTAATTAAGAAAAGATTAGAATAATATGGCCATAGAACGGAGGAAATATCCACGGATAAATTTTGATTCTTCTATTGCCTTTCAAATAAAAGGGGAGAGGGGTATAAACTATACTTTAACCAAAGACTTAAGTGAAGGAGGAATGGGTTTACTGTTAGATAAATTTTTCCCCAAGAACTCAGAATTAATCTTGGAATTCAATCTTAAGGAAAATACCACTCCCATTCGAACTAAGGCAAGGATCGTCTGGATAGAAAAACTTCCCTATACTGAGCGTTATCGTGCAGGATTAGAATTTGAAGAGATGGAGCCTTTACAAAAGCTAAATATTAGAAGATTTATTAAGAAAGAACCACTTTTTCTTTATTATTGAAAAAAATATCTATTTTTTGTATAATTTTTAAAAAATGAACAGGATAAAATTGATTTTTTTAATTATTTTTTTAAGCTTTGTCAACAATTCTCTGGCAGAAGAAAATATCTTAGGCGTAAGAATTCTTTCTATAAACGAAGACCACAATTTTGTGGTAATCGATGCTGGAAGTAGAGATGGTTTAGGAGAGGGAATGACTGTAAATTTATTTAAAGATGGCAAAAATGTGGCAACCTTACAAATCATTAGGGTAAAAGAAAAAGTTTCCGCATGTGATATCAAACGTGTAGAGCCAAATTATATATTGAGAGAAAAAGAAGTCTATGGATTAACTATCGCTAAAACAGTATTTCCTCCCAAAATCAGAAAACTCCCTCCTGAAAAGGAGACTAAGAAAATAGAAAAAAAAGCACCTCTGACTATCTCCGCCTTACCCATGATGGTTCATATTGAAGCAAGAAGAGAAATTGTAAATTATTATATAAATGAGACTCTTAGAGATATGAATTTTATCATCACTTCCTCAAATATAAAAGAAGGTATTTTTACTGCGCATAAATTTTTAAGTCTTCCCTTATGGGACGAAATCTGGGCAGACCTTATTGGGACTACAGACCACCGTGCAGTCTATGAAATAAATACTATTGATGATGAAACAGGCACTACTTTAAAAATGGATATTCGTATAACTTATACAAACAAAAAGGGAGAAGTTGAAGAAAAAAGTGTGCGCCAAAATTCAACTGTAGTAAAAGATGCATTAGAGTTAGTAAAACGAATTAAGGAAAAAGCTGAGATTTTGACTAAAGAGAGGTAAAAATGGCTGAAGAAAAGAAAGAAATTGAAACTACAAAAAGTGAAGGAAAATCCAGAAACTGTGCTTTCTGTAACAAAGTATTAAAACGAAAATATTGGTACTATCGTAACGGAAAGTATTATTGCAAAAAGAAGTGCTGGAAAGAGGAACAGAAAAAGGCTCAAAAAAACCTTAAGGGCCTATAGCTTAATGGATAGAGTACAGGGCTCCGGACCCTGATGTGAGGGTTCGATTCCCTCTAGGCCCGTAACTTTAACCTAATGAACGGACAAGGTTTTAAAGAAAGAAGAAAATATCCCCGCGTAGAAAAAAAACTCCCCATTAAAGCTTTTGGAGAAACTTTTGATTTTTATACTGAGACAATGAATATAGGAGCAGGGGGAGTACTCTGTTATTTAGAAAATCCTATTCCCATAGCCACAAAATTAAAAATTACTTTAATCCTTCCTTTTAAAGATGGAGACAAAAGAATAGACTGTGAGGGAGTGGTAGTAAGAATACAGGAAAATTTAAAGGTTACCGGACCAAATAGATACTATATTGCGATAATGTTTACAGATATATCTCCAGAAGATAGGGAGAAAATCAATCAGTTTGTTAACGAACAGTTAGGTTTTAATAAAAATGATTAGCATAGAAGAATTTAAAAAACTTGAACTGAAGGTTGCAAAGATAATTGAAGTAAAAGACCATCCTTATGCAGAAAAATTGTATATCATTAAAGTAGATACAGGAAAAAATATAAAGCAATTAGTAGCAGGAATAAAAAAATTTTATAAACCCGAAGAACTTCTTAATAAGCTCATTGTAATTGTAGATAATTTACAACCAGCAGTTATTCGCGGTATAGAGAGTCAAGGAATGCTTTTAGCTGCTTCTGATGAAAAAGATATTTCTTTAATTATCCCCGAAAAAGAAGTTGCCTTAGGAAGTTCTGTCCGATAGTATGCTTAAAAAGCTCCTTATTGGTGTTATTGGAACTTCTCATCCAGATCCCAAAATTTCTAAAATAGCCGAAGAGGTAGGGAGAGAAATAGCACGCCGTGGTTGCATTCTTATCTGTGGAGGATTAGGAGGGGTAATGGAATCGGCCGCTAAAGGAGCAAAGGAGAAAAAAGGAACTACCATAGGAATACTTCCTACAGACAGTCCTTTTAGTGCGAATAAATATATCGATATTCCTATAGCTACTGGTTTAGGAGAAGCAAGGAATGTGGTTATTGTCAAAACTTCCCAAGCTTTAATTGCTATTGGAAAAGGATTTGGAACGCTTTCGGAAATTGCTATTGCTCTTAGATTGAATAAACCCATTGTGGGAATAGATACATGGAAAATACCCCCACTTATTCCTTTAAAAGATCCGCGTAAAGCAGTAGAAAAAGCGATAGAATTAGCCATTAGTTCATCTTATAAATAGAAGGAGGAAGCTATGGAAAAAGATTGTATCTTTTGTAAAATTGTAAAAAAAGAAATTCCAGCAAAAATCGTATATTCAGATAAAGATGTTTTGGCCTTTGAAGACATAAATCCTCAGGCTCCCATTCACATAATTATTATTCCTCAAAAACATATTGAAAAATTGGCAGAGATTAATGAATCAGATATTTCTTTAATAGGAAGAATGGTCTTTATAGCCACAAAAATTGCTAAAGAGAAAAAGATTTCGGATAGTGGTTATCGCTTGGTATTAAATTGCAATAGGGATGCAGGACAAACCATTTTCCATATCCATTTACATCTCTTAGGGGGAAGAAAGTTTTCTTGGCCTCCAGGATAAAACAGAGATTAGCAGAGATGAAAAAATACAGATTAATTCAGATATCATTAATTTTTTCTATTGTTTTCCTTTATGGTTGTGCAACCATCTATAACCCTGCCACGCAACAAAAGGAACTTATTCTTATTGATACTGATACAGAGGTAATGTTAGGCAGGCAGGTCGATTTTCAGATTTCTCAAAATTATACCATTATTAAGGGAACAAAAGATAATGAAAGGGTCAATATTATTGGGAGAAAAATAGCGGAAGTTTCTGACCGGCAGGATTTAAAATATGTATTTAAAATAATTAAAGATAAGGAAGTAAATGCATTTTGTATTCCGGGAGGGATTGTTTATGTAAATACTGGACTTTTGGAAAAGGTAGATGACGATGAGCTTGCCTGTGTTTTAGGACATGAGGTAGGCCATATTGCTGCCCGTCATATCGTAAAGAAAATACAGGCACAACTGGGATATGAGCTTTTAGTTAGCCTTGCCTTAGGGAGATTAGGAGCTCAAGGGGTAGAAAAAGCCTTAGACATTGTTTTTAATATTATTGCCTTAGGATATAGCCGGGAAGATGAATTTTTAGCAGACAAATTGGGAATAAAATATGCCTATAAGGCGGGTTATGACCCGGAGGCCATGGTGAGATTCTTTAAGAAACTCCAAGAATTAAAAAAAGATAAAACCATTGCCACCCCGCTTTTTTTACGTTCCCACCCTTATTTAGAACAGCGGATAGAAAGAGCAGAAGAGGAGATTGCTCTTTTAAAGGAAAAAGATAGAGAAACTATTTCTCCGACTCCGCAATCCCAAACTCTTACCCAGCAATTTTCTCCGGTTTCTTCGGGAAAATACAAAAAATGCCCCTCTTGTAATAAAATCTATCCCCGGAATTATGAATATTGCCCAGAAGATGGCAGTAAACTACTACCGATCGAATAATTCTTATCCATAGGTTATCCACAAATCCAAGCTCTTTAAGCATAAATACTTGATTATTAATAATTTATATAAATTTATATTCAAAATAGAAGTTAACATAAGATATATTATAGGAAGTTAGAAGGAAATAATTTTTATTCCTTAAGGGGTTTAATAACGATATCTCCGGAAGCCTGACCCGGCTTAGTTTGCTTAACATTCTCCAACCTTATATGGAAACAACCCATAGAAAATATAAGCAAGAATAAGAAAATTAATCTCTTAAATTTCATTTTTTGAAAACTAAAGGGTCTTTAGCATAAGGAATAATTACTTCGTAATCTACCAAACCTTTTCTATAGAGCTCTAAGAGAGACATATCCATGGTCCTCATTCCATACTGCGCTCCTGTCTGGATTAAGGCATAGATCTGTTGAGTTTGTCCCTGGCGAATTAAAGAAGAAATTGCGGGGGTTACTATTAAAATCTCCGTAGCTACTACTAATCCCTGGCCATCTTTACGGGGAAAAAGCAATTGTCCGATAACTCCCCGCAAACACTCTGCCAATTGTAGCCTTACCTGCGCTTGTTGGTTAGCGGGAAACATATCAATTATCCTGTTTACAGCCTGAATTGTATCTGCGGTATGCAAAGTAGTAAAGACCAAATGTCCGGTTTCCGCTGCCGAGAGTGCTGTACTTACTGATTCTAAATCCCGCATCTCCCCAATCAGTATTACATCAGGATCCTGTCTTAATACATGTTTTAGAGCATTATTAAAAGAAATTGTATCTATACCTATTTCTCTCTGTTTAATGATACTCTTTTTGGGAGTAAAAAGAAATTCAATAGGGTCTTCCAAGGTAACGATTACTTCTCCACTTGTTTGATTGATAAGTTCAATCATTGCTGCTAAAGTTGTAGATTTTCCACTTCCTGCTGGACCAGTAACAATAATAAAACCACTCTTTTTTAAAGCCAATTCTTTCACTACCACAGGAAGTCCTAATTCTTCAATCGTAGGTATCTTTTGCGGAATTATCCGAAAAGCTGCCTCTATATTCCCTTGCTGTTTATGTATATTTACACGAAACCGATGCCCTTCAGGTAAGGCATAGGAGCAATCAAGTTCTAATTCTTTCTCAAACTTTATCCGTTGATAGGGGTTAAGTATCCCATAGATAATTTGCTTCAAATCTTCCGAAGTATAAATGGTATTTCCCAATGCTTTTAATTCTCCATAAATACGCACTACGGGTGGTAAATCGGTTGTAAAATGCACATCGCTTGCCTTTAACTCTATCGCCTTTCTCAAAATTTTATCTATATCCATCCGTTCGATATAGTTGTTTATTATCTCTTGATCATTCTTATCTATTTCGGTAAAGCTAATTCCCAAACCATATTTGGAAAGTCTCATCTTCTCCTCTACCCTTACTACTCTCCCTTTACAGAATATCGTCTTATGGGCAGGTGGAAAATCTAATTGTAAGGCTAAACGCGTCTCTATAGGAAGGGGATTATCTACCTCTAACAATATTCCTTTGGCACTGATATTTTCTACAGGAGCAGTTTTTATCTCCTTTTCTCCTTCAATTATATATCGACATATAAAACGTGTACGAAACCGTTTAGCCTGTCTCTTTTCGATTATTTGTTTTTTCATTTTCCATCTCCTTTCTTTCTAAAAAGGAAAGGAAATCAAATAAACGTAACTGTGTAAGCGTATCTACAGCAGTAAAACGTACCCCTGCATAAAAAACTCGTTTATTAAATGAATCTTTACTGACTTCTCTTTGCCAAACGATCTCTCCTAAAATGAGAAATTTTTCTTTCCTATCGGGCAATTCTAACCAGATTCTTAAGGGGGTTCCTTCTTTTAATTTTTCATAAATAACCAATCCTATTCCGCCTTTGGAAATATCCCGGGTAGGGACTTCTTGATAGGATTTAGGATTATCGGAAACCTCGTATTTTATAGAGAGGTCTGTTTTTATACGTTTAAAACGTCTACGTTCAATACCATCCCATATTTTTACAATCTTTCCTTTCGGCAAAGCTTCCTTCTTCTTTTTATGAATTTCGGAGATAATGAAAATTGCTATTATTATATTCAATATCAAAAGAACATATAGATAAGAAACTAAACTTATTGAGGAAAACATTTGTTTTTATTTTAACATAAATGGGAAGGAAATTGAAAATAAAAAATTTTAATATGTAGACAAAAATTGAGAGACCGATAAAGCGCACTTTTTGAGATCTTCGGCAACCCAGCCACCTTAGCGCTTTTCTTTTTTTCCTCACCTCCTTTCTCCTTTAAGCGCTTTAGGTCTGTGGCTTTGCGCCCCCACCTTTCGGTGAGTTTGCCTTTATCGGTCTCCAATTTTTATATAAGCAAATTTCTTGCCTAAAAATTAAAATTTCAAAAAAATTTTTCTTCTGCAAGTATTTGATAAAAAATAAATTAAAAACGCAAAATTTAAAATTCTTCTCTTTTCTCTTTTAGAAAGAAAATTTTTTATATAAAATAGTAAATTTTTGTTCCCCCATCAATTCAAAGTTTTTAAGTTATTTAATTATAAATAATTATATAAGACAACTTAAGTTACACCCTGTAACTTTCGTTAACCTTTATTATGCTTCTTAATTTTCTAATCGCCTGGACAAAGAACAATTTTGGTTGAGTAAAAAATTTGTAGGTTATAAGAAATAAAACTAATAAAGGAAGACTATAAATTCTTAAGTGGGTAATTACCTTTCCATAGAAATACCTAATTCCTCTTTCCAGATTTATTTCCTTTTTATTTCTCCTTAAAGCTATAACCTTACCCAAAATTTCCTTCTTATCTAAAGGAGGATCTATTCCAAAGATGAAATTATCTCCACAAGTAATTAAATTGTTTTTGTCTTTTTTAATCAAACGGTGGGCAATAATTATTTTTTCTCTTTCATTTTTAAGAAAAGCTACAATATCTGCCCTCTTTAATTCTTCTATCCTTACCGGAATAATTTTCACAAAATCCCCTTCCCTAATTACTGGCTCCATGCTTCTCCCCTGTGTCTGAGCCCAAATAGCCTTACCTTCTTTTAAAAAATCGATATAAATTTCTTTTAAGAAATCTTCTATTTTTCTATTCTCCATGCATAAAAAACTTAACTAATATTTATCTCTTCTATGTGCAATTTGGAATCGGGTTTAATCTCAATTATGGTGTGGTATCTTTTACCAATCCCACGGATAAAACGCATATACTCTAAGGAAAGTTTTCTCTCCAGGTCAGGATGAACAGAAAGAATAATTTTTTTCTTTTTATTCTCGGTAAGGAATTTTTTAATTTCTCGCAGTGCTTCGTTTGCTAAAGTAGAAAGGGATTTTACATGTCCTAATCCTCGACAGTAAGGGCATTTCTCATAAAATATACTTTCGATACTTTTTCTCTTTCTCTCGCGTGTCATCTCAATCAACCCAAATTGGGAGAAAGGATAGAGTTTTATCTTTGCCTTATCTTCCTTAAGTGCCTCTTTGAAAATATGGAATACTTCTTTTTGATGTTCCCGTTCAACCATATCAATGAAATCAATGATGATTATTCCTCCTAAATTGCGCAAACGAATTTGGCGGGCAATTTCTTCAGCTGCCTCTCTATTTACCATAAATGCGGTTTCTTCGAGAGTTTTCTTTTTCTTCCCCACAAATCTTCCTGAATTCACATCGATAGAAACAAGGCTCTCTGTCTGTTCAATCACTATATAACCACCACTCTTTAACTCCACTACTCTTTTATACAACTTCTCTATCTCCTCCTCTATTCCCATCTTTACAAAGAGAGGTATCTCTTCTTGATATAGCCATAATTTTTTACGTAAATGAGGGGAAAAATAGTTTATAAAACGTAAAGCTTTTTTGTATTCTTCTTTAGAATCGATAAAAACATTATCAATATCATCGGTAAAAAGGTCCCGCAGTATTCTTATTACCAATTCACTTTCCTCATGAAGGAGTGAAGGAGAACTCAATCTTTGGGAAAGACGAGTAATTCTATTCCAGTTCTTTAAAAGATAATTGAGGTCTTTCTCAAAATCCTTTTCGTCTGCACTCTTCCCTGCTGTACGGGCAATCACTCCCATTCCATAAGGGATATTTAAATTTTTTAGGATTTGCTTTATCCGCTCACGCTCACGTTTATCAGTAATCCTCCGAGAAATCCCTATACGTGGGTCATTAGGCATAAGGACTAAATGTTTTCCCGGGAGAGTAATATGGGTTGTCAAACGAGGACCTTTTTTACCAAATGGCTCCTTGATTACCTGAACAATTATCTCTTCATTTATCTTTAATTTTTCTTCGATAGGAATTTTTTTATGAAAATTAATTCCTCCTTCCTCTGTCCAAAATTCTTCTTCTAACTCCAGAGGAGGACCCACTATATCGTCTATATAGAGAAAGCCGTTCTTTTCCAAGCCTATATCTACAAAAGCGGCACCAACCCCTGGAACTATTGCGGTAACTTTCCCCTTATAAATATTTCCCACTATCTGCTGAGTATCTTTCCTTTCTACAAAGAAGTCCGTAAGTTTATTATCAAAAACTACCGCAACCCTTATTTCCTTGGGTTCGACATTGATTAAAATATCTTTAGACATAGCTTTTTATAAAAATTCGCTTTTTACAGAAAGTATCTTAATTCCTTCCGGAAGCTGGGCTTGTATTTTTTGTCGAAATAGCTCGGGCTCCATAGGTGTCTCCAGATAAAAAGTAGCCTCCTCATCATAACTCTCTACTCCCAATTTTAAAGCGCGCTTAAAGCTTATCTTGGGATGAGGATTAAATCCCTTAGTTAAAACAAAAGGAAGCTGAGCTCTTCTTAAAGCACGTTGAAAAACTCTTAATAAATCAAGCTGAGAAATGTAAATCATCAAACCAGTTTTACTATATCTGACAATAAGCTTCTGCATCTTTAACCGGCTTACTTATAGAAATTCTTTATTATGCTTAAAGCCTCCTTGGGAGAGTCAACCAGATGAAAAATTTTGAGGTCTTCTTTCTCTATACAATCTTCTTTAAGCATAGTATTTTCTAACCAATCAACCAGACCTTTCCAATATTTTTTACCTACAATTATTACCGGGAAAATGGGGATGCGTTTGGTTTGAATAAGGGTAAGGGCTTCAAACAATTCATCCATTGTCCCAAAGCCACCAGGGAAAATTATAAAAGCTTTAGCGTATTTTACAAACATTACCTTACGGCAGAAGAAATATTTAAAGGTAAGCAATTCTTCTACATAAGGGTTTGGTCTTTGCACAATGGGAACATCTATATTTAAACCTACAGATTTACCCCTTGCTTTCTTTGCACCCTTATTGGCTGCCTCCATTATTCCCGGTCCTCCTCCCGTAATAATGGCATAGCCCTCCTTAGCCAAAAGAAAGGCAAGTTCTTCAGCCATTTTATAATATTTTGAATTAGGCTTAATCCGAGAGGAGCCAAAAATAGAAATAGCCGGTCCTATCTTAGAAAGAACCTCAAATCCTTCCACAAACTCTGCCATAATGCGAAAAATTCGCCATGGTTCTTCAGTAGTAAAATCTTCTTTTACTCTTTCCATCTTCACCTCCTCCGTCGCTCACTTACGCTCGCTCCCCATCGGGGAAAACCAAGGTTTTCCCCTGCTGGCGTCCCGAATTCTCGGGACTGTCGACCCCTTTCCTCATTTATTTTAATATCTAAATCTATTGCCACCTCTTTGTCTTCTCCTACCTCCTACATACTACATACTCTCTACTACCTACTTAATTAACAAAACTTGTCGCTCACTTACGCTCGCTCCCTGTTCACCCCTAAAACCTACATACTAAATACTATTCTTCAAGAAACTTCGTGCACCTGAATCAGGTTAGTTAATCCCTCTTTTCCCATAGGGTTAGAACCGGTGATAATAATCCTATCCTTTCTTCTTAAGAATTTCCTTTCTTTTAAAAACGTCTCTATCTTTTCAGGAAGTTTTTCTATAGAAATTCTTAAAGGGAAATACAGAGGATAAACTCCCCAAAATATACTTAATCTTCTTAAAATTTTCCTTTCCGAAGTAAGAGCAAAAATAGTCGCTTTTGGCCTAAATTTAGAAACCCAGCGGGCAGTTTCTCCCGTAAAAGTAGGAATGACTACTGCCTTTACCTTCAACCTGTAAGCGGTCCAGACTGCCGAATAGGAAACAGCTTCTAAAATAGAAATATCTTTCTCTATCCTCTGGGTGAGGTATTTACGATAAGGAAAGTTTTTTTCAGTAATAAAGGACACTTTTCTTAAAGTAGAAACCGCCTCTACAGGATATTTACCCACCGCAGTTTCTTCAGAAAGCATAAGAGAGTCAGCGCCATCTAATATGGCATTGGCGATATCGGTAACCTCTGCTCTTGTAGGGATAGGATTGGAGACCATCGAGGATAAAATCTGAGTAGCCACAATAACCGGTTTCCCTTTTAAATTACATTTCTCAATAATCTCCTTCTGTAAGAGGGGAAGTTTTTCCAGAGAAGTCTCTATCCCTAAATCTCCCCTTGCCACCATTATCCCATCGCTCTCTTCAATGAGCGAATCTAAGTTTTTCACTGCTGATCCTCTCTCAATCTTGGCAATGAGAAAAATATCTTTATTCTTTTTTTTTAATATCTTTCTCACTTTAATTAAATCCTCGCGGTTATTTACAAAGGAGAGAGCAAGAAAATCTGGTTCTAAATCACAGGCAAAGATGATCTTCTTTTCCGTCTCTTTTTCGATCGAATAATCTCTTAAAGAAAGTCCAGGTATATTTACTCCTTTACCTGGCATTATCTCTCCAGAATTCTCCACTATACAATTAACTTCTTTATCTTTAACTTTAAGAACCCTAAGTTTTATTAAGCCATCATTAAGATATAGAAAATCCCCTTTCCTTATTTTTTTAATAACCTGGGGATAATTCAGCCCAACTCTTTCTTCATTCCCCAAGACTTCTTCTGAAGTAAGGGTAAGGAGATTCCCCTTTTTTAAAGAGATAACTTTTTTCTCTAAGGGACCCAACCTTATCTTTGGTCCAGGAATATCGATGAGAATACCTAAAGAGGGATTTATTCTTTTAGCTATATTCCGTAATTCTTTAACCATAGCTATCTGCTCTTTTTCTTTTCCGTGAGAAAGATTTATCCGGGCAATATCCATACCCTGAGAAACCATTCTTTCTAAAATTTCTGTAGAAGAAGAACTCGGTCCAATGGTGGCAATTATTTTTGTCCTATTCCAGTATCTCATGGCTTATTCCAATTTTACTAAAAGATATTTTCCTAATTTATTTTTAAAAGAAAAATTATATTTCTCTCTTATCAAAGAAAAGTCTTCCTCCCTAATAATCAGCCAAAGAGAAGCATCTTTTTTTTCTAAATAGTTTAATAATTCTAAAAAATCTTGCAAGAAAAATATTTTGTGCCGGGTGTAGAAAACAAGACTGGGCTTGGGTAATCTATAAGAAATAACTATATCTTTATCCTTAATCTCTTTCTTTACCGGCTCAACTAAAGCTTTAGTTGAGCGAAGATAACTTAATGGAGAGGAAAAAAGAGAAAAAAACAGGAAAAGAAAAACAAATGTAAAAGAAAAAATAGTTAAAAATGAAAAAGGAAATCTTTTATAGAAAGAAAAAATCAGAGAAATAAAAATCAGAATGAGACTAAAAATTAATGGATAAAAAATATTTAATTCTAAAGCATATTTTTCTTTTAAGAAAATTTTTATTCCTACAAAGGATAGAATTAATAAAAAGAGAAGAAAAATAAGCGAAAAGTTGAGTTTTTTAGAAAAATTTTTCTCTTTTTTAGAAAAACAGTTTTCCCAGAAATTGGCTAAAAGAATACTTAGGCATGGGAAAAGAGAGATAATATAGGTAGGAATCTTTGAACGGGAGAGGCTAAAGAATATAAAGACGACTAAGAACCAAACAATCAAAAATCTATCCTTTAAAAAATTTATCTTTATCCAAAACAAAAAACTTGTCCAAGGGAAAAATCCCAATAAAATTACCGGAAGAAAATATAAAAACGGTTCCCGATGAATATATCCTTTAAAAAATCTCTCCAAGGTTTCATGGTGGAATAAAGAAAACATTTCCGAAAAACCAAATTTAAAAACTAAAATTAAATACCAAGAAAGACCAACTATAAAAAAAATTACTAAGAAGGAAATTCTTCGTATAAATATCTCTTTGAGAAGAATAAATCTTTTCTCAAAGAGAGAATAAAAAATAATTACTAAAAGGGGTAAAAGTCCCACTGGACCTTTGGTTAAAAAAGAAAGAGAAAGACTTATCCAGAAAAGAAATAAAAATAAATCCTTTTTATCCTTCTCATATTTAAGGAAAGAAAAGATAGCCAGAAGGAAAAAGAAACATAAAGTCATATCGGTAATGGCTAGACGAGAAACAACAAGGTATTCAAAACTGGTCATTAAAATTAGGGAAGCAATTATTCCTATAGATTTTCCATAAAGGATATTTCCTATAAAATAAGTCAAAATTACCCCTAAAAGAGAGAAAAATGCTGAAGGAAATCTTGCCGAAAATTCATTTATTCCCCAGAAACGATTAGATAGAAAAACGAACCAATAATAGAGGGGAGGTTTTTTTAAGCGGAGTTCGTAATTAAAATGGGGTAAAAGTAAATCTTTACTCTCCCCCATCTCACGGGCAACCTCTGCATAACGTCCCTCATCAGGATCAAAGAGAGGAAGCTCTCCCAATTTATAGAAAAATAGAATTCCTCCTAAGGAAACTATAATTAATAAATGAAAAAATTTATTCTTAATAAGCATTTAGAGTTTTGGATTTAAGTTCTCTTTTGATAAGTATCAAATTACGTGTATAGATGACTATCCCCATTGCCTGCCCTAAGATAAAAACTGGATCTTTGCGATGTAAGGAATAAATTAATAAGAGACTGCCTCCTAATAAACTGAGATACCAAAAAGCAAGAGGAACAACACTCTTTTTCTTCTTTTCAGAAATAATCCACTGGACAAAAAAACGTAAAAAGAAGAAAAACTGGGCAAGAAATCCTAAAATAAGCCAAAAATCTATCTTCATTTTCCCTCCTCCTAGTTAAAATTGTTAAATTGCTATATTACTATATTGATAATTAATTTCATTATTTTCCTTCCTAACTCACCTAACTCACCTAACTCCCTAACTTCCCACTCCCCTAACTCACCTAACCACTCCTTAAACTCTTATGTAGTTGACTCCTTGGAAATTATCTCATATTCATATCTTAACCAATTCTTTTTCATCCAGAAAACTGCCCAGAGGTCAAAAAAAGATTTAGTAAGACGCTTATAAAATCCATACTTACTTTTTCCAGAAAAACGCGGATGATGCCTTACCTCAATCTGTTTTATCCTAAAACCTTCCCACGCAATAAGAATGGGTAAAAAACGGTGCATCCCATTAAAAAGTTTAATTTTTTCCAGTGCCTCTCTACGATATGCTCTTAATGTGCAACCGATATCGATGATGTTATCTTTTAAAACAAATCTTCTTATAGAATTGGCAAAAAAAGAAGAAATCTTTTTAAGAAAGGAATCTTTCCTCTTTCTCCTCCAACCACAGACAACATCGCTATCTTCTAATTCTTTAAGAAGTAAAGGAATATCCTGAGGGTCGTTCTGTAAATCTGCATCTATACTAATAATTATCTCACCACTTGCATTTCTAAAACCTGCATCTAAGGCAAAAGTCTGTCCATAGTTTCTCTTTAATCTCACAACTTTAACATATGGGTCTTTATCTACTATTTTCCTTAGAACTTCCCCACTTTTATCCTTTGAGCCATCGTCCACAAAGATGATTTCATAATCTCTATTTAAATCCGTAAGTACTTTCTTAATCTTCTCATAGAGAGGAACAAGATTATTTTCTTCATTATAAACAGGAATCACTACAGAAATCTTTCTTTTATCTGTGCTCATCTGTGTTTTTATCTGTGTTCATCTGTGTATCTCAAATCGCTGACCACTGCCAAGCCTCATAATCGGGATTGGGAAGTCTAATTTTTAATGCTCCTTGCGGAGGAATCTCCTCCAATATATGCTCATTCTCCTTTATAACCAGATTAATCCTTATTTCTTCACCATGTCCAATACCTAAATTAAGATAATTGAATTTTATTTCCAAAATTTTTATAAAACTGGCTTTATTGGGCAAAGGAAATTCACACCAGGTATCTTTCTGTTTCTGCCAAGTACGCACAAGAAGAGAAGAGGATTTCTCTACAGGGATTTCTAATTTTGCTTCCTTAGGAAAAAGATTAATGACTAATCGGATTCCTTTTTTCTCTTCAGGAATATCTAAATCAAGACGTAAGAAAATATTTTCTAAATTAAAACCAAACCAGAGTTTTTTTACTAAACTGGTTACTTTATGCATACTTGTCCCCACTTTAGTCAAATCTAAAATACCTGCTCCTACCCATTCATAGTAGTTAGTGATTTTGCCATCGATTTCTGGGTTGATTAAGGCAGTAGGAAGAAGGTATTTACTCAGACGTTGAGTAAGAATGGGAATTTTTAAGAAATCCGGAACCTCCCTTCCTAAGATGATATAGACATTGGCTAAATGCATACGATAGATCTTATCAAATTCCTCATTATTTTCTGAAATATGCTCTGGACCATACCACCAGTTCCAGTCACTTCCTTCCGCAATATAGATATTCTGCCAGGAGAGCTTTGCTTCTTCAGAGTCTTTAATTTGGGGGTTTTCTTTTAGAAATTCTATCAGGCTTTTTCTTGTGCGATAGAGATAGTCCCAAGAAAGATTTTTCTCCTCATCGCCAATCCAGATGGAAAAATTCCCATTGATCCATGAACCAGCAAAGAGGCGGTCTATTTTCTCACGCGGAGGATTTTCTTTTATAAATTCGCTAATAGTAATAGTAAGGATTTCTTTCTCTTGAGAGATTCTTTCATAGAGATAACTTAGAAAATCCCATCCATCACGAGGATAATATTCCCAGGCATTCTCTCCGTCCAAAATCACCGGAATAAGATAATTTTTATTTTTGGGAAGAACCTCTTTAATTTTTTTAATCCTTTTTAAAAAATCCTCGACTGCCTCTTTGTAATCCCAACGATGATAGACAAAACCGATTAGGTCGGAAAGAATATGGTCACGAAAGATAATATTTAAATTTCCCTCTTTTCTTTCTAAAAAATATACCTGATAAAGGAGCTCTTCAGACTTAGGTTTCTTTAAAGAACGCCAGAGAATTTCCTCATCAGTAGCTATCCAATTAAATCCACTTTTTATAATAAAGGGTAAAATTGCTTCCGAAACTGAGCCTTCTGATGGCCAGATACCCTCAGGTTTTTTACCAAATTGCTTTTCATAATTCTTTACTGCGGAATCGATCTGCCAGGAAAGGTCTTCAGGAAATTGGATACGGTAAGAAGGAAGCTTAATTAAAGGGAGTGCCTCTTTAGCGGAATCAGAGTCTAAGAGTAAGGGCATAATGGGATGATAATAGGGAGAAACACTTACTTCAATCTGCCCTTTCTCCTGCATTTCCTTATATTTGGGAAGAATTTGTTTTAAGATTTCTATCTGTTTATCTAAAACCAAATTTTTTTCTTCCTCTGTAAATTTTCTTCCTTTTTTAATCAATTCCCTTATTTCCGGAATATTTTCTTTAAAATAGGGGTCAAACCAAGAAAGATTAAACCATACCTGCAAATCCCGAAAATCCTGGGAAGTAAAAATCTTTAAAGCCTGAGAAAGGCTTCTCTGATTAAGGGATTCTCCTCTTTTAATTAAAAGTTCATGATAGCGGGGATATATTTTAAGCATATTTTCCCAATTGAGTGTAAAAAATTTAGTCAGAATAAAGATTTTTTCTTCTAAGCTTAGCTCTTCGGCGTCTTTGCGGGAAATTTCTAAGTATATGTCCTTTACTTTTCCTTCCCGATAGTCCTCAAGCTGGTCAATTAAGGAAGGAACTAAATTAAAATTAGCTTTAATTTTGGGGTATTTCTCTAAGATAATAAGCATATCCAGATAGTCCTTAATACCGTGAAGTCTTACCCAGGGAAGATAGACCTCACCGGTGAGGAGATTTTTATAGTAAGGCTGATGCATGTGCCAGAGAAAGGATAAATATAACATAATAAGTTATCAATAACCAAACATCAAATTCCCATAACCAATTTTCTAATTGCAAAATTTTTGTTTGGTAATTGGTTATTGGTCATTGATTATTATTTGGTGTTTGGAATTTGGTTATTGGTTATTCTAAAATTATATCATTTAATTTCTTTTCTGTAAAACAAAAACCCCCGTCCCGAATTTCTTCGAGACGGGGGTCAAAAGAAACTATCAGGCAGACCCTTAGAAGACTACCTTGACCGAACCAATGATGGAGGTTGCCGTATCATCGTTGGTTTTTTCGCCACTAGAATTCTTTCCTTCCAGAGCCTTTCCAGGAAGGAACCAACCCGCAGTAAGACCAAAGGTAACATCCTCAGTATAGTTGTAGGTAACACCCAGATCAATCTCGTCTCCTAAGTCCTTGCTTCTTCTCATATAGACATTATCAAGGTTATCATATCCTGTATATAGAGTATCATCACTGGATACCAGCGACTTTACTAAGCGATAATTATAGTAGTTAGCAGAGACAGTAACATCCTTGATGGGTTTAACCGAACCATATGCCTTGATGATGCTGGCATTAGAAGTTACTCCACCATTGATTCCCGCAAGGATGTAGTCAGCAATTATACCTTGGGTCTGGTCTTCATACATCGGGTTCCATGCCTTGTATTTGCCGGTAGTTACATTAGGATCTTGACCGGAACGATAGGAATAACCTAAACCAATGCTGGGAGCATATTGAATATCCCAGGCATAAGAGCCATCTAAGTCCAGTGCCCAAGCTCTCTGCTTACGACTGATTCCAGCATTCTCCTGTGCCTTACCAAACTGATAGGCAACTTCACCAGAAAGATTTAGACCCTTAATCGGCTCAAGACCACCGCGCAGACCAAGAGTATAGATATCACCAGCCGGAGAAATTTCCGAAATAGAAGAAATTTCTGTATTCGCATCTTTTACAAATAAATAACCCTCCGCAGTAGCATTATATTGGCCAAACTTATAGCCAACATTGACTCCATAAAGGTCCTCATCTTCAGTATCAGCAGAAGAAGTTCCGGTTTCATGAGTTTCACTAATCTTGGCAATGATTAAATCAATTGTCCAAGGAGCATAATCTAAGGTAGCACGGATAGCATCAAATGCCTTGCGAGCGCTTAAATCCTCCGCAAGTGTACCACTAAGATCACCAGTAGCAACATTCGCATTTGTATCTGGATCACCCACCACTAAACCAGTTCCAAACTTTAAGTTCTGACGACCAATGGTTAAGGTCAAAGGAGAATAGAAGAACTCTTTTAAGGTAAGATAAGCTAAATCAAGATCAATATCGGTACTTTGTGAATCCTCTGTATTCCAAACTCTTTCATTAAGCAATCTGATAGTTGTTTGAACATTGTCGGTAAGGTCAGCATCGATTCTTACGCGGGCAATAGAAACATAGAAAGCAGAATCATCATGACTATTATCAGAAGCTCTACTGTCCAGGTCATACTCATCGCGGTAGATGCCATAAGCGGTAATATCTCCGCTGACCTTAACATTCTGGACTTCAGCAAATGCCGGTAGAGCTATCCCTACCAGAAATGCTAAAGCCAAAATTAAGGTTATTTTTTTACTCATCTTTTTCCCTCCTTAAATTTTAATTAACCAGAGAAATTTCTGGAGAATTTCCTTCATCTATATATCTTTATCACCGTGTTTTAAGATAACTTCCGGCGAAATTTATTTTCCTCCCCCCTTTCTTTGCCAAGATTTGAAGTTATCCACGGTGGTAAAGCCAACTATTTTTTAAAGAGCAATCTTTGCTTAAATTTGACTATTTTATACCAAAATTAAAAAAGTTTGTCAAGAAAAAAATTAAATTTTTTCGGGCAAGATAAATTAAAAATTAGAGTATTTTTCTTTCTAACAATTTGTTTATTTTCTCCAAAAGTGATTTTAATATGTCTTTTTCTCTTATAAGGATAGGACTTTTTTTGTCAAAGATAAGACGCTCGCTCAATTCTCTTTCCAGACGATAAAGTGGACCAACTATTCTATGAGTAAGTTTTAGGGCGATTCTGCGGAGAATAAAAAGAATAAGAAAAGTTATCCCTAAAATAATTAAGGAAATTTTTCGTACCCAGGTAAGTAAATTTAATATGATGACTTCGGATACAGAAGGTTTAGAAATTATAAGTTTAAAAACAAAAAGATAAAGCATAGAAATCAATAAGAATACAGGAATAATTACGGACAAATAGACAGTCAGGAGAATATTTCTTTGAAAGGAATCACCCAGGTATAATTTTTTTCTTCTCTCTTTTCTCATCTTTTATATTCCCAAATCCGTAGGGGCTCTGCCTAAGGAATGTAATAATTTAATTACAGAGTTTATTCTTTCTTCTATACTCATCTCTATACCGGCTCTTTCCGGATATATTTCATAAAATTTTCTATATTTTTCCGGAGTTACATTAATCATTAAAGAATTGGCTCCGGAAAGAAGCCCTAAACGCAACCCCTTTTCTTTATCTAAAGTTTCTAAGGCAGTAGTAACCAATATTCTTGCCTGCGGGTCCTTTATTCTTGTTCGGGCAATAATCTCCAAAACCCAATCCAAAGAGGGTTTAGGATGAGCGCTAAGGGGTGTGTGGGGATGAGGAATAAATGGACCAAAGGAAAACATCTCCGGTTTAAAATCGATGGTTAAATCGATGTCTTTCTCAATATCTTCCTTTGTCTGTCCGGGTAAACCAATTAAAAAACCAGTGATAATAAGATAGCCTAAAGAGATAAGTTTTTTAATTAATTCTATACGCTCATTTAGATAATGTCCTGGCCTAAGTTTTTCATAGATTTTGGGATTGCTTGTTTCAAAACGTAAAAGCACTCCCCTTGCTCCTTTTTGGTAGGCTTCTTTATAGAGAGCCTCTTCCCTCTCTCCTATGCTTAAGATAATTAAACAGGCACACTTTTTACGAACCTTTTCAATTATCGTGCAGATTTTTTCTGCATCATACCAGAGGTCTTCTCCGGATTGAAAAACGAGTGCCTTAAAACCCAGTTTATTGACCGCATATTCAGCAGTCTCCACTATTTCTTCTATGTCCATACGATAACGATTGATTTTGTGGTTATCCCTTCTTAAACCACAGTAGAGACAGTTATTACGACAGTAATTGGAAAATTCTATGATTCCATGTATACAGCAAGAGTTTCCCAAATATTTCTGCCTTAAATAATTTGCCCTTTGGTATAAATTCTGGGTATTTCTACTAAATTGAGAATCTATCTCCCGAAGTTTAAAGAATAACTCTTCCCAAGCTTCTAATATAGATAAAGCCTCCCTTTCGGGAATCTTCTGAATGACAAAACCTCCCTGAGCATAGACATATTCTCCAATATTTAAAGAAAAGAAGTCGTTCTTGGCGCGTTTTTTCTCTCCAAAATAGTCGATAGTGATTATACCGTCATTTATCTCCACAATCTTTCCTGGAATAGCGTAACACATTTTATTTTTTTACAAAGTATTTTTCAATAAACCATTCGCTTAATAAATTTAACTTCTCTTCTAATTCCGGACTAATTTTATCTCCAAATTTTATAGACTTTGGCTGTATGGCTAAGAGGTATATTTTTGAATTTGTGCTTTCTTTTAAAAAATCAAAAATCATACGGAGAGAAAGATTATGAGTAAAGAAAATGTTTAAAGTTCGCAAATCTTCTACTTCTTCCCATAAGTCCATATTCCCAGAGTTAGTTCCAAAATCTACTGCATCTACAATAAGGATGGTATCTGGCTTTTCCTGAATAATTTTCCCCAAAATATTTTCAGGACTTGAACCTCCATTGTAAATGCTCAAATTTACTTTTCCCATAATTCTATCTGCAAAAAGAGAGCCAAAAGCATCGTCTCCGCGTAGAGGATTTCCTATACCTAAGATTACTATTTTCCCTTTTAATTTCTTTTCTAATTCTTTTAAGATATAATCTGTGTCCATCTGTATCTTTTATTATTTCTATTAATCTCTGCAATTACGATTTAATCACTGCTTCTCTTCTGCACTTTGGACAAAGTATAGAGAAACGGTCACTTCTTAAGGTGGGAGTTCCTTGCGTAGGTAAACCTTTAAGCTCAGCTAAATTCTCTTGGGCAAGATAGAATAACATAAGTGAGGTATTAGAAAATGCCATTATCCCTAACTTCTTGGCTACCCATAATATCTGGTCTCGGGGAGCAATAACTTCTCCACAGAAACTACAACGAACGAGTTCTTTCTCTATACTCTGGGACAATTCTTCCCTTTTCTCCGTTGTAGCCAAATCGAACTCTTTAGATAAGACAATTCCCTTTTCTGTTAAACAATTTGCCTGACAATTTCCGCAGAAGATACATAAGTCCCAATGAATAGTTAATATGCGTTTATCTCCTACATCCTTCATCTCAATGGCACCTGCAGGACAGACCTGAGAACAGGCACCACAACCGATACAGTCAGATTCATGAAATTCCGGTTTTCCCCTAAACCTCTCAAAAGGCTTATGTGGCTTAAAAGGAAAATCCGTAGTGTAAGGACCCTTAAGTAAAGCCCTAATTGCCTCTTTTAATTCTCTTAATTTTGGATACCTCATTTTAGGTTTTAAGGTATTAAGGTTTTTAGGTATTTAGGTTTTCTTTCAACACCTTAACACCTCCAACACCTAAACACCTTGTTTGTCTTCTTCGTACTTATCACAGACACTTTTCTCCCAAAGTTTTACTCCTGACTTATGCGCACCTCTTGCCAAAGCATGGGCAGATACTGGAGCAGTTAATAATAAAAATATAATACATAAAATTG
>Ga0078972_1002341_pt1 | contig 63356 bp, 57 predicted proteins | sample YelNatPaOPGAMG01_FD_67568 | JGI IMG/M metagenome (GOLD analysis project Ga0078972, IMG submission 67568) | Hot spring thermophilic microbial communities from Obsidian Pool, Yellowstone National Park, USA - OP-RAMG-01 (SPADES assembly) (version 2) | ecosystem: Environmental > Aquatic > Thermal... | reverse complement strand
CCTGGGCCGGGGATATATTTTCATCCAACACCCATACGCCAGGCCACTACGGCCCAAAGCGATTCCGAGCTTTAGCTTATCCGGCAAGAGGATCAGGGGTTGAGGAAGTGTGAGATGTCAGGCCGCCGCTAGATTGCTCCTTCCCCCAATGCTCCGTTATAATTTTTCCGTGAGACAATGCTTCGTAGCCTTCGTTTTATTACTCGCGTGCGCCAAGGTTGGCGCTCCCCCAGGCAAGCCGGAGCTCACAGGTCCAGCAGTGAGGATACTCTGGCCTTCCCCTGGGGATACCGTCTCGGATACTGTTAAGGTGCTCATTGAAGCGCTTGATCCATCGGGGGTGAGCCGGGTTCTTCTCGTGGCAGACGGGGAGGAGATTGGCTCCGACACCGGCGCACCCTATCAGATTGCCTGGGCAACCGCCTCCCTTTACGATGAGCCGCACTGGCTCCTTGCACTAGCCTATGACAGGTGGGACAACGAAGGCCGCTCGGACACGGTTAGGGTCTTTACCCTGAACGGCAACGAGCCGCCTCCGGATACCGGAAAGAAGGGGACAAAATGAGGCCGGTGAGGATAGACAAAGCTTTTTTCGGGGATGGTAGGCTATCGTTTATCCTGGGGCCGTGCGTTATAGAGAGCGAATCCATGGCCCTTGAGACCGCGTTGGGAATAAGGGAAATATCCGAAAATTTGAGGATCAGCGTTGTATTCAAGGCCTCTTATGATAAAGCCAACAGGACATCCATTGATTCCTTTAGGGGCCCCGGACTTTCAGCAGGGCTTGAGATACTTGCAAGGGTAAAGGAGGAAACCGGGCTTCCTGTGCTCACGGACATTCACCTGCCCCAGGAGGCTGATCCTGCGGCCCGTGTGGTTGATGCCCTGCAGGTTCCAGCCTTTCTCGTGCGGCAGACAGATCTGCTTCTCGCCGCTGGCAGGACAGGGCGCCCCGTTAACCTTAAGAAGGCCCAGTTCATGGGAGCATCGGACATGCTTCACCCCGTTAAAAAGATTGAATCTACTGGCAACAACCAGGTTCTCTTGACGGAGCGTGGCACATTCTTCGGTTACCATGACCTCGTTGTTGATATGAGGAACCTCGGATTGATGCGCAAGATCGGATACCCAGTGATATTTGACGCCACACACTCTGTCCAGAGCCCCGGCGGCCTCGGAAGCGTCTCCGGCGGACAGAGGGATTTTGTTAGGCCCCTGGCCAGGGCCGCGGTGGCCTTCGGCGTGGACGGCGTCTTCATGGAGGTTCACCCCTCGCCCCAGAATGCCCTTTCAGATTCGGCTACCCAGTTTCCGCTATCGGAGTTAGAGGAGTTTCTTAAAGAACTCCTTGAACTCCACAGGGTTTCCGGTTTGTCCAGGGAGGAGATAAGTTGACTCGCGCCGGCGAATACTTTAAAATTTGCGCCGAGAGATGAAGGGGCTGTATAAAGGACTAGCGGGTTGGGTATTGCTTTGTTTGTCCTTTGCAAGCGCCCAATACGAGGATTTTTCCATGGATGCCAGGTCAATGGGCATGGCCAACACCGGCCTGCTTTTTTCCGGAGCTGGAGGCCTGGACGCTGTTCCCTCAAGGCTCTTTGACATGAGGAGGCGAGAGCTCTCCTTCCAGTATAGCCTTCCCTGGTCAACGCCGGATCGCTCCGGCTATTTCGGCCTAGCCTATGGTTCATCCCTCCTTGAGAGGATCTACGGAGGACTCTCCTTTCAGCACAGATTCATAAAGGATACAACCGGTTCCTTTGGCGAGGACTGTTTATCCGGAGCCTTCTCATACGCCTTTCCACGAATAGTTGTAGGGGTCTCCGCGAGGGCCCTCGGAAAGAGAGCGGTCGGAGATTCCGTGGCCCCGCTTGCCATGTCACGCTTCCCGGAGAGGGCATCGGCTAGCCTCTCGGCAACGGTCTGGCCGGGGCTTCCGGGGCTGAGACTGGGCTTCGGCGTTTCGGACATCGGCACCGACGGCTCGCCCCTTAACTTCTGGTCCGGAGGGCTGTATCTCCTTACCGGCGAGCAGGGCCGCATTTTTGCCCCCCTTCTTTCCTGGAGCCTGGGCTACAGGGACGGGGACCTAGGACTTGCTGTTGGCGCTGAAACCTGGCTCTGGAAGGTCTGGGGGCTCAGGGGAGGCGCCAGGGTAGCCGGAGCGAAATCCGTGGAATTCTCCTTCGGGACTGGTTTCAGAACCCTACACACAGAATCAACTGACTGGGAGATTGATTATGCGCTTGTGGTTCCATACGATCTCGGGGATAGGGCTACCCCTAGCCACTGGTTAGGACTAAAGGTCTGGCCCGGAGACGCGTATGCGAAGGAAAAAGCGATGGCCCTCGCGGCTGAGCGGGAGTCCCTTCTGTTAGCCAGGGAAAGGCGGGCCGATTCGCTTATGGAGGAAATGGCCAGGCTCAAGGAGGAGCTCGCGGCAGAGCGTAGCCGGCTGGAGGAGGAGAGGGCAAAGCTGGAATCTGAGCGCAGAAATGTTGAGAAGATGCGCCAGGAGGCCCTAGAGGCCCTCAAAAAGGTGGAGGGACTCAAGATAGAGGAAGAGAAGGAATTCATCAAGATAACTGCTGGCGAAAAGGCAATCCGCTTTGCCTCAGGATCTGCCGATCTGCCAGTTGAGGGCGTCATAGTTCTCAAGAAGATATCCAGGTTCCTCGCCTCATACCCGAAGTATCCTGTGACCATAGAAGGCCACACGGACAATGTCCCCATTTCCGAGCGCCTCAAGGTCAAGTATCCGGACAACCAGGCCCTATCGGAGGCGAGGGCTAAGGCCGTAAGGGACTACTTTGTATTGGTGGAAGGTTTGCCGGGCAACCTCTTTTCCTACAAGGGCTACGGCGAGTCAAGGCCCGTGGCCTCAAATGAGACCGAGGAAGGCAGATCCGCGAACAGGAGGGTTGAGATAATAATCTCCAAACCCACGGAGGAAAAGTGATGCCGGACAAAGGTTTTGCCCTGCTCCCGGACCTTCAGGAGGGAGTCAAACAGCTTGCGCCGGGCAAGCGAGGTGTTTTATATTTTGCCTCAGGCATGAGAAAGGCATTGTTTTTAGCAGGGATTTTGGCCGCGGCTGGTTGCGCTACCCTGCCTCCGCACGGGACTCCCGATGTCCTTGAGCTCAGGTTTAAGGCCGACAGGGAGAAGATATTTGATGCCCTGACCGAGGCCCTCTACGAAACCGGTTATCCTGTTGCTACCTATGCCCGCGAGGAGGGCATCCTCGTTACCGATTACAAGCCATACAGCTACTCTTGCTGTATGAAGGCTTGGGCTTTCATGGGCCTCGGAGTGAGGGACCCTAGCATAAAGCTGACCTGTTATGTGGGCAAGGCTCCCGATGACAGGAACTCCGTGAAGATTCAAGGTGTTATAAGGTTCAAAGGGCCAAGGCCTTTTAGCGACACATACCAGGAGCGTCCGTTGAAGATGGATACCCGCTATTACTCCGCCATTTACAAGATAGCCCAGCTCCTGGAGACCAAGGTGGGTGAGTCAGGTTCCATTACGGAACAGCAAACAGGACTTGAATCATGGTGGTAATAAAGATGGCGAGCCGCGGCCGCTCTCCATACACGAAAAAAACGGAAAGGAGTTTTTGGAGATGAAAAGGCTCTTAACCATAGCAGGTGTTTTACTGCTGGCCGTCTCGGCCCTCAAGGGCCAGGTCTTCAAGGTGGCGCCCAGCTGGGTCCACAGCTCTGATACAGGATTAACCCCCGTATGGATACACGCAGGCCCCTACATCAAGTTCAAGTTTGAGATATACGACATCTACGGCAAGCTTGTGTGGGACAGCACGGGCGTCATGAATTCGGAGGGCATAGCTAAGTGGTATGGCGTTACTAACGGGCGCAGGAAGGTTCAGTCCGGCCAATATATGCTCATAATGACAACCCTTGATCTTCCCGGATACGAGGGCTACCAACAGCGTGAGTGGATAGGGGTAACTTGGTAAGTAAGGAGGAAAAGATGATAGCGCTTGGAACAGCAGGGATTATAGCCACCAGCCTCCTGGGCGCCATGGCCGATGGCGGCATGCCCGGAGGATTGTATGATTACTGCGTGGGTGCAAGGCCCTTCGCGCTCGGAAAGGCCTTCACGGGCCTCGCGGACGACATAGAGACCATCTACTTCAACCCCGGCGGACTGGCATTCCTCCAGCGCAAGAATGTTATGGCCGGTACCTACTGGATGCCTAACATAATAACCGAAACCGGCGGGGTTGACTATAACTTCGCGGCGCTGAGCTTCCCAACGGCTACTTACGGCTCTTTCGGCATAACTGTAATCCAGGTGGATGCGCCTGACCTCATCCTATACGGCGATACAGCCGGCAATGAACAGGTCGTCTGGACGGGCTTTGCCCAGCGCGCCGGACTCTTTGCCTACAGCAAGTCGCTGACTCGCAGCCTGGCCATAGGTGGAAACCTCAAGGTCCAGTATGAGAGGGTTTTCTACTTCACTACCGCGGCTGTTGGCATGGACCTCGGTATGCTCTTCAAGCCCAACGATGACTGGTCCATAGGGGTTGCGGCCATAAACTTCCTCCCCATGACCGTTAAGCACAAGTCAGAGACCGAGAGATATCCGCAGGTCTGGCGTTTGGGCTTGGGTTGGCGGCCTCTGGAATGGTTCACAATAACAGTTGACGCATCCCACTCCTCCCACTACCAGAACTTCCACTTCTACGGCGGCGCGGAGGCAAGGCCACTTTCCTTCCTCTATATAAGGGGCGGGGCCAACCAGGAAGATATATCCGGCGGCGGCGGTTTTGAGGTGACGATAAGGGATGTGGTAGGCAGGGTTGATTACACTTACTCCTACAACCACTCCTCGCACACCATATATGAGGAGACCCAACAGCTATCCGGTACGATCCAGTTCTCGGGCTATCGTGTCTGGGCGAATGCTGACCCGAGGCTTATCTCAGCGACTGAGGGAGACATCAACAACTACTCCTACATCTACCTCCACTCCTTCCCCAGGCAGATGGCGGACGAGTGGACTGTCCTCATAAAGAAGCAAACCGGCGAGGTTGTAAGGGTTTTCAGGGGCGAGGGGGACCCGCCGGTTAGGATAGAGTGGGACGGAAGGGACGATTCGGGCCGCCTCGTTCCCCCCGGCAACTACAACTACTATTTTGAGGTTATAGACATGGGGGGCGAACGCTTCGTGAGGTCCGGCTACCTTTTGACCGTGAAAAAAGCGGAGGTTTGGTAAAATGGGTATCTTAACTGCCAATGCGCTCTTGCTGGCAACGCTGGGGGCCATGACCTATGATAACTTCTACAAGGCCTACCAGCAGGCAGAGATGTATTTCCAACGCGGCGAGTATGACAAGGCCCTGAACATCTACAAGAAGATAGAGAAGGACGCGTTCAGGTTTGACTTCGGCTACGAGATACGCTACCGGATGCTGGAGTGCTACTTCAACCAGGGCGACTTCAACACCGCCGTCAAGGAGTTTGACAAGATGTCCAAGGACGGCCACATAAAGGGCACCTACATGGAACAGGAGGTTATCTACGCCCTTGCAGTGGCATACGCGATCCGGGGCGATATCCAGTATGCGAAGCAAATGGTTCAGACCCTCCAGGCCTACCCTTACTACAAGAACTCTCCGAGGACCAAATTCCTCCTTGGCATTATAGACTACCGTGAGGGCAAGTTTGACGAGGCCGTTCTAAAGCTCGCGCAGGCTGACTTGCCAGAGGCCAAATTCTTCTACGCGCGAACCCTCGCTCTGACGAAGCGCCCCCTTGACGCCATAGAGATCTACAAGCAACTTCTTTCTGAATACGCTGGCACGCCCATGGAGGGCCTCATCCAGTATGGAATCATAGAAGCCAACTTTCTCTACGGCGACTACAAGGGAACCGCGACCCTGGCCCAGGAATTCATAAAGCGCTACCACGGCCACCCGCTCTCCGACTATGTCCAGTATTACTGGGGCGTATCGCTTTACCGGCTTGATTACTATGACCAGGCCCTAGAGAAGATGAGCTTCCTGGCCAAGAAGAAGGAATTTGAGTTCCAGGGACTAGCGGCTTACTACGCTGGGTGTTGCGAGATGCAATTCAAGAAGTATGACGAGGCCATAAAATACTTCCAGACATCGCGCTCTTTGGCGGGGGACAATGTGGTCTCCACCATTGCGTTCCTCCGGATGGCCGAGTCCTACTTCTACAAGGGAGACAGCGCGCAGGCCTACCTAATGGCGGATCAGCTCCTCTCCTTCCCGCTGGCGCCGGAGGAGGGCGGCATAGGCGAATACATGCGTGGCGCTATCAGCTACTCCCTGGACAAATATGCGGCCGCTGTTCTCTCCTTCCAGACCGTAATAGAGAACTATCCCCAGTCCTACTTCCGCCGTCCAGCCATGGCCATGACCCTTCTTTCCCTGGTAAGGGGCCAGAGCTTTGACCAGGCAGTCCTCAAGGGCAACCTCTACTGGCCCGAAATCAACGCTGACACCACCTATGACCTCTGGGATGGCTGGTTTATCTTCGGGCTCGCGGAGGGTTCTTACTACGCTAATGCTCTCGGTGATGCTGAGCTCCGCTACAACTGGAACATCCAGCACGCTATCCACCGTGACCTCATTCTTCTCTCCAGGCTCGGGCTTGGCTGGGTATTTCTCCATGAGGGCCGCTACGACGACGCGCTCGCTCAGTTCCAATCTATAGAGGCCGCCGCGACTGATACCTCGGTCATAGTTGCCATACACATGGGCATGGGCGTTTGCTACTTCAACAAGGGCAAATACGAGGATGCATTCCGCGAGTTCGCGGCCACAGCCAACGCGTTCCCCGAGCGGCACCAGGAGATGCCTGACCTTATCTATTACAAGGGCTATTCGGCGCAGGCACTCAAATACTGGGGCGATGCCATAAAGTTCTACGAGGAGTGCCTCACGAAGTATCCGGAGGCTCCTCGCTCTGCCGAGAGCGCTTTCAAGGCCGCCGATATCTACATGAAAGGCGGCGAATACGAGAAGGCCGGAAACCTTCTCTCTTGGCTCTTGGAGCACTATCCCAACTACTACCGCGCGCCCAGGGCGCAGTATATGCTCGCGGAGAGCAAAACCCTGACCAAGAACTACCAAGACGCCTTGAAGGAATACGATAAGTATCGCACCCTGTATACGGGCAGGGACCCGGATCTGGACAAGCAGGTAAGCGACCGAATGCAGCAGATATACTACCTCTTGACCAGGGATAACCCTGAGATGGTAGATGAATTCATACAGGCTTTCCCTGAATCAGAGCTCGCGGCCGCGGCGCTCTACGAGCAAGCCGCAAAGGCATATGACGAGAAGAACGACTCCCTCGCGGCCGAGATATTCTTCCGCGTGGCGAACGAGTTCCCGAAATCCGAGCACACGCCAGACGCCCTTTATTACTCCGGAACCCTCTTCTACAAGCTGAAGAAGTTCTCCGAAGCCTCTGTCGCTTTCAAGAAATACAAGGACTTCTACCCCAACGGCAAGCAGATAAAAGAGGTGACCCACTGGCTCGCCATGTCCTACTTCGGACTCGGAAAATACAACGAGGCTGTTGCTACCTTTGATGAGGAGCTGAACAAGTTCCCTGATACCGAATACAAAGGAGACGCGCTCAAGTTCATGGGTATGGCCTATGTCCAGCTGGGCCAGACCGCGAAGGCCGTTAAGGTATTCCAGCAGGCTGTTGATGTCTACAACGCGGCCGGTAGGTTTGAGGAGGCAACCCAGCTGAATGAATACATAAAAACCCTTCCGCACTAATGGTTCGTTCTTGGTGTTTCTTCCCTTCTTCTCCTTCGGAGGAGAGGGGGGTCATTTTAGGCCTTGAAAAAACCGGGGTTTTCCCGTATAATATAAACCTGTGTGAGAGATGTAAGGAGGCAAAGAGATGAGCATCTTGAACATCTTCAAACTGTATGGCGTCTTTGATGGCGTCATCACCGCGGGCTCCTTCTTTGACAACCTGACCATGTTCTGCTTGCTGATATGCAGTATAGCTGACCTGACTCTGATCATAGAGCGTCTGGTTTTCTTCCTGAGAAGGCGCTTTGACCAGAACAAGTTCATGCGGGAGCTGGCCGAGTATCTGAAAGCCGGCGATGTAGATGGAGCCCTTGCTTACTGCGAGTCCAAGGATACACCCCTGCACAATGTGATCAAGGTCGGCATAGAGAACATAGAGCTTCCTGAGGACCGCATTCTTGACCTCATGGAATCCAAGGTTCTCTTTGAAAGGGACAGGCTGACCAGGTTCCTCTCAGGTCTTTCGTCCGTTGGCGCCATAGGCCCTCTATTGGGGCTCTTCGGGACGGTTGACGGTCTGATTGACTCGTTCCACCAGATAGCTGTCACGGGCACGGGCGGCCCTGAGGTCGTCGGAAAAGGTATATCCACAGCACTGGTCACAACATGGGTGGGCCTCATAATAGCGATGCTCGCGACCGGCTTCTTCAACTACTTCACCAAGAAGACATCTGATATAGTCTCTAAGGTTGAGGCCGCCATGAGGGAATTTCTGGTGATCCTCGCGGCGGTAAGGGGGTGATAAGAGATGGCCAGGAGGACTAGCATAACCATAGAGGAAACTCAGAAGGTTCCTATTAACCTTGGGCCCTTCTCAGATGTCACTACCTCCTTGGTCATCATGTTCATGCTTTCCATACCCTTCATGGTGGAGTCAGGGATCTTCATAACGAGGTCCCTGGCCGCGAAGACCCCGCAGATGATGCAGCAGGCGAAGAAGTCCGACATAAAGGTCAACCTCTACCTGAAATCCGACGGCACAGTGATGCTAAATCAGGAGCCGGTTGATCCGAACCAGTTGCCCGATCTCATACCGCGCCTGCTCGCCCGCTCCATAGAGAAAAAAGCCATACTCTCGGCCGACCCTGAGGTTGTCTACGAGAGCGTCATAGAGTATATAGATATGCTCAAGGCAAACGGTGCTTCCGATGTCCTCATAATGAAGAGAAAGTCAGCCACAACGCCGACGCCTGAGGAGCCAGGCGGTGAATAGGAGGTGAACTATGGCAGGAACCGAAGCAAAGATGGAACCCCCGGATATGAGCGCGATACTTTTCCCGTTGGCGGGGGTTATGATCATGGTCCTCGCGGTTGTCATAGGGAACGCCCAGGCGCTTTTTACCAATACCTCTGTCCAGCTGGAGATACCGAAAGCGAATGTGATTGAGGCTGACTTGGAGCAGATGATTCCCATCTCAATAGACAGGAACGGCGTCTACTACTATAAGGATCAAAAGCTCAGCGATGTGAAAGAGATCACGCCTAAGGTTGCGGCCGAGCAGAAGAAATACGCCGAGGATGCCGGTGACCCTGAGCTTGAGGGATTCCAGATGGTCGTCATCCGCGGGGACAAGTCTATACAGTGGGGCAGCGTCTTGGAGGCGATAGACGCTGTCAAAAGGGCAAAATGCAAGCGTGTCGTGCTTGCAGTAATCAAGAAGAGAGGGTGATAGCATGGCTATGAGATACGAGGTAGTTCTCCCTGAGGAGAAGAAGGAGAAGAAGTGGAAGATGTTTCTTATCTTCGCAATATCCCTTCTCCTTCACACGGGCGTTCTGTTTCTGTTCAGGGGACAGATAATAGGGGCCCTTTCAGAGGCCCGTCTCAGGGAGATAGAGCTCATGGAGGAGAAGCTGGCCCAGAAGAAGAATGTGAATCCAAAGGCCGCGAAGAAGCTGGAGCAGGAGAAGAAGAAGGAGGAGGAAAAGAAAGGGGAAAAGAAAGAGGGCGACAACAAGCCGGCTGGCAAGATGGATCTCGCTCCGAAGCTTTCCACAACCCTTCCCAACCCGAACATCAAGATAGGTGGGCCGAAGCTTAACATGGACCTCCCCCAGGACCTCAAGATCCAGATAGCCCAGACCCAGGTCCTCCCCGAGCAGATGACCGTCGAGAAGATAGACATAAGCCAGATCAACGCCCTTCAGAATATGGATGTCGGCATAGACATAGAGAACCTTGAGCCGAGCATGGACCTCGACGCGGCTGATATGGTTATAGCTGTTCCCTCCGGAAAGGGCGCTTCTACAGCTCAGATCCTGGCTATGGAGGCAGTGCCGGCGGTTAGCCTTGGCGGCCCTGGGATTGAGGGCGCGCTTGGCGGAGGGCTAGGATTTGGAGAGGAAGGAGGAGGCGGAGGACTCGGTTTCGGAGGTAAGTCTATAAACCTCGCTGAATCCGGCCCGGGTCTTGCTCCTTCTACCGATATAAAGCTCTCCAGCGGATCAGAGACATTCAAGGCTGTAGAACAGCAGCTTGGCGCCACCTCAGCCGGCCCTAAGTCCTCACCTATGGAGCTTACCGGAGAGGTCGCTAACAGAAAGATCCTCACTAAGGTGAAACCAACCTATCCAGAAAAGGCCAGAAGGGAAGGCTGGGAGGGCGTTGTGGTTCTGAAGTTCTGGGTTACTCCTGAGGGAGCAGTGAAGGACATCCAGCTACTCCGCTCATCCGGATACCCAGAGCTGGATAACGCGGCCAAGTCCGCTCTCTCCCAGTGGAAATTTGCGGCCAAGGATGTCGCGCAGGACGAATGGGGCCAGCTGACTGTCAGGTTCACTCTGATGTGAGCTCGTAAAGCCTTCCGTCCCCGGCCCGTTCCGGGGAAGAGGAGGTTATAATTTGAAAAAGATGGAGGTTTCAGGATGAAATTCTTAAGATACCTGCTTATAGGAACGGCGATATGCGTTTCGCCAGCGTTTCTGATGGCTCAGGCCGGGGGTGGCGGAGGAGGAACCGCAGCTCCGGCAGAGGGCGGGGAGGGTGGAGGAGAGGAGTTCGGTTCCGGGTCTTCCCTTGAGGAAGAGGTCACTGGCCAGGCTCAATACACCATAGACGATGCCAAGAAACCCATACTGGATGTAACCTTAAAACCCTTTGAGCCGGTGGACTCCCTGATAGCCGGGCGCGAGCGCGCTCTTGAGAAGCGCCTTCCTTCATCTGTAGAGAAACAGCTCGTTGAGGTAGTTAAGCTCCACAACAAGTTCCTGCGCCAGCCCGTTTATCCCCAAGAGGTCGTGAAGGAGGTAACCCTTGAAGTGCAGAAACCCCGCAAGAAGGTTGACCTCTGGACCCTTGAGATATATAACTCCTCGGGCAAGCTTGTCAGGACATACCAGGGTAAAGGTAATCCTCCGGAGCAGGTGATCTGGGATGGAAAGGACGACAACGGCAAGCCAGCCCTTACCCCTGGCGAGCTTTATCACTACAGGATAACCCTTGCGAGGACATCAGGAGCCACCCGCAAGAACCTTTCCGAACCCTTCGGGGTCAAGGGCTACTGGTATGAGGATAACGGGGTCTACGGCATAATCGTTTCCTGCGACCTCATCTTTCAGGCGGGTCGGGAGGAGCTCACGGACGGCGCAGAGGAACGGCTAACCGAAGTCCTCAATGTTATAAAGCAGTATTACAAGGGCCAGAACACCCTGGAGATCAAGGTCTACTCTCACCCTCAGTTCCTTGCGGAGGCAAGGGGCGATGTCATAAAGAAGTTCTTCTTGGAGAATGCCCCCCTGGACCCAGAGAAGATGACCGTATCTCCGGGATTTTTCTCAGGTACCGGGCCGCGCTACGAGCGCCTAGAGGTTCAGTTCCGCTAGATAGATTATTTGCCGGCTAGCCGGGGAGGAAAATTTTTCTTATCCCGCCCCACCACCCCCCGCCGGCCGGGCCGCGCTACGAGCGCCTAGAGGTTCAGTTCCGCTAGATAGATTATTTGCCGGCTAGCCGGGGAGGAAAATTTGTTGATCCGTATGGTAGTATGAGCTTTATAATTTCACATGGACATTACAGAAGCTTACACCTTTGATGATGTCCTGTTGCTCCCTGGCAGGAGCGCGGTTTTACCCAGGGATACCGACACATCAACGCTTTTCGCCCGCGGATTGCCTATGGCTATTCCCATTGTCTCCGCGGCCATGGATACGGTTACGGGCGCGAGGATGGCTATAGCGATGGCCATAGAGGGTGGCATAGGGGTCATACACAGGAATAACCCTCCGGAGACCCAGGCCGCTGAGGTGGAGAGGGTGAAGAGGTATCAATCCTGGCTCATAGCAAGGCCGTATACCCTCTCGCCACAAAGCACGGTCGGTGAGGCTCGCTTACTTATGGCGGAAAAGAACATCTCCGGCATTCCAATCGTTGATGCTGATGGCATCCTAAAGGGCCTCGTGACCAGGAAGGATCTTCTCTTTGAGGACAACGATGGGAGGCTCCTTTCCGAGGTAATGAACACCAGGCTGATAACGGGCAGGCCGGGGATAACCCTTGAGGAGGCTCAGGCGCTTCTCAAAGCCAATAAGATAGAAAAGCTTCCCATAGTGGACGAGAGGGGAAGGCTCGTCGGCCTCGTGACCCTGAGGGACATAATGCGCAGAGGGGAGAGGCCGCACGCTACCGTGGACTCCCTAGGTAGGCTTATTGTTGCCGCGGCTGTAGGCGTTGTGGATTGGGAGAAGAGGATCCCGCTTCTCATTGAGGCCGGCGTGGATGCTCTGGTTGTGGATACCGCGCACGGCCACTCGGAGATGGTGCTGGAGGTGGCGAAGGCCATAAGGAAGAGGTTTGATCTACCGCTTGTTGTTGGGAATGTTGCTACCGCTGAGGCCGCGAGGGACCTGGCGAACACGGGCGCCGACGCGGTAAAGGTCGGGGTTGGCCCTGGCTCAATATGCACAACCAGGGTTGTGGTTGGGGTCGGTGTTCCCCAGCTTACGGCAATAACCGAGTGCGCGAGGGCCCTCTCGGAATTCGGCATTCCCCTTATAGCAGATGGAGGCATAAGGTATTCGGGCGACATCGTGAAAGCCCTTGCCGCTGGCGCGTCCTCAGTTATGCTCGGCAATCTCCTGGCTGGCTGTGATGAAAGCCCCGGCGAGATCGTTCTCATAGAGGGCAGGCGCTACAAAACCTATAGGGGCATGGGTTCCTTGGGAGCGATGGCAAGCGGAGAGTCATCCGATAGGTATTTTCAGCGCGGGGCCCAGAAGTTCGTTCCGGAGGGAGTAGAAGGGGTAGTTCCATACAAGGGCCCGGTGTCTGAGATAGTTTTCCAGATGGTCGGCGGACTGCGTTCTGGAATGGGATACATCGGCGCGAGGACCATAGGAGAGCTTCAGGAGAAGGCCAGGTTCATCAGGATAACCAAGGCTGGCATAGCAGAAAGTCACCCTCACGACATCATTATCACCAGGGAGGCCCCGAATTACGAGGTTAGAAAGGATCTGTGATAAGGGCTTTTTACTTTGAGGGGGAATCCCTCGCCTCTGTGGACGATCCCGCGGCCGCGGCCCTGGCCTGGAAGGAAAAGAGACCTCTCTGGGTTCACGCCGAGCCTGAGGAACTGTATTTTCTCTCGGATGTCTGCGGCTTTCACCCCCTTGCCATAGAGGAATGCGAGCGCGAGACCCCTGTGCCAAAGGTGGAGGATTTCGGCGCGTATCTCTTCGCCGAGCTTCATCTTCCCATTTGTATAGGTGACAGGTTGGAGGTCTACGAGCTGGACATATTCATAGGAAGGGATTTCCTGGTCACCTACGCCAGGCAAGAGATACCGGGCTTCTCTCCCCTCTTAGGGAACTGTAAGAACATCGCCAAACGCCTCCCTTCCCCTCCGAGGCTCTTGAGGGCCATCCTTAACCAGACCGTTTTTCAGAACCTCTGGGAGCTTCTGGAGGACTTGGATGACAGGATGGATGCCATTGAGGAGCAACTGTCCGGCTGGAACCTTAGCCAGTCCGTGTTCAGGAGAATAACCGCTACCAACGGGGTCCTGGGCAGGATAAAAAAGACCCTCATATTCCACCAGAGGCTTCTTGAGGAACTGGCCGACGAGGCCCGCGAACTCTTTTCCGCTGAGAACATGCCCTACCTCCTTGACCTTGTTGACAGGAACTACCGGATCCTCTCTGAGGCTGACTACATCCAGCAAAGGGCCGAGACCCTTTACCAGACCTTCGTTGACTCAAGGGATTATCAATCAAACGAGATAATGAAGGTCCTTACGGTTGTCGCTACCGTAACCCTGCCGGCCGTCCTTATCGCGAGCATATACGGCATGAACTTCAAGCACATGCCCGAGCTGGAGCAATGGTGGGGTTATCCGGCCGCGCTGGCGGTGATGCTGATTATTGGGATTCTGTTATTTATATATATGAAAAGAAAAAAATGGTTATAGGAGGGCCGAATCCTATCTCTCGTAAGCCCCCATGTCGTAACCTCCTCCCTTTGGCCTCGTCGCCCCGTCAAGGTCAATCCCCGGAGCGCCGGCCGGGGTCCCAGCGTCAATCCCCGGAGAACCGTTCAACAGGTGATAGTTCCCGTCAGAGCCAAAGCCAGCTGATGTGAACCGCGGGTCGCCGTATCTGTTTCCCGGGCCTATGTTGCCAACCTGGGACGAGTCGTAGCTGTGGCTCCCCCATTCAAGAACTCTTCCGCTTCTGGGCATGTAGAAAAGGCAATACTCTAGGCTAAGGTCGGTTGCCTCACCCACGAATATTGGCGAGTTTGGCCCTCTTCCTGAGAATATAGCGTTTCTGACCGTGAGTTTGACCGGCACATTGGGGTAATCATATTGGACATGCATGAGGTAGTTTTCGCCAACCGAGTCGTCAACCGTGATGTTAATGAGCTGGAAGTTTCCTCCGTCCTCCGCGGCTATGACTATTGCAGACCACGGAGTAGGGGAGGGGTCGCCATCGCCTCTGCCGTACACGAGGCAGTTTACCGCCCTTGAGCCACTGCCCCAGAGCTTCAGTCCGTCGCAGGAGTTGTTAGCGATTACACATTCATGTATATATGTGTTCTTCGCCTTTGAGTCCAGGCCGTCCCCCCGGTTGTGCTCTGAGTTTGTGTTCGCTATCTCAATAGGACCATCCGAAGGCTCTATGCCGAACCCGTCAGGCCTGTCATATGGTCCAGGGCCGTCGCCTCCCTGGTAGTAGTGGCCTGACCAGGATAGCTCGCAGTCCCTTATAATCACATTCCTCCACCCTCCGCGTTCCCCGGCAGGCCCGCCGATTGAACCGAAGCCGCAGTAAGTTATCCGGCAGTTCAGGATCTGCAGGTCCTCAGCGTCGCCGATGTCTATCCCGAACTCGTCCATGTGGTGGATGTAAAGGTCTTTGAAGATCGCGTGATTCAGGGGGCCTCCTGTGGCGTTTATTCCCTCTCTGAACCACTCGCCATGCTCCGATGTTATCTCAAGGTTCTCTATCCTGATGTAGCTCTTGCCAGAGATGTCAATTGCGGCCGCCAGGTTATCACTACCAGCGAGAACGGGCCGGTTTCCGCTTTCCCCCCTTATGGTTATCCAGGCATTTGGGGCGCCGGAGCCGGGCATTATAATGTCCTCGTCGTAGGCCGAAAGCGAATACCTCCCCCCCAGGATAATCAGGGTATCCCCGGGAGCAAGCTGCCGCGAGCCGTAGCCGGGCGTTGCCCAGGGCTGTTCACGGGTCCCCGGATTGGAGTTTGAGCCATCAGTAGATACATAAAAAACCCTCCCCGGCGGTGGAGCCGTATTGCAAGTGATCGGTGTCGCGCACAGGAGGCTTAGAACCCCCTTTTTCATTCTACTCCGCCCTCTTGCCCTCAGGGGCTTTCGGTTCAACCTTGCAGACGACTGCCCCATTCTCAAGCGAGAGGGTGCACCTTCCGGCCCCCTCGCCTCCGAGAAGGGCGTCAACCAGGGGGTCTACGATCTTCTCTTGCACCAGGGGTGGTATCTGCTCCCCGAATGTGCCTGAGTCGTAGGCGGCTTGGGCTATTTCCCTTATTATTTCCGGGTCAACTTCTATCTCCACATGCCACTTCTTCTTTATCTCATCCATCTGCGCGCTTACCTTGCGCCTCGTTATCTCCTCAAGCTGTTCAACTGTGAGGGGATTAAAGAGAAGTATATCATCAAGAGCGGGGCTTATTTCCTCAAGGATTGGAGCGAGGGTAACGGATAAGCCCTCGGTCTCCTCGGGCTCCCTCGCGAACCCTATGGACTTTTTCCTCGTGACCTCATACCCCTCGCCGGACAGGGTCAGGATGACCGTGTTGTTTGAGAGGGAGATGAGCCTTCCGGCCGCGTCCGTGAACTGGCCTTCCATAAAGCACTCCGCGAGGAACCTCGTGACAACGGGGTGAGCCAGGTCTATGTTTCTAAAGTAGAGGACGGAGTGGGGATTGTCCTGCGCGGCCTTCGCGAGCTCCCCTCGCTGGCCAAAACCCACATAGCCGGGGGGCGACCCTATGAGCTTCGCGATGTGGTGCTCCTCGCTATACTGGCTCATGTCAAACTCTATGAGCTTTTCCCTTGAACCGTAGACATACTCCGCTATGGCAAGGGCCATCTCCTTCTTTCCGACGCCGTGCGGCCCAACGAACGCCATTACCCCGTCAGGCCTTTGGGGCCTGGTATCCAGCCTGAGCTTGGTTATCTTTATGATGTGGGATATCCTGGAAGCGATCTCGTCCTGGCCGATCACCCGCTCCCGAAGGTATTTGGTAAGCCCATCGTAGAAAACCCTCGGATCCTGGTTCACTATGTTGACCGGGATACCGCTCATCTCTGAAACCGTCTCTGAGATGAGGTTTTCCCCGAGCTCGTCCTGGCCGAGCAGGGCGGCCCTCGCCGCGGCGCGGTCCAGAAGGTCTATTGCCTTGTCCGGGAAAGACCTCTGCGGGAGGAAAAGATGGGAGAGCCTCACTATGCTTTCCAGGACAGAATCCGGAATGCTTATTCCGTGGAACCTCTCAAAGTCAGGCCTCAGGCCTTGCAGTATCTTGATCGTGTCCTCAGGGGTTGGCTCGTCAATGAGGACAGGGTTGAACCTGCGCGCCAGGGCTTCGTCCTGGACGAAATACCTGTAGTATTCCTCTGTTGTTGTCGCTCCTATGACGGTTATCTCGCCCGTTCCAAGCGCGGCCTTCATAAGATTGGCAACATCCCCGAGCCCCTCTTTCCCTCCGGCCGCTACTATGGTGTGTATCTCGTCTATGAAGATTATTATCTGCGGGTTCTCCTTCACGGCGGAGACTATCTCCTTAACGCGTTTTTCTATTTCGCCATAGTAGGCCGCGCCGGAGACAAGGTTGCTTCTCAGTATCTCAAAGATTATCTTGCCCTTGAGCCTGTCGGGGACCTCCCCCCTTCCCATCCTCGCCGCGACCGCCCGGACGACCGCTGTCTTCCCTACGCCAGCCTTGCCTATGAGAAGGGGATTGTTCTTTATGCGCCTGCAGAGGGTTTCTATTATCGCGTTTATCTCCCTTTCCCGGCCTATGACGGGCATCGCCCCCGGCGCGAGAACCTCCTCCGTGAGGTTGCGTCCGTAAGGCAGTAGGCTTTCCGGCACAGCAACCGTTATTGCGGGCCTCTTTGCCACAGCCTCAAGGAATCCATCCCGTATTTCCGTAAGCGCGGCCTTATCCAGGGGTGGGAGGCCCCGCCTTACCAGGGCTTCCAAGAGGTGGATGATATTAGCGTAATCCGAGCCCTTTTCCTTTGCCAGATCAATCGCGGCCGCGAATAGCTCCTGGGTCTCCTTGGGCACCTTAACCGTTTCTACAGCGTTCGTGCCATACTTATCCCTAACATACTTGCTCAGCTGCTCCTTGTATGAGCCTGTGTTTGGCGTTTCTATTCCGTAAGCGTCAAGGAGGGCAAGCAGGATGTGGTGCGGCGAGAGCACGCCTCCGGCCTTTTTTGCCAGGGCCTTTGACTTGCGATACATCTCAGCAAGGTCAGAAGAAAAATGAGAAAGCAATTCCTCGCCTGTCATTCCCATTCCTCGTCTTTTTCCTCGGACTCATCGCCCGCGACCTCTTCCATTATCTGCGCCATGGTCTTGCCGCCGAACTCCTTTACTATGATGGTATCATAATAGTCTGCTGTGCTGGCAACAGCCATGAGGCCGTCAAGGAGCTCCTCTCTGGTAATGCTTTCGCCGAGCAGGTTGTATTCAAAGATTACGCTTGAGGAATCAGGGTCATCGCTCTCGTAGTAGCTGAAGGCGCCAAAACGGAACCCGGCGTTGGCTTTTATCAGGAAAATGGCCAGCTCGCCGGTCAAAGGCGTCCCAACCGTTACCCTTGACCAGATGTTCACGACGGAGCGTTTCGTGTCCCCCTTTGAAAAGGGGTGGACGAACACATGAACGATGGTTGTGCCGTATCTGAGCCAGAACCCGTTGTCTTCCAGGGGGAAAACCCCCTTGTTCCCGAAGAGCTCCTGCAGGTATCCCCTGACCTTCTCGTATGTGGCAGCCCACGCTTGTCTTTCTTTACTCACAAGCAAAGCTTAAACCATAGGGGCGAGGAGGTTCAAGGATCAGGTTGCGCCGGACCCGGCTCCTGGTCTATCATTTAGTCATGAAGAGAGCGATTGAATCCCACCGCGCGCCTAAGCCTGTTGGCCCATACAGCCAGGCAATAGAGGCTGGCGGCCTTGTTTTTGTTTCGGGACAGCTCGGAATGGACCCGGAGACCGGAAACCTTGCCGAAGGCGTTGAGGCGCAGGCCGAAAGGGCTCTGGATAACATAGCGGCTATCCTGGAGGCCGCCGGACTTGAGATGAAGGATGTGGTTAAGGTCACCATATTCCTGAGCGACATGGGGGATTTCCCTAAGGTGAACGAGGTATACGCGAGGTATTTCTCGGAACCGTGGCCTGCGAGGGCGTGCGTAGCAGTTGCGGGGCTTCCGAAAGGCGCGCTTGTGGAGATAGAGTGCATCGCGGCCCTGGAATGAGCATGGCTGTAAAATCAGACCGTTGGATAGAGGAAATGGCAATCAAATATGGCATGATTGAGCCATTCGTGCCGGAACTGGTTCGGGAGGGCGTCGTCTCCTATGGGCTTTCCTCATACGGATATGACATCCGTATAGCGGACGAGTTCAAGATATTTACTGAGGTCTGGAACACGGTTGTGGACCCCAAGAACTTTGACCCTAAAAGCCTCGTTGATTTCAAAGGGCCTTATTGCATAATACCGCCCAACTCCTTCTGTTTGGCCCGGTCTGTTGAATACTTTAGGATACCGAGGGATGTAATCGGCATATGCCTCGGAAAGAGCACCTATGCCCGTTGTGGAATTGTTGTTAATATAACCCCGCTTGAGCCGGAGTGGGAGGGCCATCTTACCATAGAGATATCAAACACTACACCCCTTCCGGCAAAGATATACGCCAACGAGGGCATAGCGCAGCTGATATTCATTGAGGCATCCGAAATAACAAGGTGCTCATATGCGGACAGAAAGGGTAAGTATCAGGCACAGAAAGGAGTTGTGGCGCCAAGGATTGAAGGGGAAGAAAAGGAGAAGAGGATATGAACCAGGATAGAGATGAAGAGAAGGAGCCGAAGGCTCCGGACAAGGCAAGGCGCCAGGATGCTGGCAGACAGGGGCCGGACCCCGAAAAGGCAAAAGCCCTTGAGGCCGCTCTGAAGATCGTTGAGAAGACCTACGGAAAGGGCGTGGTGCAGGTGATAGGAGGAGCGCCCGTTGAGCGGGTGCCCGTTATACCATCCGGTTCTCTGGCCCTTGACATAGCCCTAGGGGTAGGGGGGTATCCGAGGGGCAGGATAGTTGAGATATACGGCCCTGAAATGACGGGCAAAACCACCATAGCCCTCCTCGCTATCGCTGAGGCCCAGAAGCTGGGCGGTCTGGCTATGTTCATAGACGCTGAGCACGCCCTGGATGTAGCCTACGCTAAGGCGCTCGGCGTTGATGTGGACAACCTTTGGGTTTCACAGCCTGATGACGGGGAGCAGGCTCTTGACATACTTGAGACCATGGTTCGTTCCGGGGGCATAGACATATTCGTGGTGGATTCTGTGGCCGCTTTGGTGCCGAGGGCGGAGCTTGAGGGCACTATGGAGGATGTGAGCGTTGGCGCGCAGGCAAGGCTCATGTCAAAAGCCCTCCGCAAGCTCGCCGCCGCTGTGGGCAAGAGCGGGTCAGTGGTCATGTTCATAAACCAGATAAGATATAAGATAGGACCCACCGCCCCATACGCAAACCCGGAAGTGACCACAGGAGGGAACGCCCTCAAGTTCTACGCTTCCGTTAGGATTGAGGTGAGGCGCGCCGCCCAGATCAAAGAGGGTGAGGAGGTAATAGGCCACACCCTCAAGCTTAAGGTCCAGAAGAACAAGCTTGCGCCGCCCTTCAGGAGCGCGGAGGTTGACCTGCTTTACGGCAAGGGCATAAATTCTTTCGGGGAGCTCGTTGACCTTGGGCTTGATAGGGGCATAATCAAGAGGGCCGGTTCCTGGTATACATACGGGGATACCCAGATTGGTCAGGGCAGGGACAAAGCCTGCGAATTTCTCAGGGAGCACCCGGATATAGCGAGGGAGATAAGGGAGAAGATCCTCCAGAAGGCGGGACTTTGAAATGGAGTTTTACGATGCCGTTGTTGTCGGCGCCGGACCTGCCGGCTCCTGCGCGGCGAGGGAGCTGGCCGCGGCCGGCCACCGCGTTCTCGTTCTGGAGCGCCAGCGTCAGGTTGCGGGGGAGATATTCTGTGCGGAGGGGATAACCGATTTCTGGTTCAAGGCCCTGGGGTGGGAGCCCGAGAAGGCCTGGATATCCAACCATGTTGAGAATGTGAGGGTCTACGGCCCGGCTGGCGATTACTTCCATGTTCATGTTGGGCATGTGGGCTTTATCCTTGAGAGGAGGGTTTTTGACAGGGACCTCGCCGCGCGCGCGGCGAGCGCCGGTGCGGAGTTTCTCCTTCCAGCGAGGTTCACGGGCGCTGAGAGGACCAAGGACTGGGTAGAAGCCCAGTTCACCTATCTGGGCAAGCCTGAGCGCGTCCGAGCGCGGCTCATTGTTGGTGCGGACGGCCCGGCATCGGCCGTTGGCAAGGCGCTCGGCCTTGAGGTTGATGTTCCAATATCGGACATTCACTACACGGCGCAGGTCCTTCTCTCAGACCAGGGCATATCCGGGGAGTGGCTCGGACTTTACGCTGGGTCAGAAATAGCTCCGCACGGCTACGCCTGGCTTTTTACCAAGCGCGACGGCCTGGCGAACGCCGGGGTCGGGGTTGCTGACAGAAAAATAAGGATAGACCCCCTTCCCTACCTGGAGGCCTTCCTCACGAGATACTTTCCGCGAGGCAAGAGGCTTTCAAGGCTCCTATCGGTAGTTCCGACCGGAGGCCACAGGTTGAAGCCATACGGGGATAGGGTTATGCTTGTTGGGGACGCGGCGCGGCTCGCGGATCCGATAACAGGGGGCGGCATCGGCCCCGCTTTGCTTTCCGGCACGATCGCGGGCCAGATTGGTGCGAAAGCGCTTTCTGAGGACAACCTCTCTGCCAAAAGGCTCTCGGAATATCCGAAGATTTACTGGTCAAAGGCGGACAGAAGGGCCTACGAGCTCTCATACGCTCTGAGGGAGGCTTATTTTGACTTTACTGATGATGACTTGAATTACCTTTTCGGCCAGCTCTCGCCCCTTTTCCACTGGAAATCCCTCCAGAGCGTTGACTCGGTCTACATCGGCCGCATGATCCTTTCCGGCGCGCCCGGCATAGCGGCCCTTGCCGTGAAAAAAGGAAAAAATGCCCTTTTCAGATACCTTAAGGAAACTCTTTTCGGAAGATAGGGACAAGGGATTCTTCGTCCTAGTCGATCCGGACCGCCTTCCGAGGGAAGACATCCCTCAGCTCGCTGAGAGGATAAACGCCGAGCCAAGGGTCAAGGCGATCCTTGCCGGAACGAGCCTAATGCTCTCAGAGGACTTTCCTGGCTTCATTAGGGCTTTGAAGGAACACATGGAGAGGCCCATCGTAATCTTCCCCGGCAGTTCCACCCAGCTCGCTCCGGACGCTGACGGCATCCTTCTCCTTTCGCTTATATCCGGAAGGAACCCCGAATTCCTGATAGGAGAGCATGTGCGGGCCGCGCCCCACATAAAGAGGATGAGATTGTCCGTTGTGCCCACAGCTTACATACTTGTTGAATCCGGACGGCCCACAGCTGTAGAATTTACATCCGGCACAAAGCCTATCCCAAGGGACAAAACCGATATACTCCTTGCCCATGTTATGGCCGCTTGTCTGCTTGGGTTCAAAGCAATATATCTTGAGGCGGGTTCAGGGGCCTCCATGCCGGTTCCTCCTGAGATGATAAGGGCCGCCAGGGAGGAGACCAATCTTCCTCTTCTGGTTGGCGGAGGAATAAGGACAAAGGAGGCCGCGGACGCAGCCTTTGAGGCAGGGGCTGACTATGTGGTTGTGGGAACCATAGTAGAAGAAGAGGGATTTTTTGGACTCTAGGGTTTAGCCTTATTCTTAGATGATAACCGTTGAGGACCTTAAAAGGGACGAAAGGATAATCCTGCTCGTATCAAGAGCAAGGGATGTCCTCGTTAAGCTTGGCTACACCGAGCACGGGGACAGGCACATGTCCAGGGTCTCAGAGGACGCCGGCAGGATAATGAGGGAGCTGGGCTACACGGAAAGGGATGTGAAGCTCGCCGAGATAGCCGGCTACCTCCACGACATAGGCTCCGCTATAAACCGGGTTCAGCACGAGCAGACCGGGGCACTGATTGCCCTTGGGATACTTACTGAGAAGGGAATGCCTTTCCAGGACGCCTTGGATGTGGCAACTGCCATAGGAAACCACCACGAGGAGACGGGGGAACCCGTGACCCCGATCACCGCGGCTGTGGTCCTCGCCGACAAGGCCGATGTCCACAGGTCAAGGGTTATCAGCTACGATATAAAGAACGACATACACGACAGGGTTAACTTTGCGGCCACAGAGAGCGTTATAGAGGTGGACCCTGAGGCCAGGGTTATATCATACCGCATAGAGATAGACACCCAGATAAGTCCGGTCATGGAATACTTTGAGATATTCACGCCCAGGATACACATAGCCGAGAGGGCCGCGAGGGCCCTTTCGGCCTCTTTTCAGCTTTGGATAAACAACACGAGGATGCTATGAACCCTGAGGAACTTAAGGGAAAGAAACTGTCAGAGCTCTACGAGATAGCGAAGGAGATGGGGGTGCCCAATTATTCCTCAATGAAGAAGGCGGAGCTCATCCAGTGCATATTGAATCAGAGCGCGGAGAAGGAAGGGCTGTTCTACAGACAGGGGGTTCTTGACATACACAAGGATGGCTACGGTTTCCTTCGGCTCTTGGAGCACAGCTACGCTCCTAGCCCGAACGATGTCTATGTATCGCCAAACATAATAAAAAGGCTGAACCTGAGGCGAGGCGATTTCCTTGAGGGATACGCTAGGGCACCTAAGGAAAAGGAACGTTTTCCCTCTTTGGTTAGGCTGGAGAGGGTCCACGGTATTGTTCCTGAGGAGTTTCCCCTCCAGAGGCCTGAGTTTGACAAGCTTGTGCCCTATTACCCAACGGAGAGAATGATCCTGGAGAGGACCGATGTTCCGGATGCCGATCTCTCAATGAGGATACTTGACCTTTTCGTCCCCATAGGAAAGGGCCAGAGGGGGCTTATCGTCTCTCCTCCGAGGGCAGGCAAGACCGTTCTCCTCCAGAAGACCGCTCAGTCCATAAGGGCAAACTACCCCGATGTTCACCTCATCGTCCTTCTCATAGACGAGAGGCCGGAGGAGGTCACAGAGATGGAGCGGTTGGTTGATGCCGAGATAATTTCTTCAACCTTTGATATGCCTCCGGACCGGCATGTCTATGTCTCTGACATAACGCTTGAAAGGGCAAAGCGCTTGGTTGAGTTGGGGAAGGATGTGGCCATACTCCTTGACTCCATAACCAGGATGTCCAGGGCCCACAACGCCGTTGCCCCTCACTCCGGCAGAACCCTTTCCGGCGGCCTGGACGCGACCGCGCTCGTCAAACCGAAGAAGTTCTTCGGTTCTGCCCGCAACATAGAGGATGGCGGCTCGCTTACCATTATCGCGACCGCTTTGATTGAGACCGGAAGCAGGATGGACGATGTGATCTTTGAGGAGTTCAAGGGAACGGGCAACATGGAGATGGACCTTGACAGGCACATGGCGGACAAGCGCATATACCCCGCCATTGACCTAATCAAGTCATACACGAGGAGGGAGGAGCTCCTTCTTCCTCCGGATGTCCTGCAGAAGGTCTGGCTCATGCGTAAGGTCATATCCGATCTTGAGCCGGCGGACGCAATGGAGTATCTTCAGGAGAAGATGAGGCTGACCAAAACGAATGCGGAGTTCTTGAAGATGCTCACTGAGGGGAAGTTTTAGCCTTTTTCAGCAGGGAAAACAGGGTTTCTCCCGAACTTCGTGAGCGTAAAATCCGGCTTTTGCCTGAACTCTGCCCCTTGAAATATGGCCGATCTGGAGAATTTAGCGAGGCTGAAATCAGCCTCGCCCAGCAAGGTTGATCCGGAGAAGTCGGCCAACTTCCTGAACGATGTCCCGAAAAACCCGGCCTCGGCTGAGAACCTTGCCCTGACAAATAGAGAACGTTTGTAGAAGTTAGCCATCCTGAAGTCGCCTTTCGCCCCAAAAGAGGCCTCAGTGAAGTCGGCAAGGTCATAGAAAAAGGAACCGATGAATTCGGCCTCCCCGGAGAATGATGCTCCGGCGAAACAAGCAGTGGACTTGAAGCTTGCGAGGACAAATTTCGCAGACCCCAAGAACTCTACCCCTGCAAAGGAGGCAGGGCCACAGAAGCGCGCCCAAACAAAATCCGCCGCGCCCATCCTCGCTTCGCGGAAATCAACATCGCCCCCGAACCGGGCCTCTCTGAAAACCCCGAGGCCGAGGCTCGTTCCCAAAAAATTCGCCCCGCCGCGGAACTCGGCCCCGCGGAACTCTGCCGGGCCAGCAAAACGCGCCCCGGAAAAATCGGCATCCCCATTGAAAATAGCCCCGAGGAAATAGCCTATTTGGAAAGAGGCCCCCGGGAACCCGCGGCCCTCGGGGAAAACGAAGTTGCTGAAGTCCTTTAGCGTCGTATCCAAAAACCCATTGGTTATTCCGAAAGGGCTTTCGTGCGCCCAGACATCCAGGTTCTCCGCTAGGATACGCCAGAATTCCTCCTTTTTGGCCTCGTGATCTGGATGGTGGTATATACAGAATGGGCCGCGGACTAGATCGCGTTTCCATGATTCAGGACTCCACCACTCCCTCTCCGCTTTCGCCCCCCAGGCCGGACGGCCGCATATGGCGCAAAGGTTTTTACCCAACGGGTTCCCCCCCTTTTTTCCTGAAAGAGAAAATGATTATAATGATTATCCCGCAGACTATCGCGCTGTCAGCGAGGTTGAAGTAGGGCCAACGGAGATCACCTATGCCAAAGTTAAGGAAATCAACAACCTTGCCTATCCTGAACCTGTCAATCAGGTTGCCGAGCGCTCCGCCCAGGATCATCCCGTAGGCAATCGTGTTCGGCCATGCCTTCTCAAAAAGAAGGGCCGCAAGGACCATCGCCATTATCCCGATCATAACAACGGGGTAGAGCCAGGTCACCTCGTTCGGGAAAAGTCTTATGCCGAAGAGGATTCCCTTGTTGTAGACAAGGGTCAGCTTGAAAAAATTCCCGATGACCGGATAGTCCAGGTATGGGCTCAGACCTTTGACCACGAGGAGCTTTGTCAGCTGATCGAGAGATGTGATCCCGGCCCAGATGCAAACCGCTGTTGCCAGGCGCTTCCATCCAAAGCTAGCGAAAGCCCTCATTTCCGGCCCCGTCTATATGAGGTGTAGCCAGTCGTGGAGCAGGAAGTATATTCGGCCTATGAGCAGGGATAGCCTCGCCATCACCGTGTAGCCGAACATGGCGCCGAAAGCGACCATCAGGAAGGTTATGCCAATTTGCAGAACTGTCCCCAATTTCCCTTTGTATTCCGCCGAGAAGAAGAAATACATCAGCGCGAAAACCACGCCGAGGACGATGATCCAGTTGTTCAGGAGGGTGAGCCAACTAGCGCCCTGGATGTTGAAAAGAGGGAGGAATGTTGCCTGTGTCTGCGGGAAGAGGTAGCCGTTGACCACATTAACCAGCGTAAGCCCTACGCCCATCCCCGTCACGAAGGCTATCGGATACCGAGAGAGGAAGGTCAAGTTGGGCAAATAGGTGGCAAGAGCCTCTAGTTTGAAGAGGATCAGGGCGCCCAGGAATACCGCGATCCAAGTTATGACCTTGAAGACCCCGGGGAAAGCGAGGGCTTCCCGGACTGCTGGCACTATGCTTTGGTCTAGCGCGGCGTAGACGCCTATAGCGGCCGAGACGCCGACAAAAAGGTGCTCCGCCCACTTGTAGACGGGGTTATCGCGGTAGAGAAACGAGAACACGGCGAAGGTCAAAAGCGCGGCGAGCCATATCCCAATTAACTCCCATATGTTCATCTCACTTCCTCCTTGCCAGGAAGAACCCGAGGTTGCCCAGGAATATGAGGACAACCACCAGGATGTGCACTATGCTCTGCGAGAGCATGCCTATGGATGCTTGGCCCTTGAATCCGGCCAACTGTTCGTATTCGGCGGCCCCCTTGAGGCCTCCGAGTATGCCGATTATCTGGCCAGCTTCAAGATATGTGTAATACGAAGGGGTCACTACAGCGGTTGAGCCGAGCGCCATGGGCCAGCGGCCCTGGGCCTGGCCGTATACCACCCAGACATCGCCAGTGAAACCGGCCTCAAGCCCTATGAGTATGCCCTTGGGGTTCTCAACCGTTCCGAGGTCGCGGAGGTTCCTGAACCCCTGCATCGCGGGGAGGCTGTCCAGGAGAACGCCCCTCACATCGCGGGAGAAGGCCATCCTTATGTCCGAGTTCATGAGAAGCATGACGGCCACCCCACCTGGCCTGAATCCCCAGGAAACATAATCAACCCCCTCTATGAGGGTATCGGTTCTTTCTGGATGCTTTCCTTCCCTTATCTCCCTGTTGAAATCCCTAACCGCGCTCATTATCCCGTCCTGGCCGGCGATGAGTCCCTGGTAGTTCCAGTGGGTGAGGAGATAGACCCTGTGTCCCTTGGTGAATGCGTGCCTGCATATCCCGTAGAGCATTGGCTGTATCTCCGGCATAGATGAGGGGCCGTAGTCAGCGGAGATGACTATCCTTGATCCGGGCGGGAGATTGTCTATGAACCTGTAGACCTTCTCAACCTCAGGGGTTATCTGAACGCTCGGGCTTTTCTTGAACAGGAACGGCAGGGTTGTTGCCAGGAATACCAAACCGTAGATTATGCGCCTGTCTATCGTCGTTAGCAGGTAAAGGAATCTCATCTCATGTACCCCCTTTCTATGCCCACGAGAACCCTGAGCGCGAAGGCCAGGGAACCGAGGGATATTCCAAGGTCAATTCCCCTGCGCGCGGCCATCTGCGGGACCTCCATTATCCAGGAAGCGAGGTTGGGGACGCTGTGGACCACGAACCTGAAAGCCGGGAATAACTGCCCTCCCATGCCCACAGGCCACAGGAGGACAAGCCCCCCGGCCAGGAAGGCGAGCCCAAACATGAGCCTCATTCCCCTTCCCCAGCCCTCGTATTGCTTGAAGACCCTGAGGAAATAAAAGGCGAGGAGGAAAGCGAAGGCCGTGAATATGGGAGCCGCGGCCCAATCCCCGAAGGGAACCCGACCCAGCATCACGATGCCGGCCGAAAGAAGGAGGAGGGAGGAAGAGAAGTTCCTTGCCCTGAATGCCCTGTATGCGGCCGAGGCAATGAAGAAAGCCAGGAGGGAGAACATCGTAGCATCCATGGGAACCACTATGTAGCGGAAGAGCCAGAGAAAGGTGGATTGGGTGGCGAAGGGCCCACCGTATCTCCACCACGCGAACGCTCCCCAGGCTATTGTGCCCCAGAAACCTATAAGGAGCGTCAACGAATACAGGAGGTTCTGCCTCCGCTGGACCCGCCTTATGTGGTGCATTACCAAGGAGTCTATGCCAACAATGAGGGCGAAAGCGGAGATGATGACATCCCACTTGAGCGCCCAGGTCTGCATCATGGGGAACGGGTCCACGGGGATGAAGAAGGCGGAGGCCATGAACAACCCCACTATGAAAACGAGCCAAACCGGCGATCTTAGCATATCTTTCTCTCCTAACTTAGGAAAATAAAGGAAACACCTACGCTCACGAGGATGCTGAGTATGATTATGGTGGAAACGAAGGTGGCCTTGAAGACATCCTCGGCCTTTAGGGTAGCCATCTGAAGGGCGTTGTGCGAGAGATAAGCAGAGGCCGCGTATTCCTCCTCACCTATAAGGACATAGTCGCAGGCCGCTAGGAAGAACGGGGTCTGGAGAACGGAGGCTGTTCCAGCAACCTGTATGGCGCCAACAGAGTAGCCGGCCTCGGCTATGACGAGGGATTCGGCCGCGTAATAACCTATCAGAAATGTTGCCCCTGGCTTTTCCCTGACTATGAGTCCGCTCACCGCTCCGGCGAAGGCGAACTGCTGGGATGACACATAGAAAACATTGTCCTCGTTGTAGAGATCGGGCCTGCCAGCCTCGGTGCATGCCTCCTTTATGACCTCCTTTGCCGCGGCCGTGACCATCGGGTCGGAGTTCGGCATTATAACCGTGGTCTCATACTCAGCGGCCTTCTTAGCCACATGTTTGAGTATGGTGAGCGAGGCGATGGTCTCTATGTCAGATATGCTGCCGATTCCAGGAACATAGATTATGGGCTTCCCCATCTCGGTTGAGCGGCCCACGGCGTTGTCCAGCTCCTCAAGCCCCGCTATCTTCCTTATGAACATGGGCTTGCCCCTTCTCGCCGCAAATAGAAAGCCGAAGAACACGCAAGCGAAAATGATGTCAAAGATGAGAACAGGCAACTTCATGAAATTGAAGGATTGGGGCCTTACCGCTTCAGAGAAGTAGACCTTTGAACCGTCCTTTGAGACCAGGTAATACCTGTATATGCTCATTGGGGACCTGCTTCTGAGCAAAGCCACTATCTCCCTGGAGGCGCCGGGGTCAACGAAGCCCGACTCCTGGGCCTTGACCTCTGATACGGGCTCAGGAGGGGTGCGATCAACCGTCTTCATGTCCTGCTCCCTGGCCTCTGAGGACCGCATGAGCGTGAAGCCCTCCTCGGCTGGCAGATTCCAGGAAAGCGCGAGGCCGTCAAAGTGGATTGCCTCCCATCTTGCCCTGATGTTGGGCCTTGCTTCCGTGCCGGTTGTGAGATCGCGGATTAGATAGTCCTTTTCTCCGGGAACGGCTGAGGCGTCCATAAAGCTCTGGGTTCCTGGCGGAAGGGTTATCAGGGTTTTCCCTCCCTTGATGACCTCAACGAAGCCCTGCGGCCTAAACCCCCACTCAAGTCTGTATCCCGCGAAACCGAAACCCTTCCATTTGTATGTTGTTGCCATGCCTGGCACTGGTTCCACGCTAATAGGCTTGCTGTCAGCGTGTCCGTCCTCTCGCCACAGAAGGAGGGGCAGGTTCATTCCCCAGACCTTGACCTCCTTAAGGTATCTTGAGCCGCCCACTGCCCTGATGAAGTAGGTGTGGGCGCCCGAGGCCCCCTTGTCCAGGAACTCGTATTCGCCTATTTCGGCCTTGCCTATGAGCTGGCCGTCCCTGAAAACCTCGTATCTCAGGATGAGTGAATCACTGGGGGAGGGTTCCCAAAGGACCCAGTATCCATCGGATCTCACCCCTACCATGGGGTTCTGGGGAGGGGCCAGCTCCGGAGGCTGTGTCAAGATATAAAAAGCCAGAATGCCGGTCATTAAATCCTCCTTTAGGTCATCAGAAGATCAAAGATAAACTTCCATCCTATGGTCTCGGCCACCGCGCCCGCGATAATGATTATCACAGTAAGAAGTTTGAAGATGTCCTCCGCCTTTATGGTTGCTATCTGGAGAGCATCCCCTGAGAGGTATGCTGACGCGGCGTAGAGCTCCTCTCCTATGAGCGTATAATCGCAGGATGCCACGAAAAACGGCAGCTGATCCGTTGCGGATGTCCCAGCGACCTGGATCGCGCCGACGGATTGGCCTACCTCAGCGAACATCAGGCTCTCAGCGTAGAAGTATCCGAGGAGAAACACCGCTCCGGCCTTTTCCCTGATCGCAATCCCGTTGACAGCGGCCGCATAAGCGAATTGCTCTGGCGAGACGAAGAATATGTCGTCCTCGTTGTAGAGGTCGGGCCTCCCGGCCTCCGTATATGCCTCCTTGATTACCTCCTGGCTTGCGGCCATTACCAAAGGGTCGTTGTTCGGCACGAGGAGCTTTGTGGCGTATTCGGCGGCCTTGCGCCCTATGTGTTTAAGGACAGTAAGCGCGGCGACCGTCGGAAGTTCGCTTATGGTGCTGAGCCCGTGTATGAAGAGGATCGGCCTCCCGAGCTCCGTTGCCCTTCCAACGGCGTTGTCCAGCTCCTCAAGCCCTGCTATCCTACGGATTGACATCGGGATGCCGCGCCTGGCGATGAACAAGTAAGCGAAGAACACAGCGCTGAATCCTATCAGGAAGAGCAGGTTATTTAGCCTAGTGAGGTCAAACCAAGAGGGCCTGAAGGTAATGGTGAAGGGCGCGGATTCCGCGCTCGTGTCGCCCTTTATCGCGGAGACGATGAAGGTGTAGCTTTGCCCTGCCCTTACATCAAAGTGCTTGTAGCGGTTGTATTTCTGGTTCGTAGTGGCCAGATAAGTCTTGTTTCCGGCCGAATCAACGAGATATATATCATAGAGCTCCGCGCCGGGGCTTCTGTCCCATGTTATCATGAGGCCGGCTGTGGTGTCGCCCACGCAGGTCGTGCCCCTGATGTTGCTGGGGGGAAGGAGGGCATTAAGCGCTAGGATAAATCCTCCGACGGTCATGTCCCTTCCCTCCACTCAGAGAGATACCTTACCTGCTCCGGCCTCAGTTCCTCCAGGCCCATTCCCATGTGCTTGAGCTTTGTTCTCGCTATCCTTTCGTCTATCTCCCTGGGAAGGGTATAGACCCTTTTCTCAAGCTTTCCCGCGTTATCCGAGAGGTATTTCGCGGCCAAAAACTGGTTAGCGAAACTCATATCCATCACCTCGGCCGGGTGGCCCTCCGCTCCGGAGAGGTTGACGAGTCGTCCCTCTGTCAAAAGGTAAATCCTCCGGCCATCCCTGAGCCTGAAACGCCTCACGCCCGGCCTAGCCTCGTCCTCGCTTGTTGCCATTTTCCTGAGGGCAGGTATGTTTATCTCAACATCAAAGTGCCCGGAGTTGGCGAGGATTATGCCGTCCTTGGCTCTGGAAAGGTGCTCCTCGTCAATTACATGCTTGTCCCCCGTAGCAGTGACCATTATGTCAGCTCGTGATATTGCCTCAGCGACCGGCACGGCCTCAAACCCGTCCATGACCGCTTCTAGCGCCCTGACTGGATCAGCCTCGCAGACTAGGACCCTCGCGCCGGCGCCCCTTGCCCTTTGGGCTATCCCCTTTCCGCACCAGCCGTATCCGGCAACCGCGAATGTTTTTCCGGCGAGGAGGATGTTCGTGAGGCGGAGTATGCCGTCAATGGTGCTCTGGCCGGTGCCGTAGCGGTTATCAAAAAGGAACTTTGTGAGCGAATCGTTGACCGCTATTATTGGGTAAAGCAGGACCCCTTCTCTTTCCATGGCCCTGAACCTTATGACTCCGGTTGTGGTCTCCTCTGTGCCCCCCAAAACCCCCTTCGCCATCTCGGGCGATTCCCTGTGTATGTATGAGGTAAGGTCCCCCCCGTCGTCCATCGTTATGTGGGGGCCTGCGCCGAGGCACCTCTTTATGTGCTCGTAGTATGTTTCCCTATCCTCTCCGTGTATGGCGAAAACGGGGATCCCGTGGTTTATTGCCAGAGCCGCGGCGACATCGTCCTGGGTTGAGAGGGGATTTGAGGCGCAGAGCCTCACGCTCGCGCCGGCAGACCGCAGGGCAAGGACCAGGTTAGCGGTTTCGGTTGTGACATGAAGGCAGAGGGAAAGGTTGAGGCCTTTCATGGCTCCTTTGTGCTCATCAGCGAGGGACTTGAGGACCGGCATATGCTCCGCGGCCCAGGCTATTCGCTTCTCCCCGAGTTCAGCAAGGGATGGGTCCGCAATATGGAAATCTTCCATATGTTTCACTAAGGCGCCAATTATATCCTCTCACCGCGCGCTGGATCAAACACGCTCGCCCTAGAGAAGTATTCCGTTCCTCTGAGCTTCAAAAACCGCTCTGAGTCATACCTGGGGGATCGGTAACCCCAAGAGGATCATCCTCTTGCTCAGCAAAGTGCTGTGAACCACCCCGCCGGTCGCCTTTCTTTTCTCGGAATCGGGAGAGGTGTCCGAATTGGGGCGGATGTTTGCGCCCAGGCCCCTATTTGGCTCATAATTTCGGGTGTTTGTCAAGGTAATCTCCGCGGGCATCAGGGGAGTTGAGGCTTTCCCGGTTGAGGTTGAGGTTGACCTGAGCCAAGGCCTGCCTTACTTTGCCCTGGTTGGCTTGCCGGAGGCGGCCGTGAAGGAGTCGCGGGAGCGCATTCAGTCAGCCATGTCAAACTCGGGTTTTTACTTCCCGCTGAAGAAGATGCGCATCAACCTCGCGCCCGCTGACATCAAAAAGGAAGGGACCGCCCTGGATCTCCCGATAGCAATAGGTATCCTCGCGGCCGCTGGCAACATCCCAACCGATAGGCTCGGTCGGTTCCTGGTCCTGGGCGAGCTCTCCCTTGACGGCAAGCTCAGGGGGGTGAGGGGGGTTCTGCCCTCCGCCGTCCTGGCGAGGGACCTTGGGCTTGAGGGCCTGGTTGTTCCCGCGGATAACGGCCCGGAGGCCGCCGTTGTTGAGGGTATAAGCGTTTACGCCGTGGAAGATCTTTCCCAGGCCGTTGAGTTCTTCCGCGGGGCATCCCTTTCTTCCTGCCAGCTGGACAGGGAAAAGGCCTTTAACGACTATAGCGTCTACGATGTGAATTTCTCGGAGGTAAAGGGCCAGGAGCACGCGAAGAGGGCCCTTGAGGTGGCAGCCGCCGGCGCGCACAATGTCCTCATGATAGGCCCGCCGGGTTCCGGCAAGACGATGCTCGCTCGCAGGGTCCCCACCATCCTCCCCCCGATGTCCCTTGAGGAATCCCTTGAGACGACCCGCGTCCACTCTGTTGCCGGGCTCATTGAGCCCGGCCAGGCGCTAGTGGCAACGAGACCCTTCCGCGCCCCTCACCACACCATATCCGATGTTGGCCTCATAGGAGGGGGTTCCTATCCGAGGCCCGGCGAGGTATCGCTCGCCCACAACGGGGTCCTTTTCCTGGACGAACTGCCTGAGTTTTCACGCGGCGCGCTTGAGGTCCTTCGCCAGCCCATGGAGGACGGCTATGTGGTCATCACGAGGGCGAAGGCCTCTGTCCGATTCCCGGCAAGGTTCACCCTCATAGCCGCCATGAACCCCTGTCCTTGCGGCTACTACACCGATCCAAGACACAACTGCACATGCACCCCCCACCAGATAAAGACATACACCGGGAGGATATCGGGACCCCTTCTGGACAGGATAGATATACACATTGAGGTTCCCGCTCTCAGCTACGACGAGCTGAGGTCAAAACGAGAAGGCGAGCCCTCGGATAGAATACGCGAGCGCGTGCTTGCCGCGAGGGAGCGTCAGGCCGCGAGGTTCAAGGAAGAGCGAGGGGTCTACTTTAACGCTCATATGACAGCGAAGCATATAAAACGCTACTGCGCGGCTGATGAGGCCTCAGAGGCTTTGCTCCGGGCCGCCATAGAGCGCTTCGGGCTTTCTGCGAGGGCATACTCCAGGGTCCTCAAGGTAGCGAGGACCATAGCCGACCTTGATGGCTCGGATAACATAAAGGCCCACCATATATCTGAGGCGATCCAATACCGAGTCCTGGACAGGGCGACCTGGGGAAGGTAAGGTATGGAGAAAGAGCGCTCGCCCCAAGGTCGGTTCGGCTGGTTGGTGTGGGTTTATCTGGGACTTCTGGTTGTGCTCTCTTTCATTCCCAGCCCCGTTGGCGCGGGCGGGCCCTATTGGACTGACAAGGCCTTTCACTTCGCAGGCTACTTCTTCCTGGCTTATTTTTTCCTTCTGGCAACGAACGGGAAGGGGAGGCCGTTCGCACTGGTTATGGCCGCGGCCATAGCCCTCCTCACCGAGTCCGTTCAGGACCTCCTTCCGTGGCGAGAGGCTACGCTCTGGGACGCTTTCTGGGGGATTGTTGGCGCCTCATTGGCAATAACCCTGCCCAAAAGAGCCATGCTTTGGCTCCTCCGGAACTTCTCAACATGCTTTTTCGTCGGATACCTGCCTAAGGCTCCGGCAACATGGGCCACGGGCATCGTCCTCGCGGTGCTCTACTTTGCGCCCCTTTCCCCTCCGGTTATATTCATGCTCTTACTTCCCCTTGCCCTCCTGGCTTTCTGGTCATCCGACTACGCGGAATCTTTATGGGGCCCGGATCCGAGAAAGGTCGTCATAGACGAGGTCCTCGGAGCGGGACTATCCGTGATGTTTCTGCCTAAAACCGCTATAATCTATCTCCTGGCGTTTCTTTTATTCAGGGCTTTCGACATAATCAAGCCCCCGCCTGTCCGCCAGCTGGACAGGATGGAGACGCCAGGAGCGATCGTGCTGGACGATGTGGCCGCCGGTCTCATTACGAATCTCTCGCTCTGGGCCCTCGTTATCCTTACCCCCATAGAGGAGGTCGGGCTAAAACAGGTGATTGATTTCATCCTGGCTAGGTGAAGATCTCCTCAAGCACCCTCACGATCCTCTCGCCAGTTCTCCCGTCCCAGAGCTCCGGTACCCTCCCCCTCGGCTTATCTCCGTCAAGTATGCGCTCGGTCTCCCTGATTATCCTTTCCCTATCCGTGCCTATCAGTCGGTTCGTCCCCATCTTTACGGTCTCCGGACGCTCGGTGTGCTCCCTCAGGGTTAGGCAAGGAACCCCGAGCGCGGTTGTTTCGTCCTGGATCCCTCCAGAATCCGTTATCACAAGTGCCGCGCTCTTCATCAGCCTCACGGTTTGGATGTAAGGGAGGGGCTTGGTCACCGTGATCCTCGCCGGCAGGGGTATCCCGAACTCCGCGGCGCGCCGCGCCGTCCTCGGGTGCAGGGGCAGGATGACCCTTATCCTCTTGGAGATCTCGTCAAAGGCCTCCATTATTCCCTTCAGGACCTCTTTCCGGTCAACGCTCTCCGGCCTGTGCAGAGTTGAGAATATGTAGCCTCCAGGCGCGAGGCCCATATCCTCCACTATCCTGCAGGAATCTATTTCCGGCATGAGCCTAAACATGGGGTCAAGGTTTATGTCCCCAGCCATGAAGACACGCTCAGGGGCTACCCCTTCCCGGAACAGGTTCTCGGCCGCGAACTGGGTTGAGGGGAAAAAGTAAGACGAAAGCGTATCCGCAACCTGGCGGTTTATCTCCTCCGGCTGGTTAAGGTCGTGCGTCCTGTAGCCAGCCTCAATGTGGACAAGGGGTATCCGCCTCATCCCCGCCACAACAGCGCCAGCGAGGGTTGAGTTGACATCCCCGACAACAGCTATGAAGTCCGGCTTCGCTTCCGGCAGGATTCGGTCTATGCCTGCGATAGCTCTCGCGGTTTGCTGTCCGTGGGTCCCTGAGCCAACCCCGAGGTAATAGTCAGGCTCAGGTATCCCCAATTGCTGGAAGAAGGTGTCAGAGAGCTCGGGGTCATAGTGCTGGCCTGTGTGGACAAGGATGGGTTTTATCACGCCCCCGCGCCTTGATTCCTCAATCACCGATGCTATCTTCATGAAGTTCGGCCTAGCGCCCGCTACAAGAAGCATCCTCACCATGGCGTGAGAACCCCTGCCGATACCTTTCCAAAAGGATAACTTCCCGCCCCGGCGTGCAGCTCAAGCCAAGCGCGCGCGCAAGCAAGGCTCAGCTTGGCGTAGGCAAAGTTTTCCGCTTTCACAGGCCCCACCATATACCAGCCATCCGGGTATTCCCCTGTTTTCGGGTTTTGGGTCTGGATGGAGGTTGAACCGCGCTGTTTGTTCAGGAAGCCGGCGGCCAGGCTCGCGCTCTCGGAAAGGTGCCAGCCCGCCTCAGCCCATGTGCGGTTTGAACCAGGCCCATCAACGGCCCCCAAGGATACCCCGTGCAGGGCGTATTTATCGTATCTCTTTGTGTTGTTGTATGTGTAGGCAGAGACGCCCTGGTGGCCCAGGTCAAGGTAAAAAGAGCCAAGCGGCACGATCGTCCTGATGTAGAAACCGAGGTCCGCCGGCTCCTTGTCCCAGTAATCCGGGTTGAACTGCATGTCGTCTATGAGCAGGGCCGCGAAGGCCCCCGCTCGCCCGGCCCGGGCGCTCAGCCCCATCTCCCATAGTATATTGCAGTTATCCTGGTAGACCCACTGGTTTATGTAGAGGGAGGTTATGGGGTTCAGCGCAGAAAGCGGAGGTAGGGCGAAGAGCGTGGCGTATATCGCGCCTTCAGTGAACGAGAGCGTGAGGTTTTCCGAGGGCGCCCATTCCAGCCTCTTGCCTATGAAAAACCTTCTTACCCTATCTCCGGGCTGAAGCCACCTCTCCTTGAACCACTCGGCTGAGTCCGCCTTGAAATCATCAAGCTGCAGAAGAAGGTATGAGAAGGAAAATGGGCCTCTGGCGTATGAGAAACCCAGGCCATCTGCCGGAAGCCCTGACAAAAGTAGGGGGGACCAGAAGGTTTTGTTCCTCCCGAAGAAAGCGGTTCCTTCCCCGGCGTTGTATGTGAGGCATAGCCTTGTGAACCCGGCGATCACCTCCTTTGAAGGAAGGAACCCCGTCGCGCCCGTGTTCCAAGGCTCAAGCCCGAGCCCATCGTGCCCTGAGAGAAACCCTGGTTCCGCTACTAGGCCGAGGCCCTTCCCCTCCAGGATGAGGCCGGCCGCGGCGTGTCCTCCCGGCACGGAGCAGAGCCAAATGTGCCCGTCCCAACCGAGGTATTTCTCCAACCTCCTGGAGAGAGGCCCCTCACCAGAGAAGTTTATCTCCCTTATGCCCAGGCTGGAGAGCGAGAACCTCGCCGCGCGAGCCTCTCCCCTCACCCAGGCCTCTGTAAAATCCCGCCAGAAAGGCCACTCCTGGGGAGGAAAAAGAGCCAGGATGAGCGCGTGCGCCATCATATCAGAAAAGCCCCTTATTCATTACCCTTACCATTGCCCTTGCCTTGCGGCAGGCCTCCTCATCCTCCTCGTATCCGATGTAGTGCCTCCCGAGCGCGGATGCGACAGCGGCCACCGTTCCGGTTCCAGTGAAAGGGTCAAGTATTATATCTCCGGGATAAGTGTAGATCTTTATTAGTCTCCTCGTTATCTCGTGGGGCATAGGAACATCCCAAACGCTTTTTGACCACTCTATGAATTCAACAGAGCTTATGTCCGGCCTTGAGCCAGGTATCCTGGGTTCAAGCCGCCGCGAGCCTTTTGAAAAGAGCAGGATGTGCTCGTGAATGTCCCACAGGGTCGGGTTGGATGGGCTAACCCAGCCTCCCCACGAGGAAGGTATAAGGGAAGCCCCCCTGTTCCATATTATTTCGCCACGCATTGAAAGCCCCATTTCCATGATGGCGCTCGTTATCGCCGCAGGCGATGAGTAATCAAGTTTCCTCAAGGCAACGGGCACGATTATCGCTAGGCGCCCGCCGCTTGTGAGCGCCCTCGTGCACTCGGCGAAAACCCCATTAAGCCTGGAGAGGTAATCCGGAAGCCCTTCGTCTTTTCTCGGCGCGGGCAGGAGTGTGAGGACCATCTGGATTGATCCGTCCTCCACCTCATCCATGTTCGCGGGGCTTTTCTGGTGGATTACATCAAGGCGCACGCTGATATTATAGGCCATGCCGCTGACCTGATTCACTGACATCTTACACTTCTCCGTCTGGTTTGCGATTGCCAAGAGGATCAGGGGTTGAGAAAGGTGAAAGCGTCTCCCGCCCCTCCTTTTCGCTGGCGGCTGGCTTTATTACGATCTGCCGGAGGCTGGAGCGAATGTTAGGGTCTATGATGCTCTCGGAAGGGTGGTATGGGAGCAAGGGCTTTCGGGGGCCGGACGCCTCATGCCCGATCTTGGAACTGGGGTCTATTTCGCCAGGGCTGAAGGCGGAGGATTCTGCGAGATAATCCGCTAGCCCGCCTTTTTGCTTGAGTATCAACCAGGTTACCTGTTAGCTTTATAATTTTCTTACTGGCTAGCCTCACTGAGCGATGTGAGTTGCTAGGAGGTATAAAGAGATGGAAACAGCGGATCCAAAACAGCTTCTTGAAAAGGCAAAGAAACCATCGCAGGACGCTCTTGTCCTGCACCCGTTCTTCCGCGGAAAGGTTGAGGTAGTGCCCAAATGCGTTGTGCGCAGTGTAAGCGACTTTGCCATATGGTATACGCCCGGCGTTGCCGCACCCTGTAAGGATATCCAAGCAAACCCTGAGAAGGTTTTTGAGCATACCAACAAGGGAAACTTCGTTGCAGTAATATCCGATGGCACGAGGGTTCTCGGCCTCGGAGACATAGGGCCTGAGGCGGCCATTCCGGTAATGGAGGGCAAGGCCCTTATCTTCAAGTATCTTGGCGGGGTTGATGCTTTCCCAATATGCATTGCCGAGAAGGACCCCGACAAGTTCATAGAGATATGCCTCGCTCTCCAGCCCGTTTTTGGAGGCTTCAACCTTGAGGACATAGCCCAGCCGAAGTGTTTCTACATCCTTGAGACGCTCAGGAAGGAGGCCCAGATTCCTGTCTGGCACGATGATCAGCAGGGCACAGCGGCCGTTACCGTTGCTGGGCTAATAAATGCGGCCAAGGTTGTCGGAAAGGATTTTGCCGAGCTCAAGGTGGCGATGCTCGGTGTGGGCGCGGCCGGAGCGGCCTGCCTGCGCGTGATGATAGCCGCCGGCATGAATCCAGGTAATATCCGCGTCCTTGACCTTGTGGACGGCAAGCCGACCATAATCCACCCGGATATGGACCTTGAGAAGCTTTTCCCCTACAGACGAGAGATGCTCGCGATGACAAACGCTGATGGCGTAAGAGGCGGGTTGGAGGAGGTGTTCAAGGGAATGGACGCCGTGATAGGCTATGCAGGCCCAGGTCTCATTCAGCCTCACCACATACAGTCAATGGCCGAAAGGCCCATAGTCTTTGCCTGCGCGAACCCAGTGCCTGAGATATGGCCTTGGGAGGCGAAGACCGCCGGAGCGGCAATCGTTGCGACCGGGAGGTCAGATTTCCCGAACCAGGTTAATAACTCCTTGGGCTTTCCCGGCATATTCCGGGGCACCCTTGATGTGCGTGCGAGGACCATAACCGATGAGATGTGCCTCGCGGCCGCGCGGGAGCTTGCCAAGGTTGCTGAGGACAACGGGCTTTCTGAGGACTACATAATCCCCTCAATGGACGAGTGGGAGGTTTTCCCAAGAGAGGCCGCGGCTGTGGCGATGAAGGCGCAAGAGCAAGGCGTCGCAAGGCTCAAGAAGACCCGCGAGGAGCTGTTTTCTGAGGCCGAGGCCACTATAAGGAGGGCAAGGGATCAGCTCCGTATCCTCATGGAGAACGGGATAGTCCCGCCAGCGCCTGAGGTTTAGCAAGGCTTTGAGATCTTTATCTTGACGCTAAGCTGAAGACCCAGCCCGGAGATTTATTGTTGTATCTTGCCCAGAATTGGGGGGCTAGCCGCGCCCATTCTTGACTGCAGACCTGCCCGTAGAGGATAATTTGCTTATCATGAAAGCCTTGAGAAAGCTTATAGTGCCTGTGATTGCTCTGGGTATAGGGTTGGCCGCGGGATACGCGATAAGGGCGGAGGCCGCGGAAACCCAGACGCCCACACTAAAGCAGATGCTTGACCTGATGAACGCGGCTTTGGGCTATATTTCAGAGTATTATGTTGAGCCAACCGACAAGGCGGAGCTTGTCCAGGCCGCGCTCAAGGGGATGCTTTCCTCGCTTGATCCTTACTCTGAGTTCATGACCCCTAAGGACAAGGAGGAGTTGGAAGAGGAGACCTCAGGCGAGTATTCCGGCGTCGGCATGCAGGTGGGCCTGAGAGATGGGTGGCCAACCGTCATAGCGCCCTTTGACGACAGCCCGGCCCAGAAGAAGGGCCTTAGGTCAGGCGACAAGATAATAGAGATAGAGGGCGAGAGCACCTACGGTATGGGGATAAACGATGTAGTTAAAAAGCTAAGAGGGCCTGAGGGGACAAATGTGACCATAAAGGTCCTGAAGCCGGGCCTCAACGATCCTGTTGAGATAACGCTCACCAGAGCAAAAATAAAGATCCACCCCGTCCCCTACTACGATCTGATAGAGGGAAGCATAGGCTACATAAAGATGACCTCCTTCTCCTCTGATGCCGCGGCCGAGCTCGCCGCCATAATTGATACCCTTAACTCGCGCGGCATGAAGGGACTCATCCTTGACCTCAGAGGGAATCCCGGCGGGCTTCTCAGGGAAGCGGTGGATGTTTCGGATGTATTCCTCGCGAAGAACTCCCTCATAGTGTCCACGAGAGGGCGAGGAACAGAGGATGTCATCAATTATTTCGCCAGAAATCCTGAGAAATTGAGCCTGGATGTCCCTATGGTTGTCCTGGTGGACCAGGGTTCGGCCAGCGCCTCGGAGATAGTTGCTGGAGCCCTCCAGGACTGGGATAGGGCGCTTATCATTGGAGACACCACCTTCGGAAAGGGGCTTGTCCAGAGGGTCTTTCCGCTTGATTACAACTACGCCCTGCGCCTCACCACATCCAGATACTACACCCCTTCAGGCAGGTGCATCAACAAGATAACCAAGCTTGGCGGCAAAGAGACCAAGGATACCACGGACATGGTTTTCTACACCAAGCGTTTTGAGAGGGAGGTGATGAGCTCAGACGGCATAGTTCCTGATGTAGTAATTGAACCCGAAAAAACAAAAGAGCTCACAGCAAAGGCTATAGCGGATGGCGGGCTATTCGCTTTTGCCCTCAAGTATACTGAGAAACACAAGACGCTTCCCTCGTCCGGCAAAATAGCCCTCACCTCGGCGGATATGGCCGAGTTCAAGAAGTTCCTCGCGGACAGGAAGTTGACCTTTACGGAGTGCGAGTGGGAGGAATCCTACGACCAGCTCAAATACTGGTTGGAGCAGGACATAGCCGAGAAATACTGGGGACTCAAAGGGCGTTATCGTCAGTCCCTCGTAGGCGACCCTGTTGTTGAGGAGGCCTTGAAGAGGCTGAGGGAGGCTCGCAAGACGGACGACCTTTTCCTCGCGATCGGGGCCGGTAAGGCCGGAAAATAATAACCCCACGGCCTTGGCCTAGATATCCAGTTCCGATAGCCACTTGTCAATGAACGCGGCTGTGTGCTTATCCAGGAGTTCGTAGAACATGTCCATAACCTCTGGACGGGAAAGGCATATCTCTTCAAATCTGTCAACGAAATCCGGACCCGCCGTGGCCTTTGTAATGGCGTCAGTAAGCTCCTCATCCTCAAGCTTTTCCGCGAGCCTGGAAACCACCGAGAAGATGTCGGACTCGGAAAGGTGAGGTATGGGAACGAACCTGCCGTTTCCCTTGTATATCTCCGCCACCTTCTCAACGAGGGCCCTCTGTGAAGGCCGCAGGGAATCGATCTCGTCGTTCTCCACAGCGGCGAGAACCTCCTCAGGTATCAGGATTATCTCGCCCGTCTCAGTGTCCAGGAAGTATTCGTCGGAGGCTGAAGCCCCCGTCTGGATCACCCTTGTGATCATCTCAATGTCAAGCGCCTCCCGTTTCATCAGACTTATATAATAACCGAAACCGCGTGGACGCGCAAGGGGCAAATTTGATCATTGGCTCACGCCTAGTTAATAAATAATAAAACGATGGAGACCGAAAGAGCGAGACATCCCGGCTTATGCTATATTGTAATGAGCTGCTTGGGCGAGCCGGTTATTACCCTTGGCCCTTCTTCCCTTACCCAGACCATGTCCTCTATCCTGACGCCGAACCTTCCTTCAATGTAGACTCCGGGTTCTATTGTCGTAACCTCATCGCCCTCCAAAACGCAATCCGCCAGATACGAAAGATAGGGCGCCTCGTGCACATCCAGCCCGACCCCGTGGCCGAGCCCGTGGCCGAAGAGCTCCCCGTATCCCCTGGAGGCTATAACATCCCTCGCCAGCGCGTCAACATCCCTGCATGTCAGGCCGGGCCTTATTCCCTCAATAGCCGTTTTCTGCGCCTCAGCCACCACGGCGTAGACCTCCCTTAGCTCGTCCGGCGGCTTCTTGGGACCTATCCACAGGGTCCTGGTCATATCGGAGCAATAGCCCTCCTTCGCGGCCCCAAAATCCAGAAGAAGGACCGTGTTTTTCTTTATGGTGACGCTCCTCGGGCTTGCGTGCGGCAAGGCAGAATGCGGCCCTGTTGCCACTATCGTTGAAAATGCGGTGGCATCCGCGCCGCGTTTCTTCATCTGGTAGTCCATCTCAAGGGCGAGATCAGCCTCGGTCATGCGGCCCGGCTCAAGGTTTTCAATGACCCAGCTGAAAACCCCATCGGTGATTGCCTGAGCCCTTGATATAGCCCCTATCTCATCCGGGCTCTTCCTTTTTCTTAGGGCAAATACCGCTCCTTTGAGAGGTTTCAGTGGAAGGCCCAGCTTTTCCTTGAATGTCTCATACTGGTCATAGGTGAGGCTCTCAGGTTCAAAGAAAAGCTCCGAAAGCCCAGAGAGGTAATCGGGCAGTTCCTTGAGGAATCCCTCCCTGGTTATGTGTATCCTGCACTTCTTCCCAACCTCCTGCTTTGACTGGATCTCGTAGCGAGAGTCCGTGAAGAAAACGGTCTCGTCGCCTTTTACAAGCAGAAACGCTGATGAGCCGGAAAACCCAGTAAGGTAGCGGATGTTCTTGATATTGGTTACGAGAAACCCGCCTATCCCTTCTTTTGAGAGCGCCTCCCTCAATCGTTCAAGCCTGTTCATTTTCTCCTGCGGAACAACCACTTCAAGGTTCTCTTATCCCGGTAATACTTGCCAGTATAGCGCTTTACCTCAAGTGGAACATCGTTGAATACCACCCCCAGAAGTCTGGCGCCGCTCGCCCTGAGCCTTTCTGCGGCCTCGGATACCTCACCCTTTTTGGTGAAGCCATACCTCGCCACCAGGAGGACGCCCGATGCCCATCCGCCTATCTTAACAGCGTCCACAACGGGAAGAACGGGCGGGCTATCCATAATCATATACTCAAACTTATCGGCCAACCCGCCGAATGTTTTCTCAAGGTTCTCCTTGCTCAGAAGCACTGATGGGTCAGCAGGCACGGTTCCGCCGGGTATGAGCGCGATGCCGTCTATGGAGGTCATAACCTCTTCCACGGTTCGTTTTCCCGCGAGCAGGTCAGAAAGGCCCGGGGTCAACGGGGCGCCAAAGAGGTCGTGGAGGCGCGGTTTTCTCATGTCGCTATCAACGAGGAGGACCCTTTTCCCCATTCCAAGAAGAGCCTTTGCTATCCCAAGGGCAATGGTGCTCTTGCCCTCGTTTGCCGTAGAGCTGGTTACAGCGATCACCCTTAGCTTGCCTTCTATTGGGGTATAATCCAGGGATAAAGCGAGGAGCTTAAAGGATTCTTCGGCCAGCGCCCGGGATGATTCGGATTCGGTGGTCCTGGGTATGATGGAGAGACAGGTGGCGCCGGCGAGGCGCTCAAGCTCAGCTTTGCTCTTGGTGCTTACATCAAGGGCCTCCAGGATGAATATGCCTATGATTGAAAGGAGAACCCCGGCCAGAAACCCCAGCGCCGCGTTGAATCTCTTCCTGGGCTGAATGGGATAAGGATTCGGGAGAGCTGTGTCCACCATTACAACCACACCGGTCTGCTGATTCTCGTTCATCCTTATCTCGTAAAGGTTTTTCAACAGGGATGAGTAGACCTCCTCCCCCGCGTTTACCTTGGCCGCGAGGCGCTCCACCTCTATAACCTTTGCGGGAAGATCGCCCAGCTGCCCCGAGTATTTGGCGTAGAGCTTGTCAAGCTCGCGGCGTTTATTCTCGTAGAGAGCTATGCGGTTTGCAACGATGGATTGCTCAAGGCTTTGTATCTGCGAGTCAAGCAGTTTGATGGTGGGATGGTCTGGCTTGTATACGGAGGCGAGCTTTGCCCTCTCGTTCTTGAGGGTGATGAGGTCCATCTCCTTCATTGCGTAAGCCGTCTCCGGAACGATATTCTTTGATTGCTCGTATGCTTCTGGATATTGCCTTTTCAGGATCTCCAGGGAGGTATTGATCTCGGTCCTCTCCTTCTCCAATTCCCCCATAGCATTCAGGATTATTTGGCTCTGCGCGCTGGGTTCAAATATGCCGTATTCCTTCCGCATCTTGGCCAAGAGGTCCCCCATAGAATCCAGCTCGTGTCTCATCTCGGCCAGCTGGTCCTCCAGGAACCCTCTTAGAACCCGTGAGCGCTCCTTATCCATTTCTATTATGAACATGGAATATTCCCTGGCATAAGCATTAGTGAGCATGGCGGCCTTCTCAGGCGTCTCCGCCGAAACCATGATGTCCATTATCTCGGTCGGGCCCTCCATCAGGACACCCACGCTCCCCGCTAGACCGCCGGCAACGCTTTGAACATTCAGGATGTTTATTGATACGCTATCTCCGGGGTTGAGGCCCTCCGCGTATACCGTGAATGACCAGTTCTCCACCGCGGTTGGCTCCCCGAATTTGCCACGGCCGACGATTGAGCCGCCCTTTTTGACGCTGAAGCTGTCTCCGGCCGAGACCAGGATATAGTTGCCGCCGGGGTAATCGTCGGGAAAGTTGCAGTCCACGAAGCTGACCCTCGCGTTTGCTGGCTTTTCCTTTACCACGATGTTAAGCCCCAGCCTGCGGACCACCCTCTCGGCTATTACCCGGCTCTTAATGAGATTCACCTGGGTCTGGAAAGGGTCTGCCACAAAGAAAGGCGTGCCTATGGCCGTTTTGAGAACGCTGGTTGATCTGGCCAGGTCAACCCTTATCCTCACTATGCCCTGGTAAACGGGCTTGGTCATGAAGGATACAAGCACCGAGGCGGCGACCGAGAGCGCGATGATTATCAGGCTCATCAGCCAGTGCTTCTTGATGAGCTCCCAGTAAAACCTGATCCCTTTTTTCTCTTCCATAAAGCTACCTGTGTAAAATAAGATACAGCGATATGCCTACTGAGATGCCAGTGGACACGAGCGAAAAGAGGGTTGGCCATCCCCCCCACTTGGCCAGAAAGGTCCTCGGCACATATATCACATCGCCGGATTCAATCCCCACATCCACGGCTCGTTGGCCTTTCTTCATAGCTGTGTTGAGGTTAACCCTTGAAGATGTCTTCTTCTTTATGAGCTGGGTTCTTCCCAGGTCGCCAGAAGGAGTGGGCCCGCCCGCCATCGCTACTATCTCCATGATCGTCTCGGAGCCTGTGATGTAATACTCCCTTGGGCCAAATACCTCCCCGGTCACATAGACCCTGTAAAGGGGTTCAAGGGTTAGCTGAGGGTTCTGATAGTAGGCGCCGTAAGCCTTCTCAAGTTCTGCCCTGAGCTGCTCGTGTTCCTTGCCCGCTACGGTTACCTTGCCCAGGAGGGGCAGATAACAGCTACCATCCTCTTGGACCCTGTATTCGCCGGAGATCATGGTGTCCGGCCAGAGCGATATCCTTATCCTGTCGCCAGGAGCGAGGATGTTGCCGACAACCAGAAACAGCAAGATCGTCATCAAAGGCAAAATGATAAAGAAGCCATCTGGGGCCGCGCAAGCTGATCCGGACCGCTCCCAAAACTTGAAATTTTTCGCGCCATTGGTTCATAATTTGTGCCTCAGCGGGGTCGTAGTTCAGCCTGGTGAGAACGCTGGCCTGTCACGCCAGAGGTCGCGGGTTCAATTCCCGTCGGCCCCGCCTTAACCTTCTCGCTAATCAAGGTTTCTAGAAGCACGGGGAACTTCGTTCTCCCGTCGGCCCTCTTGCCTCGCTTTCCAGAAATCCCTCGCGAGGGCCTTCTCGCGGCTAAAGGTCTCAAAGAGAACCCTCTCCCTTTCGGTCCTATGGAATTTACCGTAGACCCTTAGGTCATACTTGCCTGAATCAAAGGGAAACGCCGTGTCCTGCTCAACGATTCTCATACATAACCCTTGCGGCACGATCCTCAGCCCTTCAAGCATCTGCCTCTCGTCATCCGTATAGAAGGCGAAGGCTGTGTAGCGCGGCCCTGGATACCTCGTGAGCATGGCTCTCAGCATCGCGATGTAGGCTCCCTGGATAACGGCCGGATCGTAAGGCAGGTCGTGCTCAAACTTTCGGAGCTCGCGCGAGTAGGCATCTATTTCTTCCCCGGCGCACTCGTAGAGCTCCGGGTGCTTGAGCCTTATGTGCTTAAGATACCACGATCGCCTCAGAAGCTCCTTGTCTATTATGATTATGTCCTGCCTTTGCCCCATCACATGCTGAAGGTAAAGGACTGGCGAAACCAGGTCCCAGTAATTGCAGATGACGAGAGCGCCCGGCTCCAGCTCGGCCATGTGGGCTGTGGCGTAGTCGCGAGCGAATGTGTCCCCGCGGCGGTTCACCTTTCCGAAATTGAAGGTAGAAAGTAGCCCCGGAAGAAGAATCCCGGCCCAGGAGAACCTCCTGAGGCGCGCTAGGGCGAAACCCGAAAGCAGGCACATTACCGCGAACAGCGGCAGGAAGTAATCCCCGATATCCGGGATCGTGTAGCCGGCAAGGTATATGAAGGATAGCGCTCCGGCAGCCAGAAGGGTAAAGCGCCAGTGTTTCTGCGCCATAAAGACCCCCAACAACGGAAGGAGAACCCCGATGTTCCAGTTCCTCCAAACCTCTCCAGCTACACCCCCGAGCCCAGCGAGGAAGCCGGAAGCCCCTGCCCCAAACATCCAGACCTTGTATTGCCTCCCTGTTATGTGCCAGAGGAAGTTCGTGAGGTTCTGGGGGTCCCCCCAATCAAAGAAAGGCTCGTGAAGCGACCTTATTGGGAGGTAGAGGTATAGGCTCATGGGGATGAGAAACGTCCAGGCCCATGCCGCCGATTTCCTTTTCAGGATTATCATCAGCGCCACACCTGGCAGAACTACAGAAGCGCCCGACATGTGGTTGGCGAGGACGAGCCCGGCCAGGTAAAAGACCTGCGCTGGGTGGGCTTTCCCCTTGAACCACCTCGCTAGCAAAAGGAGAAAAAGCCCAACGAGTGCCGCGCCGAGAGCGTAGACCTCAGCCTGGTTTGATGTTGACCACACGAGGCGGAAGAAGGGAAACGCCAGGGCTGCGGACGCGCTCGCACCCACATCAAACCCGAGCTCTGTTCCCGTCCTGAATAGAGCCCAAGACCCCAGCCCGGCGCAGATCGCTGACATCACGCAGAGCCTCCAGACCGGTTCGCCAAAGGTTATGGCGTGAGACCATATGTGGGCCAAAAGCGTCCAGAGCGGGTAACCCGTCGGGTGGGCTATGCCCAGGGTCCAGGCTACCGCTGAGAGCTCCCCCGAGTCCACCAGCCCAACGGTTTCCGAGGCCGTGAACGCCAGAATAACTGATGGTATTACCGCAACGGCAATCTCAATGAGAGCCCTTCTCATTCCCTCGTGATCCTTGCAAGGGCCTGAAGCCCGAGTATGTAGCTTTCCGGCCCGAACCCCGTTATTACGCCCCTGGCGGCCCTTCCGGTGACGCTTTTTGCCCTGAAGCCTTCCCTCGCGAATATGTTGGAGATGTGGACCTCAACTGTTGGGACCTTAACTGCCCTGAGAGCGTCCGCTATGGCCACAGAGTAGTGGGTGAAACTGCCGGGGTTTATCAGGATGCCGTCAAAATTCTTTCTGGCCTCGTGTATTGCGGAAAGGAGGACTGACTCTGAGTTGGATTGGACAAAGGATACCTCTATACCCATACTCTCTGCCTCGGCGCGGATCAACCTCTCCAGCTCCGCAAGGGTCATCTTGCCGTATACCTCCGGCTCCCGCTCGCCGAGCAGGTTCATGTTCGGGCCGTTGATGACGAGCACCTTCACCCACAAATTATATTGTAGAGGGCGGTCCCGATGCCCTCTTTCCAGCTAAAGCGCTCACTGCTTGAAAGGGCTTCTGAGCTTGTCTTAAAATATGGGGGTCAACGAGGAGTGGAAAGATGATGTTGAGGAATTCTCTCAAATTTTGTGCGGGTGCCATTTTCATCCTGGCGCCAGCGTGCCTCACGGCCAAGCCGGCGGTCAACTTCAAGATGCAGATGTTCGTTGACCCCAACGGGGTTATCTCAAGGAACATAGATGCCTCCCAGCTGGAGAAGAACAAGGAGACGGTTTTCAAGCGCATGCAGAAGGACTTTCAGGATCCCAACATTGATGTAGCCGGAGCATACAGGCTGGACATCAGCAGGACCCAGTTCTTCAGATACTTCACCCACGAGGATAACGGCTTTATCCATATAGAAGAGGATACCATGAGGTCAAAGGCCGGCTACACACTTGATCTGGTAGTAGGCGAGGATCAGAACGGCCTTCTGGCTGGCATTTGGCTTATCAACAACGAGACCGGCGCCATTTATCGCTACAATAAGGCCAGCATAAACAAAAAGGACATACGCTATGTCATCCAGGCACTCTTGCAGATAGTTGATGATCTCTATGCCGCATTCAGCAAATCTAGGGCAAAGAAGCTGAGCGAGACCGAGAGCATCTCCCAGATAATAGAGAGAACCGAAACCCCTGTTGAGGTGCAGGTATTCGTGTCAAAGGATACAGCGTCAATGTCCCTGGACAGGACCGTTGGCATAACTATCACCAAGCTCACCAATGTCTACGACAGGCCTGTCTTCCAGTATCTTGGCGAATCCATGAGGATTGCCATAAAGCTCAAGGACGGCTCCCCGGGCAACATCGTTTCCGGCGAGCCGGCCGAAGGCTCAGCTTGGCGTTGGGATCATGTGAAGGCCGGCTCCGTAACATTCCAGTATAAGCTCCCCGGGCCCGAGGCATTCTCATCCGGCAAGAACCCGGTCAAGGCCTCGTATCAGATTGCCCCTGTGGACTATCTGACCGGGAAGGTCCTTGAGGCCGCAAATCTGACTATTCTCGGTCCTGACACCTTCCTGGTGAGGGCAGATCACGCCTGGCAGGTTTCCTCCACCTGGAACTTTAAGTCAAAGAACATCTCCATGACCCTTTCTTTCGATTACGAACTGCACTACATGATGAACTGCCGGGACTACCTGATTGACGACTTTTTCCACAGGGCGATGAACGCTCGCGACGCCTGGTGGTATTCCTCCAACTTTGTCAAGATGAAGTATGAACCCCTGAAGGACAAAGGGACAGTCTCAAACTTCAAATATACTGACTGCGGCCTTCTTGATCCTTGGAACCTTTCCGATGGAACGGTTGATACCATATATGTGATTGGACTGCCGGTCGGCGAGGACCCGGCCCGGGTTCAGATAATAAACTTCTGCTTCTACTTCGGTGGGGCCTACGCCAAGAACGCGGTGGGTGACGCTGTGGATGTGTTTGACCTCTTTAACGCAAGGGTTGTGGGCGACAGGATAGCCTCAGGATTCAAGGACATACCGGCCAGGATACCGTGGATGATAGACATAAGCCAGGCCCAGCTCAGCTCCTTCCAGCCATTCGTCAACACTTACTCCGCTTCCTATACCTTCGCTAACTACAACTGCGGCCAGGAGCAGGTTGATGTGACCATAACCCAGAAATTTACCCCGATCTTTGAGTTCACCTGCATAGGAACTAGGGAGGAGATCAAGGAGGGCGAGGGCAAAAAGTAGCTAGAACGCCTGAGATGTCCCGAATGAGTAGACCACCCTGCCGCGGCCGTAAGGCCATCCGGCGTCCACCCTCAGGTTCGGGAACTTGAAAACCTTCGTGAGGCCGAGCCTGAGCCCAAAGCCAACATCCCAAACGAAATCCCCCTTGCCGAGGTCTATATCCCCACCGTCCCAGAAGACAACAGCGCCGGGCACAAAGAACTGGAAGAGCTCCGGGCCTATCAGCCTGAGCTCCGATTGAACTAGCAGTTTCTCGTCCCCTGAGAGCCAGAAGGCCGGCCATCCCCTGAGGCCGGAGGTGCCGCCGAGCTCGTATGAGATGATGCCGGGCTGATCGCTCATCCTCCCGTAGAAAAGCGAAAGCGCTATAACGGAATTGGGGTGAGGTTTGAGGTATGTCCTCGTGGTAATCTCGGCCCTCCTCACGCAACGGCCGCCCACATGGCTATACTGGAGAAATGGCCTCGCGTCCCAGAAAAGCCTCTCCCTGATGTGATAACCAGCTGATAAGCCCAGCTCCGCCCCCCACCCCTCAAGGTATAGCCAGGCGCCCGCTGTTAGCGTTGGACCGAGGAGAAAGTCCTCATCGTATCCGAAGCCGTCCAGCCTCTTTGTCTTGCAGTAATTTCTCCTCTCGTATATCAGGCCAGCGCCAAGCCCTCTCATGAGAACGGTGTCCCTGCCGGTCCTCTTCCAATACTTGAAGTCAACGAAAGGCGCGAGTATCCTATCAGCAGTTAGGTTGCGTGAGAACCTTGCCCCTGCTTGCCGAACGCAGAAGCTCTCCGAATCAATGGACTCCCCTTCGTGATAGAGGCGCAGGCTACCCGAGTCCACTGCGCCGGATACCCCCCACGACCAACGCTCGTCCACAACCCTAAAGGGCCTCTTTAGCTCTGCGCTTATCTGCTCCCCGTCCGACCTGAGCTGGAATGAAAATCCCGCCTCAAGCGCTCTTGATAGGAAATTCAGGTCGCGGTAGCAGGCCTCCCAGTAGGTCCTCTCGTAATCCTTCTGGTAAATGGCCGAGACATCCTTGGCCATGCCCAGGAAGTTGTGTTCCGAAAGGCCTAGCCCAAACCTCTGTAGCATCCCAGCCCTTGAGAGGTCAAGGTAAAGAGAGGTTGACCAGAGGTCCCATGTCCCTACCCAGACTATTGAGGTGTCCCCCTCCCTCAGCCTCTCCATCCACACGCGGTTAAAAAGACCGGTCCCCCTAAGACGGCGCTCGTTCTCCTTAATCACATCTAAGTTGATTATATCCCCTTCCCTGAATGTCAGAAGCCCCTTGATCGTGGACTCGGTTGTTGCGATATGAAGCCAGGCAATGAGGTTGCCGGGGAACCCTTTGGTCTCAAAGATGTCGTGGTTGTGTATCTCAATCTCGTGGACACGGAATACCCCTGGATCGGGCGAGCAGATTATGGCTAACGCTAACGCGTGCATAGATACCCCTTTGCGATATACACATTATAAGGCCTCTGGCCTCTGAATTCAAAGACCTTCTCGGTCTCAGAAAACCCTACCGGCTCACCCACAAAGAGGAAGCTTTCGCCCGGATAAGCCGGATGGGTGAGGGTTATTTGGTTCGGCCTACCCCTGGGGTTCGCTACCTTTACTAGAGGGTTGCCCGGAAGGTAAAAGGAGAGCTCCGCCGCCTCCTGATACCTTGGAGCGGCGAGGATCAGGTTCGGATACCCTTTTCTGAGCTCCTGGACGCAATAGGCCAGCTCCCTCCAACCTCTGGCGTTTGTGGTTGGGTCACCCTTCAGGTGAAGGAACGGGCGGATTGCCTGCGCGTAGACCAAACCCACGAGCGCTAGGCCGAAAGCAACGGAAGCCTTCCAGGCCCAGCCTTTCGTTGATTCTCTGAGGCCGGCTACGCCGAGGATCACCAGGCTCATGTATGCGGGCGCTGGCCAATTAGCCTCCGCTGAACCCTTCGCGCTGGCGGCCCAGAAGAAGAGAAACGGGACCCAGAAGGAAAGGGCGAGGGCGAGCCTGGCCGGGTCAGGCGGTCGTTTTATCCCCCTCAATGCTCCCCAAACGAGAAAACCAAAGAGAAAGAGGCTGTTCACGAGAACCGCATCAATGATGTATTTAAGGAGGCCAGAAGGTTTCCACGCTTTACCGAGGCCGTGGCCCGCCTGATAAAACAGCGAGACCCAGCCGTGGGTGGCGTTCCAGATGATGTTCGGAAGGAAAAGTAGGAACGCAAGCGATAGGCCGAGCCCCAAAAAGCCGGTCCGGAGGGCCTTCCTTTCTCTGAAGAGGTATGCGGCCGGAAGCGTCAGGAGAAATACCGCGGTGTATTTTGAGAGCAAGGCTCCGCCAAGAGCAACCCCATAAATCACCCACCACGAGCTCCTTTTAAGTGCCCTTATGCCTGCAAGGAGCCCGAGGGCCCAGAAGAACAGCAGTGGCACATCCGGAACGGCGAGCAGTCCGCCTACCCCGAGGAGCAAGGCGGCTGAGCCCGCCAGGAGGCCGTGAAAAGCGTTCCTGTGGCCCGAGAGATCCCTTATGAGAAGGAAAACCAGAAGGCTCGTCGCGCACGAGAGGAGGACAAAAGGGAGCCTCACCCCGAGCTCCGAATTGCCCAGGAGGAGGGTCCCTCCCCTTATCAGCCACGCCACCATGGGCGGGTGGTCAAAGTAGCCCGCGGCCGGTTGCCGAGACCAAACCCAGTAGTAGGCCTCGTCCGGCAGGAGGGGGTAAACCCAGGCCACGGCCAGGCGAACGGCCGCAAGCGACAGAACGAAGATGATGGCTTTTCGCACCTTGAGAGGATTCCGGTTCGGAGGTTGCAGATTATAGGGTCTTGATTCCCGGCCCTTCAATAACGCGCAAATCCCCGGCAAATTTAACGCCTTCTCAGATTGGATATGCGGCCCTCTTTTGCTGATAATCCGCTGAGCGATTGCTTGCACAGCTCCGCGGGCCTTCTTTATAATTTGGCCTTATTAGTTAAAAACGCTAAAGCTTAAGGAGAAAGACTTATGGTCAAACAGGCCATCCGGACCCAAAAGGATGTTTCTCCGGGCTTCGTGGATCAGCTGACCTCAATGCCTGGCGCCGAGGCCCTGAGAGACTGCATTCAGTGTGGGACTTGTTCGGGAACCTGTCCTGTGGCCATTTACATGGATTACACCCCAAGAAGGCTCATAGCTATGGCGCGGGAAGGGCTAAAGAAGGATGTGCTTTCTTCTTTTACGGTTTGGCTCTGTTCCTCGTGCTATGCCTGTACCGTCCGTTGTCCCCAGAAGATAAAGATAACGGACATCATGTATGCCTTCAAGAGGTTGGCCCTTCAGGAAGGCTTCTACCCGAACAAATTCCCGACATCAGTTTTGGCCAAAGAGTTCTTCTCTGAGGCCAAAAAGAACGGCCGGGTTTCCGACATAGCTGTTGCCGTAAAGCTCGTTCTGAAAACGAACCCGTTCAAGGCCTTTGGAATGATGGGCCTTGGCATGAACCTGATGAAGACCGGAAGGTTCCACCTATTCAGTCCGAAGATAAAGGCCACCAAGGAGCTCCAGACCATCATTGATGCCCTTGAGGAGGCGTGAAATGCCGAAAAACCTTAAATACGCTTACTATCCAGGCTGTTCCCTCAAAGGTTCCGGCCATCACTATGAGGCCTCTCTCCTTGCGGTTTTCAAAGCACTAGGCATAGAGCTTGAGGAGATACCTGACTGGAACTGCTGCGGCGCTACTGCTTACATGGCCGTAGATGAGATGGCCGCTTTCGGTATGGTGGCGAGGAACCTGGCCCTCGTTCAGAAGATGGGCTACCGCGAGGTCGTCGCTCCGTGCGCCGCGTGCTATCTCGGCCTCAAGAAGGCTCAGGCCTACATCCGGGATTATCCTCACATAGCCGAAAAGGTTTGCTCCGCGCTCGCTAAGGCCGGACTTGAATACAATTGCGAACAGCCCATCGCAGTAAAACATCCGCTGGAGGTCCTCGTGCAGGATTATGGGCTTGAACGCTTGCGCGAGAAGGTGAAGAACCCGCTCCGTGGCCACAGGATAGCTCCATACTACGGCTGTCAGCTCACGAGGCCGTTTGCGGACATGGATGACTCATTCTACCCCACGATAATGGATAAGGTCCTTGAGGCCATGGGCGCGGAAGTAATCTCCGATTATCCTCTCAAAACACGCTGTTGTGGCGCATCCCTAACTGGCACCATTCCTGAGGTTGGTTCAAGGCTTTCTTGGCTAATCATAAGCGAGGCCGAAAGGCACGGGGCTGATTACATAGCCACGGTATGCCCGCTTTGCCAGTTCAACCTTGAGGGTTTCCAGAACAAGATGAAAGCTTGGGAGGGCAAGAACCCTCGTTATCCCATCCTTTACTTCACCCAGGTTATGGGCCTGGCGCTCGGTCTGAGCAAGAAGGAGCTGGGTTTCGGCCAGCTGGTTTATCAGCCCGCAAAGGTATAGGAGGACACTATGAGCGAGAAAGGAAACGGAAAGCTACCTAGGATAGGGGTTTATATCTGCCACTGCGGGCTCAACATAGCGAATGTCGTTGATGTTGAGGCAGTGGCTGAGTTCGCGGGCAAATTGCCAGGGGTTGTTCTTTCAAAGACTTACAAATACATGTGCTCTGACCCTGGGCTTGAGATGATCAAGGCGGATATCAAGGAGCACAACCTCGAGCGTGTCGTTGTTGCGTCGTGTTCACCCCTTCTTCACGAACACACCTTCCGCAAGAACATAGAAGAGGGTGGTATCCTTAACCCATACCTTTACACCCATGTCAACATCCGTGAGCATGTTTCTTGGGTGCACGCGAGCGAGCCCGCGAAGGCAACGGAGAAAGCCAAGGCCTTGGTTGCCGCGGCCGTAAGGCGCGTAGCCGCGCACAAGCCCCTTGAGCGCAAGCGCGTTGATGTTAATCCGGATGTCCTGGTTCTCGGCGGGGGCATAGCTGGAATACACGCCTCACTCGTTATGGCTGACTCCGGCAAGAAGGTCTACCTTGTTGAGCGTGAGCCCTCCATAGGTGGCTACATGGCCAAGTTTGACAAGACCTTCCCGACCCTTGACTGCGCCGCTTGCATCCTTACGCCGAAGATGGCTCAGGTGGGGAGCCACCCTAACATAGAGCTCTACACATACTCGGAGCTGAAGTCAATTGAGGGGTATGTGGGGAACTTCAAGGCAAGGATTCTCAAGAAATCAAGGCACCTGGAGCTGAACAAGTGCACAGCTTGCGGCGAGTGCGCAAAGGTTTGCCCGGTTGAGATACCATCGGCTTTTGACGAGGGCCTCGGAAAGAGAAAGGCTACATATAGGCCTTTCCCCCAGGCCGTTCCCAACAAGTTCGTCATAGAGCGCCTCGGATATCCCCCCTGTCAGGCCGCTTGCCCCATCCATCAGAACGCCTACGGATACATGATGATGGTCAAGGAGGGCAAGTTCGCCGAAGCCCTTGATGTGGTCCTTAGAGATAACCCCCTTCCCTCGCTGTGCGGATGGGTTTGTACTCACCCGTGCACAGATGCCTGCACTAGGGGCAAGGTTGACGCGCCCCTAAACATGCCCGGCATAAAGAGGTTCATAGCGGATCACGCGGGAGACTTCGCGCTTCCGATGCCGAAGGACTTCAAAGAGAACGGCAAGAAGGTTGCTGTAGTGGGAGGAGGACCGGCTGGCCTGACGGCGGCTTACGAGCTCCGCAAGAGAGGCTACAAGGTCACGCTGTATGAGGCAACGGGGACCCTCGGCGGGATGCCAGCTCTTACCATACCTGACTACAGGCTTCCCAAGAATGTCCTCAAGAAGGACACCGAAAGGATCGTGGCAACAGGGGTTGAGGTCAAGCTCAACACGGCGCTCGGCAGGGATATATCCCTTGAGGAACTCAGGAAGTCGTTTGACGCTGTCTTCCTCGCCATAGGCGCGCCGAGGGAGAGGAAACTAGGGGTTCCCGGTGAGGAAGCGAGCTGGGTTACCTCCGGGCTTGATTTCCTCTCAAAGCTCAACTCAGGCTCCAAGCCACAGATTGGCAAAAAGGTTGTGGTCATAGGAGGCGGCCTCGTTGCTGTTGATGCGGCAAGGTCCGCCGTGAGGCTCGGCGCTGATGTTACCCTCGTCTGCATAGAGAGCTGGGAGGAGATGTTCGCTCGGCGCACCTCCGAGGGAAGGAAAGAGGTTGACCAGATGATCGCCGAGGGCGTCAAGGTCTTGACCCGTTGGGGCCCCAAGGAGTTCAAGTCCGGCGGGATTGAGCTCAAGGTGGTCACGAGGGTCTTTGACGAACAGGGGAGGTTCTCTCCTCAATACGATGAGGCAAAGACCCAATTCCTCCAGTGCGATACCGCTATTGTGGCCATAGGGCAGGCGACCCAGTCCGACCTCCTGTCCAAGGAGGGGATCAAACTTACCAGCTGGGGTTCCCCCGATGTTGATCCCGTGACCCTCCAGACCAACCTGGAGAATGTCTTTGCCGGAGGCGACATCCTCGGGCCCGATGTGGTTGTGACCGCGATGATGGCGGGCAAGAAGGCCGCGGAATCCATAGACCGCTTCCTGAACGGCAGAAACCTCTACGAAGGGCGCGAGCTTGAAGGGCCGTTCCAAGGGGTCGTCAGGGAGATTGATCTTGAGAGGGTTGAGAAGACCAAGCCGGTTCGTCCGCCCGAGCGCGAGCCCTCCGTAAGGGTGAAGGACTTTGAGGATGTGCACTCAACCTACTCTCCTGAGGATGCGCGGGCCGAGGCCTCGCGGTGCCTGTCCTGCTCAATATGCTGTGATTGCCAGCTTTGCAAACCCGTATGCCCGGCTGAGTGCATTGATTACTCCATCCCGGACGAGGAGGTTGAGGTCAATGTTGGTTCAATAGTGGTTGCTACGGGTTTCAAGGCCTTTGACCCCAAGCGCATACCCTCTTACGGCTACGGCAGATACCCTGAGGTCTACACGGCCGTTGAAATAGAGCGCCTCGTCAACTCCTCCGGCCCAACAGAGGGCAAGCTGGTAATGAAGAACGGCCAGCCCCCCAAATCTGTTGCCATCGTCCACTGCGTTGGCTCCAGGGATAAGAACTACAACGAATACTGCTCAAGGGTTTGTTGTATGTATTCCCTGAAGCTGGCCCACCTCGTTCACGAGCGCACGGGCGCTGAGGTCTACAACTTCTACATAGACATGAGGACCCCCGGAAAGGGTTATGAGGAGTTCTACCACAGGCTCCTTGACGAGGGCGTCCACTTCATCCGCGGCAGGGTCGCCGAGATAACGGATTGGGCTGTAGAACCTGAGGAAAAAGGCAAGCTGGTGGTGAGGGTAGAGGACACCATGGCCGGCATCGTCAGACGGGTGCCCGTTGACATGGTTATCCTCTCCGTTGGGCTTGAGCCTCAGCCGGACGCTCATGAAATAAGGCGCCTTCTGAACCTCTCCTGCTCTTCAGAGGGCTTCTTCCTTGAGCGCCATCCCAAGCTCGCTCCGGTCTCAACCTTTACATCAGGCATATTCATCGCCGGAGCATGCCAAGGCCCGAAGGACATTCCGGACACAGTGGCCCAGGCAGGAGCCGCGGCCGGCGAGGTTTTGGCCCTTGTTGATAAGGGATACATAGAACTAGAGCCCATAAAGGCCCACATAGATGCGGAGGATTGTTCTGGTTGCAAGATGTGCAACGGCCTCTGCCCCTACAACGCTATAACCTACAATAAGGAAAAGAAGGTCTCGGAGATCAACGAGGTCCTGTGCGAGGGTTGCGGCACATGCGTTGCCGCATGCCCGTCCGGCGCTATAGATCAGGACCTCTTTGAGAACCAGGAGCTCCTTTACGAGATAGAAGGAGTGCTTAAGTATGTATGAGCCAAAGATAGTGGCCTTTTTCTGCAACTGGTGCACCTACACGGGCGCTGACCTTGCGGGGGTTTCCCGGATGCAATACGCGCCCAATGTTAGGATCATCAGGGTGATGTGCTCGGGAAGGGTTGACCCCGAGCTGGTGATGAAGGCCTTCGCGGAGGGCGCGGACGGCGTCCTCATAGGTGGGTGCCATCCCGGAGACTGCCACTACCAATCCGGGAACCACAAGACCCTGAGGAGATACAAGTTCCTCAAGGCCATTCTGCCGCAATATGGGGTGAACCCGGAGCGCCTGCACCTTGAGTGGATATCCGCTTCCGAGGGCGACAAGGTCAGGGATACGATCAACGCCTTCACCGAAAAGATAAGGGGTTTGGGGCCTTGCACCATAAGGGAGACCCTGAATGCCCTCAGGACAGAGGAGGTTAGCCATGGCTGACAAACCCTGGGTTGCCTTTTACTGGTGCGGATCTTGCGGAGGATGTGAGGAGGCCGTCGTTGACCTCGCGGAGAAGATCCTTGATGTGGTCAACGCAGTCAACATAGGCTTCTGGCCCGTTGCGCTGGACTTCAAAAGGTCTGATGTTGAGGAAAAGCCCGACGGATTCTTCGCGGTCTCCTTCATAAACGGCACAATAGAGTCAGACGAGCACAGGGAGATGGTTGAGCTCCTCAGGCGCAAGTCCCGCCTCGTCGTTGCTTTCGGAAGCTGCTCCCACATGGGCGGGATACCCAGCCTCCGGAACATGTATGATGTCAACGAGTGCGTTGATTACGCCTACAGGAGGACAGTATCAACCGTGAACCCAGAAGGAACCATCCCTCAGCCGCGCTTCAAGCACCCCTCGGGTCACGAGACAACGACCATGAGCCTTGAGCCGACGGGCAAGGCCCTGGACCAGGTCATAGATGTGGACTATTACCTGCCCGGATGCTCGGTGCCGAAGCACCTAATCCTTGACGCCGTGATGGCCATCCTGAGCGGGAACCTTCCGCCAAAAGGAAGCGTTCTCTCTCCTTCAAAGGCCCTCTGCTCGGTTTGCCCCCGGCAGGAGACCAAGCCCGAGAGGATGCAGATCAAGGACATAAAGCGCTTCCATCTCGCCCAAGACGACGGCACTTGCTTCAACGCGCAGGGGATAATCTGCATGGGCCCGGCAACGCGATCCGGCTGTGGCTCTCCGGAGAAGGACAACGCCCCCCGTTGTATCCTGGTCAACATGCCCTGCCACGGTTGTTTTGGCCCACCTGACGGGACTTTGGACCAGGGCATGGCCATGCTATCGGCCATAGCCTCAGGCCTGGATTATACCCCTGACGAGGAGGCGGAGATAGACAGGATAATAAAGAAAATAGGGGATGTAGCCGGGACATTCTACCTTTTCAGCACGGCCAAATCCCTCATACACGGGAGGCCCGCTGGCGAGAGGAAGGATAAGCCGGTTGAGGTGCCTAAGGAAGGAGGTGAATGATGGCAAAGAAGGTCGTTATAGATCCCATAACCAGGCTTGAGGGCCACGGAAAGGTTGAGATATTCCTTGACGATTCGGGGAATGTTGAGCACGCCTACTTCGTCATCCCCGAGTTCCGCGGCTTTGAAAGGTTCTCAATAGGCCGCAAGGTTGAGGACATGCCTTGGATAACCCCGCGCCTCTGCGGGGTCTGCCCTACGACACACCACCTCTGCTCGGCCAAGACCTGCGACGCTGTCTACAAGGTTACCCCGCCCCTTCCCGCGATAAAGATAAGAAAGCTCTTCAACAACCTCTTTATGTTTGAGGACCACCTCATTCACTTCTACTATCTCGGCGGCCCCGACTTCATAGTTGGACCGACCGCGCCGAAGGCGGAACGCAACATCCTCGGCGTCATAGGTAAGGTTGGACTTGAGATCGCTGGGAAGCTTATAGCCATGCGCAAGGAAGTCCGCCAGCTCATGGAGGACATGGGCGGCAGGGTAATCCACCCAGTTTTCGCTGTGCCAGGTGGCATAACAAAGCCCCTTGACAAGGACATTGTTGAGAGGCTCAAGGAAGCAACCGTCAGGATGGTGGACTTCGCTGATTTTACCATAAAGGCCTTCCACGACATCGTCCTCGGGAACAAGGAGTATGTGGACATCATCCTCAACGGCCCTTATTATTCCGTAACGAATCATATGGGCCTCGTTGACGAGAACAACAAGGTTGAGTGGTATGACGGCATGGTGAGGGTCGTTGACACCAAGGGCAAGGAGCTCTACAAATTCCATCCATCCGAATACACCGAATACATAGGCGAGCATGTTGAGCCCTGGACATGGATGAAGTTCCCGTTCCTCAAGAAGCTCGGCTGGAAGGGGTTTGTTGATGGAGAGGGCACATCCCTTTACAGGGTTGCTCCTCTCGCGAGGCTCAACGCCTCAGACGGCATGAAGACCCCCAAGGCCCAGGAGGAATACGAGAAGCTCTACGAGACCCTCGGAGGCAAGCCTTGTCAGCACTCTCTCGCCTTCCACTGGGCTCGTGTCGTGGAGGTTATGCAGGCGGCAGAGGACGCCCAGCGCCTTGCCAACGACCCCGATATCCTGGACCCGAATGTGAGGACCATACCTACCGAAACCCCCTCAGAGGGCGTGGGCATAGTTGAGGCGCCCAGAGGAACCCTCATCCACCACTACAAGACTGACGAGAACGGCATAGTCACAGACGCTAATCTCATAGTAGCGACCGCTCACAACGAGGCCGTTATTGCCATGGAGATAAACAAGGCCGCTAAGGCGTTCATAAAGAACGGCAAGGTTGACGATGGGATACTCAACTTGGTTGAGATGGCCTTCAGGCCATACGACCCCTGCCACGCTTGCGCGACCCACTCCCTGCCGGGCCAGATGCCCCTCAAGATAACCATAAGGCGCTCATCCGACGGCGAGGTCATAGATGTGATACAGAGAGACTAAGGACATTTTGTTCATAAGCCTGACCCCGGCTGGAAACGGCCGGGGTTTTGATTTGGGATTAACCGTAGCGTTTGCCCTGTCCCGCGCCTTCGCCTTAAAATTATCCCGTGTTTAAGCCCCTCTTTACACTGACGCCCTCCATAGTTGACAACCTGCTCGCCGTTGAGCGGGTTAGGGGGTTCCTTGAGGCGCTCACGATGAGGGAGAACATCCTGAAGGAGATGCAGGCCGAGGCCCTCGTCCGCGATGTTCACGCTTCAACCCATATTGAAGGAACCCAGTTGACGCTGGAAGAGACCAAGGCGGTTCTGGAGGGGAAGGAGGTCCCGGGCGCTTCCAGGAAGGACATCAGGGAGGTCATCAATTACAGGAAGGCGCTTGACCTGGCCGCTGAGTATCACAACTCCCCCGAGGCTATATCGGAGGACCTCATAAAGCGCTTGCATTCAATAATAACCGACGGGTTTCCGGAGGCGAGGCCCGGCCAATACCGCAGGGTTCAGAACTACATAATCAGTTCCGAAACCAACGAGGTCATCTATACCCCTCCCCCGCATTACGAGGTTCCATACATGATGAAGGACCTTGTGGAGTGGCTCAACACCCAGGAAGGGCTTTCCCCCGTGCTCGTCGCTGGGGTTGCCCAGTTCCAGCTTGTCCACATACACCCCTTTATTGATGGAAACGGCCGGACAGCGAGGGTTCTCGCCACCCTTATACTCTACAAGAGCGGCTACGACTTCAAGCGCCTCTTTGCCCTCTCAGAATACTACGACAAGGACAGGCGCAGATACTACAGGGCCCTCCAGCTCGTCAGAAAATACGATATGGACATGACTCCTTGGCTGGAATACTTCACCGAAGGCCTCCGGGCTCAACTGGCTGAGGTGCGCAAGAGGGGCCTTGAGTTCATAAGGGATTCGGTTATAGCAGAGCATCTCTCGGGGTTCCACCTGAACGACAGGCAGAAGGCCTGCGTTGAATACCTTGAGGAGAAGGGCTACATCACAAGAGCAGAATACGCTGAGCTTACCGGCGCATCCCTGAGAACCGCTAACTACGACCTGAAGGAACTGGAGGACGCTGGCCTCATCAGGCGGGTTGGCGGGGGAAGGTCAACCAGGTATATCCTGAACCTTTAGGCCTTAAGCCCAAGCGCCCTTTTTAGCGCCTCAATCCTTGCGCTTCCGAACCCGTGAACACCTTCAAGCCTTCCTTCCGAAAGCGCTCTCCTGAGGTCCTCCGCTCCCTTTATACCTAGCTCCTCATACAACCTTCGCGCGGTAGCCGGGCCGATCCCCCTTATCCTCATCAGCTCCATTGCTCCCGGAGGCACCGCGGCCATGAGCTCGGCGTGCTTTTTTATCTCGCCGGTCTCTATGTATTCGGCTATCTTCCCGGCGATCGCTGGGCCTATTCCCTTTATTGAAAGAAGCCCTTCCTTGCCCTCCTTCTCGTAAAATTCCCTTATATCACCTGGAAAATTCTTGATTATCTCGTAGGCTGTCCTGTATGCCCTGGCCACGAACTCGCCCTCGCCGAGGTAAAGCGTTGCCTCGGCCATTTCCCAAAAGATCCTCGCCAAGGCAAGGTTTGAGCTCATGCTCTCTTGTTATTCCAGAAGATATATCCTGCTTTTACCCCGCGCCGTAGCGAAAGCCTTCGCGTGGCCAGCCGCCGCTACCAGGTCTATGGGAAATGGCGTTGGAGCGGTTCCGAGCACTTCAAGGTTATCAACGCTAACGGATGCTACACCGTCCCGGTATCCCGCGAGGATGAGCTCCGTATCCGGACTCACTGTTATTGCGCCGACATTAGCCAGGATCACGCTCGGCAATTTGCCCGTGTTGGGGGAAACAGGACATATTCCCGGCGTAGATGTGAGGAGGACCCTGTAGCCATCCCAGGCTATCTTACCCGGATCCCGGTCAACTCCCCAGCTGTTCAAAAGTGTCCCGTCTTCATCTATTCGGTATAGAACGTTTCCGGCACGATCGGTAGCGAAGAGGCCGTATCCCTGCACATAAAGCATTCCTCCAACCGCTTTCGGCTTTAGGCTGGATTGGGTTTCCGTGACCTCGCCGGTTAGGATGTCCATCCTGTAGAGCTTGCCCGTGCTGTCCTCAAGGTGATATATGGCGCCAGGCCCCATTGCCATAGGCCCCCAGTCAGCGCCTCCTGCCAGCGGGAATTCCCCGGCCAAGGAGTGGGATGGGATATCTACCATAACCATGTAGCAGGTATCAGATGAGGCCGCGGCGAACGATATGTAGAACCTGCCAGTTCCCATTACCGCATCAGAAAACTCAAGGTTGTTGTGTCCAGGCGCGAGCATCGCTATTTCAGAAAGGTCAGTCGTATTGTAAAAACCTATCTTCCACTGGTTCAGGCTGTCCCTGAATAGGACAATCAGTAGCCCGCCCGAGGTCTCCATGTGGCAGATCATCCCCGGCACCTCAAGGCTATCAGAGGCCGAATGGGGGTAATCGTGGTAGGTCTGGCCTCCGGGATTCGCGCAGGAGGATAACCCTGCCGCTCCGATAGCTAGCAAAAACCTTTTCATAAGGGCCAAATTATAATGGTTGTTCGTTGTTTGTTGAAACCGTTATACTTGCTGACCTGACCCACATTTGACCCCCCTCAAACCCTTGTCATTACTGCAAAAGCTCTGAATCATAGATGGCCCAAGGGATAGAGGGGGTGTTGGCTTAGATTCTGTTTATTGACTGGCATTATAATAATGGTCCGGCCCCAAGGATGAGAGGGGCCGGAAAGGAGATCAATAACGACTATGAACTTCTTACCCCAAAAGCTTAA